>Ga0206103_100040_pt1 | contig 167745 bp, 140 predicted proteins | sample 1B5Ametagenome_FD_148638 | JGI IMG/M metagenome (GOLD analysis project Ga0206103, IMG submission 148638) | Enriched microbial communities from leaf-cutter ant dump, University of Wisconsin, Madison, United States - 1B5A | ecosystem: Environmental > Terrestrial > Nest > Insects nest > Nest dump... | reverse complement strand
TTCGATTGTCAGTTCTTCATCCGCATACCAGTGAAGCGTTCCTGTGTGTCCCACTTCAAAATCGGCAAGGATCATTCCTTCCACATAAGCCTGTATCGGCTGTGCCTCAGGTGTGTCGGGCGACGGATTTACATTGACCGTAAATTCAATTCTGCCCGAAACACATTCTCCTGCTCCCGATGCTTCTGCCCAATAATGAGTCGTTGAATTTAAGATCGGGGTTGTAAATTCTTCACCGATGAAGATCGGTTCGGTACCATCCGCAGTATCATACCAGTTCACCGTTGAATCCGAAGTTGCTGTCAAAGTTGCTGTATTCCCTGCACAGATCTCAAATTCGGTTTCTTCTGCGCTTATATCTGCCACCGGAGTTACAGTAACGGTTACCGGTATCCTTTCCGACACACAGCCTGTATTCAGGTTGTATGCCTCTACCCAGAAAGTGGTGGTTTCGGTCAATCCTTCCACGATAAAGTTATTGCCGTGATACAGATATTCGGTGTCGTCTTCCTCTGCATACCAGAAGATTACATTGCCTTCCGAGAAGGCATACAGATAAGCATCGCTGCCAAGACAAACCTCAACTTCAGTGTTTTCGATTTCTAATAATGGTAGTGGGTTGACCGTAATGTTCACTTCTTTCCGTTCAGAGAAGCAAGCACCGTAATTATCTGCCTCTACCCAATAAGTAATGCTTTCGGTCAAATTCTCCAACTCCAGGGTTAAACCGGTATAAATTGGAGTTTCGCCATCAATGCTGTCATACCAGCTGACGGTTTGACCGTCGGTTGTGGCAGTTATAGACAGACTACTTCCATAACAAACAGAAAAATTAGAAGCTACTTCCAAGGATGGGTAAACACATTCTTCTGATATTTTTTTGATCCAACTGAAGTAACTGAAATCAATAAAACTTATACCACTTCCGGCCAATAAAAAGCCATCGTTAACAGATTGCAAAACCTCAGGAAATTGAAATAAATCCGGATCAGAAAATTCTTTTTCCCAAAGTACCTCTCCGGTTGAATTGACCTTAAAAAATTTTGCATTATCTTTTCGCGCCACCAAATAGCCGCCATCCAAAGTTAACTGTACTCCGGCAGGTACTTCATTACCGGTGCCGCCATAAGTCTTTTCCCATTCTATATCTCCAGTGGAACTGATTTTAACCAGCCAAACATCGCTTCCCCCATGGTTTCCAGAGACATCTCCGTCATTTGAATAAGTAAGAGCCGTAAAAATATAACCGCCGTCTTTTGTATTTCGAATCGGATCGTTCCATTCTGCAATATGGTCTTGGGCGGAACCGCCGTAATTCTTTGACCATTCTATATTTCCCGAATCATCCAACTTAACAATCCAAATATCTTCGTTTCCATAATTTGCCCCAACATCACCATCGCTGGAACGCGAACCGCCGATTACTATATAACCTCCTGTGTTGGATTCCAATATATATGCAGATAGTTCATTATCACTTCCGCCCAAAGCCTTCTGCCAAATAATCTCACCCTCAGGATTTAATTTGGCAACCCAATAGTCATAACCGCCATGTACACCGCTCACATCCCAGTCTTCAGAACCTGAATGCCCTGAAATCAGATAATTACCGGCTGAATCCTGAATTACATTTCGCCCGGTATCATTATTACTTCCGCCATAATAATTTTCCCATTGAATATTACCTTCCGAATCGAGTTTCAAAACCCAATAATCATATTGTCCATATCCTTCGGTATTACCCTGTGAAAAGCCGTTAACTATATAACCCCCATCCTGGGTAGAAACAATGCTTAAAACCCTGTTTGAGCCACTTCTTACAAAAGGTTTATTCCATTCTAAATTCCCATCCACATCGGTTTTAAAAACCCAATAATCATATTGTGGCACTCCTACTACTTGCCCGGCGGCGACATAACCCCCATCCGGAGCTTGGGCTACGGCATACACCGAACTATATTCCGGCCCCCCATAGGTTTTTTCCCATTCAAATTCAGGTGGTTCCTCCTGAGCGAAGCTTGTGCTGATTACGCACAAACTCATAAAAAGAAATAAATATTTTTTCATAATAACTGATTTATGTCATCAAAATTCCCTTAATCGAATTCTATAAACAATAGCGTATGGACGAACACCCTGTTTAAAGGACAAACAACCGGAAATTGTTCGTTAATTGCCTGTTTAATTTTTATTTGTAAATATTTTGTAAATTTACTTTGTCTCATTAACTGATCCAAGCCTTAAAAAAGATGATGAAATTTGATTGCATACTTGCTGACGATGACGAACTGGCAAAAATCACATTGGAGTTCTATGTGAAAAAGGCGGGTATTTTTAATATAATGGGAAGTTTTTCGTCAGCCAATGAAGTATTGGAGATGATTGAAAAAGGTGCTGAACCTGAGGTTTTATTCCTGGATATTGATATGCCCGGAATCAGCGGGTTGAAATTGCGCCAAAAATTACCGGAAATTCCGGTTTGTGTCTTTATAAGTTCCCATCCGGATTATGCGCTGGAATCGTTTGATTTGGAAACCCTTGATTTCATTCAAAAACCATTGGTCTGGGACAGATTTAAAAAGACCACAGACAGAATACAGCAGTATTTTGACGTTCATAAAAAAGCGGAACTGTACACAGACAATATTGGAGGTGAGTTTTATTATACAAAAGTTGAAAATGAACAGGTAAAAATCAAATTAGAGGATATCATTTATATTGAGGCAAAAAGAAATTATACCCTGCTTGTCACCGACAATAAGTCATTCAAAATACTGAAAAGCTTTGGTTCTGTTCTGGAAGAAGAAATTTTCAACTCATTTATTCAGGTACACAGAAGTTTTGCAGTGCAGAACTACCTGATAAAAAAAATAAGCGGCAATTATATCATTATGAAGAATGATATAAAAATACCTGTAGGGAGAAGCTTCAAAAATAAAATTAAGTCAATTTTTCAATGTTGAGATCACTCTTTTTATCAGAGAAAATTACTCTTTCAACTCAATACGGACTGATCAACCGTCAGACAGTCGTTTTGCGCATACTGATTATTTGGTTTTGTATCTCTCCTGTCCGCTCTCAACAGATTCCAAAAAATATTGACTCACTGAAAACTGAATTGATCAAAGCAAAAAACATTCAGGATTCAACAAGAATCATAGATTATTTGGCAGAAGCCTATATGTATTCCTCACCCGAGAAAGGTTTGGATATCACTTATCAGTTACTGAACTTAACTCAAAAAAGAGGATATGCTCAAGGCGAAGTGGACGCCTATAATTTGCTCGGTGTAAATTATTATTCGCTGGGAAATTATGAAAAAGCGCTTTACTACTTAAATAAAGGTCTTGAGAAATTGGATAACGATAAATCTCTAAAAACGGAAGATAAATACAAAATAATAGGCAACATTGGATTTATTTACAGTGACCAGGGAAATTATCCAAAGGCATTGGAGTCTTTAACCAAGGTTCTGGATTATTTTGAAAAAGAGAAAAATTCTGTTGGAATTATAGCCGCTTTAAACAATTTGGGATTGCTTTATCAGAGATGGAAAGAATATGACACCGCCTTAAAGTTCTACGGAAAGGCCACTCCCTATTTTAAGGATTTGGATCAGAATAATCAGCATTTTGAAGTTTTGATTCTTCTGAATACAGGTAAGACTTATTCTGAAATGAAAAATTATAAAAATTCAGAAAGTTATTATTTCCAAGCATTAAAATTGAGTGAGAAAATCAATAACGAATATACAACCTCTTTGGTTTTAAAAGAACTGGGGGCTGACTACTATACGCTTGGCTTTTACGATAAAGCTGAAGAATACCTGAATAATTCTTTAAAAATCAGTCAGAAAATCAACAACAAACAACTAATAGCCTACAACCATGGAGATCTGGGCCTGCTGTTTTTAAAGAAAGCAAAATCGACCAATCATCAGCCACTCAGAAACAGCTATTTAAATCAATCCATTCAGAATCTGAAAAGTGCGCTTAAATCCTCAAAGGATTTGGAAAACATAAAATACAATCAACTCTATTCCCAGGGTCTGTCAGAGGCATACGATTTGACAGGAAATACTGAACTTGCTTTCTTATATTATAAGGAGGCTATCAGTTTTAAGGACAGTTTGTTTAATGAAGAAAAAATCAAAGATTTTACCCGAATTGAGGCAGAACACGATTTTCAAAAGAGAGAGGATTCCATACAATTGGTTACCGATAAAGAAATAGCAGTACGGGATGCTACCCTGAAGGAAAAGGAAAAACAAAGTTGGCTCCTGATCTCGGGCCTGATAATCGTCAGTATATTGGGAGGATTATTGCTCTATCAAAATATTTTGAGAAAAAAGAAAAACAAAGAATTGGAAGAAGCCAACAGAATTAAAACAAGATTCTTCAGCATCCTGAATCATGATTTAAGATCGCCCGTATCCGGCCTTCTTCAATTTTTGTATCTGCAAAAAGATGAGCCCGAATTCTTTTTGGATAAAAATCCGGCAGAAATCCGCGATCAAACCATAGATTCCGTCAAAAAACTGTTAACCACTATGGAAGACCTCCTTTTGTGGAGCAAAGGACAGATGGAAAATTTTGAGCCGAAAATCAAGAGTTTAAACATCAGGGAACTTTTTGAAGAACTTGAATCCGCGTATTCAGAAAGTGATGGTGTCATCTTAAAATTTGAAACCGAAAAGGATATTAAATTAATCACCGATAAAAATTATTTGAAGACGATCATTCGCAATTTAACCTCTAATTCCATCAAAGCCTTACGGGATACCCGGGAGGGAAAAATTATTTGGAGAGCATACGAGGAAAACAGCAAAATAATCCTGTCAATAACCGACAACGGCCCGGGAGGAAAAGACGAGCAGTTTCAGGCATTGTATGACGATAAAGTTGTAGTCGGCATCAAAACAGGTTTGGGGCTTCATCTGGTTCGCGATATGGCGAAGGCAATCTATTGTAAGATAAAAGTTAATTCAATAATTGGTAAAGGAACAACCATTAATATGGTTTTTGATAATTTTAGTTTGAAAGCCTAAAATTTCTAAAATCATACACCTGCCTTTCTGAATCCGGCTTTATTCAGGATCAAAACACCCCTCAATAATTCCTCAAATTGATATGTCCGCTCAGCTTTTCACCGTCTTCCAGTATCAGATATACCAGTAAGTACCCGATGGCAGTACCGTCAGCAGATCATTGTTTTCTTTTACTTTCTGGTCTAATGTTTTTGAAGTTTTGGAGTCGTTCAGCTGTGCGGAGATATTTACTGCTCCGCAGAAAAAGAAAAACAGAAAGAAAAGTATAAATTTTCTCATCATCCAAATCTAGTCAAAATAACATAAAGTTCATGCTTTTTTGAAGGAATGGAGTGGAGAGGAAATCAGTTCCTTTGTAAAATCAGCGGCTGGTTTAGCATTGGGATTTTGCAAATGTGCTGATTAGGATTGGGGAATTTTTTCTGTATTTTCCCAAATTTAAATGTTCTTTCAAATCGCATATAACATCTGACCGGAATGCGAAGTGGCGGGTTTTTACCGAAAGCGCTCAATCGAAGCACATTCCCCGCCATTTTGGCAAACTGGCTATAGCGGTTCGTTGTTGTTATTTATTGTATTTTGAATAGTTTTATTGTATAGTCAAGTAATTTTTTGTCACCGTAATTACCGTGTCCCGGAACAACAATTTTTACATTCGGATACTGTGCTTTAACTTTCTCGACTGTATTTGACCATTCTGCTGCATTTGCATCTCCCAAGTAACCTTTGCCCGCTTTTAGTTCTTTTATTAAACAACCGCCAAACATTACATTTTCGCTCGGAAAATAACCCACAACATTGTCCTTTGTGTGTCCTTGTCCAAAAAATTTGACAGTAACATATTCATTTCCAACTTTTAAAATAATTGAATTTTCAAAGCTGTTTTTTGGGATTTCATATTTATTTTCTTTTGCAAGTTCAACGGTTTTCAAGTTAGCATAAGAAGGAATGTTATCATCATTAAATGCTTTCAATCCGCCTAAACAGTCATCGTGAAAATGAGTTGGTATAACGGCATTTATTTTACAATTTAGTTTTTCTTTTACCCATTTGATTAATTCTTCTGCACTTTTATCATTGGTTGGCGTGTCAAAAATAATTGCTTCGTTGTTATCTCGCACAATAAGTCCGTTGCAGGGTACATTACCAAAATCATTTGTTTGTAAATATGAAGTGTGGATGAAAGAATTTTCAGAAATTTGGGTGATAATTAATTCGTTTGTTTTATAGATTTCTTTTGGCGTGAACCCCATTTGTTTTGTAGAACTACAATTTGAAAATACTGCAAAGAGTACTATTCCTAAAAAAGATTTTATAAAGATATTCATTCTGTTAAAGTTTTTCCTTTGTTTAATTTATTCATAGATACTCTAAGTCTCTTTCCGGTCCTGCGATGTCTTTGTTTGCAATGGGTTGCAGCTTGGCGAGGAAGCGGATTTTTAGCACAAAATTTCAATCGAAGAACGAATGTTGAATTTAGTATTTCCGTTGATACGAAGTCGTTCAGCCCGCCTATTGCCAATACGATGTGCCTGTTGCACAACTTGAATAAAATTACAGAAAATTAATTAAACGGTCAAAATAATTACGTAATTAATTGTATGTCAGTGATTAATGTTGTATCTTGCTTTATGCAAGGACGGAAAGAATTTACCCCACAACTTTTTTACGAACTGAGTTTAGACAGGCTTGTTCCTCAGGAGAACTTTTATCGTAAAGTAAATAAGCATTTGGAATTTCATTTTCTCTATAAATCGACTGAGCGATATTACGGCAAAGAAGGTCAGCAGAGCATTGACCCTGTTGTTTTCTTCAAGATTCTTTTGGTGGGTTATTTGAATGACATCAACAGTGACCGGGCATTGCTTCGCTATTGTAGCAACTGTTTGGATGTCCGTTTGTTTTTAGGATATGATCTGAACGAGGAATTGCCTTGGCATTCGACGATTTCCAGAACCCGACAGCTATTTGGTGAAGAAGTATTTTTGAGTTTGTTTCAAAAAGTACTTTCGATGTGTGTTCAGCAAGGAATGGTCAGAGGCAAGCGTCAATGCGTGGACAGTGCATTTATCAAAGCCAATGCAAGTATGGATTGACTTCGTCGAACCACTTCGTTAGGTTTCATTGGTAGAAAAGGAAGTTTTGGAAGATGCTTCTGCTTATGTGGATGAATTGGAAGAAAACAGTGAGTATAAAGTTACTTCAACCAGGAAGGAACTCGTTGAGCGTCATCACAGCTGGAAAAAGGAGGAATACAAAAAAATGCCCGGAAGCACCAATAGCAAGCGGTTGGATGAAGATGACGAAGAGATTCGTCCCAAGTTTCTGAGCAATCACACGCATTATTCACCGACCGACCCAGACGCAAAAATCTCGACCAAACCCGGCAAGCCCCGTCAATTAAACTACGCAGGTCAATTGGCAGTTGACGATGTTCACCCCGTTGGATTATTAAAATATGATTTTCATCTATTTCGTAAATATATTTTTCCACTTCCGGATTTTAAATATTTCTCTCTTTTTGTCGCGTCTTGTTGATTTAAACAGCCTTCCCAATATATTAAAGTTAAAGGCAATCGATTCTTAGTGGAATAAACTTTTCCATTTTGGTGCTCAAGCAATCTTTTATTTAGATTATTTGTATAACCTGTATAAAATTGATTATCAGAACCACTCAATAAAATATATACATAATAATACATCATATAAATATAGTCAATTTTTCTTTAATCCTACGGGGTAAATCACGGGAGCTTGTGCCAGCACGGCAGGCAGTAAAGACAGTTCCATTTTTTCGGAAATTATGGATCAAACCATAACCAATTTAGAGCAAAACGATATGGAGATTGACCAAGTGGTAGCAGATGCCGGTTACAGCAGTGGCGAGAGTTTGCAGTATTGTGAAGATAAAGGGATGGATGCATGGATACCTAATTTTGGTCAATACAAACCCGAGCGTGAGGGATTTGTTTTCAATGAAGAGGAAAACCGTTACGAATGTATCAAAGAAGGCGGCAACAAAGCCCATTTAATCTTCAAACGAATTTTAACCGACAGTAAAGGTTACGAAAAGAAAAGCTACCGAAGCAGCGAAAAGGACTGCAAGGATTGTCCGCTTAGAGCCGAATGCTGCGGCAAAGTAACTAAGTTTAAAAAGTTGGAAGAAAGCATCCACAAGCCACTTTACGATAAAATGCACGAAAAGCTCACCGGGAACAAAGACTACCACCGCAGGTTGGTCAAACGGCGGAGCAGTACGGTAGAACCTGTATTGGGAACGCTCATCAACCACCACAATATGAAACGGGTAAACTCAAGAGGCATGCCCCAAGCAAACAAACACGTCCTGATGGCTGCACTGACTTATAACTTGAAGAAATACCTGCGTTTTGTGGTGAAAAAACCGAGTGTTTTATCCGAAGTTGTTTCTCTGAAACAAGGGAAAGCATACCCTTTTCTAAAATCACCCTTTTGCCACTTCAAAAACTCGTTTTTAAGCTACCCCAATTTTTTGATTTTGTGTCCTAACAAAAAAACACACCTCGCTTAAAACGGCTTAAACGAGGCGATATATTTTAATTTTCTCTGAAAATTGGGGTTGTGCAACGGTTACCCTTGTTAGTGGTTTTTCTTCTGTTAAAACTCTTCTTCTGTCATTGTATTGTTTACTACTGCACCTGTAACATTTCCTGTCGCTACGGCATTTGCTACTGAACGCATTGGACTTGCATTGTCGCCACAAGCAAAAATATTTGCAATGGTTGTCTTTTGAAACATATCTACTTTTAGTAGCCCTTGTTCTGTTAGTTCGCAACCCAGCATTTCGGGAATTTTGCAATGCTGTTCAAAGTCGGGTCGTGAATAAATTGCTTTTAAGTCAAATGTTGAATTGTCTTTGAAAACAACTTGTTTCAGATAACCATTTTCGTGTTTTAGTTGAGCAATTTCTTTTTCAATTATCGGAATGCTATGTTTGGAAATTTTGTCTGTTTGTTCTTGTGTAAGGGTAGATTTTCCGTTGGTAAAAATGGTCAGTTCTTTTGTCCAATTACGAATGAGTTGAGCGTAGTGAAAAGCAAAATTTCCGTTTGCTAAAATTCCCGTTTTTTCGCTTTTTACTTCGTAACCGTGACAATACGGACAATGAATTACTGTAATGCCCCAACACTCTGAAAAACCTTTGATGTCGGGCATTATGTCTTTTACGCCTGTGGCAAAAACAAATTGTTTAGCTGTAAATATTTCGCCTGTTTTTGTGGAAATAATAAAACCATTTTCGGTTTTCTTTCCGCTAACTGCAAGGTCGTTGTGAAATTTTACGGTATCATATTTCAAAACCTGCAATTGAGCTTTTTCTGCAATTATGTTTGGTTTTTCCCCGTCTTGCGTGATAAAGTTATACGAATGTGGCGTTTGTCGGTTGCAAGGCAAACCGCTGTCAATGATTAAAACACTTCGCAATGCTCGTCCCAAAGCCATTGCCGATGAAAGTCCTGCGTAACTACCGCCAATGATGATTACGTCAAAATTTTTATGGTCTGTCATAAGATTGATTTTTGAGAATGATGTCAATGGAAAAGGTAACGCCAATACAGTTAAAGCAAGTCCGCCTTGTTTTATGATTTCTCGTCTTGTCATTACCTGATTTTTTGGCAAAGATAAGAAAGTTTTTATTATTGCGATTATGTCGCAATAATTTAATGCGAATAATTTGCATTAAATTTGCAATAGAAAAAATCGAAATGAAACGCAGGAATACTCCAACGAAAGAAGCTGTATTAGATTTGTTGGCAAATACAGGAAAAGCAATGAGTCGTGATGCTATCGAACAAAAATTAAATGTAGAAATTGACAGAGCTACTATTTACAGGGTTTTAAACCGTTTTTGTGAAGATGGAATGGTACACAAAATTGTAGCCGAAGACGGAAAACAATACTTTGCTGTATGTATCAAATGTGATGAAAAAGCAATGCCTGTTAATCATTTTCATTTCCGTTGTACAAACTGTAAAACTATAGAGTGTCTTCCCGAAGCTGTTCATTTTTCTGTGCCTAATGGCTACAATGTCGAAAGTGTTAATTGTGTGCTAACAGGAAATTGTAAGGATTGTTCTTAAATCTGTTTTTTTTTGTCAGCCGAAAATTTGATGTCTGCACGGTCGTCCTACCATTACCGCCAACGTTTTGGCAGCTTGGCGTTTGTGGCGGATTTTTACCGATAAACTTCAATCGAAGAACGGATTTTCAATTTACCGAAAACGTTCAATCGAAGCCGTTCACCCGCCATAACGCCAAAATGCTTGTTGTGTGCTTTTTTATTAAGGCATTTTGGTTAAACGAATTATTGGAACGTATATTTTGTTTTCGACTTTGTCGGCTTTTTTAAAAATTTGGAAAAATTGTAGTTTCTGTTCGTTTGTTAAATTATCAAGTTTATAATTGTTTGTTTTTTCACCTTCTTTACCCGTACTAATTGAATTAACAGATATAGTAACTCCATTTTTATTTTCAAAAAGTTTTATATCTTTTTCAATTACTTTAGAAAAAAAATGGCGTTCATCTTTTGGACAACAAATGGAACCATAGTTTTCTACATAATAAAGTTTTATTTCATTTTCTTCTAATTCAGGAATTACAAAATTGAGCTTAACTATTGGTCTTGAATGTAAACTAATAGTTGTGCTATCTACTTGATAGTAATCATAATTTCTCTGTATATGATAAATTTTATGTCTTACAGCTTTTATATGTATTCCTTCTCTTTTCTCTCTTTCTCTGATTTCTTTTTCAAACTCCCAATCAAACGTTATTAAAAATAATTCTTTTTGTTCGCTTAAAAATGTTCTTCTATCAAAAAATAAATTTGTTGGGATACGTTTATCATTGTTAAAAATGACAATTGGTTCTTTTTGAGGCTTTATAGGAATGTCAATCAAAAAATCAGTACCATTTGTTGTCACATCAGTTTTTTCAATTGGGATAACATTATTAAAGACTGAGTCACGAATGGTTTGTCCAAACAAATTATTTAGACAAAAAAGGGATAATATGAATGTCAGTATTTTTTTCATTATTCACTTTTTGTTGGTTCGTCAAAATTGCACACAACTCACAAATATACGCAATTCTCTATTCCATCAAGATTATAAGAAATTAAAACTAACAGTCATATCTCGTTCATTTACAGCAGTATATTAAACGGTAAACACTTAAAATAATAAAAAAAACAGTATTGCGCAAAACAGATAGTTGAAAGGCTCTGATCTTTTGATTCCGAAATGAAAAACATGTTTAACTGTTTGAAAAACGGAACTTTGCAGCAGACAGATGGTAAAAAAGAATGGATTTTCAGAGTCCGCTTCTGCGTTGTGATAAATTAAAAATTCAGCGTGTCTGTTGCGACTTCCATTTTATTGTCAATGACGGTATTTCATTTTCTTACCCGATTACTTTCCAATGACCTGTTTTATCACTGCCTATTCGCACGATCTTTCCGTCGTCCTTAAGTGCTTTAATTCTTCGTCTTACAGTGCTTAAACTTATTTTCAGACGTTCGCTGATTTCGTTTGCCGTTATTTTGTTGTCTTGTTGGATCAATGAAAATACAGTGTCATTTACAGTGCCATTTTGAGATTTTACAGTGTCAGCGTAATGAATGTGCATTTCTCTGTTTGGTAAAAAAAATAATTCTCAGTAAATCAGCCGCAAAATTCCCTTTGATTATTTCTGTTTTTGTCTGTCTAACCAGTCATGATAATAAAATGCGGGAATCAGCACCAAAAGGATCATCGGCTGGATCAGGAATCTGCGGATATAAAATCCGGTGTTTTCGCCCAGTTTGAAATCAATCGAAACCATATACAGATACAGCGGCAGCAGTATCATCAGAAATCCGGCCAGTACAAGGAGAGTGAATTTCAGTTTACTGATATCCAAAAAAAGCAGCCAGATAATTCCAAGACTCAACAGTGAATTGAGCAGATATCTGAAAACAATATGGATGCCGACTTTTGTCAGATCGTATTCGGGCAAGGGATTGTGAAGATAATCGCCTTTGAAAAATTCAAGAAAAGGATCATAAAACAAGTCGTCTTCAAAAGCTCTGACCAGAATCAGTCCAAAGATCAGCAGACCGATCATCAAAAATCTAAGCCACTTCGCCATCCTCCGGTTTTTCGATTTTCAATGCAAAATATTTTACCCAGACGATCCAAAGCAGTACCACCGTTCCGTAGATAATCGCCGGAAACAGATAGTCGTGCGCGATTTTTCCGTAATCGGAATGATACACAAAAATCCAGTTGAGCAGCGCAATCCTGAAGATGTTCATAAGCTGGATAATCAGCAGACCGCCGATGACAAACAGCAGCGTCCTGATCCATCCTTTTGAAAATGCGATTACAAATGCAACAAAGATAATCATCACCGAAATTGCATTGCAGCCTTCGTTGATGTAGGACGGCCAGAGATTTTCCATCCGGATCCAAACCCAGGGTTTTGTTTTGTCGATGGCAGAACCGGCGTCGAAACCGGCTGTATTCAGCGTTGAAACCGTGCAGTCGGCAACAAAGATGCTGTACGGATCGGGCAGATTGTATTTGTGGTATTGGTTGAGATACACATTGTAAAGCACCATCAGCACCAGCCCGATAAACACAAATTTAATCAGGAAAATCAGCACCGGTTTGAATTCTTTAAGCATAGGCGTATCCAATCGGACAAAGTTAACCAAAATGACAAATAAAGCCTTAAATTTGTGCGTTTTCAAATTCAGGCGATGAAAGATTTAAAACTTAGGATAGACACCATTTTCAGCTCATCCGAAACAAGAAACGAGAAGCTCGAAAAGGTCTGCAAACTTTTGAAAGACGAGGTGACCCATTACAACTGGGTGGGATTTTATTTCAACAACGGAGACAAAGCCGAACTCAAACTCGGCCCGTTTAGCGGCGCACCGACCGATCATGTGATTATACCCTTCGGAAAGGGAATCTGCGGACAGGTTGCAGTTTCAAACGAAACCTTTGTGGTGCCAGATGTGAACGCACAGGACAATTATCTGGCATGCAGCATTGAGACCAAATCTGAAATCGTAGTGCCTATATTCAAGGACGGAAAAAACATCGGCCAGATCGATATCGACAGTCACCAGACCGATCCGTTTACCGAAAAAGATGAGGATCTGCTGAACTATGTCTGTGAAAAAGTAAGCGAAATCTGCTGATGGAAGAAATCCTGCAATACTTCCCAAATCTGACCGAAAAACAGAAGTTGCAGTTTTCGCAGCTCAAACCGCTTTACACCGAATGGAACGAAAAAATCAATGTGATTTCAAGAAAAGACATAGACGAACTTTATGTCCGTCATGTGCTTCATTCGCTCGCCATCGCAAAGACGGTTGAATTCAAAGACGGCGCCGATATACTCGATGTGGGCACCGGCGGCGGTTTTCCGGGAATTCCGCTTGCCATTCTTTTTCCGAATGTGAATTTTCATCTGGTCGATTCGATCCAAAAAAAGATACTGGTGGTCAATGAAATCGCCCATTCGCTCGGTTTGGAAAATGTAAAAGCAGAAGCGGTCAGAGCCGAAAAAATCAAATCAAAATATGATTTTGTGGTCAGTCGTGCGGTCACTCAGATGCCAAAATTTGTGGGCTGGGTCAGAAATAAAATCAAAAAAGAAAACAATCATTCGATTCCGAACGGAATTCTGTATCTGAAAGGCGGCGATCTGACAGAAGAACTGAAAGATTTCGGAAAAGTCAGAATTTTTAATCTTTCGGATTATTTTTCTGATGAATTTTTTGAAACAAAAAAGCTTGTCCGGCTGGCATTGTGAATAAGTCCTAAAATTGTTGAAAACTATTGGATTGATAAGGGTTTTATGGTGGAAATGACCTGAATTTTTCGTATCTTTGTTTGGTTATAAAAGAAAGAGATTTTATGAGTAAAAATACGTACACGGCTGACAGTATTCAGGCGTTGGAAGGTATAGAACACGTGAGAATGCGTCCGTCGATGTATATCGGTGATGTGGGCGCGAGAGGTTTGCACCATTTGGTTTATGAGGTAGTCGACAACTCAATTGACGAGGCGCTTGCCGGTCATTGCGACACGATTTCAGTGGTGATTCATCCCGACAATTCAATCACTGTTAGAGACAACGGTCGCGGGATTCCGGTCGATATGCACAAAAAAGAAGGGAAATCTGCTTTGGAAGTGGTAATGACCAAAATCGGTGCGGGCGGAAAATTTGACAAAGATTCATACAAAGTATCGGGCGGTCTGCACGGTGTGGGTGTTTCCTGTGTGAATGCACTTTCATCTCATCTGAAAGCAGAAGTTCACAGAGACAATAAAGTTTGGGTACAGGAATACCAAAAAGGACACAGTCTGTACGATGTAAAAGAAGTCGGAACAACTGATGACAGAGGTACCATCGTAACCTTCTCACCTGATGAAACCATCTTTGACGAGGTCAAATACAATTACAATACACTGGCTTCAAGAATGAGAGAGCTCGCCTATCTGAATCGCGGGCTGACCATCAAAATCACGGACGAAAGAGAAAAAGACGAAGAAGGAAACTTCAAAACGGAAACTTTCTATTCTGAAGGCGGACTCAAAGAATTTGTTGAATTCATCGACGGAAACCGTGAGGCGCTGATGAAGGATGTGATCTACATGGACGGCGAAAGAGACAGCGTGCCTGTTGAAGTCGCAATGAGATACAACACATCTTACAACGAGAATCTGCATTCGTATGTAAACAATATCAACACCATAGAGGGCGGAACCCATCTGGCAGGATTCAGAAGAGCGCTGACCCGAACACTGAAAAAATATGCTGACGAGAATTTCAATCTGGCAAAAGAAAAGGTTGAAATCGTTGGTGATGACTTCCGTGAAGGTCTGACTGCAATTATTTCTGTCAAAGTGATGGAACCTCAGTTTGAGGGACAGACCAAAACCAAACTGGGTAACTCTGAGGTGAGCGGTGCGGTTGACAAGATTGTGGGCGAAATGCTGAACAATTATCTGGAAGAACACCCGAACGAAGCGAAAATCATCGTCGAAAAGGTAATCCTTGCAGCAAAAGCCAGACAGGCAGCCAAAAAGGCAAGAGAATTGGTGCAGCGAAAAAATCCGATGAGCGGAAGCGGACTGCCCGGAAAACTGGCGGACTGTTCGTCAAAAGATCCGGAAGAATGCGAAATCTATCTGGTCGAGGGTGATTCTGCGGGCGGAACTGCAAAACAGGGACGTGACCGACATTATCAGGCGATACTGCCGCTGAGAGGTAAGATTCTGAATGTTGAAAAAGCAATGGCACACAAGGTGCTCGAAAATGAGGAAATCAGAAATATCTATACCGCATTGGGTGTATCCATCGGAACAGAGGACGACAGCAAAGCGCTGAATCTCGATAAACTGAGATACCACAGAATCGTGATCATGACGGATGCGGATGTGGACGGCAGCCACATTGCAACACTGATCCTGACATTCTTCTTCAGATATATGAAGGAACTGATCGAAAGCGGATATGTGTATATCGCAACGCCGCCGCTTTATCTGATCAAGAAAGGCGCAAAACAGCAGTATGCTTGGGATGAAGCCGACCGTGAGAGATTGGTTAATGAATTGTCTGACGGCACCGGAAAAGGTCTTTCAATCCAACGATACAAAGGTTTGGGTGAGATGAACGCCGAACAGCTTTGGGAAACTACCATGAATCCCGATCACAGAACGATGAGACTGGTAACGATTGACAATGCAGCAGAAGCAGACAGGATCTTCTCGATGCTGATGGGTGACGATGTACCGCCCAGAAGAGAATTTATCGAGAAGAATGCGGTCTATGCAAAAATTGATGCCTAAGTTTTTTTATATATACTTACTTTTAAACGCCCGGATTTATTTTCGGGCGTTTTTTTGGCAGTGATTTTTTATGAAATAATGGATTTATTGCCGTCGGTTTTAACCGACGGATGAGAAGTCAGGAAGCAATATTTTTCTTCATATAATTCCATAGAAGTATCAATTCATTCTTTTTTCAGTTCTAAAGATTTCTTGTTTAAATAATGGAATAAGGTCAAATTTAAGGGAATTTGGGTTGTTACGAAGGTAATAAGATTTATCTCTGAGCCTTTAATTTTCGAGTGAAAATCTTCAAAAAGTCAATTGACAAATACTGAATTTTAACTCTATAAAATGCTTTATTGATTGCTGTTAAATTGCGCCGGTTTTAACCGACGGATGAAAAGATCGCAGTCTCGGATGGGCTTCAGCCCCATTAACCAAAATTTGATTTATTAATTTTTTTCAGATTAAAATTCTCCACAATCAATTTTCAATATTGAAAAGCTCTCACGCGTCTTCTAGACACAGTAAGAGTAAAAACCAACTTCAGATCGGAAACAATTCATAATGAAAACAGCCGAACCAAAACGGTCCGGCTGTTCAATATTTTTTTCCGTAAAAATTTAACGGTTAAAATCTATGGTATCTTTATGTGTATCTGTCCGGTTCACATCCTGGATCGGATCGTGATACGGTCTTGCATTTGAATAATCATAATCAAAAGTTCCACCCATGCTTCCGTAGGTATTGAATCCGGTCAGCGAAGAACAGTCCCATTTTTCGTCGATGTCCTCCGGTTTTTCAAATTTATCGGTCGGCAGCACACCAAATTTCTTTCCTTCCTTATAAACCGACTGCATATAATAAGCCCAAATCGGCAATGCCATTGCAGCACCCTGACCCTGAGCCGTGCTTCTGAAATGTGCAAAACGGTCTTCTGCACCTACCCATACGCCGGTTACCAGATTGGGTGTCAGACCCATAAACCAGCCGTCCGAGTTGTCGTTGGTCGTACCTGTTTTTGATGCAACTTCGGCATCGATTCCGTATTTGGTTCTGACCCATTTACCGGTTCCGCGGTTGGTCACGCCTTCCATCAGATCGATCATGGTATAGGCAACATATTCGTTCACAACCTCACGTGTCATCGGTTTGTAATCTTTGATCACACGTCCGGTCTTGTCTTCGATTCTGACAATCAGTTCGGGTTTGATATAAATTCCTCCGTTTGCAAAAGTGCTCATCGCGCCCACCATTTCATAAACGGTCAGATCTGCAGAACCCAGTGCGATGGTGTAATCTTTCGGAATCGGACTTTCTACGCCCAGATCCCTCGCCACCTGAATCACCGGTTCAACGCCGGTCTGTGCAATCAGTCGGGCGGTCACCACATTGGTTGAAAATGCAAGCGCGGTTCTTAAATCCTGACTTCCGCCATATTTTCCGTTTGCATTTCTGGGCTGCCAGTTTCCGATCGAAAATCTGTCGTTTGAAATCGTATTGCAGGGCGTATAATTCATCTGATTGATCGCAGTCACATACACAAATGGTTTGAAAGTCGATCCCACTTGTCTCCTCGCTTGTTTGACGTGGTCAAATTTGAAATAATCCCAATTGATTCCACCCACCCAGGCCTTGATGGTTCCGTCTTTGGGATCCATCGACATCAGACCTGCCTGAAGGATGTGTTTGTGGTATTTGATCGAATCCATCAGCGACATATTTTTTCTGTATTCCACGCCGTCCCAGGTAAATATTTTCACCGAATCTCTGGGTTTTTCAAATTCCTGTTTGATTTCTTCATCCGATCTTCCCAGCTTTTTCAAATGTCTGTACATATCTGTGTTTCGCATCGCACGATCAAATATTCTTTCTCTTTTGTCGTCAGAAAGACCGTAGAATGGTGCTTTTGGATTGTTTTTCTGTTCTGCGAAAAATATTTTCTGGATAGACTTCAGATGTTTTTGAACCGCATCTTCAGCCATTTTCTGCAATCTCGAGTCAAGGGTCACATAAATTTTCAGACCGTCTTTGTACAGATTGTATTTTTTGCCAGTTTCTTTTTCAAGATTGGCGAGATAGGCCTCAATTTCTCTCCTTAATTCGTGTTTGTAATAAGCAGAATAAGATTCGCTGATGCTGTTGATTTCCTGATGATCGGTTTTGAGCGGCATCGCCTTTGCAGCCTCGGCTTCCTCTTTGGTCAGAAATTTATATTTCTGCATCTGGTTGATTACGATATTTCTTTCGTTCAATGCTTTGTCCGGAAATCTCAGCGGATTGTACAAAACCGGATTTTTCAGCATGGCCACCAGCATGGCAGACTGGTCAAGCGTCAATTTTTCGGTGGTCGTATTGAAATAAACTTTTGACGCCAGTTCAACACCGTTAGCATTGTAGATAAAATCAAATTTGTTCAGATACATCGAAATGATTTCTTCTTTGGTGTATCTTTTTTCCAATTCAACCGCAACGATCCATTCTTTCAGCTTCTGAAATGCCCGACCGATTTTGCTTTGCGATCTTTTTCCGGTAAACAGCAGTTTTGCCAGCTGCTGGGTGATGGTACTCGCACCGCCTTTGCTTCCTCCGCCGAATATGGCACGCATCGTACCTCTCGGGTCAATGCCCGAATGGGTTTTGAAACGGATGTCTTCTCTCGCCAGAAGCGCATCGACAAGATTTTCGGGCAGATCTTTGTAGGTGACCGGAATTCTCTTTTCGGTTTCAAAACGGTCGAGCAGTACACCGTCCGACGAATAGATTTCGGACGAAACATAGATATCCGGATTTTCGAGTTCCTGTACATCGGGCATTTCGCCCAGCCAGCCTTTCGAAGTCACCCAGAAAAGCAGAAATACGGACAGGATTCCGATCATAAAGATTCCCCAGACCATCAGCAGCATTCTTTTCAGTGAAAAGATTCTCGGCTGCTTTTTCTTTTTTTCAGATAAGTTATTTTGTTTTGCCATCTTTTGCTTTTTTATCGACGATCAGACTCAGATCTTCAATTCCGGCAAGTTGGTCTTCCCTCATTCCCTGCCAGACCTTCAGTTTATAATTTCCTGTATCTTTAAACGAGATATTCTCTCTGTACAAAAGAAACAGTTCCTTCAGACTGTTTCCGTTTCCGATCCATTCGCCGTCCGGAAAGGACAAAAAATACTGAAGCGTATCATTGAATTTTTCACCAGCCGGATTGCTGAACTCGGTAATCAGATACAGATTGCTGTACGGATATCGGTTGTTGTTTCTGCTCAAAAGATAGAAATCATAAAGCGCAGCCGTATCACTGATCTCAAATTCATAATCCAATGGTGTATTCTTTTCCCAATTCCCGCCGGTCGATCTCAGCTCCTGATAATAATGGGGAGATTCACACTGTACAAAGAACAGAGCGGCTGCAAAAATCGGAGTCAGTTTACTGATTCCCTTCTTTACGGTTGGATGATCCACGATTGTCTCCTTTATTTTTTGGTTTAAATTTTTTATTTTTCCTTTCCCTGTCGGATTTTGGTCCTCTGTCATTTGGCCGCCCGCCTTCTTTGCCCGAATGTTCTTCTTTTCCGTGTTTTGAATTCGGTTTGCCGCCGCCCGGTTTTCTTCTTCTTTTCTGATTCTTTCTTTCAAATCGTTCAAGTGAATTTTCCTGAATGACATCCATAAAATCACGCTTCACGTTTTCTGTCAAATCTTTTGCCAAATCTTCAAGCGCAGGCGTTTTGCCGCCGTTGCTCCCTTTTTCGATCAGGTCTTTTGCCAGATCCACAGACAATTTGACCCAGTTCATACCGCCGTTCTGATAGCTGAACCACATCTCCTTTTTGAATACATCGATTTTGACACAGGAAGCCGTTCCTTTTTCGGTTTCGAATGTACTTTCCATCGACGGAAAATCCTTGAGTGCATCCAGATAGGAGTCAAGTTCGTAATTCAGACAGCATTTCAGTTTGCCGCACTGTCCCGCCAGTTTCTGCGGATTGATCGCCAACTGCTGATATCTCGCTGCCGATGTGCTAACCGATCTGAAATCGGTCAGCCAGGTGGAACAGCAAAGTTCACGACCGCACGAACCGATGCCGCCGATCTTTGCAGCTTCCTGCCGATAACCGATCTGCTTCATCTCGATCCGTATTCTGAAATCAGCCGCAAAATCCTTGATCAGCTGTCTGAAGTCAACCCTTCCTTCGGCTGTATAATAAAAAATCGCTTTGGTGCCGTCGCCCTGAAATTCAACATCGCTGATCTTCATTTCAAGTCCGAGACCTCTTGCAATCTTTCTTGCCCTTATCTTAACGTCTTCCTCTCTGTCTCTCGCTGCCTGCCAAACTTCTATGTCTTTCTGATTCGCTTTCCGATATACTTTTCGCACATCTTCCGAATCTTCTTTTACTCTTTTCTTCTTCATCTGGATTCCCACCAGTTCTCCGGTCAGTGTGACCGTTCCTATATCATGTCCGCTTTGGGCTTCAACCGCCACCGCGTCTCCCACATACAGCGGAAGATTATTTACATTTTTGAAAAAAGCCTTTCTGTCATTTTTAAAACGGATTTCGACATAATTGAATGTCTGCTGTCCGTTTGGCAGGCGCATGTTTGAAAGCCAGTCGAAGACGTCGAGCTTTCCGTGGCCGGCACCCGTTCCGCAGGATGACCCGCAGGAGCCGCTGCTGCAGCCTTTTGATCCGTCGCTGCCGGATCCACAATTTTCACACGCCATATTGTTATTCTTATCTAACCCACAAAAGTACAAAAATTTTCTGCGGACTGAATTTAAATTATCAGAGACCAAAAACTTCTGAAAACGAAAAAGTCGAATCCAGACGGATGCCTTTTTCGGTTTCCGCCACCTTCGCCAACTCTCTGTACGGGTCGTGTTCAAAGAAAAAGAGATAGTCTTCCTGCACGGCTCTTTTCAGGAAATCGTCCTTTTCGGCAAGTGTCAATAACGGGCGGGTGTCATAACCCATTACATAAACCAGCGGAATATGTCCGACTGTCGGCACCAGATCGGCAGCATAAACGATTTTTTTGCCTTTATAACCTATCACCGGCAGCATCTGTTTGTCGGTATGTCCGTCGGCAAAGATGATGTCGAAACCAAGCGGTGAATCTTTGAGAAAATTTCCTTCTTTGGGCAGATCGATGAAATTCAGCTGCCCCGATTCTTTGATCAGCAGAAAATTTTCGGGCAGAAAAGACGCTTTTTCTCTTGCGTTCGGCTGAGTTGCCCATTCCCAATGCGCCTGATTGCTCCAATATCTTGCATTTTTAAAAGTCAGCCGGTAACCGCCGCCGCTTTCGTCAAGTTCGACCGCACCGCCGCAATGGTCAAAATGAAGATGGGTCAGAAATACATCGGTGACATCGTCTTTTGAAAAACCGTATTGCGCCAGCGAGGTCTGCAGATCATAATCTCCCCACAGATCGTAATAGCTGAAAAATTTTTCGGACTGTTTGCTGCCGATCCCGCAGTCGATCAGGATCAGCCGGTCGCCGTCTTCGATGAGCAATGCGCGCATTGCCAGCTCGATTTTGTTTTGTGCATCTGCCGGATTTGTCTTTTGCCAAATTCCTTTGGGCACGATTCCAAACATGGCGCCGCCGTCCAGTTTGAAGTTTCCGGTTTCTATCGGATAAAGATTCATATCTGTAATTCTCGGTTAAATTAAATCATTAAAAAGATTTTCGTCACGCTCAATCATGAGTATGCCCGATTGGGGGACAATATAGTATTTTTCGTCCTGATAGAGAATCTCATAAGCGGCTTTGACCAAAAAAATTGCCAGATCACCTTCCTTCACCTGAAGCGGAATGTATTTCGCCTTTTCCTCGTTCATCTTCCAGGGCTCATCCATATCGTCAAAAGAAACCGCATAGCCGGGTCCGGTTTTGACCACATAACCGTATTTGATTTCTTCTTTTTCTTTTACACCCGGCGGAAGATACAGACCTGATTTGGTTTTGCTTTCTTCAGATTTGGGTTTGATAAGCACACGGTCGCCGATGATGATCAGATTCTCAGTTGTATCCATTGATGCAAAATTAAGTAAAATACAGGATTGAAAATCATTCAGAAAATCAATTGAAAAAAATTCAAACCGCTTTCATTTGGATAAGGAATTGCATCAGTCTAAATTTACAATTGAAAAAAATCAAATAAAAATGAAAAATATAATCGCTGTTGCACTGTTTCTGTTTTTTCTTGCGAGCTGTCATGTTCAGCAGCCGCTGGCCAATATTTCATCGGTCAATCAGGCAGATCAGATAGATTTTACAAGCAAAGACAATGTGTTGATTGATGTGAGGACGGCTCAGGAATACGAAGAAGGCCATCTGCCGGATGCGATTAATTTGGATGTGAATTTGCCGGATTTTGAAAAAGAAATCAAAAAACTCGATCCGAATAAGAATTATTACCTGTACTGCAGATCGGGAAAAAGAAGCACCGCAGCCACCGAGAAAATGGAATCGGCCGGTTTTAAAAATGTTGCAAATCTGAAAGACGGTTATATCAATTATCAGAAAAAAGAATAAAATGATCGAAGGACTGCAGCCCGAAATACTGAGCAGCCTGGTGACTGCCGAAATGCCGTTTGGAAAATACAAGGGTTGGAAACTCTGCGATCTGCCGGTTTATTATCTGGAATGGTTTGCTTCAAAAGGTTTTCCGGCCGGAAAACTCGGAATGCAGCTGGCAACGCTGTATGAAATCAAAACCAACGGACTTGAGGAAATTTTAAGCGGTTTGAAGAAATTGAAAAAATAAAATTTCACTGATACATTGAGCTTCCGTCCAGATATCTCCAAACCCGGTCGGGCAGCATCGCATGCGGATCTTTGCCGTCTTTGAATGACTGTCTGATAAATGTGGATGAAATTTCAACAATCGGCGCGTTGACAAAGCTGATTTTTGAATGATCTTTCCATTCTTCAGTATCTGAACCGATTCGCGGATAAACATAAACCGAATATTGTTTCAGTATCTGTTCGTAATTTTTCCATTTTTTAAAACCGGACAGATTGTCGGCACCCATGATGATCGAGAAATCATGATCGGGATATTTTTCTTTGAGAACGGTCAGTGTATCGATAGTATATGACGGCTGCGGCAGACCGAATTCGATGTTTGAAGCCCTGAGATTCGGGAAATCTTCAATGGCAAGATTGACCAGATGAAGCCGGTCATAATCATTTGCAAGACTCGATTTTTCTTTGAACGGATTCTGCGGCGAAATCACAAACCAAACCTGATCCAAATCCGAAAATTCGCAGATATGGTTGGCAATGATTAAGTGACCGACATGAATCGGATTGAATGAACCAAAAAACAAACCTGTTTTCATTCTGCAAATTTATCAAAACTTAAATTACCGGAAAGCTGAATTGAGTCATCCAAACTTTTCTAACTTTACAAAAATTAAATACCATGGGCTTTTTCGAAAAATTAAAACTTACAAAAGCTGAAGATTTCCCGGAAAAAATCAGATTCAAAACGCGGGATTACATCGTACTGCTGATGATTCCCGCCATTTTTTTGAATTCGATTCTGTTCAAACAGATTTTTAACGGTAACATGATTTGGGTCGGTTTTGCAGACACCGTTTTCCGAGCAATCCTGTTTTTGATCATCCTTTGGCTGTATCACAAAATGTTTGTCGAACACTGGAAGAAATTTAATCTTGCAAAATTCCAGTCGTGGACGCTGGTCATCATCGGCGGAATCGTACTTCAGATTGTGATTATGCTTGTAAAAATGATTTTACCCGAAGGTTCTTCATTCGTCGGAGTGGAAGGCGAAAGAGGAATCGACGCCGATTCGGTCAATTTTCTGTTTCTGATCATGTCGCTCGGGCCGGTTTTTACATCTCTGATTGAAGATACGGTGTTCAAATACACTTTGCTCCAGAAACTGTTTGTACCCGGAAATCTTTGGCGTGCAATTCTGATGATCATCAATCCGGTGATTTTCGGACTGATTCATTATTATAATTTTCAGGGAAATCTGTGGGGAACGGTCAGTTTTATGGCGGCCGGTTTCTTCCTGAACCTGATCTATCTGTGGACACGAAACATCTGGCACACGCTGCTGATTCATGCAGTCAACAATTTTATACTCGCATTTTTGGGAACTCTGATTTTACTGATTGTCAAAATGCTGACGGCCTGAAATCAGAAATCAATCCATAATAAAAGCCATCCTTTCGAATGGCTTTTTCAATATTTTTAAATCAAATTATTCACCCGGTTTTACATCAGGAATCTGAGGCATACTTGTCGGATCAAGTGGTTGAGGCTGTTCAACAGAAACCAGTTCAACTTCAAAAATCAAAGCTGCATTTGGTTTGATTTTTCCGTCGGGGCTTCCAAATTCGCCATAACCCAGTTCTGAAGGAATATAAAATTTGTATTTCGAACCGGTTTTCATCAGCTGAAGACCTTCCTGCCATCCTTTGATCACTCCGTTCAGATTCAGTTTGATTGGTTTTCCTTTTTCTGACTGATCAAAAGGTTTTCCGTCCAGATTCATCCCTTTGTATTCAACCTCAACGGTTGCGCCCGGCTCCGGAACAGCTCCGTCACCTTCTTTGATTACTTCATAAAGCAGTCCGCTGGCGGTTGATTTTACATTTTTGTCAGTTTTCTTTTGAGCCATGAATTTGGCTGATTCCTCCTGATTTTTGGTTTTGATTTTATCACCGATGGTCTGCATATAATTGGTCATAAACGAATTCACCGAATCCATCGGGAAAAGAGTTGTTTTGCCGTTCAGTTCGTCCATCAGACCCTGAATGATAAATTTCTCATCAATCAGACCGTCGAGTTCGTTGTTTTTCAAAAAATTAGAGATTGACATACCGATGTTCTGTCCGGTTGCATAAGAATCTCTTGTCTTTGCATTGTTTTTCAGAAAATCAGTCAATCCTCTTTCAATTTCTTTGAAATTCAGACTGTCCGCGCCCATCTGCATTGAATATTTTTTTACCTGGTCACCGATGTTCATACCGTAAGCATAACCTGCTTTCTGATCATCGTTTTGCAATTTGTCGGTTCCTTGTGAAAATGAACCGCCCGATTTGTTGCAACCAACAATAACAGCAGCCAAAATCACAGTTGAAATTATTTTTTTCATTCTATAGAAATTTTCGGCAAGTTTACGAAATAATTTATTGTCAATCATTAGAATTATAATCCAATCCCAATTCGTTTTTTAATTTTAATAGGTTCGGATTGCGTTCGGCCATCTCTTTGAATATCTCAGACTTGGATTTGATATAGTTCACAGATTCACCTTCGACCTGCACGGGAACGAGTTCGAACACCTCATTGTTGAGTTTTTCGCGCAGAAACAGGGTCAGTCTCTCCTTGATTTGTTCAAATTCAAATATCAAAGTGGAAGAATTGAATTCAATTTCAATTTTAAAATCATCTTTCAAAACGAGTTTTCCCGACTGAAGCGCATTGAAACTCACAATCTTATTTTCGACGCTCAGTTTCTCCAAAAATTCTTTCCAATGATTATCAAGGGTTTCAAAACTGAATTCATCAGCAGCTTTCTCACGGTTGTCAGCAGATTCCGCATTTTCAGATTCAACGCTGTCAAACAGATTTTTCAGATTGAACGCAGTCTCCGGTTTTGTGCCCAAAGGTTTGCTTACCCTGATCGGTTTGAGTTCTTCGGGTTTCTGAATTTTCTGTTGGGGTTCTCCGGCGAGATTGTCCTGAGCCGGTTTGGTTTCCTCTTTTTTCGGATTTTCCGGTTTTTCCTCTTTTTGGGGATTTGGATCGGGCTGCCAGTCAGGCGGCGGGATTATTCTGAACTTTTTTTTTTAATCCGTTCGTCTTCTGCGGTCAGCGATCCGATCTGCATCAGCGCAATTTCAACCGTCAGTCGCTGGTTTTTGCTCGTTTTGTAATTCAAATCCGCCATATTGCAGATTTCGATTGCATTGGTCAGAAATTTCACATCGCAATCCACCGACTGCTGCAGATATTTTTGTTTGGTCCTTTCACCGACTTCAAGCAGATTTGATGTTTTTGGAACCTTCGCCACCAGCAGATCTCTGAAATGACTGCCCAGACCGTTGATGAACACATGACCGTCAAAACCTTTGTTCAGAATTTCATTGTACCGGATCAGCAGTTCGGAAATATCGTTTTTCAGTGCTGCATCTGTGATTTTGAAATAATATTCATAATCGAGTACATTCAGATTTTCAGCCACTTTTTCGAGTGTGAGATTGCCCGAGGTGAAAGTCACCATACGGTCAAAAGTTGAAAGCGCATCTCTCAGCGCGCCGTCTGCCTTTTGTGCAATCAGGTGAAGCGCGTCTTCCTCAAATTCAACATTTTCATCCTTTGCAATCATGATCAGATGATTCTGAATGTCTTTGATTGAAATTCGTTTGAAATCATAAATCTGACATCTTGACAATATCGTTGGGATGATTTTGTGTTTTTCGGTGGTCGCAAGTATAAAGATTGCATGTGCCGGCGGTTCTTCCAGTGTTTTCAGAAAAGCATTGAACGCCTGAGTAGAAAGCATGTGCACCTCGTCGATGATATACACTTTGTATTTTCCGACCTGTGGCGCAAAACGAATCTGTTCAATCAGATTTCTGATATCATCCACCGAATTGTTTGACGCAGCATCGAGCTCAAAAATATTAAATGCAAAATCTTCGTCACCGTCGGTCACACCTCCGGCTTCTTCGTTGATTCTTCTGGCGAGTATTCTTGCGCAGGTGGTTTTGCCGACACCTCTGGGACCGCAAAAAAGCAAAGCCTGAGCGAGCTGGTGATTGGTGATCGCCTGCTCCAAAGTCTCTGTGATAGCGGATTGCCCGACTACATCTTCAAAACGAAGCGGTCTGTATTTTCGGGCCGATACGACAAAATTCTGCATAGAATTACAAAGTTAATCGAATTTTTAAGACTGAAAAGGACTGTTGATATTTATCCGAAATTAAGATCCTTTTTAAACCAAAAAAAGACGCCCGAATCAACGGACGTCTTTGATTATTATTAATTTAAATTTCAAAATCAGAATTTGATGTTTACTGTTTTTGTCTCACCTTCGTGTATAAAAGTGATGGTGGTTTCGTCTCCTTTGTTGAATTTTGAGAGACATTCCATATAACTGTAAACTTCTTTCACATCGCAATCGCCAAGTTTTGTGATGATGTCTCCGGTTTGGATTCCTGCATGATCAGCCGGACGATCGTCAACCACACCGTCAACTTTTAGACCGTTTCCGGTATCTGCATAACTCGGCATAATTCCCAAAGTCACCTTGTATTTTGGCGCTTCTTTCACCGCATCGAGTTTTGTTTTTGTAAACGGAACTTCGGGTGCATCTGAAATTGCATTGGCAAGATTGAATACATAATCGGTAATAAATCTCAAACCGTAATAATTGATTTTGTCTTCGTCATCGCTCGGTTTGTGATAATCTTCGTGGGTTCCGGTAAAAAGGAAAAGTACCGGAATGTCTTTCAGATAAAATGAAGTATGATCTGAAGGCCCGACACCCGATTTGTCGATTGCAATGTTGAAACCTGCCGGTTTGAATTTTTCAACCAAATCTCTGAAAATCGGTGAAGTTCCCACACCGCCGACTGTCAGTTCTTTTGTTTTGTTCAGTCTGCCGACCATGTCCATGTTGATCATTGCAATCACATTCGGATATTTTTGTTTCACGGTTTCTGCAAATGCTTTTGATCCCATCAGTCCGTCTTCTTCACCCGAAAACAGTACAAAAACATAATTTGCTTTTTCTTTTGTTTTGTTCTCGCTGAACATTCTTGCGAGCTCCATCACAGCCGAAGTTCCCGAAGCATTGTCGTCAGCACCGTTGTGGATCTGTCCGTCTGAATTCATCAGGGTTGAAAAATGATGTTCGTTCAGTCCGAGATGATCATAGTGCGCACCGATCACAATAGTTTTATCAGCCTTGTTGTTGAGATAGGCAACCACATTTTTTCCGGTAATTTTAACCGATGAATTTTCATCATGCGGATTCATTTTGAAATTGTAATCATAGGATTGAATTTCGGGTTTCAAACCATAGCTTTTCAATTGTTTTGAAATAAACTGAGCCGCTTTTTCTTCGCCTTCGCTTCCGGTCAGTCTTCCTTTCAGATCGTCTGAAGCCAGATAGGAAACTGAATTTTTCAGATTTTCACCGCTGACAAATTCAGCATCGTCAAAATCAACCCAGTCGGCAATAAATACATTGGTTTCGTGCGGTGTTGCACCCTGTCTGTTGCTCGAGAAAACCAGTTTTTTGCCGTCGGGCGAGAACATCGGGAAGGCGTTGAAGAAATTGTCATAAGTAATCTGTTTCAGATTGGTTCCGTCTGTGTCGATCGAAAAAATCTGAAAATCATAACCGTGGGTCGAATGGTGATTGGATGAAAACAGGATTTTCTTTCCGGATGGATGAAAATAAGGAGACCAGTTGGCTTTCCCCAGATGGGTCACCTGCTTCATATCGGTTCCATCGATGTTCATTGTATAAATTTCCATATTGGTCGGCATCACCAGTCCTTCTGCCAGCAAATCTTTGTATTCTTTGATGTCTTCGGGTGTTGTGGGTCTTGACGAACGGAAAACCAGTTTTTTTGAATCGGGTGAGAAAAATGCGCCGCCGTCATATCCGAGTCCAAAGGTCAGCTGTTTCAGGTTTTTGCCGTCAATATCCATTCTCCAAAGTTCAAGATCACCGCTTCTGAGTGAAGTGAAAACGATGTATTTTCCGTCGGGCGAAAGAACCGCTTCCGCATCATAACCGGGAGAGTCTGTCAGTTTCTTAACAATATTTCCGTTCAGATCTGCCACATAGATATCAAAATCCGGAAAGATCGGCCAGACGTATTTTCCGTCTGCTCGAGGCTCGGGTTTTGGCGGACAGGCTTTATTGCCTTCGTGTGTGGATGCATAAAGTATATGCTTGCCGTCAGGCATAAAGAATGAGCAGGTGGTACGTCCCAATCCGGTAGAGATCAGCTTCAAATCAGTGGTCGCGTATTTATCTTTGTCGAGTTTTAACATATAGATCTGATCACAATCGGCACCAATCTCGGGATTGGTCACCTGCATGGTCAGCATTTTTCCGTCCGGCGAAAAGTATGCTTCCGCATTGTCTCCGCCATAAGTCAGTTTGGTCAGATTCTTAAGATTTTTCTCCTGTGAAAAGCCAAGGATCGAAAAACTTAAAAATCCAATTGTAAATAATTTATTCAGATTCATTATAAATAAAATTTGAGTGTCAAAGATAGCGGATAAATAGATAATAAATTACAAAACCGGACCGACTATGATTTAATTCATCTAAAAAAATAAATCTTCGGGATTTCAATTAAATTCAGGTTTCAACCGGCTGATTCGATTAAAATTATATTTTTGACTGATCAAATTCATTCAAATCAATTGAAAAAAACACATCCAAAAACTGAGGAACAACTGGAACGCAGTCTGGGCAACCGGCACATACAGCTGATTGCGCTTGGCGGTGCTATCGGGACCGGTCTGTTTTTGGGTGTCGGTCCGGCGGTGGTGCTGGCGGGTCCGTCAGTGATTTTGGGCTATGCGATTGCCGGAATGTTTGCATTTTTCATCATGAGACAATTGGGTGAAATGATGGTTGAAGAACCGGTTTCGGGCAGTTTCAGTCATTTTGCATACAAATACTGGGGCGATTTTCCGGGTTTTGCATCAGGATGGAATTACTGGCTGCTTTATATTATGGTCAGTATGACCGAACTTACCGCAATCGGTGTTTACATTCAATTCTGGTGGCCGGAAATTCCGCTTTGGGTCTCGAGTCTTTTCTTTTTTGTTGTGGTCAATATACTGAATCTCACTTCGGTCAGAATATACGGTGAAACCGAATTTTGGTTTGCGATCATCAAGGTTTCTGCCATTATCGCGATGATTCTTTTTGGAACCTATCTGCTAATCAGCGGAACCGGCGGCGAACAGGCAACTGTTCAAAATCTGTGGAACGACGGCGGTTTTCTGCCAAAGGGTCTGATCAGTAAAGATGCAGACGGAAATTATCAGGGATTGTTTTCGGCCATTGCATTGATTATGTTCTCATTCGGCGGTTTGGAACTGGTCGGAATTGCGGCGGCAGAAACCAAAAATCCTGAAAGAAACATTAAAAAGGCAACCAATCAATTGATTTACAGAATACTGATTTTCTATATCGGCTCGCTGTTTATACTGTTTTCGCTTTCGCCCTGGCAGAGCATCGGTGTGGACAGCAGTCCGTTTGTCAGCGTATTTGACCGGCTCAACAGTTTCAATTTTGAACTTTTCGGACGGAATTTTCATGTTTCATCATTGATTGCCAATGCATTGAACATCATCGTTCTGAGCGCTGCACTTTCGGTCTATAATTCAAGTGTGTACAGCAACAGCCGTATGCTCTACGGTTTGGCAAAACAGGGAAATGCGCCCAAAGCATTTATGAAACTCAGCAAATCAAAAGTTCCAGTCAACGGCATATTGTTTTCTGCTTTTTTTACCGCTTTTGGTGTGCTGATCAATAAAATCATTCCGGAAGAAGCATTTGAAATCCTGATTTCGCTGGTGGTTTCGTCGCTGGTTTTGCTTTGGATAACTATCTGTTACACACATATCCGATTCAGATCTGCACATCGTGAAGTCAAAACCAAATTTCCGACGATACTGTATCCGTGGACAAACATCATCACACTGATATTTCTGGCTCTGGTGCTGATTGTGATGTGGGAAACCGGTCTGAAAATTTCGGTCGAACTGATTCCGGTTTGGGTGCTGGTGCTCTATTTGAGTTATTTGATTTCAAAAAAAATTAAATCGAAAAAATCATAAAAAAATCCCGCACTGTGGCGGGATTGTATTTAAAAAAACTGAAATCGGATCAGTAACCGAACAGTTCTTCGAGTGTCAGTTCTTTGACATCCCCCATCGACTGAACCGCTTCCCAATCCAGGTTTTCTTTCTTGCCGATCAGACCGACATTGAAATGTTTTCCTTTGATATGGCTGTTGAAGAAATTTTCCAAATCCCTCATCGTCATTTTTTCGGTCGCAGAATAGATATCTCTGTTGATGTCATAATCGATGCCCCGGTCTTTGAGATCAAGCTGATAGAAAAAGATGCCTGATTTTGTATATCGTCGGGTTGCAATCTTTTTCAGCGCCGCATTTTTTGAATTGTTAAACTGATTTTCTGCTTTCGGCATGTCGTTCATCAGTTCTTTGAGCGCGTCAACCGCCTGTGGCAATTTGTTTGCCTGGGTTCCGACATAAGCGACCACATAATTGTATTTGTCGTGACGGTCAGAATTTGAATAAACCGAATAGGCGGAATAAGCAAGTGATTTTGATTCTCTGATTTCCTGAAATACGATCGAAGAAAGACCCGAACCAAAATATTCGTTGAACACACCCGAAGGCGTCAGCAGATTTTTGTCAAATTGGTCTTCGCGTGCTCTGAGCGAAATTTCAGCCTGAACCATATCATAAGGCGCAAAGAAAATCTTTCCGTCTGTCATCGGCTGCGGATAAACTTTTGCCGCCGGAATTTTCTTTCCGTTTCCGAAATTGTGATATTTTTCCAAAGCTTTTTTGGCTGCCGAAGCATCGTTTCCGTAATAGAAAATCTGATGCGGATAATTCAAAAACTCTTTCAGGATCTGAACCAGTTCTGCCGGATCGATTGCTCTGAGTTCGGCTTCGCTCAGCTGATCTCTGAAACGGTTTTCGGGTCCGTACATCGCATATTGGTTCAATGCATTCTGAATGCTGTTTTTCTGAACTTTTGCATCATTTCTCGATTTGATGATTTTGTCCACATAATTCTGATAAGCTTCTTTGTCAGCCTTTGCATCTGTCATCAGATGTTCAAACAATTTGATTCCTTCGGTAAGATTTTCCTGAAGACCGCGGATCGAAACAAAAGATCTTTCACTGCCTGCATTGACGCCAAAGTCAATTCCGATTTTGTAAAATTCCTTTTTCAAATCTTCGGGGCCGTATTTTGAAGTTCCGAGATAATTCAGATAATTCATCGCCAGCGGAAGTCTTTTGTCATTGTCCGCACCGATTTCTGTGATGTAATAAACGGTGGAAAGATCGTTGGTCACATTCTGAATCGACGAGAATTTTGAACCTTTCAGCGTTTCGGTTTTGATCGATTTGTCAAAATCAACAAATACCGGCTGAATCGGTTTTTCGGTCATTTTCTGAAAATCTTTGTAGAACTGAGATTCGTTTTCACGATTCAGACTGATCGGCGTAATGCCCGGATTTTCAACTCTGACCAAATCTTTGTTTTCGCCCTGATTTTTATAAACGATCACATAATTGTCGCCATAATTTTCATTTGCAAATTTCATCAGATCCGCCTTTGTGATTTTTGACATTTCGTCGAGTTCGGATATGGTCTGCTGCCAGCTTATTTCCTGAATAAACGAATCATACATGGTTGTGGCAAGTGCATTTGAATTTTCAAGCACCGACTGCCAGTTTTTTTTCAGATCGTTGACCACCGCGCTAATCATCCATTCGTCAAAATCACCGGTTTTTATTTTTTCGATCTGCTGAAGCAGCAAATCTTTGACTTCATCCATCGACTGGCCTTTTTTGGGTGAACCGCTGAAAATATGAGCGCTGTAATCTTTCATAATCTGTGTATTTGAACCGGCTGACTGCGCCAATTGCTTCTGATTGATGTTCAGATCGATCAGACCGGCAGTACGATTGTTCAGGATCATATCCATCAACTGAACCAGCAGTGCATCTTTGGTTTTTGAACCGCCGACACGATAGGCAAACTGAAATCTTTCGGCAGACGGACTCGATACGTTTACGGTTTTGATCCCTTTCAGTTTGGGTTCATTCGCCACATAATGATCGGGTTCGGCTGCTTTTTTATAGAATCCGAAATATTTGTCAACCATTTTAATCGTTGGTTCAAACTCAAAATCACCAACCAGGACCACCGCCATATTGTTGGGCACATAATATTCGTTGTAATAATTTGTGATCGCAACCATCGATGGATTTTTCAGATGTTCTGAAGTACCGATGGTGGTCTGGGTTCCGTAATGACTGGTCGGAAACAGATTTTTCATCAGTGCATAATGGATCAGTCTGAAATCATTGTCCTGTGCACGGTTGAATTCTTCATAAACCGCTTCCAGCTCGGTGTGAAACAGACGAAGGGTCAGTTCGGAAAATCTTTCGGACTCGATATACATCCATTTTTCGAGTTCGTTTGAAGGAATATTGTTTTTGTACACCGTCTCGTCAAACCATGTATGTGCATTGGTTCCGGTTGCTCCCAGCGACGAAATCATTTTGTCGTATTCGTTAGCCACCGCATATTGAGAAGCGATATAGGAAACCGAGTCGATCTGTTTGTAGATCGAAACTTTTTTGTCGGGATCCTGTTCCAGTTTATGTTTTTCATACAGATCAGAAATCTGTTGCAGCAGCACTTTTTCCTGTTCCCAATTGTAGGAACCGATCTTTGAAGTTCCTTTGAAAAGCATGTGCTCGAGATAATGCGCAAGTCCGGTATTGTCTTCCGGATCGTTGTTTGAACCGGTTCTGACCGGAATATAGGTTTGGATTCTGGGTTCGTCCCTATTTTGGGCAAGATAAACCTTCAAACCGTTGCTCAGTGTATAAATCCTGGCATTGGACGGATCGTTTTCAACCATTTCGTAATTGTAACCGTTGGCATCTTTTTTCTGAACCGTTTTGAACTGTGCCGTCAGCGAAACGGACAAAGCCAGACAGCCGAAAAGTGTCAGTCTTTTTATCATTTTATAAATTTTTTGAATTTCAAAGATAAAAAATAAGATTGAGGGTCAGATATAAACCTTTGTGGAATCTTAAAATGGTTCAACCCCATCCGGGGTTGGATTGAGTTGGTGTATTATTTTCCCCCGATTTCATCGGGGGCTACTGATGGTTGAACCACTTCGTGGTTCTTTGTAATATTGCGGTATGCTTTTTAAAAAAAATCCCGGAGGGATTTAACTTTTAGTAACCACAGGTGTAACCTGTGGATAATGGATATCCCAAAAACCCAACCCCGAAGGGGTTGAACCATAAAAAAAATTCGTTCCGGCTGAATCTTTCAACCGGAACGGATTTCTGATAATGCTATAAAGTTTAATGTTTAAAAACCAAAATTGATACCAAACTGCAACATTTTTCGATCATCAAAGGTTTTTCCTTTAAAATACGGGCTCAATTCCTGTCTGACATAAAAGTCCCAGCCATAAATCCCCAAATTCAACTGTACGCCATAAGCAAAATTGTTGTTGTTCAAATCTGTTTTTCGGTGTCTCCAGTTGATGTCCTCACCTTTTACAATATTGTTCTGTCCGATTCTGAAACCGCCGTACATATTTGCACCGATTGAAAATGGTTTTCCCAATTTTCGGTAAGCTTTTCCTTCCGAATCGGTTTTTAGTTTTGAAGTGTGATAGGTGAATCCGAGCGGAACCATCAGATAACCGGCTCTGACCTTGCTTTTTTTCAGATTTCCATCGTGTTTGACCAGATCCACTATGCCTTCATCGTCTCTGTACATCAGATAATCATCCTCAAAACGCATGGTCCGATAAGACAGATACAAACCTGTGATGAATTCAAACGGACTGGTTCGGGTCAGCTGACGGTGATAAATCAGACCAAAATCAATTCCGCTCGAATAACCGAGGTGGTCGTTCAGTTTCTGATTGTCGCCGTCCGGAACATGGATCATGCCGTAACCCAGATATCCGCGGACTTCGTTCATCCTTTTGTAAGTTTTCGGTTTTTTCTGTTCTTCCTCTTTTTTCAGTTCATCCAAATCTGTATTCATGATCGAATAGCTGACCTGTTTTTTTGTGATTTCATCCAGATTGAAATTCAGACTGTCGATGCCCGAATTGATCCGATCCGAAAATTTCAAAGCAATCTCTGCTTTTTGATTGTTTGCTTCTTCCTCAGTCAGTTCACCTTCGCTGAGTTTCCGGTTGACTTCGCTGACTTCATTTTCCATTTCGAGTTTTTCGCGAATCACGATTTCACGCACCTGAAGCGCGTATTCATCCGCTTTTTCTCTCACAAACGGACTGATGCGCTCGTCTGTTTTTGAATCATCATTCAGATCCAGTTTTAGTTTTTGTGCCGATGCATTGGTTGCGAACAGACACAGCAATCCCATTACAATAAATTTTCTTATCATAGCTTTTGTGTTTTTAATTTTTGTTTGATTTGATCCGACTGCAGCCCGAAGATTATTTTTCTTTGTTGAAATCGATGATTACCAGTTTTGAATTTGATTCATCCTGTTTGACCGACTGATTGTGTTCGATCGAATAGAGCAGCATGCCCGGATCCGCATAATAAGTTTTCTTTTTTGGTTCCTGAACCGAATCATTTTGTTGTGCAATCATCGGTTTGACTTCTTCAACAATTGGTTTTTCTAATTTTGGTCCTTCAATTTTCTCAATCGCAACTTCCTGCTGAAGTTCTGAATTTTGAATTTTGATGTCCTTATCTTTTGAAACTTTCTGATTTTTAATTTCAGGATTTGAACTGACCAAAACCGGTTCTTCTGTTTCTATTGTTTCGGTTTGATCAGATTGAATTTCTTCAATCAAAGGTTCTTCTGTCTGAACAAAATTGGATTCAATATTCGGTGTTTCGGTTTTGGTTTTCACAAACAGAAACAGTCCGACAACCAACAGTAATGACGCAGCCGCCGAAATCAGAATCAGAAATATTTTTCTGCCCGATTTTTTTGAGCTGTTCTGTTCATCCAACACTCCTTCTAGCTTCTGCCAAGCGCCGGCAGAAGGCTGAATCTCTCTTTCATTCAGCTGTTTTTTAATTTCTTTGTCAAGCCCGGTTTTCATCTCTGATCTGTTTACGTTCTACAATGATTTCTCTCAATCTTTTTTTTGCTCTTGACAATTGTGATCTCGAAGTCATTTCATCGATATTGAGAATTTTTGAAATTTCTTTGTGTGAATAATCTTCCAAAACAAAAAGGTTGAACACCATTCTGTAATTTTCGGGCAGACAGTCAAGCAGCTCGCCCGCATCAATACCGCTCAAATCCTGCTGTTCATCTGCCGGTTCTTCGACAAAATCAATTTCATCCAGAAACACAAAATTTTTATTTGCTCTCAGAAAATCAAGACATTCGTTCACCATAATCCTTCTGATCCAGCCTTCCAGACTGCCGATGGAACTGTAGGAAGAAATGTTTTTAAAAACCTTTACAAACGCCCTGATCATACAGTCTTCGGCATTGTGCAGATCGCCGGTATAAGTTCGGCAGACACTCAGCATCTTTGGCGAATATCTTTCAAACACCTCCTTCTGAGCCAGCCGGTCGCCCTTGATCAGCAGCCTGACCATCTCTTCGGTCTTTCGATTTTTATGGATTGAAATGATTTTCAAAATTCATGTTTCTGTATATAAGACGAGACTGAAATTAAAAATGTGACAGTTTTGAAAAATTTATTCTCAAAACATTGAAAGAGAATAGTTTAAATTTTAAAAAAAATTAAAATTATTTCAGCTCATAAACTTTTTCACCATTGATAAAGGTGGCAACCGCTTTGATATTGGGCAAATCCTTTTCGTCTGCTTTCATGATGTCTTTGTCCAAAACCGTGAAATCAGCATATTTTCCGGCTTCGATGCTTCCTTTCTCATTTTCCTCAAAATTGGCATAAGCCGCCCAAATCGTCATTCCTCTCAAAGCTTCTTCACGGCTGAGTGCATCTTTCATCTGAAAACCGTCATCCGGATAATTCTTCAGATCTTTTCTGACAACCGCCGCATAAAATGTATAAAACGGACTCACATGCTCCACCGGAAAATCGGTTCCCAAAGCGATGATTCCTGTTTTGTCAAGTAATGTCTTGTAGGCATAAGCGCCTTTCATCCGGTCTGCACCCAATCGGTCTTCTGCCCAATACATATCGCTGGTTGCATGGGTCGGCTGTACCGACGGAAGGATGTTGTGTGAGAAATAATCAAATCCTTCGGGCGAAATGATCTGTGCATGTTCAACCCGCCAGCGACGGTCGTTCTGTCCTTCGAGTGCTTTTTTGTAATCTCTCAAAACCGAAATGGTCGCAGAATCTCCGATGGCATGGCTGTTCATCTGGAAACCTGATTTTGCAATCATTGCGGCCAGGGTTTCAAGGCTGTCAGAAGGCGTAATCATTATTCCAAAATGACCGTGGCGGTCGCTGTATTCCTTTCTGAGCGCAGCACCTCTCGAACCGAGCGCACCATCCACATATACTTTGAACGAACGGACATCCAGTCGGTCGGTTTTGTAAATTCCTTTTTTGAGATAATATTCAAGATTTGCGGGTGTATTGCTCACCATCGCATAAATTCTGAGTTTCATTTTTCCTTCGCGCTGCAGATCGTCGATCAGATCGATGATTTCGTGATCGAGTCCGGCGTCGTCAACAGTGGTCAGTCCGAAGGAAAGTGCAACTTTTTCGGCATCGAGCAGGGCATTGGTCGAAAATTCTTTGGTCGGTGCGGGAATGGTTGCATTGACCGGTTCCATTGCATTGTCGATCAGTACGCCGGTCGGTTCGCCGTTTTTCATTATGATTTCTCCGCCCGGAATTTTTGAGTCTTTTGTAATTCCCGCCAGTTCCAAAGCTTTTGAATTTACAAAAAGCGCATGCCCGTCCACTCTTCTGAGTGCAACCGGCGTATCGGGAAACAATTCGTTCAGCTTTTCATTGGTCGGAAATTCTTTGTCCTCCCAATCGTTCTGATCCCAGCCTCTTCCCTGGATATAATCCAATTGGTGTTCTTTCTGAAATTCAACCACACGATCGATCACTTCATCAGGGCTTTTGGTGCCGGTCAGATCGACCGCCTGCATATAAAGCCCGAGACCGTACAGATGGGCATGTGCATCGATCAGGCCGGGAACGATGGTTTTGCCTTCTGCATCATAAATCTGTTTGGGTTTGTATTTTGATTCGAGTTCTTCCGAATTTCCGACTTCAACGATTTTTCCGCCACAGACCGCAAAAGCGGTGGCGGTATCAAAATTTTTATCAACCGTATAAACCACCGCATTTTTGACCAGCAGATCGACGGTTTGTTTTGTTGAACACGAAAGAATCAGAAAAGTTGAAAGGATGAACAGTAAATTTTTCATTTTTTGAAGATTGAATTTTCAAAATTAAAAAAACATATTCGTTATCCGCCTTTGATTTTGTATAACTTTGATTCTTCAAATTTTTCTTTTGAAATGAATTATAAAGAAGCGGTCGAATGGCTTTTTGTACAGCTGCCTGTCTTTCAGCATTCGGGCAGTTCTGCTTATCGGGCAGATATCGGCAATATCACCGAATTGTGCGACAGACTCGGCAATCCGCAGGAAAATTATAAAACCATCCATATGGCGGGTACCAACGGAAAGGGCAGCAGTTGTCATATGATGGCTTCGATCTTTCAGCAGTCGGGATACAAAACCGGTCTTTATACTTCGCCTCATCTGAAGGATTTCAGGGAAAGAATCAGGGTGAACGGCCAGCTGTGCAGTGAGGACTTTGTCACTGATTTTGTAAATCTGAATTTTGAATTTATCAAATCGCTGAATGCATCATTTTTTGAAGTGACGACTGCAATGGCTTTTGAATATTTCAGCCGTTCAAAAGTTGATGTGGCGGTGATAGAAACCGGTTTGGGCGGAAGACTGGATTCGACCAATATCATCCGGCCGGTGCTGTCTGTGATTACAAATATCGGTTTGGATCATACAGCGATTCTTGGCGATACTCTGGCGAAAATTGCATTTGAAAAAGCAGGCATCATCAAGAAAGAAATTCCGGCAGTGATTGGTGAAACGACTGATGAAACCCGTCCGGTATTTAGAAAAAAATCAAAAGAAACCCATTCAGAACTGATCTTTGCAGAAGAATTGAATTATCCCGAATACGAATCCGATCTGAAAGGAATTTATCAGTCAAAAAACAAAAAGACGGTTTTGGCTGCGGTCGATCAATTGAGAAAATCGGGTTTTGAAATTTCTGAAGATTCGGTCAGAAAGGGTTTGCTGAATGTGGTTTCAAATACCGGTTTGAGAGGAAGATGGGAAATCCTGAATCAAAAACCGCTGACGGTGGCAGATACGGCACACAATCCGCATGGTCTGGCTGAAATCAAAAAACAGATCGAATCGGTCAATTACAAAAAACTTCATCTGGTGCTCGGTTTTGTGAGTGATAAGGATGTGAAATCAATTTTGAATTTTTTTCCGAAAGATGCAGTCTATTACTTCTGTCAGCCCAATGTGAGCAGAAAATTTAAAATCGAAGAACTTCAAAAAATTATTCCGAAAAAATTGAATGCAAATTACTACAAAAGCGTAAAAGAAGCTTTTGATGCGGCTCGTTCAAATTCAGCAAAAGACGATCTGATCTATATCGGCGGAAGCACTTATGTGGTTGCCGAAATCCTGTAATGATTTATTCGATATCCGAATCTGAATCTGATTTTTTCCATCTGTATTTACGGTTGAGCAGATTGGAAGGAATCAAACGATTCCAGAAATTTTGATTTTTTTCGTGATAATAATCGCTGTCATAGCCGTAACCGTAGCCATAACCGTAACCATAGCCGTAACCGTATCCAAAACCGCGGCCCGCACCGACATCGTTCAGGATCATCGCCATATTGGGCAGTCGTTTTGCGCGATAGAGATCCCTCGGAATTTCGAGCAGACGTTTGTCCGAGAAGTCGATTCTGACCACATACAGGAACAGATCGGCATAAGAAGCGATCAGTTGGGTGTCGGTTACCAGATTGACCGGTGCGGTATCGACCACCACATAGTCATATTCTGCCAATGCTTCGTCCATCATTTCCCTGAAACGGTTGTTCATTAGCAGTTCGGACGGGTTGGGGGCAAGCACACCCGAATGAATGATATCCAGACCTCTGTCTTCATCGCGAAGAACCAGGTCTTTGAGTTTCACATCAGAATCCGATAAAAATTGAGTAACGCCGATGTGTTTTCGGTATTTGTTCATTTCAAAATATTTGAGAATCTTCGGATTTCGGATATCCGCACCGATGAGCAGAACTTTAAATTTTCCCGAAGCTGCCAGTGTCACCGCCAGATTACAGGCGATAAATGTTTTTCCTTCGCCGCTGATGGTCGAAGTCACAAATATGCTTTTTGACTGATTCTTTTTGGCCGAAAGATAATAACCGATGTTGGTTCTGAGGATTCTGAATGATTCTGCCAAAAGGCTGCGATCACTTTTGTCAATGATCTGACCGCCCGATTTTGAGACCGGAACTTCACCGATGATCGACACCCCGATTTTCTCCACATCCTTTCTGCCTTTCACCTTGTTGTTCAGCAGATAGAGCACATACAGTACCCCGAACGGAATCAGAAATCCGAATGCGGTTGCGGTGATGTAGGCTCTTTTGCTGTCGGGCGAAATGGGTGAGCGGTTGCTGTATGCATAATCGACCACTTTGATTGCAGACGGTGTTGCAGAGTTTGTAATTTCGTTTTCCTCTCTTTTTTGGAGCAGAAACAGATAGAGCGCTTCAACGATCTGCTGCTGTCTCTGAATGTCTTTGAAATGCATTTCCTGGGTTGGAAATTTTGCAATTTTTGAATCGATGATGCCGCCTTCTTTTTGTATTCTGCCCAAGGTGATCTGGACTGTCTTTTTGTAATTTGAGAGACTGTTGTGGAGATTGGTTTCGACTTCAAGAATCTGTTCGTCAAGATTTCGGACGATCTGACTGGTTTCCGGCGAATACTTCAGCATATCCATTTTTGCCAGCATCAGTTCGTTGTATTTTTGTGCGGAAGAGGCAACCGAGCCGTCGCTCAGACCGATATTGGTCGGGATCAGATCATTTTTATTGGATTTCAGATAGTCTTCCATAAAATTAATCAGACTCAGCTGATTGGACTGTTCGACCATCTGTGAATAATTGCCGGTAGCCTGTCCCATGCTGGTGCTTCCCTGAGCCGCGAGGTCAACCACATGATTGTCTTTTTTGAACACTTCCACATCACGGTCTCTCGACTGCAGATCTTCAGAAACTTTTGCAAGTCTTTCCTCAATGAATCGGGTTGTTTTTTCGCCCACCAATTTTTTGTCATTGATCGCATCGCTGTTGTACTGTTCAACGAGTTCGTCAATAAATCTTCTTGCACGGTCGGGTATGTTGTCAACCATAGTCAGGCTGACCACCGAACTTCCTTCGGCAGGTTTGATTTTAATTTTTCCTTTGTAACTGTTGGTGGCAGATTCTATGGATGAAATTGAAATCTGAATATTGGTTTCGCCTTTTACATCTTTGGTTTTGTGAGGCAGGATCATCAGTTCGTTTCCGCCGAGTTCAAAAGATTTTCCAAAAGCGGTATTGATGACTTTGTCGCCTCTGATGATTTCAATTTTTGATGCAGATATGATGCGTGCTTCAAAACTGACTGCCGACGGATTTTCATTCAGCACCCTCAGCTGAATCGGTGAATCTTCAGAATACATTTCCTGACGTTTTACCCTTCCTTCCACAAAATATCTGACATTGAGCTGCAGTTTTCCGACCACTTTGGTGATCAGTCGTCTTGAGCTCAATACTTCGATCTGGTCTGCAATATTAGGTTTCACATCCAGTCTTCCGAGACTTCTTCCTGCGAGTACGCTCAATTCGGATCCGGTCTGGTTGACATCTTCTTTGATCAGGATTTTGGCTTCTGAATTGTAGAATCTTTCTGCATATCTGAGCTGAAAATAGGTGAGTGTCCATGCGATTCCCAATCCCACCGCAAACCAGTACCAGTTTCTGAGCAGCTGTTCCCAAATGATTCTGAACGTCTGCGAACTGTTCTCGATTTCTACTTCCAGTGATTCATCCAACTCCTTATAATCCATTTCGGCATTTTAACGGGTGAGCAATGTAATTAAGGTAATCATAAAACTGGCCACCGACATCAGGAAACTTACGTCTCTGACGGTGGTTGATGTGGAATTGATTTTATGTTTGTCGGGTTCCACATAGATCACATCGTTTTGGGTCAGATAAAAAACAGGTGAATTAAAAATCTCATTCGATGTCAGATCGACTCTGTAAAAATTTCGCTGATCGCCTTCTTCGCGAATGACCAGCACATTGTCCCTGACTCCGTTGATGGTCAGATCGCCTGCCATGCCAAGCGCATCGATCAGTGTCACTTTTTCATTTTCAAGCGTATAGGAGCCCGGGCTGTCGACCTCGCCCAAAATTGTTATTTTATAATTTGTAATCTTGATTGCAACACCCGGATCGATGATTTCTGCGCTCAGCATTCCTTTCATATACTGAATCGCTTCGTTTCGGGTCAGCCCGGCAAGTTTGATTCTTCCAAGCACCGGATATTCGATATAGCCTTCTTCGTCCACCAGATAGGTTCTGTCGCCCGATTTGCTGCTTTCCTGATTAAAAATCCGGGTCGCCTGGGTGTCGCGTGCAAAAACGGTAATATCCAGCAAATCATCGGGTTGGATGACTGCAGAATATTTTTCTGCCATTTGCTGTACAGACTCGGGATTTCCCTGAAAATATACGATCCTTTCTCTTGGAACACAGGATACGGTCAGTAACAAAAAACACAAAAGAAATCCGATTTTGAATCTTAAAAAGAAAGAATGAGTCCTCATTTTATTTTCAGCTGATTCTGCAAATATAAAATTTAAATTATTGTGTATGCAATCTGATGGCGTATTCAATCCGTTAAAAATCTGTTTTTGTGTGGAATTCGGGAACGATCTCAATCAGTTTTGTAATCATTATTTCCTTTTCACGTTTGAAATCGTCACGATCCATTTCAATCGAAGCAAGCTGGTTGATCTTCTCAATCAGGCTGTCATCCTTTCTTTCGACGATTGCGACCATGATTTTCGGATGATGTGTTTTGATGCATTTTTCATTTGAAGTCATCAGTTCTTCATGCAGTTTTTCGCCCGGACGAAGACCGATGATACTGATTTGAATATCTTCGGGATATCTGAATCCGCTCAGTCTGATCATCTTTTTTGCCAGATCAAAAATTTTGACCGGCTGTCCCATATCAAATACAAACACTTCACCGCCCGAACCGATGGCTGCGGCTTCGAGTACCAGCTGACAGGCTTCGGGTATGGTCATAAAGAAACGGCTGATTTCGGTCGAAGTCACCGTCAGCGGACCGCCTTCCTCAATCTGTCTTTTAAAAACCGGAATGACCGAACCGTTTGAACCGAGTACATTTCCAAAACGGGTGACGATAAATCTTGTTTTATCGGACGAATTCAGATGGGTGACATAAAGCTCTGCAATCCTTTTGGTTACACCCATGACGCTGGTCGGATTTACGGCTTTGTCGGTCGAAACCATCACAAATTTATCAACTTCATATTTGCATGAAAGATCAGAAACGATCTTGGTCCCTTTTACATTTGTTGAAATCGCCTCATACGGATTCTCTTCCATCAGCGGAACATGTTTGTAAGCGGCTGCATGAAAGACAATATCGGGTCTGAAATTTTTAAAAACTTTGTTCATCTTCGACTGGTTTCTGACATCGCCGATGATAAATACACAGCGGTTCTTACTGCACAGATTCAGCGTGGACTGCTGCAGATCATAAAGTGCAGACTCTCCCTGATCGAGCAATATGAGCTGTTCGACCGGACATGCCATGAGTTGTCTCGATATTTCACTTCCGATCGATCCGGCAGCACCGGTGACCAGGATTTTTTTGCCTCTGACTTCATCAAAGATTTCTTTGCTGTCCAGATTGATCGGTTCTCTGCCCAGAAAGTCGTCGATATTGACCGATCTGATTTGTCTGAGCGACAGATCTCCGTTCAGCCATTTTCTGACTGCAGGAACTTTTTTCAATTCGACGGAAGCTTCCGAAAACCGGTCGGTTATCCTGTTGAGCTCATAAGAGTCAAGATTCTGAATTGAAATAATGATTTCCGAAATTCCGTTTCTTTTGAGAAATTCGGCATCGACCCGATCGGGATTATAGATTTTCAGTCCGTCTATCTTCTTTTTTCTCTTTTTTGTGTTGTCATCAATAAATCCAAAAACAGCAGTACGGTTCCGGTCTTCTTTGTTCAAAACCTTATAGGTGATTACACCCGAATCTCCGGCGCCGTATACCATCACTTTTTTTCTTGGTTTTCCGCCGCCAATGTAGTTTTCATAAATTCCCTTGTACAAAATCCGAAGGAAAATCATTGCAAGCATATTGAACAGAAAGTGAACCAGAATAACACTTTTACCGATGATAAACTGCGGTTTCATGGATGAATGAAGGATCAGCCAGTAAAACAGACTGATCAGCACAAGATATACCAGATTGGTAATGAGTACGTTGATTACATCTCTGAATCCGGTGTGACGAATTACGCCTTTGTAGGATGAAGTCGCCAAAAAGGCAGTCAGACAGCAAATCAGTACGATGGGCACCTGATAAATCGCCACTTCATGCAATTTGGTCTGCGGTCCGATCTTTAATAATTTCAGCAGTAAAAAAGTAAGTACAAAGGTGTTGACCGAAATGTACAGGTCGATTGCGAGTACGATCCATCTCGGAACTTCATCTTTAAGATTCTTTCTGAGTTTGTAACTCAGGTATTTAACACTTAATTTTTTCAATTACGAAATCTAAATTTTCACGGCTCAAATTTGAACCGCTGGGTAAACACAATCCTCTGTTGAACAAGTCCTCACTGACTCCGTTGATATATCCCTGATATTTTTTAAAAACCGGCTGCAGATGCATCGGCTTCCACAAAGGTCTGCTTTCTATCTCCAACTTCAGAAGCTTCAGTCTGATTTCTTCCCTTTTTTCCTGAGATTCGGTCAGTATGCAGCTGAGCCATCGGTTTGAGAAACTTCCTTCAGTTTCGGTTGGAAATTCAATTCCGGCAACATCAGCTAAATTCTGACGATAATATTCAAAATTATTTCTTCTTGCTTTGATTCTGTCATTCAGCACTTCCATTTGCCCTCTTCCGATGCCGGCCGAAATATTTGACATTCTGTAATTGTATCCGATTTCGGAATGCTGGTAATAGGGAGCATCATCCCTTGCCTGGGTTGCCAGAAAGACCGCTTTTTTCCTGAGTTCTTCTTTGTCGACTCTGAGTGCGCCTCCGCCCGAAGTGGTGATGATTTTGTTTCCGTTGAACGACAAAACCGAAAAATCACCCAAAGTACCGCATTTTCTTCCTTTGTATTCGCTTCCGAGGGCTTCGGCAGCATCTTCAATAATCGGAATTTTGTAACGGCTTGAAATTTCCCGAATTGAATCAAAATCAAACGGCATCCCGTACAGATGGACTGCAACAATCGCCTTTGGTTTTTTGCCTTTTGAAATTCTGTCTTTGATCGCATTTTCCAAAAGGTCGGGTGACAGGTTCCAACTGGCTTTTTCACTGTCCACAAAAACAGGATTTGCACCCAAATAAACCACCGGATTGACAGAAGCAGAAAAAGTCATGCTCTGACAGATCACATCATCGCCGGGTTCAACGCCGGCAAGAATCAGGCTGAGATGCAAAGCGGCAGTACCCGAGCTGAGTGCTGCGACAAATGAATTGTTTCCCAAAAAAATTTCAAGATCTTTTTCAAATCCGTTGACATTGGGACCAAGCGGCGCCACCCAGTTTTCTTCGAAAGCCCGGTTGATGTATTTCATTTCTGAACCGCCCATGTGAGGTGTAGAGAGCCAGATTTTATAATTCATTATTCCAAATTTTGAATAACTGTACAAATATACATCAAAAAGCTTCAGACCGATGATCGTAATATTAATATTACGAAACAGTTAAAAAAAAGCCCCATCGCAGTGGACAGGGCTTTTTGTATTGCTGAATCATATCATTAATAATTCCACATATCGGCTTCTGACTGAAGGATGCTGTTTCGGATGTAGTCGCTTTCTTCAAGCTGGCCTTTTGCATCGCTTGGAATATAGTCCTCGATCGGACTGACTCCGTGGATGGTTTGGGCTTTGTACAGCACCGAGTTGAAACGCCGTGCATTGAGCATATCGTCAAAGGTGACCGTCGATGATGAGTTGCTCGGGTTGAAGACGGTGTAGTTGTTGAGCACTTCTCTCGCATCCGGATACCAGATCCAGAACAGATCAACAAAAGTTCCGTCATCAAACTGGGTTCCCAATGCCTGAGCATCCGGTCCCATGATACACAGTCCCAAAAGACGGTATCTCATTTCACCCAATCTGCGGTCGATATACCACATTCCTTTGATCTTCATCATTTTGATATCACTTGAGTGAACTTCAAAATTAAAGATCAGCGCATCATCCGGTTCTTCACCGGCATCGATCATATCCCAATAATACTGCTGGGTATCTTTCTTTGCGGTACGAGATACGATCTGTTCATAAGTCATTTTGGTTGTAAAATATTCGTCGTCATAGACCTGCGAAATCTTACCCGATCTTACACCGTCAACCAGCGCATCGTAAAGCGATGCGGTTTCGTTGATGAATCCGTCAGACGAACGGTAGTAAGGCTGGTTCAGCCTTTCGTTGAAGTCAACGACTTCCCAAACGATTTTTGACCAGATTATATCTTTGTCTTCAATAAATCCGTATTCCAACGGCACTGCCAGTGTACTCACGGTATCTCCGGCTTCGGTCACCATGGTCTTGGTTTCACGCTGCTCTCTGAGCTGTTCAGGTGTGAGCGCGTTCAAAACGTTTTGAGCCATGCTTGCTGAAGCTATCAAACTCATTAATCCGAAAAAAAGACACTTCATAATATGATTTTATTAATTTATTATCTTACTTCAATTGTAACCGGCGAAGCTTCTCCGGGGCCTGCAGTCGAGTTGTATTTGATGTCAAATACACCTACGATATCTCCAGGCTTGGCTTTTGACAGTGGTCCTGCCGCACCGCCCATCTTGTTTCCGGTAACCAAAGCTGTAGGCTGTCCGGGAACTTTCACTTTGAACGAGGTCACCTCACCGGTAACATCGAACAGGAAGTCAGGCCAGTCAAGACGAACAGTCTGTCCTGCAAGTCCGTTTGCCGGAATCTGCAGATTGGTTTTGTTCGCAATGTGTGCTCTTGCCGGCGGAACAGGTTTGATTCTGAAATCCATTGAACCTGAAACCACTTTACCGGTAGATGTTTTTGCAGATGCGGTGAATTTAACCGTACCGCTTCCGGCAGCAGGTTTGAACATCCATTTGCCCGCTCCGTTCGGTCTCAGGCCTCCGATACTTGCATTCAGTGAAACAGGGCCGTCGGCGCCGTTTACGGTTGCAGTGATCGGGTTGTCCAGATTACGGTAAACCACATTCATCTTATCAGCTGTAATCACAGCCCCTGAAGGAAGTTCAGTCAGTGTTTCGGCTACGACTTCGTACTCCTGAGAGAACGGAATCGGCTCAACATATTTGCCGTCCGGACCCATCCAGCTCATTGTACCCGAAACTGATTTCTTACCTGATCCGGAAGTATTCAGTTTAAAGTTGGCTTTACCGTCAACCAACGGAATTTCTTGACCGCCTATGGTTACTCTACCCTGAAGGGTATTGTCAAATGCACCGAATGCAATGCTTGCATCGGCAGGTTTGTCCGAACGGACAAACGGTGGAACCATCACGATCGGCTGATAAGCTTTCAGTTCGATTTCTTCCTGAAGTTTGTTTGCCAGCAATGCTCTGACCAGATTACCTTCCTCAGTTCTGATGTCAGACTGAAGTTTGGTAAGGTTTGCCAAACCGGCAACCATCGGCTGCTCATAAAAATTATAGTTCAACCATGATTTCTTGCCTCTGTTTTCAGTATTGAAAACATGATCGATTCTTTTCTTATCTGCATCAGTTGTATAAACTCCTGTCATAAAACCCCTGTAATCATTGATTGTCTGAATCATCTGATTGCCTTTATCTGTTGGTTTGTCCTGTTCTTTGAACAGCAGTTTGGTGAATACCTCAACGTTTGAAAGCGAAGTATAATTGGTTTCAGCATCATCAGTATCAGCTCCGTAGACGGGGAGTGTATATTCCTGAATCTGCATAATCTCCTGTTTTATACCTTCCAAGAAATTGAAAGCTTTGTCAGATTCAGTCTTTACCTGATTTGCCTTTCCCAATATTGCCATATAAGCCGAGTCGGTCTCTGCTTTGGTTGCAATATTGTCATAGAAAGTGCTGTTGTTCTCGTTTGTCAATCTGGATGAATCATCCAGAGTCACGGTGATGTCTTCAAAAGATCTCAGAACCTGACGGTCGACGTTCATCGCCATCATCGCGATGAAGACGATATACATCAGGTTGATCATCTTTTGCCGTGCTGCTTTTCCTCCTCCTTGTGCCATTTTTAAAAATGTAGAATATTAAACATTGTGTGAGTTTTAGAAATTATCAATTGATTAATTTCCTTTCATAGCAGACAACATACCTCCGTAAACTCTGTTCAGGTTGTTTACGCTTTCAGACAAAGCCACCAATTCCTGCTGGAATTTCTTAGAACCTTCTGCGTTTGCCTGCATTTCACCGATAAACTGTTGATTTAATTCTACTTGTTTTTGACCATTTTCCAATTGAACCTGATACAGTGCATTCAGAGATTCCATGTGGTTTGCAGCCAATGCAAGCTGATCTCCGTATTGTTGTGTTGCTGCTGCAGCACTGGTGGTTTTATTGATTTCATTAACTGATGAACCAAAGTTCTCAATTCCGCTTCTCAGTCTTTCCATCAGAGAGACATCCAGTTTTGCGTCGCTGAGCATTTTGTCCAGTTTTTGCGAAAGAGAAACATTGTCTGAATCGTCAGCCAATGCGGCTGCTTTTGATTTTCTTGCAACCGGAGTTGTGGAATCGAGCAGTTCAGGATAAGCTTTTTCCCAATCATATGATCCTGAAGGCTTGTCAAACGCAAACACAAGGAATACGATTACCTCCATGACCATCCCAATTGCAAGTATGAAAGAACCATCCATTCCCAAGAAAGAATAGTGATTAATTTTACAAAGAGCTCCACCGATTACGACCGCTGCTCCGAAACTGTAGAAGAAGTTCAAACCGACTTCTCTTTTTGATGCTTTAAGTGCCATAGTTTAAAATAAATTTGTGTTAATTAAAAGTGTTAATTGTCCTTTATCTTGTTCTTTTCTTTCTGTATTTGATTTTTGACCCTTCAGGGAATGACTGTACTGTTCTGAATCCGATGAAACTTCGTGCAGAGTCTTTGTGTTCCCAGTCTCTTGCGCTCACCATCAGCATATATCCGATGTCTTTCCACGAACCGCCTCTGACAGATTTCCTATCGCTTCTTTCACGTGCAAGTGTCGGGTTCAGGGTTGAACTCATCTGATAAAATGCTTTGTCGTAAGGAGATACTGTCCATTCGCCCACATTCCCTGCCATGTCATACAGACCGTATCCGTTTGCATGGAAAGTTTTTACCGGTGCAGTGTACATATAGCCTTTGCCTTCTTCCTCGATATAGTCACCTCTTTTGGGTTTGAAGTTGGCCAGATAACAGCCTCTGTCGTCGGTCAGGTAAGGACCGCCCCACGGATAGGGAGCATCCTGCAGACCGCCGCGTGCCGCATATTCCCACTCGATTTCGTTCGGGAGACGATATGCAATTACTTTTTGAGGTGCATCTTTTCTTTTTCTTTTTGATGCCAGATAGTCATTCTGTTTTTTTGTTCTGAATGCACAATATGCCATTGCCTGGTTCCAATTGACACCAACCACCGGATAATCCGAATAGGCATCATGCCAGAAATAGTTTTCGTGCATCGGGTCGTTGTAAGCATAGTTAAAGTCACGCACCCAAACAGTGGTGTCGGGATAAACCTGTACAACCTCTTCGTGACGGAAGTCAACACGGAAAGAATCCGGATTGTTTGCTTCTTTTGCAGCACTTTCCTGATCGATCCAGGTATATTTGAATTTCAGTTTTCTTACATCTACCAGACGTTCGTCATTGAATCTTTCTTCGGGCGGATAATAAAGCGCATCGATCGCTTCAGCATAATCGACATCGGGATATTCGTATTTGTTCCATGCCAGATCAACGTTCCAGTTCAGTTTGCGCTGTTCGTTGTAGCTGCCTTCTCTGCCGTCTGATTTTGAAGCCACATAATCATCCCATGGCGTCGGTTCTCCGTCTTCGCTTCCCGAAACGTATTTGTATGCCGCGATGCCTTCTTCATTTCCTGAAGAACCGGTAGTCGGATCAAATCCCAAATCAGCTGCTTTCTCGGCCAGCATGGTTCTTGCGATTGAATCACGGACATAATCTACAAACACATGATATTTTGAGTTTGTGGTTTCTGTATCGTCCATAAAAAAGCCGGATACGGTCACGGTTCTCACCGGAGCCGAATTATCGAAGGTAAAATCGTAGTCTGTCTGACCCATCACAAATGCGCCACTCGGAACGGGAACCATTCCTTTGGGCCGCTGCGGAGTCCATGTAGTTGATTTTTTACCTACAATCTGACCATCATCCCTGCCGCCGTTTCTTCCCTTTTTCAACATCTTGCAGGAAGAAAGAGATAGGGACAAAATGATTACTGCTGCCAATGCTTTCTTCATCCTTATTTTTTTAAGCGTGTAAATCTATAATATTTTTACAATTCCCCAAAAATTTTTATCGGGCATTTAGCTAAACGATTAAATTGACAAATTATTGTTGTCAGTATAATTTTTTATAAGCTTTCCACCATCTGTGCGGAATTTTACCCAAAAGCGAATCTTTGTAATCTTTATTCGAACACGGAATTATCTGATGCCTCCCGTCAACAGTTTCCGAATCATCCAGTTCCATCCACCACTGATCTGACATGATGTTGCGGTAAAAGACCAGTTCCTGCTCAGCCAGCTGAACACGGAAAGTCTCAAAACTCCTTTCATTGTCAAAATCCAAATCTCCGGCTGAATGATTTCTGCCCTCTGTAAAATACCAAAGAATCTCTGCCAGCAACAAATTGTCCGGCAGTATGTTTTTCGCCTCAAAGTTATAAACGCCAAACGACCTTACTTTATTGTTGATACCCGAATATCTTGCAATCGCACAAATCTCTCTCGAGCTGAAACCGTTGGGTGAAGGTTCTGCATTCGATTGAAAGTCAGAATACTGAATTGAATTCAAATCCAAAATCACCATATCCGAATTTCTCAGCTCGGGCTCGCTTTCGTCCAAATTTTCGGTGAGCAGCCCCAGACGTTTGACCTCAAAATTCAGCTCCTCCATCAGATCGAGTTCCTCCTGGGCAACAAAATAAGTCTGATGCCCCAGATGGGTATAATCAAAAAGAGAATGGGGTTCGTTTGTAATAATTTTACTCAAATAATTGAATTCCGATAATTCTTCAGAATCATTTCCCAGTCTGAAACGGTTGTCAATACAGCTGAGATTTACTTTGTGGGTCACCGCGTCAAAAGCCCTGAACTGCCAGTAAGCCAGCGACGGATCATCACCTACTATTATTAAAGTGCATTTCTTTTTGAGCAGTTCCTGCTGAATTTTCAGAAATGCAAAATAAGTGTCATCATCGGTTGCACCCGGCAACAGATCACCCAGATCATAAATTTTGAGCTGCCAGTTTCCGTTTTTCAGCCGATAAAACTGTCTTCTGAACTGATCTGTCGCAGCTTCTGCACTTTCACTGCTGTTTTTGTAAACACCGATGATTGCAATTGAGTTTTCATCCGGATCATTGTTAAAACCGATGCCGCTGCCGATCGAGAAAGTATCAAGTTCTGCTGCAAACTGTCTGAGTTCATCCGAAACCGGAGTCAGGAATTCGTCTGTCATATTTTGTTTAATTTAAATAAGTATATTTCATTTGGGACACCATACATTTTTTGTTCTGATTTGGAAAAATACTCCCTGGAATTGACTGTTTTGACAACAAAGCCGGCATTCTCAAGTCGTTGAGAAATATCTGTACCATAATAGCGAACATGATCCCATTGTCCGAAATGCGTTTTTCTTTCTTTCGGAGAAGTGACGGAATCATCTTCATAGGTTGGAGCATTGTTTTTTAGAATTGGAACAGAAACGATTGCTTTACCATTTTTTTTAAGCAATTTATATAAATTATCCATCGCTGTTTTTTCGTCGGTAATATGCTCCAAGGCGTGATTACAAATAATAAAATCAAATTTTTCAGATTCTGCGTTTTTATCCGACAAATCGAAATTCTTTGTCAAAGACAGATAATCATAACCCGGCTCAAACTTATCAACCGGATAATATTTTATATTTTTCTGAATTTTGAACTTTTCATAAAAACAATACTCCGGAGAAATATGAAGCAAAACAATGTCAGGCTTTGTAAACAGTGAAGTTTCATTTTTAATATAATACCAAATAAAACGATGCCGCTCTCTTGCACCCAAATCTTTGGAAAGTAATAAATCCCGCGATCTTACAAAAGTTCTGTATCTTTTTTCATTAATCGGGCAAAAATACTCTTTATGAAATTTCATCCCGGCAATGCTCTGAAAATAATATAGAAACGTCCATCTAAACTTCCTTAAAAAAATTCTAAACCCGATCGGTGTACACTTTTTGAAAAGTAATACAAAAATAATTGGCATAAAGAGGTTTTTTAATTTTATATGAATTTAGTTGACTGTATCATATAAATTTTGCTGCTCAAAGATAGAAAGAAAAAAGAACCATAGAAAGCAGTTAAAAATTATTTCTAAACTGCAACCTATTGATCCATTGGGAAAGTTAATTCAACAACTATGTTAATGAATTTTAGTTTACTCAGTTAAGGATTCATTTCTTTTTGGAAGTGGGTTTTTGTTGTTCGATTATTTTTTTCACATCATCGAGTTTCAGTTTTTTCACATCCACCTCTTTTGCAAGCTCAATCTTTGTCTTGCCCTTGATGATGTTGTGTCTGCCCCATCTCGCTTTTTCGATTCGGATGCCTTCTTCCTCCCAGTTCTGAACCACCTTTTCGGCTTCTTTTCTCAGCTTGTCCTCAATCAGTTCTTTGATATCGGATTGAGAAAGATTGTCAAAATCGTATTTTTTGGACACATTGATATACAGGTCGCCCCATTTGATAAACGGACCGAATCTTCCTTTTCCTTTGGTCACTTCTTTGCCGTCGTATATCGCAATCGGTGCATTTGCCTTCAGTTTCTGTTCCACCAGTTCAACCGCACGTTCAAAACTCAGCTCCATCATGTCCTCGTCTTTTGGAATCGAAACAAATATTTCTTTGTATTTCACATAAGGACCGAATCTTCCCACATTCACTTCCAGTTCGCCGCCTTCATATTCGCCCAGTTTTCTCGGCAGTTCAAACAGCGCAAGCGCTTCTTCAAGTGTAACACTCTGAATCGACTGGGTTTTGAGCAGACTTGCAAATTTCGGTTTTTCATCGTCTTCGGTTTCACCGATTTGAATCATCGGGCCAAAACGGCCGATTTTTGCAAATACAGGTTTGCCCGATTTCGGATCGGTTCCCAAAGTTCTTTCACCGGTCGCACGTTTTGCGGTTTCCTCCACATTTTCGACATTCTGATGAAATCTTCCGTAGAAATCACCGATCATCTCTGTCCATTTCTCTTTACCTTCGGCTATGTCGTCAAAACTTTCTTCGACTTTGGCTGTAAAATCATAATCCATGACATAGGTGAAATGATCGACCAGAAAATCATTGACCACCACACCGATGTCGGTTGGAATCAGTTTTCTTCTGTCTGCACCAAAAGTTTCGGTTTCGGTTTTTTCCGATATTTTTCCTGATTTCAGTTTCAGTGTTTTCAATTCTCTTTTTTCACCATCCAGATTTCCCAGAATCACATAATCTCTGTTTTGAATGGTTGAAATGGTCGGCGCATAGGTAGAAGGCCGGCCGATGCCGAGTTCTTCCAGTTTTTTGACCAGTGCTGCTTCGGTATATCTCGGTGCTGCTTTTGTAAATTTCTGGGTTCCGAAAATTTCTTCGGCATCCAGTGTGTCATCTTTGTGAACATCGGGCAGGAGGGATGAACCGGTCGAAGTATCGTCATCTTCGTCGGTTACCGTGTCCTGATATACTTTCAGAAATCCGTCAAACACGATGATTTCACCTTTTGACTGAAAGATTTCTTTGTTTTTTGAATTTTTGATATCGATGATCGTCCTTTCCAGATCTGCCTGAGCCATTTGGCTGGCAATCGCTCTTTTCCAGATCAGATCATACAGTTTTCGCTGACTCGGATCTGCCCCTGCCGACTTCAGATTGAAATCTGTCGGACGGATGGCTTCATGTGCCTCCTGCGCCGATTTGCTTTTCGTGGTATAATTTCTCGGTTCGCTGTATTTGTTTCCGAATTCCGATTTAATCGTATTTTCTGCCGCAGCAATCGCATCCTGTGAGAGGTTGACGCTGTCGGTTCTCATATAAGTAATCAGTCCGGATTCGTACAGCTGCTGTGCGACCCGCATCGTTCTCGAAACCGGATAACCGAGTTTGAGCGATGCTTCCTGCTGAAGGGTTGAGGTTGTAAAAGGTGCTGACGGTGTACGTTTTGCCGGTTTTTTCTGAAGATCGCTGACGCTGAATTCTGCTCCCAGACAAGATTCTACAAATGATTTTGCTTCATCATAAGTTTTGAATTCTTTGGTCAGAACCGCTTTTAATGATTTTTTGTCTTTGGTCAGAAACTGAGCTGTAAATCTGAATGAAGACTGTGGTTTGAAATTTTGAATTTCTCTTTCGCGCTCAACAATCAGACGAACCGCAACCGACTGTACACGACCGGCAGAAAGTCCCGGTTTTACCTTTTTCCAAAGAATTGGTGAAACCTCAAAACCGACCAGACGGTCCAAAACTCTTCTTGCCTGCTGTGCATCCACCAGATCGTTGTCGATTTTTCTCGGATTATCGATTGCTTTTTGAATTGCTCTTTTTGTAATCTCGTTGAATGAAATCCTGTGTGTATCTTTTTTTGAAAGCCCCAGCACATTGTACAAATGCCATGCGATCGCTTCACCTTCACGGTCTTCATCAGAAGCCAGCCATACGGTTTCCACCTTTCCGGTCAGCTCTTTTAATTTTTTGACCACATCCTTTTTGTCGGGCGAAACTTCATAGACCGGTTTGAAATTATTGTCGATCTCAATCCCCATTCCTTTTTTTGGCAGATCCGAGATATGACCGAAGCTTGATTCGACCATAAATTCGTTTCCAAGATATTTCTGAATGGTTTTCGCTTTTGAAGGCGACTCGACGATTACTAAGTTTTTGGGCATCTCAAAATTTTTGCAAAAGTAGAAACATTTTTTTTAAGTTACCAAAAGCTTAATTTTCACCGATCTCAGAAATCGGATCATCATCAAAGCCGACCATGTGTTTGTAAAGCATATAAACGGTCACAAAAACAAACGGATAAGTAAACACCCGGCCGACACAGCAGATCAGATAACCCGCCCAGCCGATCAGTGTTGCAACCAGCAGTATTTTGAAAACTTCAAACCAGTTCTGATTGACCAGATTCACACTTGACTTGAGCGCATCCACACCTCCTTTTCCGCCAAACATCACAAAAGGACAGCCCAAAACAGCTGCCACCCATATATAGATGCCCGGAATGACAAGCAAAAACAATCCGATTTTTGAAAGCACAAAATAAATCAGTGCAAGAACCATCAGACGGCTCCAGTAATAGGGTTTGAATCCTTCGAACAAAGTCGATGCAGATGTAAATCCGTCTCTGTCCATTTCTCTGCAGACCAGCATAAAGCCGCCGGCAAGCGGAAAACTCAGCAAAAGTATAAAGTCGGTTCCGAAACGGGTAATCAGCGCAACCGCTGTATTGTCGCTGTAAAATTCCATTGCTTTTTCATAAATCATATTGAAATCGCGTGAGCCTTCAAGTTCTTCTGCCAATTGCTGTGAAAGTGCATTCAGACCGGTTGCAGATTCAAACACAAATCCAACAATTGCTGATGCAACCAGATAGATCAGTACTGCAATTGCTCCGTAACCGAACAGTTTTTTATACAATTCTTTTGATTCTCCGAAGATTTCTCCAAAATCAGGCTTTTTGTCAAATATCGGATTGGGACGATCAAGTATTTCCATTTTTATTCAGTTTGGGTCAAAAGTAAACAAAATTATTTCTCAATAAATCGGGCTTTGTCAAATTGAAAAATTTTTTTCGGCTGAAATTGTCGGAACCATACAAAAGTTAAAAAACATTAAATCCAAAATCATCTGTCAGATTGTCAGTTATTTTTTAATAAATTTGCAGATTGTTTAATAAAACGGGAAATGCAATCAAACATAAAAGATACAGACGAATCAAGACAGGGCGAATCAATGGTGCTGGAAGGAAAAGAAGGCAACTCAAAAAAACTTTTTATAGAAAGTTACGGCTGTCAGATGAACTTTTCGGATTCTGAAATCGTAGCATCAATCCTGCTTGAAAACGGATACAATACCACTTCAGAACTGGAAGAAGCAGACCTGATCATGGTCAATACCTGCGCGATCCGTCACAAAGCGGAAGACACCGTCAGAAAAAGACTGACAGAATTCAATGCGCTGAAAAGAAAAAATCCGGGACTGAAAATCGGTGTTTTGGGCTGTATGGCGGAAAGACTGAAAACCAAACTGCTTGAAGAAGAAAAAGTGGTCGATCTGGTCGCAGGACCCGATGCCTACCGCGATCTGCCCAAACTGCTTGAAGATGTGGATGACGGCAGACAGGCAATCAATGTGATTCTGTCAAAAGAAGAAACTTATGCAGATCTGAATCCTGTCCGTCTGGGCGGAAACGGGGTGACTGCCTTTGTTTCGATCACCCGCGGCTGCGACAATATGTGTACTTTCTGTGTGGTTCCGTTTACACGCGGAAGAGAAAGAAGCCGCGAGCCCGAATCGATCATCAACGAATGCATCAATCTGTGGGATCACGGTTACAAAGAAATCACGCTGCTCGGTCAGAATGTGGATTCGTATCTGTGGTATGGGGGCGGACTGAAAAAAGATTTTGACAAAGCAACCGACGAACAAAAACAAAGTTCGGTCGATTTCGCCGAATTGCTTGACAGAGTTGCAGTTGCAGTGCCTGGAATGAGAATTCGTTTTTCGACTTCAAACCCTCAGGATATGCACGAAAGCGTACTCAGGACAATGGCAAAACATGACAATATCTGTAAATCCATCCATCTGCCTTTCCAGTCGGGAAGTACTGCAGTGCTGAAAAGGATGAACAGACAGCATACCCGTGAAGAATACATCGAGCTGATTGACAAAATCAAATCGATTGTTCCGAACATTGCACTTTCGCACGACATCATCGCCGGATTCTGCGGTGAGACCGAAGAAGAACACAAAGAAACGCTGAGTCTGATGGAATATGTGAAATACGATTTCGGTTATATGTTCGCCTATTCAGAAAGACCGGGAACACCGGCTCACAAAAAGATGGCCGATGATGTTCCCGAAGAGGTCAAAAAGAGAAGACTGACCGAGATCATCGATCTGCAGCAGATCCATTCAAAAGAAAGACTGGAATCTTATCTCGGAAAAGTTCACGAAGTGCTGATTGAAGGAAACAGCAAACGCGATGAAAATTTCTGGTATGGCCGGATTTCACAAAATGCCGTTATGGTCTTTCCAAAAACGGAAGGGACGAAAGTAGGGGATTTTGTAATGGTCAGAGCTGACAGCTGTACTTCGGCAACGCTGTTGGGGGAGATGGTTTAGTTTGTTTCAGGTTTCAGGTTTCAAGTTAATTCAGCGAATAAAAATTTAAAAAAGTAAACAACTATATACATAACGAATTTATAGAAAATGAATAAGCAGATTTGGAACTTATATAAAAATTCAGAAAGAGGTCAAAAAGCAATTGAGTTGTTTACTCTTAAAGATGAAGCCAACGAAATAGATTGGGCTGAAAAGATCTTTCGAAAATACAATGAATATTTTGGAGGCGAAGAAACTATAGATTATTGTGTTGATAATTATATAAACATATTAAGGAATATTTTTGCTGACAAACTTGAACCAAGTGATGGTGAAAATAGGGTCGACTATTTCGAAAGATTAATTGATAATATTGAAGTTATCAATGTGAAGAATGATGAAAATGGAAACTTATTCAAAGATGACAGTAGTTATGATTATATAATTTCTTTAAAAAAAGAATATAAAAATTTAGGAGCAATTTTATCTGAACTTTCTCTTAGTTTATTTTACTTGCATCCTGGTGATTTTTTTCCTATTCTTTTTCGAGAGCAATTTGATGTTTTTATGAAAACTTTGGATGTATTGGAGATCCCAATACCTGAACTACCTGCAAAATCAGACAAGAGAGGGAGGCTCCTGCTATATAGCGCACTAAATGAAAATATTTTAGACTTCGCGGAAGAAAACGATTTATCCATTGAAGAAACCTGTGCATGTATATATGATTTTGCTTTAATGTTGTTGGATGAGAAAAAAAACCAGACTGAAATGCCTGAACCAACAAATGTTTGGCTGACCGGAGGAAGTAAAGGTGATTATAAATCTTTTTTAGAAAATCCTGTTAAAGGGACAAAGTCGGTTTGGACATGTAATGAGAACACTAAAAGAGGAGATATAATTATTATGTATGTCCTTTCACCATACAGTTGTATTCAATCAATTTGGAGAGCAGATATAGACGGAGTTTATACGCCATTTAATTATTATAATAGTAGAACAAGAGCAACAGACGGTATTGTCATTCCACATATTACGTTAGGTGAATTGAAGGCTGATCCTTATTTTTCAATGCTTCCAATTACACGGAAGAATTTTCAGGGAGTTAACGGAGTTCAACTTTCAGCAAACGATTACAAAGCATTACAACAAATATTAGAAAATAAGGGGTTTGACACTTCTATTTTACCACAATTGTATAATCCCGATTTTGAGTTTACTGAGATTTTAAAAAATGAGAAAGATGTAGAAGAAAAATTACTAATTCCATTATTAGAAAAATTAGGATACTCTGAAAAAGATTGGACAAGGCAACTTTCACAAAAAGCAGGAAGAAAAGAAAAAGCAATACCTGATTTTGTGTTTTTACCAAAAGGAGAAATTTATTTTCAAAATGCACCAATGATCGTTGAAGCAAAATTTGATATAAGTTCTAATATCGAAAGAACCAAATCATACAACCAAGCATTATCTTATGCGAGAATGATGAAGTCTTCAATATTTGGGATTTGTGATAAAAACAGATTAATTATATATGAAGAACATAAGGGATTTTTTGACCGATTTAACCCTGTATTTGATAAATATTGGCAAAATATAAACGATGCAGATATTTTTAGAGAATTAAAGCTACTCATAGGCAAAGAAAATTTAACCTCTATTAAGTAAATTAATAAAAATATTAAAACTAATTACTATATATCCAACTTGGAGCCTGAAAAAACAAATGAAATTGATTTTCGCTTCAAAAGAAGAAAACGATTGCCGCAGAGAAAAAGAATTTCTGGCATTGAGTTATGCAGAAAGATTGGAATGGTTTTTCAGGATGTTGGATGAAATGGAATTTGTTGGAAAAGACAAAACCCATTTGAATGAAGCAAAAGGAAATTTTATTTTAAAGCGGACCGATGTCAACTTTAAGCCTTAAACAAAAAATTTAATGGATAATTTACAAACCATAAAACAAAGATTCTCAATCATCGGAAATGATCCGGGATTGAACCGTGCACTTGAAAAAGCAATCCAAGTGGCACCGACTGATATTTCGGTTCTGGTCAGCGGAGAAAGCGGTGTCGGAAAGGAATTTATTCCAAAAATCATACATTCTCAATCTCATCGGAAACACAATAATTATATCGCGGTCAATTGCGGTGCAATTCCTGAAGGGACAATCGATTCGGAACTTTTTGGCCATGAAAAAGGCGCCTTCACCGGTGCGACTGCCACCCGAAAAGGATATTTTGAAGTGGCCGACAAGGGAACCATCTTTCTGGATGAAGTCGGTGAACTGCCTGCGCCAACGCAAGTCAGACTGCTCAGAGTTTTGGAAAGCGGTGAATTTATGAAAGTCGGTTCGTCTGAAATTCAAAAAACGGATGTGAGAGTGGTGGCTGCGACCAATGTGAAGATGGAAGAAGCGATTGAAAAAGGAAAATTCAGAGAAGACCTTTATTATCGTCTCAACACGGTCGAAATCAATATGCCGGCTTTGCGCGAAAGAAAAAATGACATTCCGCTGCTGTTCAGAAAGTTTGCAGCCGATTTTGCGGAGAAATACAGAATGCCGCCTTTGGAACTTCAGCCCGAAGCGGTTCAGTATCTGATGAATTATCCGTGGCCGGGAAACATCAGACAGCTCAGAAATTTTGCAGAAGAAATATCGGTGGTTGAAAAAGACAGAAATATTTCGGTTGAAAAAATCAGAAGCTATCTGCCTTATCAGTCAAGTGTTCCGGCGCTGATTCCCGGGAAATCAGACAATTCTGATCATCTGGAAAGAGAACTGCTGTTTAAATTTCTGTTGGAAATGAAAAAAGATCTGAACGATTTGAGATCGCTGACACTGGATTTGATTCACAACAAAGAAAATATTTCGTCCGGAAATCTGGAAACGCTTCAGCGTGTGATTCATGAAAAGACAGAATCAGAACGAGATTACGGCGCCATGCAGATTTATCAGAAAGACGAAGTGCCGACCCATATCGTACAGGATTATACCGAATATCCGGATCATGATTATGAGGAAGTCAATGTTCAGAAAGAATCGCTTTCGCTTCAGGACAATGAGATGGAAATGATTAGAAAGGCGTTGGAAAAACACAAAGGAAAAAGAAGATCTGCGGCAGAGGAACTCGGAATTTCGGAAAGGACGCTTTATCGAAAAATCAAACAGTATAATTTGGAATAAACGATTTTAATACATTTTTCCATGCGAAGCAGAGCAGTGAAGTAATCTAAAAAGATGAAAAAATCACAATAAATGGATAGAGAATACATTGATTGGATTCAGGAGCTGAAACAACGCATCAGATCTTCACAGATTAAGGCGGGTCTGGCTGTTAATGCTGAAATGATTTCTCTGTACTGGAGCATTGGAAAAGATATAGCAGAAAAACAAAACAGTTTCGGTTGGGGAAGTAAAATTGTAGAACAAATGTCGAAAGATTTAAAACGTGAATTACCTGACACCAAGGGTTTCTCACGATCAAATCTGTTTGCTATGCAACGATTTTACTCGTTTTATAAAGATTCCGGATTTGTTTACCAGGTTGGTGGACTAATTCAAAATGAGTCTGAGAGTGAGGGAGATTCAATTGTTTACCAGGCTGGTAAACAATTAAACAAGGAGAGTATATTATGCAAAATCCCATGGAGACATCATACTGTTATTTTGCAATATTGTAAGGATTTTGAATCAGCAACTTTTTATATTCAGCAAACAATAATTAACAATTGGAGCAGGAATATCCTTGAAATTCAATTGGAGTCAAATCTTATTGAGCGACAAGGAAAGGCAATAAATAATTTTGAAATAACTTTACCCAAGCTACAAAGTGATTTGGCTAAAGAAACATTAAAAGATCCTTATAAGTTTGATTTTCTTACGTTAGAGGCGGATGTACAGGAATTGGAATTCGAAAAACAATTAACTGAAAATATCACTCAATTTTTATTGGAATTAGGAAAAGGATTTGCCTTCGTTGGCAGACAATATCCTTTAAAAATTGGAGAAAGAGAGCGGAAAATAGATTTGCTCTTTTATCATTTGAAAATGCATTGTTACGTTGTTATTGATCTGAAAATGGGTGAGTTTGAACCTGAATATGTTGGTAAAATGAACTTTTATCTTTCAGCAGTTGACAAGCAATTAAAAGAGGATATTGACAGTCCGAGTGTTGGCATTATTTTATGCAAATCAAAAAATAGCATCGAAGTGGAATATACTCTGCAGGACATGAATAAACCAATGGGAATAAGTAATTTTATGTTTAATGAACTGCCACAAAATATGCAGCAAAATCTGCCTACAGTTCAGGAATTAGAATACGAACTCAAAAAAATTGATAATGAACCTGAGAAAAAATAAAAAGCGTTTTAAATACATCTACTGTATTCTCTTTGGCTTAACTATGCTGGCATTGAATTCATGCTATACCCTTTCGGGTTCATCGATTGATCCAAACTGGGAAACGATTAAAATTTCAAATTTCCCAAATTACGCTCCTTATCAGAATCCAAATCTGAGCCAGCAGTTTACAGATCAGCTTCAGGATATTTTTAACAACCGTACAAAGCTTTCACTGACCAACAGTGAGGATGCGGATCTGCTGATCGATGGCGAAATCACAAGCTATCAGCAGTCATCGGTTGCCATTCAGGCAAATGAAACCGCCGGGAAAAACAGACTGACAATGACTGTCAGGGTGAGATATCAGAACACCAGGGATGAGACAAAAAGTTTTGACAGAACCTTTTCGGCTTATGAAGATTTTGATGCCAATCTCACGCTGATGCAGGCAGAGAGCGGCTTGCTCGACAGCATACTCGAACAGCTGACCGGTCAGATTTTCAATGCAGTCGCAATGGACTGGTAAATTTGGCCGGAAGATGGATGCTGGAAGATGGAAGTAATTTCGTGTAATCTGAAGATTTGAAAAAAGATTTACAACTGTAAAAGAAGAAATAGCAATAGCTGAACAGGCACTGAAAATACAATTAAAAAAAATCAATAAAAATCAGCCGAATCAATCCTCAAGCTCCATTATTCATAAAAACTTAAAAAAAATACAAACAACAGTACATCGGATTTTATGATGAAAACGGAAACTCCTGATTTAATCTTTACAAAATAAATTCTTATGGAAAACTCAAAAGACATTCAAATCCAGGAAAAAATTCTCAACTCAATCTACTTTGTACGCGATCAGAAAGTGATGATGGACAGCGAGCTGGCTGAGTTGTACGGTGTTGAAACCAAAAGACTGAATGAACAGGTCAAAAGAAACATCGACCGTTTTCCGTCGGATTTTATGTTTCAGCTGAATCCAAAGGAATGGGCTGACTTGAAGTCGCGTTTTGCGGCCTCAGGTCCGAGCTGGGGCGGCAGAAGAACCGCGCCTTATATGTTTACCGAACAGGGCGTTGCAATGCTGTCATCGGTGCTCAACAGTCCGACCGCGATTCAGGTCAATATTTCGATCATGCGGATTTTTGTCAAGATGAGACAATGGGCATCAAATTATGAAGATCTGCTGAAGAAGATCAACGATCTGAACCGCAGCCAGAGCGATATGGATCAGGAAATCGGCCATATCTATCAGATCATCCAGGAATTGGTTTCGCCACCGGTTACCCAAAGAAAACCAATCGGTTACAAAAAAAGCAAAAAGTAAAGAAAAAAATAAAGACGATCGGCCGATCGTCTCGAGTTGGAAATATCATCGCTTGAAGTCTCAAATTGCGACCTCAAGAAAAAGACGATCAACTGACCGTCCATGGTGACTCCGAGAGGATTCGAACCTCCGACCAATAGTTTAGGAAACTACTGCTCTGTCCAGCTGAGCTACGGAGCCAAACAAAAAAAGGCTGCCCGTGACGGGAAGCCTTTGTTATTTCAATTATGTAAATAATCGATTTTGAGCTTATTCCACCACAGGATCGATCGATACGAATGACCTGTTGTTGGCTTTCTTGCGGAAAACCACGGTACCGTCTATCAGAGCAAACAAAGTGTGATCTTTTCCGATTCCAACATTGTCACCCGGATGGTGTACGGTTCCTCTCTGCCTTACCAAAATATTTCCGGCTTTGGCAGTCTGTCCGCCGAATATCTTCACACCCAGTCTTTTTGAATGTGACTCTCTGCCGTTCTTGGAACTGCCGACTCCTTTCTTATGTGCCATTTTATTTCAGATTTATTTTTTTACTTCGTCAAATTTAGCAATATTCTCAGCAATCAGACTGTCAACTTCTTCATGAGTCAGCACTCTTTTGCCAAGTTTTTCTTTCAACCCGCTTCCCAATTCGGTCAGGGTTTCACGGTTTCCTTTTGATTGTGACAGACCGTGTTTTTTCAAATGATAATTCAATTCGTGGTTTTCGCCGAAATTTACGGTTGCATAATCAGAATTCGGGTTGGCAGCTTTTGCTGTTTCCTTTTTTTCTTCTGATTTTTCTTCTTTCTTCGCTTCCTTTTTGATTTCAGCTTTTGGTTCTGCTGCTTTGCTCAGCTCTTCAGCGGGAACTTCAGCCAGTTTTGCCGGCTCTGCTTTGGGTGCTTCCTTTTTTGCAGCTTTCTTTGCAGTACCGCTTCCGGCACCGATTGAAACCACTTCTATCCTGGTGAAAAGCTGACGGTGTCCGTTTTTAACTTTGTAACCTTTTCTTCTTTTCTTTTTGAAAACGATTACTTTGTCACCTTTCACATGCTCGACGATCTTTGCCACTACCGACATGCCGTCTATAACCGGGGCGCCAACCTGTACTGAACCGTTGTCGGTCAGAAGCACACGGTCAAAAGACAGTTCGTCTCCCGGTTCTCCGCCCAAACGGTTTACATACAACTGCTGGTCTTTCTCAACTTTGTATTGAAGCCCTGCTATTTCTACAATTGCATACATTATATAAATATTATTTTGATTTTCGGACGGCAAATGTAGCAATTATTCTTTTAAAACACGAAAATTCATCCGATAATTTTATTTATCTGGTAATCGATCGGCTTTTTTTGTCAGATTTTCAAGTAATTTGTATTTTATAAAAATAATTTTATAGATTTGTAAATCCAAAAAACAGAACCTAATTATGAAAGTTACAATTACACTTGCGGCAATTTTTGCCGGTGCATTCCTGACTGCACAGATTGGGATTACCGATAACGGTTCAATCAGTATGGACACCTCTGAGATTCTGAAGATAGAATCGAGCAACAAAGGTGTGCTGCTTCCCAATGTTCAATTGACCAGTCTGACCGATCCGGATCCGATTACCAATCCGGCTGAAACCCTGTTTGTTTACAATGCCAATCCGATCACCGGCCAGGGGTTTTATACCTGGCGCACCAATAAATGGGAGCCATTGGTTGACTCAAGAAATGTTTATGCCTATGCCGGTATCGTAAGAACTGAAATTGCAGTTTCAACCGGTGCAATACAGGACACAGATGCAACCGGTGCAAGTTCCTACAATATAGGTGACTCACCCGGTTCAACCTGGAAACTGATTCCGGGCATGTCAAAGACCTTTGATGTATTTTCCCCCATTAACAATTTGTCAATCAGTGTGGGCGGAACCGTTCAAACCAAATCAAATGCTGTACAACAGGCTCAATCATATTCGGTAGCTGTTTTTATAGACAACCGACTTGCAGCCGTGAGAAACTTTATTTTGCAGGGAAACACAACATGCATGTACAGCGACTTCAATGTCTTTATGACTGCAACCAATCTGTCAGCCGCTTCGCATACTGTTGAGATAAGAGAAACCTACCGGGTTGATAATGCGAACGGAGATCCGCAGAATAACGAAGGTGGAATGGTTTTCGGCGGAAAGCATCCCGATTGCACCAATATAAACAACGACATGGCGCGTACGCTGATGAGTATTCAAATATCTGAAAAACCCAACACCCCTTAAATCATGAAAAAACTAATTTATCTTTTCCTGCTGCTGTTCACTTTTGGATTGAATGCACAGGTCGGAATCAATACAAATACACCCGATTCCTCATCAATTGTTGATGTTTTTGCAAGCGATAAAGGAATATCTTTTCCAAAAATTGCTCTGACCGGCATAACAGATGATGTAACCATACCCAATCCGCAAATATCACTGATTGTATTCAATACAAACGATGCATTGGTCGGCGGTGTCGGTTATTATTACTGGACAGGTCTCAAATGGGACTTTTTGTTCACTGACCTGAACGGATTTTTGCTGGACAATCTGACCAAATACTATTCAAAGACAAATACTGTTAAACAGGATTTTACTCCTGGGCAATTTTCCAACACCCTGAGTCCAATAGGCTCAGTTTTGACAGGAAATAATTGGAGAGTTTTAGATGATCTGACAATGAATGTGGTAGTTGACAGAGCAGTTAACCAAACAATTTTCACGGTTACCGGTATGGCACAAGCCAATAATACCTCACAGGGTGGTACGGTACAGAGCGTTATCGGAATTTTTGTAGATGATATTCTTGTCGATATCAAACCGGTTTCAACCCCAATGGTTGAAAATTGCAGTTACAGACCATTTACGGTGTACGGAACAACCAATAATCTCAGCGCAGGCAGTCATACCGTAAAGATTGCAATAAAAAACCTGACTTCAAGTTCGAATGTTAACATTACCTGGGGCGGAAAGAATACAGTCGGGACAACATGCAGTGGAACTTCAAATCACCTGAATGATTTTGAAGCAAGAATGTCGGCAGTAACCTTAATTAACCAACCTTTCAATTTCTGATATCATGAAAAGATTTTTAAAAAATACGATCGCTATAGGTCTGCTTGGATTTTTTGGAGCAGCAAATGCACAGGTACTGATTACAAAAGATAAAACAGTGAACACCCCCGATCCGTCTGCCGTTCTGGAGATCAGAGATACCGGAGCAGGTTTTCTGTTTCCAAGAGCCGATTTCAACGGCACTTTTGATGACGATCAGATTCCGGTTCAAAATCCGGTTCACGGTCTTACACTTTTGGACACAGGTTCAGACAGGCTGTATTTTTGGGACACCAATATTTCTCCAAACAGATGGATTCGAAACTTTAGGGTCAGTGATGCAGAAGCAATTTTGCAAAAAACAATCAATTATTCGGCGAATTCAACAAGTGGAGTTGTAATAAACAATTGGCCAAACACCCCGCCTACAACTACTGAAGATTCAGGTACAAACAACTGGACTTACTTGGGGGTCGAGGTGGAAATTACACCAACCGAGGCTGTAAATGATGTGTTTATCTCAGCCGAAGGAATGGCCCAGCTGAATAACACCAACACAGATTACTACAGTTTTGCCATCGGACTGTTTGTGGACGGACAATTAAAAGTGGTTCGAAAATTCTATGCCGGGGAGGATTCTGCATGTACCTGGAAAAAATTTGAAGTGAACGGTCTGTTTGCAAATATGACACCCGGAGATCATACGGTACGACTGTATGCCAGAAACGTGAGAAAAAGCTCAGGAACCGGAAATCTTGCCCTTCATTATGGGGACCGTGCTACGAACGGAACCTGTACAAACATGAACGAAAACATGGCAAGGATATTCCTTACCGCACAGCTGACCGAATAATCAGAATTCCTGTAAAAACAAAAAATCCCGAAAGCACTGCTTTCGGGATTTTTTTATCACTTAAAAACTGTTTAACTCGCCAGTATGGTCACCACATTGTGGCTCATCTCAACCACTCCGCCGTTGATATCAAAAAGATATACAAATTCATTGGCAGGAGACTGTTTCAGATGACCGCTGAGGTTTTCGTAATTTACAGTTGATTTGGAGTGAACCTTAATCTTGATCGTTCCTTTTGAAAGTGAAGATACCACAGCTGCGTGATTGTTCAGCATCTGAAATTCTCCTCCTTTGCCGGGAACAGTCACCGAATCCACCTCGCCTTCAAAGACTACATATTGCGGAGTTATAATGTTTAATTGCATTTGTTCTTTGTTTAAAAATCAGTCGGATTAATGATTAGGCATTTACTTCTGCCAGCATTTTCTCACCTGTTTCGATCACATCTTCGATGGTACCTTTCAGGTTGAACGCAGCTTCAGGATACTGATCCACTTCACCGTCCATAATCATATTGAAACCTTTGATGGTGTCTTTGATGTCAACCAGAACGCCCGGGTTACCTGTAAACTGTTCTGCTACATGGAAAGGCTGTGAAAGGAATCTCTGCACCCTTCTTGCTCTGTGTACGACCAATTTGTCTTCTTCAGAAAGTTCTTCCATACCCAGGATGGCAATAATGTCCTGAAGTGCTTTGTATCTCTGAAGGATTTCTTTCACTTTCTGTGCGGTGTTGTAATGCTCATCACCAACCACTTCAGGCGTAAGAATTCTTGAAGTTGAATCCAGCGGATCCACTGCAGGATAAATACCCAGTGAAGCAATTTTTCTTGACAATACCGTAGTGGCATCCAGGTGGGCAAAAGTAGTTGCAGGCGCCGGGTCGGTCAGGTCATCCGCAGGTACATAAACTGCCTGTACAGATGTGATCGAGCCGGTTTTGGTCGAAGTAATTCTTTCTTGCATCGCACCCATCTCGGTTGCCAGCGTCGGCTGATAACCAACCGCAGAAGGCATACGTCCCAAAAGCGCAGACACCTCAGAACCTGCCTGGGTAAAACGGAAGATGTTGTCGATAAAGAAAAGTACGTCACGTCCCTGACCCGATCCGTCTCCGTCACGATAGTATTCTGCAAGCGTCAGACCTGACAATGCAACTCTCGCACGTGCTCCGGGAGGTTCGTTCATCTGACCGAACACAAAGGCTGCTTTTGATTCTTTTGCAAGATCCTTGTCAACTTTTGACAAATCCCATTCTCCTTTCTCCATTGATTCCATAAATGCATCGCCGTAACGGATAATTCCGGCTTCGAGCATTTCACGCAGCAGGTCGTTACCTTCACGGGTTCTTTCACCCACTCCGGCAAATACTGACAAACCGCCGTGACCTTTTGCAATATTGTTGATCAACTCCTGAATCAATACAGTCTTACCAACACCGGCACCTCCGAACAGACCGATCTTACCGCCTTTTGCATAAGGTTCGATCAGGTCGATCACTTTGATTCCGGTAAACAAAACCTCTGATGAAGTTGACAATTCATCAAATTTTGGTGCAGGTCTGTGAATCGGCAAGCCGTTTGACTTGTCAACATTTCCCAAACCGTCAATGGCATCTCCAACCACATTGAACACACGGCCGTTCACCGCTTCACCGGTCGGCATAACGATCGGACCTCCCAGTTCGATAACTTCCTGTCCTCTCGACAGTCCGTCGGTAGAATCCATCGCAATGCAGCGAACGGTGTCCTCACCGATATGCTGTTCAACCTCAAGGATTAAAAATGAACCGTCCTCTCTTTTGATTTCAAGCGCATCATAAATTTTTGGAAGCGTCTCAGTGTTTTCAAAAACAACGTCGATGACCGGTCCGATGATCTGTGCAATTTTACCTTTTGAATTTGCCATTATTTTTAAGATTAATTCGTTTAAATTCTGTTTTTCTAAATTTTGTGCAAATATAAGCCAATCAACTGATTCAATTCCAATGAAAAATAAGATTTTTATCAGTCCTGTTTCAATTGACCGAATCGTTGATCTTAAAAACTAATCCGCTGATTCAGTTAATATTGTAAACCGCTGCTGATCAGCTGTTCCGACACTCAATCCAATTTTGAATAACGGGCAAGCAGTTTTTCAAAATATCTCTGACCGAGAATCCGTTTCAGTGTGATCGAAAATTTCTGAATCGGTTTGCCGATGGTATAATGCGATTTTAAATTTTTTCGGTAAATGTATTTTCCGATCATCGGCACCAGCTTTTCGGGTATCATTCCCCGATCGACTTCCTCGTCTATGATTTCCTGTAGTTTTTTGTATTTCGATTTATAGAAAGGCGAAACCGTACTGTAAATCCTGCTGTCGGCAATCGATGTTTTGATATCGCCCAGGCTGAGCGCAAAAATTTCAACTCCTGTCTTTTGATTTTCAAGTCGAAGCGCTTCGGTCAGCCGGTCGATCACCGATTTTGACGCAGAATAACAACCTCTGAACGGCAGACCGTGATTGCTCGCAATCGAAGAAATATTGATGATATGACCCGAAGCCTGTTTTCTCATCAGCGGAAGAACCGCCTGGATCGTATAAATCACACCATATACATTCACATTCAGCAGTTTGTCAAAGTCTTCTCTTTTCACATCCTCAACCGTTCCGAGCATACCGATTCCGGCGTTGTTAATCAATACATCGATCCGACCGGATACTCCGGTGATCTGAGCAATTGACCGAAAAACATTCTCACGATCTGTCACGTCGGTCGGTATATGTGTAAAATTTGACTGATTGCCTTTTGACCGCGACAATCCGTAAACCGTGTGACCCTCAGCTGCAAAATAGCCGGCCAGCGCTTCCCCGATTCCGGACGAACTGCCGGTGATAACGATTACTTTTTTATCCATCTGTTTCTGACTGCAAAACTAATTAAAAACCAAAAGAATTCCTTTTATAAACAAATTAATTGAATCATTTGCAGTCTTGGAGTTTCCGGGATAATTCTATTTTTTCTTTGAAAAATCACCGACATCACTGTTGTTTTCCCGCCATTCGCGAAATTTCCTGCAGGTCTCGTCATCAGACCGGTTCAAATCGTTTCCGCATTTGTGCAGCGAAAATTCGACATATTCTGGAAGTTCTCCCATCATTGAATTGGGGGACTGCTCAATTTTTTTGTAAAGATTGATTTTCCCAAAAGTTTCCATAGAGATTTGATTTGTAACAAAATTAGCTAAAATCGGTTCAACCTAAAAATTACAATCGTATAATTCTCAAACAGAGCCTTTTGCTCCATAATGACTTCGGTGTCTTCATCAAGCCAGTCGGTATCGAAAAGTTTCTTTTTTGTAATAATTTTGGTGTCGGGCTTTGATTCAAGAAATTCAAAAATCTGCTGTTTGGTTTCTTTGATCCGGTAAGTTCTTTCAAAATTAAAAAGAAGTGCCGGATCATAACCTTTGTAAATGATCACATCATCATCCGGTTTTATCACTTCTTTTGCCATTACCGCCGGACTTTTCATCGAAAGTCCGGGATAAATAAACTGAAACAGTTCGAGCGAAAGAAACATAAAACAGGCGCCCAGTGCCAGCATGCTTTCAAATAATTTTTTACGTTTCAGATAATATACTGACAAAGCAGTTCCGGCCGGAAGTATCGCCAGCTGAATCGATGAAAGATGAACGCTGTACAGTTCGGGTTCTATAAATGCCAATAAAATATAAGCAGTAATCGGTATCAGAACGGTAATTCCAAACAACACCCACAAACTGACCCGATAGCCTTTCAGTCCGATTTTCTGATTCAAAACCTTTTTCAGATAGAATGCAATCAGCACCGCGACAAACGGATAGGCGGGCATCGGGTAGTTGGGCAGTTTTGTAAATGAAATGCTGAAAAACAATATAAAAACCGAAGAAAGCACAAATGAAAACAGCACAAAATCATCTGACTTTCTGTGTTTCCAGCTTTGTACAAATCCCTGAATTATAAAAAATGAAAATGGAAGAAGACCAAGCAGCACAAAAAGCAGCGTTACGATCGGCAGTCCGCCGTGTCCTTCCATTTCGCTTCCAAAACGACCGAGATTATGTTCAAGAAAAAATCCTTTTGTAAATTCTCCGCCAGTCAGCTGATGAACCCTGACAAACCAGGGAACAGAAATCAGCAGAACGATCAGACCGCCGATGACAGGTCTGAGTCTCAATATATTTTTGAGTTTTAATTCTTTTTTGAATATTAAAAACACAAATACGGTCAGTCCCGACAGAACGATTGTAACCGGTCCTTTTGCCAAAACCGCCAGTCCGATTGAAACATAAAAAAGAAGTCCGCTGCTGTGTTTTTGATTTTTGTAGAAATCATAAAAATTAAAAAGCCCAAAGCTTAAGAAGAAAATCAGATAGGGATCGGGAACCGCCAGATGAAATTCCTGCACAAAAAAGATGGACGAACAGAGTATGAAGGCTGTAATTGCAGCAGTCTTTCGACCCAAAAACTTTTTTGTGAAATGATAAGATGAAACGATGGTGAGTACACCGAACAGGGCTGAAAAAAATCGTGCTGCAAAAGCACTCACACCAAAAAGTTTATACGAAATCATCATCAGCCAGTAATGAAGCGGAGGTTTGTCAACCCTCAATTCGCCGTTAAAAACCGGCACCAGCCAGTTGTTGCCAAGCAGCATTTCACGTGCAGCTTCTGCATTTTTGGCTTCATCGAGAATAAAAACACGGGTTCCGCCCAAATTGATGAAGCACAGCATCCCTGCGGCAAACAGAATTAAAAAATAATAGAAATATCCGCTTTGGGAATCGAGTCTCATCAATTTTGTTTTATCTTAGCCTTGTCATTTTTCAATGGCTAAATTAGGAATTAAAAATGATTGAAAATTTAATTTCCGAAAAGTTATCGGTGGTCGTTCCGGTCTATAATGAAGAAGAAAATGCGGCGCTGCTTGTCCAAAGAATAAACAGCGCACTCAAAGGGAAAGATTATGAGATCATATTGGTCGATGACGGTTCCACAGATGCTACCTGCCGGATTATCAAAGAAATTGACGACCCGAGAGTCGTGCTCATACAACTGAAAAAAAATTACGGTCAGAGCCTTGCGCTGGCCGCCGGAATCGACTATGCAAAAGGAGATTACATCATCACCATGGACGGTGATCTTCAGAACGATCCGGACGATATACTGATGATGTACAACAAAGCAAAGTCTGAAGATTGGGATGTGGTAACCGGAATCAGACAAAATAGAAAAGACAATTTCATTCGTACTTTTCCTTCAAAAATTGCAAACCGGATCATCAGAAAGACGACCAAACTCGACATCAAGGATCACGGCTGTGCACTGAAAGTCTTTAACCGCGAAACAGCAAAAGAACTGAATCTGTATGGCGAAATGCACCGATACATCACATTGCTTGCTTTTCTGAACGGCGCCAGAGTTACCGAAGTAAATGTCAAACATCATCAGCGACAGTTTGGAAAATCAAAATACGGACTGGGTCGGACCACCAAGGTCATCAACGACCTGATCCTGCTGCTGTTTCAGAGAAAGTATTCACAAAAGCCGATTCATCTGTTTGGCAACTTCGGTTTTTTTTCGTGCTCGGTGGGCGGATTGATTTTGGTTTATCTGCTGATTGTCAAATTTGCATTGGGTGAAGACATCGGAAACCGGCCGCTGCTGATTTTGGGAATACTGCTGATGTTTCTCGGTGTACAGTTTTTTACCACAGGCATCATCATCGATCTGCAGATGAGGACCTATTTTGAATCGCAGCAGAAAAGACCTTATAAAATCAGAAAAATATATATCGGTGAGACCGAAACTAAGAAAACAACTGACAACAATTCTTAAAATTTCTGTCAGCGCCTTACTTATTTGGCTGGTATTCAGCAAACTCGACTGGAGTCAGGTCGGCAGACTGATGAGGGCTGCAAATTTGATCTATTTTGGTTTGGCCGTCATTTGTTTTTTGGCCTCACAGCTGATTTCGGTTTTGAGATTTGACCTCTTTATCAGAAAAATCGGAATTCGAATGAGTTTTTTGGTCAATATTCGGCTCTATCTGCTGGGTATGTTTTATAATTTTTTTCTGCCCGGCGGTATCGGCGGAGATGCCTATAAAGTATATCTGCTGAACAAATCGCATCAAAAATCGTTTAAAAAAATTGGTGAGGTGGTCTTTATCGAGAGATTTATCGGTGTGGTCGCCATCGGCTTTCTTGCTTCCATGCTGATTTTGTTTATTGAAACACCGCTCAGCAGTTTTTGGAATATCGGAATCGGGATTTGCGGATTTGTGATGACGATGATCATACTGAAATGGGTGATCAGATATCTGCACAGCCACAAAAAAAGGGTTTATATCGTTTTTGCTTATTCGATTCTGATACAGCTGCTTCAGCTCGGCTGTGTTTTATTTATACTGAAATCATTTCATATTGATGATCATTATCTTATTTATCTGCTGCTGTTTCTTGTATCAAGTGCGCTGTCGGTCATTTCGTTTGCGGGAATTGGAATTCGCGAAGCGGTATTTTATTACGGTGCACATTGGTATGACTTCAATCCGGATATTTCTGCAAGTGTTGCACTTTCGTTTTCGGTTTTTACGGCAATTGTTTCATTTGCGGGAATCATTTGGCTTTTTGGCGGAATCAAGCTTGAAAACAAACAAAATAAAAATGAAGCAGATTCATAAATTTTCAGACTCGCAATTTTCAATTTTTGGTTTTAAGCTTTTAAACAATTTTCAGGAAAACAGCCCTTTTTGAAAAGTGATTTCAACCCGCTAATTTTCAGTGAAAAAAAACTCAAAAAAAATTGGTTATTAACAAAATAACTGTACTTTTGTATCACCAAACCTAAACCAAAAATGATTAACCTACCTACTTCTTACCCAGAAGGAAGATATTCCTTGGGGTTCGTTAAAAAGTTTATCAGCAAATTCGTCCTGTTTTCTATTCTGATTACATCCACCGGTTTTGTTTATGCACAAGATTTATTGTGTCAGCCCAAAACAGAGACATCACCGGCTAAACTTTATATCAATCATGTTAAATTCAACAGCGATCTCTCGCCCGAAATTCATGTAACCAGCGGCTATGCAAACGGTTATCAGGATTTTTCAAGCTGGCCTGAAAAGGCAAAACAGTATCCGGGCGGCATTATTAATGTCAAAGCTGAAGGAGACGAAACTGCGAGATACAAAGTCTGGATTGACTGGAACAAATCAGCCAGTTTTGAAGAACCTTTGGAATTGGTGTATGACAGCGAAACGGGGGTTGACTTTGCAAGTTTCAGTATTTATATCCCTGAGGGTACCGCCCCGGGAAAATATAAAATAAGAATCAGAAACGGATACGGAATTTACTACTACAAAGGTGTTCCGACCGGCGAAATGGACTATGAAATGGCGTTTTCACCATGTGAGCCTTTTAAAAGTTACACAAGTTTGAACGTAACTGGCTGGAAATATTACGGTGAAGCAGAGGATTATGAATTTGAAGTGATTGCTTCTCCTCTCTGTTATTCACCTATAATTACAACTGCAACCAATATCACACATCTGACTGCCAATTTGAACTGGGCTGCTTCGGGTAAAGGTGCTGCTGCGAATTCGTACGATATCGAATGGAACAATAACGGTTCATTTGACGGCAATCCTGAAGTTTCGGGAATCAACGGATTCTCACAAACCATCAGCGAACTGCATTCGGGAACCGAATATTATTACAGAGTCAGAGCAAACTGTGCAGAAGAAACAAGCAGCTGGACGCTGTCTGAATCTTTTGTTGCCGGAAGTTATTCACCGATTGAAGTAAGCGGATTTAATGAAGATGTGATTGCAAACGGAAATACAAGTACGGTTGCCTCCACCTCAACTGCGGTTGACAGTCCGACCGGTGCGAATCTTAACAATGTTTTAGCGGTCAACGGATCATTCCTCAACAGCAGAAATATTCAGAATGGTCTTCCGCAAAATCGTATTTTGAAAAATACAAACGGAACCCAGGCGCCTTATGAATTAAAATATTATCTGCAGGATTATTCGATTAATAACTCACTGAGAATCAATAATCAGAATACGCAGATACTTACGTTTGACAATCCGATGGAACTGACCACTCTTTATCTTGCCGTTACAGGCAGCAACGGTCAGCCCAATCTGAATATTGAAGTGGTTTATCAGACCGGCAGCAGTGATGTGTTTTCGGATGTTGCGGTAAATGACTGGGAAGGCAATTCACCTTATATTGCAATTCCGGGTTCGAAAATCGGAAGGACACTGTATTCATCACCAATTTATTCGATCGATAATCCGAGAATTTATCAGATTGAATTGGTTGATCTTGACTACAATCGAAAAATCAGTCAGATTAAAATCACTTCAACAAACTCAACTTCAACACAAAATATTGCAAATATCTATGCAGTCAGTGCAGCGCCGAGAGGTCCGAAAATTCTTTCTGTTTCAGAAAATAAATTCTGCAGCGGAGAATCGGTTTCTGTGAGCGCAACAGCAGAAGCAGACATCAACTGGTATCTGGACGAAACAGGGGGTTCACCGATTAAAACCACACTCTCGGGAGAAAGCTGGAGTCCGGTTGTTACAGAAACAACGACTTTCTATGTGGAAGCAGACAACGGAATTTTTCACGGACAAAGAGTCCCGCTGACCGTCAGTCTGAGCGATGTTGACTTTATTGCCGACAACAGCAATTGGAGCGTTGCAGCAAGCTGGTCAAACAATGAAGTGCCGACGACTGAAAACTGCGTGAGAATTCCAAACGGAAAAACAGTTTTTATTGACACTACTGATGCAATTGCAAAAAATCTTACAGTCGAAGACGGAGGAGGCCTGACCGTTAAAGAAGGAAGCGTACTGATAGTAACCGACTTTATCAGTAACGGTGCAAACAACCGCGAAAATTTCATCATTGAAAAAGATGCAAACCTGATTCAGATCAACGATGATGCAGTCAATACCGGCGCAATAAGCCTGAAAAAAGAATTTGTATTTTCTGCGGCAAGAAAACAATATAATTTTGTCAACTCTGCTTTGGCAGGTCAAAATCTGAAAACAATCTATCCGGGAGCCACTTATGCACTCAGATATGATGAAGCAACCGATTATTTTGTAAATACAGACGGCAGCTATGTACCGGGAAGAGCACTGGCAATGAAAGAAGGCGCAACCGGAAACGGAGAGGCTGTTTTCAAAGGTGTTCCTTTTAACGGTGAATTGGATTATGAACTGACCAAAAACGGACAGGGTTATAATCTGGTCGGAAATCCTTATCCTTCCAATTTGGATTTGAGTCTGCTTTATGCTGCCAATATGGATGTGATGAATCCAAATGTTCAGTTCTGGGATAACAGATACAATGACGAATTTGAACAGCAGGGTTCAACTTACGATGGAGTAAATTATGCGCTTTATAATATAGTTGCAGATATGGGTGTTCCGGCACCAAGTGCTGCAAACAATGGAGAAAGTGATTTAAGAATTCCCGATGGTATTGTTACAGTTGGAAATGGTTTCCTTGCAAAGGCAAATCAGCCAGGGACCATCCATTTTGACAATTCAATGAGAGTAGCCGACAATGGCCCGGATTATTACGGCAAAGAAAACGGAACCAATTCTGAAACTGACCGTTACTGGCTGACCATGACTTCTCCAAACAATATTGAGGTGATGACAGCAGTCGTTTACTTCCAGGGAGGAAGAGACGAATACTGGCTGGATGATTCGGATACAATGGGAAATTCAGATGATATCTTTACAATGGCCGAAGATTATCAGGTGGTGATTCAGGGAAGAGCGCCGTTCAGAGCTTATGACCAGGTTCGTTTGGGTTACAGAGCTTATCAGCAAGGTACCTATATCTTTTCGCTTTACAACAAAGAAGGTGTATTTGCCGACGGTCAGAATATCTATCTGATCGACAAATTGCTGAACACTACAGTCAATCTGAGCGACAAAGCATATAAATTCCAGACAAGAGCCGGAGAATTTGAGGACAGATTCCTGATCGTTTATACAAAAAATAGAATAACAAGTGTAGATATTTCAATTTCTGGCAACCAAATAGGATTCGCCAAAAAAGACAACCGGATTTTTATCAATTCATCAATCGATCAGATTGCTGAGGTGGAAATATTTAATCTGGCAGGCCGTCCGATCTACAGCAAAGCAGGCATCAACAGCAGGGAACACAGCATCCCGACTGCGATGTACAGTAAGCAGATTGTGGTGGTAGTCGTTAAAACAGTTACCGGGGAAACGGTTTCGAGAAAATTCATTAATAATTAATACCAACCTAATTATTTTTGAAAGGGAGGAAGCCTCATTTTGAATGAGGCTTCCTTAATTTTTTTCAATTGACTCTGATTTTATTGATCGGCTGATTCCTCCGGCTCCGGAACATCGATTGATTGAGATTCGTCAGACGGCAAAATCCAGTTTTCTTCCGCATCCCACATCGAACGAATGTTGATCAGATCGGGATAAACAAATGCCGGCTCGGGATATCTTCTTTCAAAAAAATCACCGGTATCCCAAAATCCGTTTTCATTTTCATCCACAAAAATCCTGAAATAATAATTTCCCGGATTCAGATAATTGTACACAAACTCAGTCTGGTCGGTGTACTGTTCATCCAAAACTTCATCCTTTTCACTCATTAATTTCAAAAAGAAAGGATGTTTTGGCGGATTGCCCAATACCAGTTTCAGATTGCCGTATTCATTTCTTGATTTCACACTGAAACTGTATTTCAAAGTATCGTTTGTTTCGCCAAAGAAGTCGGTCAGTGCGCCGGGATAGAATTCTATATCGTATTTCGAATTCAATTCAATCGGAAAATCGACTGTAAAAGCATTTTCATTTTTTGAATCCGGAATCAGTTTCGGACTGATCTGAATCGTATCCTTAAAAACCGAAACAAAAGAGGAATCCAGACGGCTGATCGGATAATTTGCTGTCAGCTTCACTTTTCTGCCGGGTACAAAGCTTAATTTTTGTTTTGATTCAATTTTCAGTTTGCGGGTCTGTGCCGGATTGTAAACCAAAGAAACAGAATCTGTCCGATCTTTGTGTCTGACCGCAAATTTGATTCTTCTTGCTTTTTCGCCGATCGTATCAATTGCGGGATTGAACCAGAAATTGAGCGAATCGCTTTTTGGCTGATAGGATATTTTTGAAGTTGTAAAATCAAAATCCACCGGTTCAACTTCAACCTCATCCGGCTGTCCGTTGAATTTAAAAACCAGCTGACCGTAGCCTTTCTGTTCCGCTTTATCGACTTTATAAGCCTGCTGCTGATCAAAAAGCATCAGATCCATCGTCCGGTTTGAATCCAGATCCAAAGGAACAGTTGAAAATCCTATTTTTTCTTTTGACGGATCAAACTGCATATTTTCAACCTCGTCATTGAATGCAATCAGCTGATATTTTCCGGGATGCAGATAATTCAGTTTGAAATTTCCGTCATCTCCCGGTCTGGCTACATAAAATGGTTTTTGTTTTAAAATAATGCTGTCATTGTACAATGAATCGATCGGATAAAGACCCACGATCAGATTCTTGGGCAGTTTGCGTTCGGAAAGCACACTTGTCTTGCCTGACACCATCAGCGAATCGATAAAATCGCCGGTCGAAAAAACAAAATGAAAATCTTTGAGTATGTTTCCTTCGTTGTTGTCCTGAATCGCATTTCCAAAATTAATGTTATAGGTCGTATTTTCCTTCAGCGGCTCATTGAGTCTGATTTTTACCGTTTTGGCTGCTGAGCCGGTCGGATGAAAATTGACCGAATTTCCGAGTGATGGTGAAACGATCACATTGTTCTGCTGATCTTTCAACACCACGTATTCATCAAAATTAATTTTAATTTCGGTCAGATCGGTCGGAACATTCAGAGACAGCGTATCGGGCGTAGAATTCAAATATTTCGGAGCTGTTTCATCTTTTGGTCCGCCCGACGGAGTTCCCTGTCTGGCACAGGAAAGCGTCAGAGTCAGCAGGATTGAAATTATTGAAATTCTACCAAACATAATCGGCTGCAAGATAAACAAAATCAAAGTTTAATCTGAAACAGCATTTCCAATAATTTTGAGGCGGTACAAACAAACTTCAGTTTCAAAGATTTGAACCGCTCCGCTTTAATCTCTAATTTTGGCTTTTTAATTATAAAACAATGTCGCTTCAATTATACAATCCGTTTGAAACCTATCATTTTGATGATCACACCTGCTTTCTGTCGGGTGACGATCTGACAGGAACCAATGAGGTCATCACCGTTTTTCCCGAATGGGTGCTTGACCATTTTGACTATCGTGACAAAAAGTTCGAAATGATGGATTCGGTCAATCACAGCACTTACGGTTCGATGACTCTACCCTGTTCCGAACGTGTAAAAAAAGCAATTGACAAACTCGATCTTGAAATCAAAGAAGCATTTGACAAAGGTTTTGAAGCTGTCAATTCACTGGACAGCCAAAAACTCTTTCTCTGGTCGGGTCGAATGGTGTACGGAATATTGTATCACGAAATGCTGCTTGAGAAAAAAAGAGCGGACGAACAGGAGATCAAATTCGGGCTTTCGGATGTTTTGAAGGAAAGATTCGGATATTTTCATCTGATGCTTCAGTCTTTGATTTCGCCGGTAAATTTTACCCGAAACAAACCCTGGAGCATTTCGGTGGTTCAGCTCAAATATTCGCAGGAAATATTCAATTACAGAGATGATGCGATCAATCTGATATTTTCTCTGGGCATCAACGGTTTCGGAATCATTGCCATCCTTCAGGACAACGGAGTGCTGTACAATGAATACAAAGAGATTTTGTCAAAAACAGAGGGCCATGTGCTTCATCCGATACAGTTTGAAGAATTGTGTGCCCGGTTTCTGTACTCAAATTATCTGCTTCAGTATCCAAAAGAATTCAAAATTACAGCTGACGGCAAAAGCATTACCATTGATGCACTTCCTGTGGTTCAGAAAGGCAGCAAACCGATTTTCAGACCCTGGAAAGAAAAAATTTTTGGTCAGGTATTGCACGATTACTGGTCTCCCTGGGGATTTACCGAAAAAGAGATTTTTGGTTCTCAAAGCGTTCCGGTCAGTTTTCTTGAAAACAATTACACCTATGAACTGATTGATCCGGAAAGCATCAATCTTCCGTTTTAATCTGTATCATTTATAACAAAAAAAGAGCCTCCGATCGGAGGCTCTTTCTGTAATTGGTTATACTTTGATTTACTTTTTAAGAACTTTGAACGTTCTGACTTTACCGTCTGTAAAATGAACTCTGAACAGATAAGTTGCAGAACTCAATTGAGAGATATTGATCTGACCCTGATTGAGTTTCTGATCTGCCATCATTTTTTGTCCGGCAAGATTCATAACTTCAATCGTCCTGATCTCTTTCTGACTTTGGATATTGATTACGCCCTTGGTCGGGTTTGGCCAGTAACTGAAGTCATACACATCCATATCGCCTGTACCGAGATTCTGAACATTGAGCGAGTAATCTTCGATCTGACCGAAGGTATAACTGCCGCAAGGATCAGTCGGTGAACTGTTGTAGTTCTTGATTACACGCATACGGGTCACGCCGATCACTGCATCTGCAGGTACGGTGATCTCACCGGTTGCCTGCTGACCGTCTGTACCGGTAGAGTTGAAGATCGACCCGATCTGATACATTTCAGATGATTCGAAGGTTCCGTTGTGGTTCCAGTCAACCCATACAGTAAAGTAGTTGGTGTAGGCACCTGCGGTGTTTCCTTCAAGTGCGATCGGATAGGTGGTTGTTCTGTCCACATTGCCGACAATCGACGTGAAGTCCTCATATCCGATTGTACTGTTCGGGTCTGACGGGTTGTCAATGTCTGCGAATATCACTCTTGTGATCGGTTCTACAATCAGTACTTCCGGTTCACAGTAAACCAGTTCAACTGTGAATGTATCGGTAGCTGAGAGTGCGGTTTCACCTGAATTTGTACAGGTTACTTCAAGCCTCCATTCTACCTCGCTTCCAATCTCTCCCGGTGCAGTAGCGGAGTACGAAGAATATGCGCTCATCGCAGTTCCTTCATTCGTCCAGCCTGCACCGTCGGTGTTAGACTGCCACTGATAGGTCAGCCCGTTGCCGATTGTATAGCCGGATGCAGATACGGTATAGGTCGATCCCGGATTGCCGTGATCAGGGTTTACCGTAACTGTACCGCCTTCAGGCGTACCCGAGCAGTCGGTGAGTTCTTCAATCACTATGGTGTAATCCTCACCCTGTCCAAAATCGTAGATACCGCACGGATTTGTCGGTGAAGAGTTGTAGTTCTTAATGACCCTCATGGTGGTGGTTCCCAAAGGAGCTCCGGAAGGAATCAGAATGGTGGCAGTTGCCTGCTGTCCGTCTGTACCGGTCGAATTGTATATGGATCCGATCTCAAACATCTCACTGCTTTCATAAGTACCGTTCTGGTCAAAGTCGATCCAGATGGTGAAATAGTTGGTGAAAGCGCCGCTCGTGTTTCCTTCAAATGCTGCTTCGTAGCTTGCGCCCGGTGCCAGATGACCGATGACAGAAGTAAAGTCTTCCAGTGCCGGAGATCCGTTCACTACAGGGCTTGACGGATTGTCAATGTCTGAAAGGACAACTCTTGTAATCGGTTCCACATCATACGTAATGGTAAACAGACACTGCTCTTCGGGCGGATCCACCGGCTCACAATGCAGTTTGAACACGCCCTGACTGCCGTCAATATCCGGAACCCATGCACCTCCGAGTTGGCTGGTTACGATCGGATCGCCCAATGAACCCAATGTGGTAATCTCCCAGAATGCTGCTCCGCCTGCGGTATTTGCCTCGGGCTGCATCCAGTAATGACCTTCGGTAAAAGTCAGATTTACATCAGCAAAAGTTGCATAGACCAGATAACCGAAGTTACTGCCGATTGCAACAGTGGTTACCGGTACATCGGTCACAGATTGAATGATGGTACTGCCCGGTTTGCCTCCATCGTCTTCATAGAAGTTGAAGTTCATGGTGGCAAAATGATCTGATGCAAATACGTTCAGTTCAATCTGCTGTATGTTGAGGGTGTTGCCTGCAGACACAAAGAAGTCATCTGCGTTTCTGAAGTCGCCTCCGGCAATGATATTGAATCCGTTTTCGAATTGGTTGCTGTCGTCACCCTGGTCGCAGTCTTCGCCGCCGCCAGTGGCATTGTCACAATCTCCTGCTACAAAGAATACCATGTCCAAACCGGTTGTGTCGGGTATCCAACTCGCACCTCCGTCCTGACTTCTGTATGGATTAGAGCCGTGAGGATTGGTTGAAGTCGCGAGCCACCACACTACCTCACCGCCAGAGGAACTCATTGCGGGTTCAATCCAGTAGGTACCTTCTCCGAATACCAGCGGTTCATCCAGATCAAAAATCAGATGATAGACCGGATCTCCAAATGCAGATCCATATTGAATTGCATCGGAAGGAGCCATAGTAACCGTTTCAAGGATTCCACCGGGTACGCCGGCATTGTCCTGACGGATATTGATAGTGGCAGAAGCCGGAACTGTCTGCTGATTTGTGTCGATTGTAATCTGTCTCAAAGTAAATTCAATACCCGGTTCTACCGTAAAGTCATCGGCCGTTCTGAAGGCTGAAGAAATCGTAATATTGAATGCATTGTCAAATGAAGAAGTGATGCCGTCTCCCTGGAAACAGTCAAAATCGGGTTCTTCAATGATGACCGGAGTACCGCATTGAATAATTCTGTCTCTGAAGCTGTTATCGTAGGCACAGTTCTCATCAAGATGGGTATAGAACCTGTATGCACCGCTTGTTCCGGGTGTCCAGATTACTGGAGAAACTCCGCTGGCAAGCGTTGTGGTACCGTCCTCATCCGAAATGGTGATGAAATCAGTTGAAACAGAACTTGAGAATGTATATTCGACGCCGGCGGTCAGATGAACGATTGAATATTCACCGGTCCACGAGATATCCGCAACGATTTCGGGTAGACCGAAGCAAACCGGGGTATAATCGCCCCATTGTCCGTTGGGTGCATCCAGACAGCCGTCTTCAGGTTCTTCACCGCCGTCGCAGATGATTTCAACATTGTCGATAAAGCATCTTTGACTGGTGTTTGGTGTGGTTCCCTCGGTTTCAATTTTCAGATTTGATCCGGCGGCAACACCTGTAAAGGTGACGCTGACCAGTTCAAACGGATCGTTTATGGTTGAAGTATAGGTAAGTGACTGTTCCTGTCCGTCAATGCTTACTTTAATACCTCCTTCTATCGTGGTCCATCCCTTTACCATGATGTTCACAGTAATATCACCTGATACTTCAGTCAAAGCTCTTGATTCAATCGAACCTGTTCTTGGGTTTGTTGTATTTCCCATTCTGACAGCTCCTCCTGCCTGATAGGTCTTAACGACTGTCGGAAAATTAATATTTCCTGTCCATTGTGTGCCTGAACCTCCGGTTGTTGTACTGTTACCGTTAGTGATATCTGAGAAGTCTTCAGTAAAGCAGGCATCTGAACCGCCGCCTCCGTCTTCTGAAACAGTCAGCTGGAAGCTGCAGTCTGCGGCATTACCCGAAGTATCTGTAACCGTAAATTCAATGGTGTGTACACCCGGATTCATTTGAGTGCCCGCAGCCGGGTTTTGGGTTTGAGCGGCTATTGATGAACAGTTGTCAGTAGCTGTTATGTCACCGTTTGCCCAATAATCCGGCAGTGTATAAGTACCGCCGGTCGGAATGCTGACTGACATGTCTGCCGGACAGTTGATAACCGGAGCAACTGCATCTGTTACAATTACGTTGAAAGAACAGGTAGTGGTATATCCGCTGCCGTCATCTGCCTGGAAGGTTACCACGTTGGTACCCACAGGGAACGCGCTGCCTGATGGCAGACCCTCGGTTTGTGTCACAATAACCGGAGCCGGATCGGGAACACCTTCAACTTCTATATTATCAATCCATACACCTGTTGATCCGACTGAAATATCTGATGCCATTCTCCATCTGAATTTAACAGTCTGACCGTTCATTGAAGCATTCAGATTAACTACTGCATTTTTAAATGTAGTCGCACTTCCTGACCATGCCTGTCTGCCGCCCAGCGGGTTTCCGAAGCTTGTGCTCAGGGTATGTGTATAACCGCCCGAAGCAAAAGTTCCTCCGCCATTCAGTATATCTTTCCAAGTGGATCCGTTGTCGGTTGTATACTCAAGGACGGCACCGTCATAACCGGATTCACAAATATGTCTGATTGCAAATTTAAGTTTTGCACTTGTGCTGGCAATCTGGAAATCTGGAGATGTCATAGATGACAAACTCATTGAACCGAGATTTGCAGCAAATGCAGAGTTGGGTGAGGATGACGATTGGGTATTGTCTGTTTTCCAGTTGTTTGAAGTTCCCTGATCGGTCTGGGTAGTCCAGCCTGAAGGAAGATTTGGAACACCAACACCGTCAAAATTTTCACCATTTAATATTATACAGTTTCGAATTGCATCAGGAGTTGCAAAGCTGACCGTTGCCGAACAGTCTCCGCCCGTTGTTTGTACTTCGATATCTTCCGGACAATCCATCAAAAATAAAGCAGTTACCTCAATTTCATCACTGGCAGAAGAAGCATTCGAGCACTGTGTTGCAGGCATAGAATAAGTGATGGTGTGAACGCCAATTCCGGCAACTGAAGGATCAAACGAATAAGTCATTCCGTTTCCGTTATCGGTTACACCGGGTCCGCTGTAAACACCGCCCATCGGTGTTCCGCCGCTCAAATTGGTCATAACCCCTCTGTCTTCACAAACATCGCCAGGTGCTGTAAACGCAGCTGTTGCTGATGGTGTGTCAAAAGCTTCTGTACCGTCATTTTTATTTCCTGACGAGCCCTGATTTGCACTGTATCCGAGACCTCTTTTTGCAAAAGCATCCCAGATGATACATTGGTTGGCTCCGCCGTACAATAGTTGGTCAGCCAAAAGGATGGCATCTCTTCCGTCAACAAATCCCGGACTGCATGGCTGCAATGCAAGACCTTCAACCACCAGCTGGAGCGCTATATTGTTTCCACCGTTTCCATTGTATATATCCGGATCAAATCCGTATTCGTCAATCAGTCCCCAGGTCATTTCCCAAAGCATTGCGCACCAAACGCTGCCCACTCCGTGAGGGGCAACTTCAGTCTTGATGCTGTTATAGGTGTGCGGGTTTACACCCATATTGGTTGTATAAGGATAAGTTCTGATTCCCGGACCGCCTGCACCCTGATTAAAAAGGTAGGTGCCGATTCCTCTGACATCAGAACCCTGATCACCGGGTTCCATGGTCAGCATCAGACCAAAATAGTCGCTCCATCCTTCACCCATCTGTTCCTGATTGTTCAGACAATTGACGTTGCTTGGACCGCCGGTCAGACGATTTGAAATTCCGTGTCCGTATTCGTGAACAATTACAACATTGTCAAAATCACCGTCCTTGTTTCCGCAAATGTACATCTGCATTCTCGGATTGCTTCCGTCCGGCGGTGTTGAGAAGTTGGCATTACAGGTACCGCTTCCGTCCTGTGCTTCAGCAAGTACATAGTCATTGCCTGCGCCGCCTTTTCCGTAATTGTTCTGCTGGAAATTTCCTCCCACTTCGTCAAAGCCGTATTCATAAAACACATCATGTATAATGTTATTCCAGTAAAACAGATTGGTAATCGCTGCATCTTCATATTGATTTCCGGATGAATAATTCATATTGAACGGAAAGTCAAAGACCAGACTGGAGCCGCCATCCGGCTGATATCCCGGATGATCTCCGTCTTCATAAGCGTTTACGTTGTTACCTCTGGTTGTGGTATATTCGGGACCGGGTGAACCGTTGGTGTCATGCCATCCGTAAGGCGAAGCATTGAAATTCACCACATCGTCGGCCAACACCATTGTTCTGCCTCCGTAGTATGGACTTTCGGTCGGCATTGCAAACACGTTGTAAGTTCCGGCCACATTCGGATTAAAATTGAATTGAGGTGTAAAAGAACTGTAATTGATTTTTCCAAAACCCGGTGTAAAACTGTCGGTAATTGAAAGTCCGAAATCACATGAATTGGTCCAATTCACCTTGTCGATGATTTTTCCGTTTTTGGCATCAACCCTTACATTGTACCATTCGGTCTGACTTACAGCCTCGATCGAAATATCCCAAACCAGGCTGATGTTTCCGTTTTCGTCTGCATAATACATCAGACGGGCCGGAATATCGCTGAGCGAAATACCTCCGTCGCTAATCAATGATTTTTTGTCGGCAGTAAAACTTTGGGAAATCACACTGAATCCTTTTGTAGGGTGATAACCGAGCTGCATTGCTGCAGAACTCACTGCCTGAGCAGCATCAATCTGAGGAGAAGCAGCTACCTGATTTCCTCTTTTCTGAATACTGTTTAAAAATTTGTTGCTGACCGAAGCGACCTTTCCTGTTTTTGAAACATGGATTGATGATTCGGTACCAATTATTTCGAGGCCGTTTAAGGTCTGTCGCAAATAAATGTGCTGGATTCCACTCTTTGGGTTTGAATAGAAATCCGTGAGTTCAAAATTCAGATCATCGGCAGTTAATGTCTTGTCCGTACCGGACTGAGACAGTGCGCGATGAACCATGTCATTGGAGGGCCGATTGGAAATCTGCCCCAATAGACTGATCCCTGACAGCAATAATGCCAGGGATACAAATCTGGTAAATCGTTTAAACATTTTAGCGGAATTTAGTAAGTTAATAAAATCAAATATATAAATTAATATTAATCCTGCTTTCTTATGCTTTCTATTTTTTTGAAAACAGGCAGCGATTTAATCAAAACGTAATAAGATAATTTTGTAATTCAGTTTTCTGATTTTGCCTTTACCCAAAGATCATCCTGTTCTTTCAGAGAAAGTTGGGAAATATTCCTGCCTGAATTTTCAGCCATTTCTTCAATTTTTTTAAATCGGCCGATGAATTTTTTGTTGGTACGCTCCAATGCATCTTCGGGATTGATGCCGGTATATCTGGCATAATTCACCAGCGAAAAAAGCAAATCTCCAAACTCCTGTTCGCGTTTTTCGGGATCGGTTTCAGATTTAAATTCCTCGATTTCCTCCAAAACTTTTGACCAGGTATCTTCAGAATTTTCAAATTCAAATCCGACTCCCTTTACTTTTTCCTGAATCCTGTACGCCTTGACCACAGCCGGAAGCGATTTGGGAACACCCTCAAGCACAGACCGTCTGCCTTCCTTCAGCTTTAGTTTTTCCCAGTTTCTTTTGACTTCTTCCTCATCATTGACACTGGTGTCTCCATAGATATGCGGATGTCTGTAAATCAGTTTTTCACTGATTCCGTTCAGCACATCGGCCACATCAAAATCTTCGGTTTCTGAAGCGATTTTTGAATAAAAAACCAAATGAAGAAAAAGGTCGCCCAACTCTTTTTTGATTTCCTGTTTGTCATCATCCAAAATTGCATCAGACAATTCATACATTTCTTCTATGGTCAGATACCGGAGTGATTCTATGGTCTGCTTTCGGTCCCAGGGACATTTTTCCCTGAGTTCGTCCATGATTTCAAGCAGTCTGTTAAAAGCTTTGAGCTGTTCTTCTCGAGAATTCATTTTATTAGGTTAAGTGTGCTGTTTGTTGTAATTGAACTCTAAAGGTATAATTAATTTTGTGAAAAGATCGGGAGCATTTGATTTTTTTCGATGGCTGCTTTTTCTTTTTTAATGGATTGTAATCAATCAAATCGGATTATAAACAGAGAATCATTGAAAAACTGCTACTTTTGTATTTCCAACAAAAAAACAATGGAAAATAAGATAGCAGTCATCGGTCTCGGTTATGTGGGGCTCCCGTTGGCAAGACTTTTTGCAACCCAATACAATACGGTCGGATTCGATATCAATCAAAAAAGGATCAAAGAACTTTTGAACGGCCAGGACAACACACTTGAGATCAGCAGTGAATTGCTGAATTCGGTTTTGAAAAAACAAAAAGACAACGACAAAGGACTGTATGTCACCGATCAGCTCGATGATATTTGCGACTGCAATATTTATATTGTGACCGTTCCCACACCGGTTGACAAAAACAACCGTCCCGATCTTGATCTGCTGATCAAAGCAAGTCAGAGCGTCGGAAAAGTGATTGAAAAAGGAGATATCGTTATTTTTGAATCAACAGTTTATCCGGGCGCAACCGAAGAAGAATGTGTACCCGCAATTGAAAAAACTTCGGGACTGAAATTCAATGTTGATTTTTTTGCAGGTTATTCACCCGAAAGAATCAATCCCGGCGACAAAAATCATACGGTCGAAAAGATACTGAAAGTAACTTCCGGCTCAACAGCGGAAGCTGCACAGAAAATAAATAATCTTTATGCATCCGTCATTGAGGCAGGAACCTATCTGGCGCCAAACATCAAAGTGGCTGAGGCGGCCAAGGTAATCGAGAATTCGCAAAGAGACATCAATATCGCATTTGTCAACGAGCTTGCCAAAATCTTCAATCTGATGGAGATTGATACTTATGAAGTTCTGAAAGCAGCATCTACAAAATGGAATTTTCTGCCGTTCAAGCCCGGTTTGGTCGGCGGTCACTGCATCGGTGTCGATCCTTATTATCTGGCTCAAAAAGCACAGCAGGTCGGATATCATCCCGAAATCATACTTGCCGGACGAAGGATGAACGATTCGATGGGCGAATATGTGGCTTCGAGAATTGTAAAAGATATGATCAAAAGAGAAATTCATATCAACGGTGCGGAAGTGCTGATGCTCGGAATTACATTTAAAGAAAATTGTCCGGACGTCAGAAACACCAAAATTGTGGATGTGATCAGAGCTTTGGAAGATTACAGCATCAGTGTGACAACCTACGATCCGTGGGCGGATCCGGATGAAGTGAAAAGAGAATACGGGGTTTCAAACTGCTGCAGTATCGACAAAAACCATCGGTTTGATGCGGTGATTCTCGGCGTGGCACATGATAAATTTAAAGAGCTCAATCTGGATCTGCTCAAAAAAGAAAATGCATTTGTATATGATGTCAAAGGATTCTTTGGCGGTCAGGCAGACAGCAGGCTTTAAGAGCCGGTTTTTCACTTTTCATTCTTGATTTACCCCGATAAGTCTTCAAATAAAAAACAAAAAATCCATCTCAAAATTCCTATAAAATTGCAATAAAATTTAAAAAGGCTTGTAAATCTTTCCGATCAGTACATTCGTAAAAATTAATTTAGTTTTTCTGAATATATTATTCTGATGAAATATAATCATGAATAAGCATTGAGTTTTTCCAAAAACGCTTACTAATTACCAATCACTGTTCACTCCCTCAACGGCCTCAAAATCCAATACTGCCAACCGGAAAATTCCAATTCCAGTCCGTTCCGTAAATGAATCGTTCCCGGCATAAAGTTTTCAAAAATTCCTTCGACCGGAAGAGAAAATTTTCGATTTTCGGAAGAAAGATTTGCAATAAAATACAAACGGTGACCGTCCTTTTCGCGAACAAAAGCCAATATATTCCGATCGTCAGAAGTCGGGATCCTCAGATAATCCGCCTTTCGAAAACCGCCGTTCATCGCCGGATTTTGATTCTTTAATTTTCCGAGCGCCTCATAAACCGAAAACATTTTCCGTCTTTCCTTTTCAATCTCATCCTTCTCAAAGAATTTTAGCCGTTTTTTTGAATCATATTCCTGACCGTTGTAAATCAGCGGCAAACCAGGCAGCATAAAGCACAGCGCAGCAAACACTTCAGCCGCATCACCCATTCTTTCATACTCGCTTCCGTTCCATGCATTTTCATCGTGGTTGGATGTAAAACGCATAAAAACAGTTTCTTTCGGATAATTTTCCTGTTCCCAAACCAGCATTTCATCCAAATCTGAAACATTCTTTTTTTCGGCTGCAATCTGATTCATGATGTAATGAATTTTCCAGTCATAACCGGCCGAAAAAGCAAATTCAAAATATTCGCGGTGATCAGATTCCGCCAGCATAAAAACCGGTTTGATTTCCTTCAGTTTTGCCACCGCAAATTCCCAAAAATCAAGTCTGACCATATCCGCCACATCACATCTGAAACCGTCGATATCGGTTTCGGTCAGCCAGAATTTCATCTGTTCAAACATCGCATCATACAGCACTCTGCAATCGTAATTCAAATGTGCAACATCGTCCCAGCCGATCGGTTTTCCGGTCGAATAATCAAGCGGTTCCGTGATTTCTCCCGATTGGTCTTTGTGATAAAATTCGGGATGTTCTGCAATCCACCGATGATCCCAGCCGGTATGATCTGCCACCCAGTCCAGAATCACAAAAATCCCCAATTCATGCGCTTTTCCGACCAGATCTTTGAAATCTTCAATCGTTCCGAATTCGGGATTGACAGCCGTATAATCTGCAATCGAATACGGACTTCCTAAAATTTTTTTTCTCAATTCAGAATCTGATATTTCTTCAATCAGTTTTCCGCTGTCAGATTTTCTTTTGGTCAATGAAATCGGCTGAATCGGCATGATCCAGATGATTCCTACACCGAGTTTTTTCAGTATCGGCAAATCTTTTTCAAATGCTTTGAAACTTCCTTCTTTTGAATACTGACGGATGTTCACTTCATAAATCACCGAATTTTCAAGATTAGTATTTGAAAAATTTCTCATCCTCAGATTTGATTTTGTTTGATCAGCAATTTTTCGCCGTTTAAAAATAATTCCAAATCTTCGCCCTGCAGTTCAAAATCGGTTTTGTCTTTTGAAATCGTTACTGTCAGAATTCTTTCTCTGAATACGATACTGAATTTATAAGATTCCCATTCATCCGGAAGTTTCGGTTCAAAATACAGTTTTCCTTCCTTCACCCGCATTCCGGCAAAACCCTGAACCACCGCCAACCGGGCACCCGACATCGAAGTGATATGCAGTCCTTCTTCCGCCTCTTTGTTGTAATCATCCAGATCCAGACGGGCGGTTCTCATCAGCAGTTCATAAGCCTTTTCGGTTTTTCCGGTTTTTGCCGCCAATATGCTGTGAACAGCCGGCGAAAGCGAAGATTCGTGTACCGTCAGCGGTTCATAGAATTCAAAATGTTTTTTGATTTCTTCCGGACTGAAATTTTCTTCAAAAAAATAAATTCCCTGAAGCACATCCGCCTGTTTGATATAGGGTGAACGCAAAATCCTGTCCCACGACCACTTTTGATTCAGCGGACGATCGGCGGTTTTTAATTCGGAAACCGGACGGATTTCCTTGTCCAAAAAACCATCCTGCTGAAGATAGATTCCAAGTTCTTCGGAATAGGGCAGATACAGATTTTCGGTTTTCTTTTTCCAGTCATCGGTTTCCATCTCCATCAGCTTAGTTTTTTGCTGAATTCTGTCAAAATCATTTTTTGATTTGGTTTTCAGTTTTTGAATCTGCTCCAACGTGTATTCAAGACAGCATTTTGCGATATAATTGGTGTAAAAATTATTGCTGACATTGTTTTCATATTCGTTCGGGCCGGTTACACCCAAGATCACAAAACTGTTTTTTGGTTTTGAAAAATTCATCCGCTGTGCCCAGAAACGACAGATTCCAATCAGCACTTCCAAACCGTTTTCGGTGATATATTTTTCGTCGCCGGTATAATTTACATAATTGTAAATTGCATAAGCGATCGCTCCGTTTCTGTGGATTTCTTCAAATGTAATTTCCCATTCGTTGTGACATTCCTCGCCGTTCATCGTCACCATCGGATACAATGCAGCACCATCCGTAAAACCGAGTTTTTGCGCATTTTCAATCGCTTTTTCCAAATGGTTGTATCTGTACAGCAGCAGATTCTTTGCAACTTCAGAAGGTTTGGTCGAAAGATAAAAAGGCAGACAAAAAGCTTCGGTGTCCCAATAGGTTGAACCGCCGTATTTCTCCCCTGTAAAGCCTTTCGGGCCGATGTTCAGATCCGGATATTTCCCGTTGTAAGTCTGATTCAACTGGAAAATACAATATCTGACCGACTGCTGCGCTTTCAGATCTCCTTTGATTTCAACATCAGACAGTTTCCAGATTTCTGACCAGCTTTGCTTCTGTTCTTCGAGCAGCGCATCAAAACCGGCTTCTTCGGCTGACTCGGTCAGTGATTTTGCAAGGTCATAAAACTTTGCAGTTTCCTGTCGGGTCGAAACCAGATAACCGCCAAATTTCACAATCGAACAGCTGTTTCCGGCTTCGGTTTCAACCGTATAAAAATGACTGACTTTCTTTTCGGAAATTTTCTTTTCGGCAGCAATATTGAGTTTTTTTCGGTTTTGAAAAATTGAACTCTGCATATAGGTCATCACCTCAAAATTGGTTTTGTAAGTCCTTGCCCTCACAAAACCAAAATCATCTTTTGAACCGCTGTCGGGCACTTCCCAAAAGATTTCATCCCAGTTGGAATCTCTGTTTTTTATATTGGCACTCACATAAGATTTGAATACGATTTTTGCAGAATTTTCAATCGGTGTGATTTCATAACGGATGGCTCCGAGCTCATCTCTTTTCATCGACAGAAAACGGATGATGTTGACTTTGATCCGGCTTCCGTTCTGAAGTTCGGCTTCAAACGAACGTCTCAGAAAACCTTCCTTCATATTGAGTTCACGGCTGAAATTTGAAATTTCTTTTGTGTTGTTCAAATCCAGATTTTCACCGTTGATTTCAATGTCGATTCCGATCCAGTTGGGTGCATTCAGCACTTTTGCAAAATATTCGGGATAACCGTTTTTCCACCAGCCGACTTTGGTGCGGTCGGGATAATAAACGCCGGCAATATAACTGCCTCTGAAGGTTTCACCGCTGTATGTTTCTTCAAAATTTGCGCGTTGACCCATCGCTGCATTTCCCAAACTGAAAATACTTTCCGAAATCAGCTGTTTTTCTTTGTCAAAACCTTCTTCGAAAATTGACCATTCGTCAAGTCTTTTGCTGAAATTTTCCATTTTTCAAGGTTTTTGATCAAAGCAAATTTTAAAAATTATTTTGAATTCATTTTGTACAATTCAACGATTCCCTTCAGGGTATGAAGGATGTCCTGTTTGTCGATTTTGTCGGTCAGCGGTGCAAAAGCCGAACTCAGACCGCCGGTTGCAATGACAAAACAGTCGTCATCCAGTTCTTTTTTGATTCTTTCGATCATTCCTTCGATCAGACCGAGAAAACCGTACATCATTCCGCTCTGCATACAGGTTTCAGTGTCCATTCCCAAAACTGTTTTTGGCGGTACCAGATCGATTTCGGGCAGCTGTGCCGTCTGATCGACCAGTGATTTCAATGCGGTTTCGACGCCGGGCGCAATCACAACACCCAAAATTTCGCCGTCCTCTTTGATGGCTGTAAAAGTCAGTGCAGTTCCAAAATCAATTACGATTTTTTTGCCTTTGTAAAACGATTGAGCTGCCACCGCATTTGCAAAAATATCGGTTCCCATCTGATGTGAAGTATGACGGACATTTGCAGGCGTGGAACGGTTGACGATCATCGGGTCGAGTTTGAAAATTCTTTTGAGCGAATTTGAAACCGGCATGGTCATCGGCGGAACCACAGATCCGATCACGATGGCTGAAATATCATTTTTCCTCAGACCAAAAGCCTGATACATTCCTTTGAATTTTGCATAACATTCGTCCTCGGTCCGATAGGGTTTGGTGTTGATTGTCCAGGTGAGGATTTCGTCACCCGAATTCAAAACGCCAAATCTCATATTTGAGTTTCCTATGTTTACCGCTAAAATCATTTCTTATTTTTTGTAAGTATTGTTTGAAAAATCAATGTCGGCCAAACGTTTGGTCGGATCAATTACCGCTGATTTGACTTCCTTCGAAATTTTAACGGAATATTCGGGTGCAGTCCAAGCCCAGGGATCCAAAACCGTTCTTTTGACGTCTTTGTAAATTTCGATATTTTCTGCCGGCTTTTCACCTCTCAATTCAAGATTCGGAATATAAAACAGTTCTTTGCTTCCGTCAGAATATTCAACCAGCAGATCGATCGGCATCGGGAAATTGCTCAAATTTTTCAACTTGATTTCATCCCTTTTAACCGATTCAATCGAATAATCAATTGTTCTGACCGTATTGACGAACAGATTCTGATACCATTTCAGATTCAGACCCGAAATCTTTTCGGCAGTTCTTTTGAAATCATTCGGTGTCGGATGTTTGAATTTCCATTCTTTGTAAAATTCTTTGAAAGTCGTTTTCAGATTTTCATCACCGATGATGTAAGCCAACTGAATCAGATAAATCTGACCTTTCACATAGGCCTCGATTCCATAAGCATAGTTGTAATTGTAATAATCTGCCATCAGGCTCATCGGCTCTTCAATTCCTGCTTTTGCCAATTGAAAATAAGCATCATAGGCTTCGGGATTTGAATTGGGTTCAATTGTTTTTCCGGACAATTTCAAGTGTGCAAGCTGTTCTGCATAGGAAGTAAATCCTTCGTCCATCCAGTCGTGAACGGTCTCGTTGATTCCAAACATCTGCTGATACCACGAGTGTGCAACTTCGTGAAAAATCACACCCACCAGACTGTTCATATTTCTGCCGCCGGTCACCATGGTCGCGGTTCCGTATTCCATTCCGCCGTCGCCACCCTGAACAATCGAATAGGTTTCCCAGGGATACTGACCAAAATAAGAACTCATAAATTCAAAAAACTGTACCGCAATCGGCTGAACATCCGTCCAGTTTTGATTGATTTCGGGCTTGTCCAGATGAACAAAATAAATCTCCGGTCCGGACGGGACTTTCTGTTTTGATACCACATAATTTTTATCTGCCGCCCATGCAAAATCATGAATATTTTCTGCTTTGAAATGCCAGTTTACTTTTCCGTTTTTGGCTTTGATATTTGGATTTTCAGCATAACCCTTCACTTCATTCGGATTTTGTAATTTGCCCGAAGAACCGATGACAAAATCTTTTCCGATATTGATTTTCACATCAAAATTTCCAAAAGGCGCATAAAATTCTCTGCCGATGTATTCGTCCAGATGCCAGCCTTCATCGTCGTAATTTGCCATTTTCGGATACCATTGGGTCATGGTCAGCGCAACACCTTCTCCTGAATTTTTTCCGCCTCGGCGGATCATTTCAGGAACCTGTGCTTTCCAGTCAAGATCAAATGTTGTACTTTTTCCGGGCTGAAGCTTTTCTGCCAGTTTCACTTCCATTACGGTTCCGCTGATTTTATAACTCAGATTTTTTCCGTTTTGACTGATTGAATTGATTTTCTGATAACCGATATCGTCTTTGCCCAATTTTGAAATCCGGCTGACCATTTTTCCGTTCGAATCCCGTTCCACCATCCTCGAATCCGGATCTTCAATATTTCGCAGCCTCATATCCATCGCACTGCCCGGCTGAAATGCATTGTAATACAGATGAAAATAAACTTTGTCGAGCACATCCGGAGAATTATTGGTATAAACCAGTTTCATTTTTCCGTCATATCGTGCATTTTCATCATCCACATCGACCTGAATGCTGTAATCGACTTTTTGCTGCCAGTAAGCTGCTCTTTGTCCGAAAGCAAGCGGGAGCAGCATCAGAAAAAATAATAAACCAAACTGTTTTTTCATGAATCAATCTTTGTCGGTAAACATACGAATTTTTGGAAATTAAGAAAGACAGGTTTTAAATGGTACAATGCATCATCTCATCCGGTTAAAATTTAACCGCAAGCCATCAAATTCGAGTTTTGATTTGAATCAGTCTCTTTCCTTGACGATTCTGAATCCGATAAAATTAAATCTGTAATCGGGCGGAAAATAAGATCTGAACGAGACCTTGCACGGCAGTGTATTTCCGTACCAGCTTCCGCCTCTCAGCACTCTCTCGGCTCCTTTTTCGGGTCCCTTCGGATTTTCAAACGGGCTTTTTGAATAATAAGTCGGAGAATACCAGTCGGCCGTCCACTCCAAAACATTTCCGGACATATCACAAATTCCGAGTTCGTTGGGCGTTTTTCGGTTGACCCGATGTGTTCTGTATTCTGAATTGTTTTCGATCCATCCGATTTCCTCGGGAAGATTTCCGCCGCTGAACCGGAAACCGAGACTTCTGATTCCGCCTCTTGCCGCATATTCCCATTCGGCTTCGGTCGGCAGTCTGTATTTGTCACCCGTCAGATCGGTAAGCCAATAGGTATAGGCAACTGCGTCGTTCCAGCTGACGATCACCATCGGATGGTTTTCCTGCCAGCCCCAATATGGCGCAGCCGGCATACTTCGGTTGGTCGATTCGCAAAAATACCGGTACTGACCGACGGTCACCGGATACCTTCCGATTTCAAAATCATCGATTTTCACCTTGTGAACCGGAACTTCGTCAATGTCACCATAAAGACTTCCAATTTCAATGATACCGCCGTCAATGGCGATCATTTCGGGAAATACCGAGATCACTTCGGGTTTTTCTTCGACGGTCAGCACAGAATTTTCTGTGATTTCAGCTTCTGTAAAATTCTCTGAGATAATGTCTTGGGCCTGATTTTCTGCAATAGAGAAAATCAGAAAAAGTGTAAGTATCTTTTTCATAGTAAGTTTAGGTAAAGGTTTGCAGTAAATTTAGAACCTATTTTCTAAAAAAGCAAGGCTAAAGTGCCCAAAATTAGGCAATTGAAAAATTTCAACTGATTTTTCTCAAAAAATTAAGAAACTTTCAGCGTTTTCGTTCGGGATTGTCCTTCAGAAAAGCATCCCAACCGGTATAGGTTTTTTGGGCTTCTTCCCTGCCCGAATTAAAGAAATGACAGACCGCAGCCGCCAGACCGTCGGTTGCATCCAATCGTTTTGGAATTTCCTTCAGACCAAGCAGATTTTGAAGCATCCCCGCCACCTGTTCTTTTGACGCATTCCCGTTTCCGGTAATCGACATTTTGATTTTTTTGGGCGAATATTCTGTAATCGGAATTTCTCTGTACAGTCCGGCTGCCATCGCAACTCCCTGTGCCCGTCCGAGTTTGAGCATCGACTGTACGTTTTTTCCGTAAAAAGGCGCTTCAATCGCCAACTCATCGGGATGGAATTCATCGATGATGCTCAGTGTTTTTTCAAAAATCCTTTTGAGTCTGAGCGAATGGGATTCGTATTTGTGAAGCAGCAGTTCGTCGAGCAGCAGAAAATGCATTCTGTTTTTTTCTGTTTTGATCAGTCCGAAACCCATCACGGTCGTTCCCGGGTCGATTCCCAAAATGATTCGTTCCATAGGGCGAAGATAAGGGTTTTGAACGGAAGAGAATCAGAACTTTTCAGCTTTCAGCGGATCGGTTTTGAGGTTTTTTATTTCATTCTTTAAGTCAAAATCTTAAAAGGTAACTGCCGTGCTTAATTTTGTTTTTCTCTGATTAAACCGAAATTATGCTGCCGCGAAAGATAAAACCAAAAGTGATGATCCGTTAAAACTGGAAGTAGATAAATGGCTGTACCTCGCTTGATGCGGTTGCATAAATCAGCCAGAAAACTGCCGCCACAAGAATTGATTTGACCGCAATCGGACAGGAATTAAAAATCAGTTTCATTTTCAACAGCAACTGCTCCGGAATGAAATGCCAGATGTAACCAATCAGAAAAATCAGAAATACATGCCGGTACGAAAGGATGATCGTCAGCCAGTTGTCAAAATTAAAATCAAGTTCCGCAATGTTTTGAACCATCTGAATGGAAGTGTCAAAATCTTTTGATCTGAAAAATATCCAGCAGAAACTCACAAACTGAAACGTAATGAAAACACCCGCCAGACGACTCAGAAAACCGGTAACCGTTCTTTTGCTGTCGGTTTTTTTCGAAATATATTCTTTAAAAGTCTTGTGTACACCCAAGGCCAAACCGTGAAGCGCACCCCAAATTACAAATCTGAAACTGGCACCGTGCCACAGACCGCCGAGCAGCATGGTCGTCATCTGGTTGAAATTTACATAAGAAGCTTTTTTTCGATTTTTTGACAGCAGTATCGGCAGCAGGAAAATCAGCAGACCCGCCAGACTCAGATAAAGCGGCAAGGGATGGCTTTCAAATTTGAATACCGACCAGCCGATCAGTCCGCCAAAAAATAAGGCCGGAAACAGATAACCCCAAAACGAGCTTCTTCGGTTTCCGCCGATTGAAATATAGAGATAATCCCTCAGCCAGGTGGACAGCGAAATATGCCATCTGTGCCAGAATTCTGTGATATTCGCAGACTGATAGGGTGTTCTGAAATTTGCATTCAGCTCAAATCCCATCAGCAGGGCAAGACCGATTGCAATATCCGAATAGCCCGAAAAATCACAGTAGATCTGAAGCGAATAACCGTAAACCGCAAGCAGATTTTCAATCGAAGTATAACTGTTGGGCGCATCAAAAACCCGATCCACAAAATTGATCGAAATATAATCCGAAATCACACTTTTTTTGATCAGACCGCCGATGATCAGAAACAATGCAGAACTCGCCTGTATCTTTGTCAGTGTTAATTTCTGATTGATCTGCGGCAGAAAATCTTTTGCCCTGACAATCGGACCCGCGACAAATTTCGGAAAGAAACACACAAAAAACGCAAAATCCATAAAGTTCCTCGCCGGCTCGATTTCACGTCTGTAAATGTCAATGGTGTAACTCATGGTTTCAAATACAAAAAATGAAATCCCGATCGGCAGTATGATGTCCTGAATTGCAAAATTGCTGCTGAACAGATCGTTGAGACTGTCAAAAAGAAAATTGGTGTATTTGAAATGTGCGAGCAGACCGAGATTGATCAGTACGCTTGTGAATAGCCAGAGCTTTCTGATGCTGTCCTTTTTTGAGCGGTGCAGCATTTTGGCGATGTGATAGTCCGTGATTGAAACAATCAGAAGCAGAAACCAGAACATTCCGCCGGCTTTGTAATAAAAAAACAGCGAAAACAGAATCACATAAACCGATCTGAACCAGACATGTTTTCGGGTCAGAATATAAACCAGATAAAAAATCAGAAAGATGATCAGAAACAGTCCGCTGCCGAACAGCAGTGGATTTTCCGGATCATAAACCAGCCAGGTTTTGATTTGGTCTAAGGTTATTTCAGACAGCCCGAACATCGGTTAATCTTTTGATTTTTGATATTCACGATACGAATTGATGATTGCGTCAGCCAGTGCCGCTCCCTGTTGTTTGTATCCCTTTTCCGAAAAATGAATCCGGTCTTCTGACCAAAGTCCTTCGCTGATCAGCTGCTGAGTATTTTCATAACCGCCCAGAAACCGGTACAAATCCCAAACCGCATAATTGAGCTGTTCCGATCTTTTGATCAGGTCGTCTCCAAACTCGGGTACTTTCGGATTCTGTTCTTTTTTGGATCTGAGCGCAGGCGGCGGTGTGGTTACCAGCATCGGCGCATCAATATTTCTGGATTTCAGATTGTTAAAAAATTCATCCATGTGATTTTCAAAATCGGTAACCGAATAATCTGCTTTGTCAAATGCAGTGTTGGTTCCAAGTGAAATGATAATCAGATCCGGTTTCAATTCGGCCAGCTGATCAAAAAACAGCTGATATTTGTTGTAATCTATAAATTTTGCACCGTTGACACCGATTGAATGGTAAAGGATTCCCGGTTTTCCGTTTTCAAGAATCAGCCCGTTCAGCGCATATTGACTGCTTTTTCCGTCCGGAATCAGACTGACCGTTGTGATCTCATCTTTGAATTTTGCAATGGTTCCGAATGGTTCATTTTTCAGTTCAGCCGTACCTTCATTTTGGTTTTGAGAAATTTTAAATTCGGAATGGCTGTCGGGTGAAAAAATTCTGATTTGGTTAAATTCATATTTCTGGTCTTTAACTTTCAGATTCAGATAAAAATCGGGCTGATCGGTGAAAAATGCAATTCCGCTCAAACCGACCGGATAACCCAAATTTTCAAAAACGATCCGCTGACTTTGCCAGTCGATGTTGGAATTGTATTCGATCAGATCGGTTCCGTTTGTCTTTGCAAGCTGATAGGGAAAAGTAAAACCAAAACCCGAATTCCCGAATTCCTGCTGCAGTCTGCTTCTGATTTCTTCAGGCAGTATGCCCGCCTGCAGATGCGAATCGCCGATATGGACAATCGTAATTACCCGGTCATTTTGCTCCTGATTGGATTTGATTTTATCAAAAAATGACCATAAAACCGTATCGTTTTTAATTTCCTTATCGTTCTGCGCGCAGCCGGTCAGCGGAATCAGCAGCAGTACGATTGACAATATTCTCAGTTCAATTGTTTTTTTTGAAATCTTCATATCCTTTTATGATTTGATTGTAAATCAGCCCTGCGATTTTTTCTGCACCGCGGCTGTTGAAATGAGTATAATCCTTGTTGGCCAGTGACGGTTCGCTGTTCACCCAGTTCACCATACTGTTTTCGCTGCCCATCAGATCATACAGATTCAAAAATCCGGATTGGGTAAGCATTGCGTAATTTCTTTGGGCTTCCAGCAGATGGGCAACACTCGGGTCGGTCTGCATTTTCCCGTCTATTTTTGAAGCTTTGTCGGCAGTTGAAATGATCAGGATGTCGGTGTTCGGAAAACATTCTTTCAGATGATTTACAACTTTGGTCATTGAATTTCCGTACCAGCTGTAATCCTTTTTGCCATAGCTGAGCACATTGGCGCCAAAATGAAGAACGATCAGGTCATAATGAAGCGATTTGTCAAAATCATTCATCAGCCGGGTATCAAAAAGCGAAAACGGAAGGCCCGAATTGCCACGGCTCGAAAAATTATCGAGGTTCAGACCGCTTGGTTCATCCAGACTGACACCGTAAAACGGAATTTCTGCCGCATGTCTGAACTGAAGATCAGCAATATTTCCTTTTGGACTCAGTCTGATCGAATTCAGAAGACTGTCTGCAATCAGCGGCTGCTGATTGACCGTTCCCGAACGGTTTTTTGATTTGCCGTAGTACAAAGTGATTTGATTCAAACGGCTGTTGTGTTTTTTATAGGCAGTCGGTCTGATTTTGAGCCAGGCCGAACCGATACTGTCGGTGATAAAGAATACATGTCCGCTCAGACCGAAACTGTTTTTTGGTCTGAAGTCGGTGACAAATGATATATTTTTCCAGTCTGACGAAAACTGATGGACAATGCTTGCTCTCGATTTTGCAGATTCTGAAGTGATCGGCACAAAACCGACTCCGCCGCCGCCGAATCTGTCCTGAAAATGTTCTCTCAGATCCTGGGTAATGAGGTCGCCGTCAATCATTGAATCACCGTAATATGCAATTCTGACTTTTCGGCCCGGATCATTTTCAAGTGAACGAAGTGCTTCATAAAAACGGCTCAGATATTCATTGCCGTCAAATTCTTTTTGAGTCTGATTTGAGGTGACAGTTGAATCATTTTTTTCGATTTCGGGATTATTTTCGGCTTCATTAGCTGCCTGAATCATCAGGCTGTCAATGATTATATTTTTTGAATCGGTTTTTGTTTCCTCAAAAAGTCTTTCGGGCAAAAAAGGTTTGGCAGTGTAAAAAATGACCGCTGCAAAAGCCAGAGTCAGGAATGATTGAAAAAAGTAATTGTTTGTTTTCAACCTTTTGGATTAATTTTTTGAAAAACAAATGTAGAATAAGTTGAGAATTAATCAATAAAAAAATCCGCCCATTTGGACGGATTTGTATTTCTATAAAATTCAGGTGTTTAGGCACCTTTGAATTTTTTCACTTCTTCATTCAGTTTTGGAAGAATTTCAAATGCATCTCCCACAATTCCGTAATCTGCTGATTTGAAGAAAGGTGCTTCCGGGTCGCTGTTGATAACCACTATGGTTTTGGATGAATTCACACCCGCCAGATGCTGAATGGCACCCGAGATTCCGATTGCGATATACAGTTTTGGCGAAATCGCTTTACCGGTCTGTCCAACGTGTTCAGAATGAGGTCTCCAGCCCATATCGGCAACCGGTTTTGAACATGCGGTTGCTGCGCCGAGCAGTTTTGCCAGCTCTTCGATCATTCCCCAGTTTTCGGGTCCTTTCATTCCGCGACCGCCCGAAACCACGATTTCAGCATCTTTCAGATCGATTGCACCGGTTGATACCTGTTCTGTTTTTGTGATTTTTTCTTTTGCATCAGCATCACTCACACTTACGTTTGCATTCTCTTCAGTTCCCGAAACCTGATTTTCTTTGGTTCCGAATGCATTCTGAAGTACGGTCAGCACTTTCCCGCCTTCGGTTACCTGAATGGTTTCAATTCCTTTGCCTGAAAAAGATTTTCTTTCAGCTGTAAAAGGTGAAACGCTGCTTGGTGCAGCAGTCAGATTGGTTATCAGTGAAAAACCTGTTTTCAGTGCCAGAATCGGTGCAAAGCTCGAAGCATCGCTGGTTGCAGGAAGCACGATGGTATCGCCTTCTTTCAGTTCAGAAATTGCTTTTGCATAAGCATTTGGCGAAAAATCTTTCAATGCATCGCTGTTAATTTTCAAAACTTTTGATGCACCGTATTTGTACAGCGCATCTGAAGAATCTGCTGTGTTGATTGCAACTGCGGTTACACTGTCGCCTGACAGATCAGCGATCGATTTTGCATAAGAAACTGCTTCGAACGCTGCTTTTTTATATTGTCCCTCATGGGATTCTGCATATACTAAAATTGCCATTTTTCTTCTTTTTTGAGTTGATTAAATAACTTTTGCTTCTTCGTGTAACAGTCTGACCAATTCACCCACATTGTCTTTGTCGATCATTTTCACATTTCCTCTTTCTGCCGGTTTCTGATAGCCGACCACATTCAGTTTTGAAGCTGTCTGTTCGGGTTCAACCACATTCAGCGGTTTTGTTCTTGCCGACATAATTCCTCTCATATTCGGGATTTTCAGTTCTGAATCTTCAACCAGTCCGTTTTCTCCACCGATGACAACCGGGAAATTTGCGGTGATGGTTTGTTTTCCGCTGTCGCTTTCACGAACCGCTTCTACAGAATTTCCTTCCACTTTCAGATTCACACAGCCGTTGATAAACGGATAGTCAAGCATTCCGGCAACAAAGCCCGGAACTTCTCCGCCGTTGAAATCAATTGATTCACGTCCGGCAAGAATGATGTCATAACCGCCGTCTTTTGCAGCTTTTGCAATTTGTGTGGCAACAAAAAATCCGTCGCCCGAATCTGCATTTACACGAATTGCATCATTTGCACCGATGGCCAGTGCCTTTCTGATGACCGGTTCAACCGATGCATCACCGACTGTGATTACAGTAACGCTTGCTCCCTGGGTTTCCTGAAGCTGTACCGCACGGGTCAGACAATATTCATCATGCGGATTGATCACAAACTGAACTCCGTTTTTGTCCAGAGATTTCCCGTCTGCCGTAAAATTTATTTTTGCAGTGGTGTCGGGAACACTGCTTATACAAACTAAGATTTTCATACTCTTTGAATTAAGATTTTATAAGGATGTAAATTTAATAAAAATAATTTGCTATGCACGCATAATATATACAGACTTTTGTCATTTTTTCACCATTTCTTTCTTTTCTTCATCGATTTGTTTTTTAAACACATAGGCAGTGATCCAGATGCTGACTTCGTAGAGCAGTATCAGCGGCATTGCAGCGATCAGCATACTCATGATGTCGGACGGTGTGATGATGGCCGCAATGACCAGAATCACGATCAGCGCATGTTTTCTGTAGGTCCTCAAAAACTGGGGCGAAAGTATTCCCATTTTTGCCAGAAAATAAGTGAAAACCGGAAACAGAAATACGATTCCCATTCCGAGCAGTGTCTGTACAAAAAGTGAAGTATAACTCGAGAGCGTCCATTCGTTTGAAACGCCGAACGGATTGTAGGTGAAAAGAAACTGAACCGAAAAAGGCAGCATAAAAAAGTAGCTGAACAGCACGCCCGTCAGAAAGAAAAAGCTGACTGCGAATACAGTTCCGTTTGCATTTTTTGCTTCCTTCGGATGAAGTCCCGGTTTGATGAATTTCCAGATTTCCCAGACCACATAAGGGATTGCAATGATCAGTCCGCAGATGAGGATGGCATAAATCTGTGCCGTAATCTGACCCGAAGGATTCAGATTTTTCAGTTCTTTTGTGTAATTAAATCCCGGTTCATAGATCTGACCGATTCCGATTTTTTCACCCAAAAAATTTAATGCACGATAGGTTGGAAATTCGTACTTCAAAGGCGCCATGATGAATTTGTCATTGATCGTCCGCCAGAAAACTGCACAAACAACCGAACCGACCAGAATTGCGACGATCGATCTGATCAAATGGCCTCTCAATTCAAAAATATGACCCAGGAACGATAATTCCTTTTCATCACCTTTATTAGTGTCCATCTAACTTTCTATTCCATGTTTCATCAATGCGTGAAGATCGAGTATTCCGATATAATTTTTATCGCTGTCCACAACCACCAGCTGACCGATATTGTAATCTCTGAGCAGATTGAAAGCATCGATTGCTTTTTCACCTTTATATATGGTCTTCGGATTTGCAGACAGCATATCTTTCGCCTGCAGATCTCTGATGTCTTTGTGTTTGTGCATCATTCGTCTGAGGTCGCCGTCGGTAATCACACCTTTGATCTGATTGCCGTCCACAACCACAGTGATTCCGTGTTTTCCGGAAGAGATTGAATCAATCACTTCAAAAGCCGAAGAATCAGATTGGACGGCCGGTTTCTGCGAGAAATCCATTGCATCCTCAACGCTCCAAAGCAATCTTTTTCCAAGTGCACCGCCCGGATGAAATTTTGCAAAATCCTCGCTTTCAAAATGTTTTATTTTCATCAGTGCAACTGCCAGCGCATCACCCATCACCAGCTGTGCAGTGGTGCTTGATGTCGGTGCCAGATTATTCGGACATGCCTCGCGGCTGATGTTAACATTGAGTACGACATCCGAATGTTTTGCCAGTTCGGAATCCGAATTTCCGGTCAGTCCGATCAGTGCAGCAGCTTTTTTTTTCAGTATGGGTGCAATATCTTTTATTTCCTGGCTGTTTCCGCTTTTTGACACACAGATCACCACATCTTCGGGCTGAAGCAGGCCCAGATCTCCGTGAATGGCTTCGGCTGCATGCAAAAACTGGCTGGGCGTTCCGGTCGAGTTGAAAGTTGCCACCATTTTGGTTGCGATATGTGCGCTTTTTCCGATTCCGACCACCACCGTTTTTCCTTTGGTGCCGTATATCAGATTGACCGCCTGAGCAAACTCATCTCCAATTGTTTGAGCAATTTGAAGAAGTTCATTAATTTCGTCCTGAAAAACAGTCTGAGCTGTTTTTATTAATTCTTGATTTTTCAAATCCAAAAGATTTTGCCCGTGTTATTTTATTTTGTACATTAGGTCGTTCGACCGTGAAATTCAATCATAAAATTGAATTTTCAAAAGTACATAAAATTATTTCATTGAAGATTATTCAAAAGAGCAATGAAAAACTTTACAAACTTTTTCGGGGTAAATCAGAATTTTGTAAATTTAAAAAGTTTAAATTCTGATTTGTGATCAGAAGAGCGACATTGAAAATTCGAATTATAGAAATAAAATTATAAAACAGTTTTTTTATCAAAAATGAATAGTCGAGGAGATTTATCTATTTATTTGAAAAAATACTTTGGCTTTGAAAAGTTTAAAGGAAAACAGGAGGAGATAATCAACAGTCTGCTGGAAGGGAAGGATGTGTTTGTGCTGATGCCGACAGGCGGCGGAAAATCACTTTGCTACCAGCTGCCTGCGCTGATTTCTGAAGGAGTGGCCATCATCGTTTCACCGCTGATCGCACTGATGAAAAATCAGGTGGATGCGGTTCGGGGTATTTCGTCGGATGAGGATGTGGCGCATGTGCTGAATTCGTCATTGAACAAGACACAGACTAAAAAGGTGATGGACGATATCAGAATCGGAGTGACCAAAATGCTGTATGTTGCGCCCGAATCGCTGACCAAGGACGAATACATTGATTTCTTCAAAACCGTAAAAATTTCATTTTTTGCAATAGATGAAGCGCATTGTATCTCTGAATGGGGACACGATTTCAGACCCGAATACAGGAATCTTAAACATATCATCAACAAAATCGGTGACGCGCCGGTTATCGCACTGACCGCAACTGCGACTCCAAAAGTTCAGGACGATATCCAAAAAACTTTGGGAATGCTCGATGCAATGGTTTACAAAGCATCATTTAACCGTCCCAATCTTTTTTATGAAGTAAGACCAAAGATCAATCAGGACAAAGAAATTGTAAAATTCATACATCAGCGCGCCGGCAAATCGGGTGTTGTGTACTGTCTCAGCCGAAAGAAAGTGGAGGAATTTGCACAGTTGCTGCAGGTGAACGGCATCAAAGCGATTCCTTATCATGCCGGACTGGACACCAAAACCAGAACGCGCCACCAGGATATGTTTCTGATGGAAGAAGCAGATGTGGTGGTTGCAACCATCGCATTCGGAATGGGGATCGACAAACCCGATGTCCGTTTTGTGATTCATTACGATATGCCAAAAAGCCTGGAGAGCTATTATCAGGAAACCGGTCGTGCGGGGAGAGACGACGGCGAAGGCTATTGTCTGGCGCTGTATGATTACAAGGACATTGAAAAACTTGAGAAGTTCCTTTCCAATAAACCGGTTGCCGAAAGAGAAATCGGACTTCAACTTTTGAACGAAGTGGTGGCTTATGCCGAAACTTCTATGTCGAGAAGAAAATTTCTGCTTCATTATTTTGGTGAAGAATTTGACGAAATCAACGGCCTGGGCGCCAATATGGACGACAATATGCGCAATCCGAAGAAGATGGTCGATGCGATGGAGGACGCACAGCTGGTACTCGAAATTGTAAGAGATACCAAAGAAGTGCTGCGGATCAATGATCTTGTCAATGTCATCGTTGGCAAAGAAAGTTCGATCATCAAATCTTATAATCTGAAAATAGAAGATTTCTTCGGATCCGGAAAGGATAAAGAAGATTATTACTGGAAAAGCATTGTTCGCCAGCTGATTGTGAGAAATTTTCTGTTCAAAGAAATTGAAACTTACGGCATACTGAAGCTGACCGAAAAAGGGAAAGCATTTATCAAATCACCCCAAGAATTTTTGATTGCTGAAGATGTTGATTATAAGAAATTAATGGATCGTGCAGGATCGGATTCGGGTGTTCAGGCGCCTGCGGTTTTTGATGAAGAACTGCTGAAACATCTGAGAGATTTGAGAAAAAAAATTGCAAAACAACACGGTATTCCGCCATTTGCAGTATTTCAGGATCCGAGTCTTGACGATATGACGATGCTGTATCCGACTTCACTCAAAGAATTGACCAATGTGTTTGGTGTGGGAGAGGGAAAGGCGATGAAATTCGGAAAACCATTTGTTGAATTCATTGCGAAATATGTGGAAGAGAACAACATTGAGAGAACCGATGAAATGGTGATCAGAAGCGTTGCAGACAAATCAAACCACAAGGTTTATATCATCAAAAGCGTTGACAGAAAAATTGATCTCGAAGACATGGCAGAAGCAAAAAGTCTTTCGATGGATGAATTGATTTCTGAAATGGAAAGCATTGTTTATCAGGGTACAAAACTCGATATTTCGTATTACCTGAATGATGTGCTGGATGAAGACCAGCAGGAGGAAATTCATGATTTTCTGCTTGAGGCGGACAATGATTCGATGTCAAATCTGCTTGAAGAATTTGGAAATGTTTATGATGAAGAGGAACTGAGGCTGATGAGGATCAAATTCATCAACGATGTGGCAAATTAAAAAAAGACTTCACAAAATTTAGAATATTACACTTATGAGTAAAAAAGCGATGCTGATGATTTTGGACGGCTGGGGAATCAACCGCGATCCAAAGGTATCGGCTATTGAAAAGGCAGACACTCCTTTTATGGACAGCTGTTTTGAGAAATATCCGAATTCGACACTAATCACCTACGGTCTGCAGGTCGGACTTCCCGAAGGACAGATGGGAAATTCTGAGGTCGGACACATGAATCTCGGTGCCGGAAGGATTGTTTATCAGAATCTGGTCAGAATCAATATGGCGGTTCAGGACAAATCATTTTTGAATGAAAGCGTTTTGAATGCTCAGTTTCAATATGCAAAAGAAAGCGGAAAAAAAGTTCACTTTATCGGTTTGGTCTCAAACGGAGGCGTCCACTCACACATCAGCCATTTGTTCGGGCTTTTGGATGCGGCAAAAACCTTCGGTCTGACCGATAATGTTTATGTGCATGCATTTACAGACGGTCGTGATTGCGATCCGCACAGCGCGGTTGAATTCATTGACGAATTGCAGCAGCATATGACCGAAACCACCGGAAAACTGGCTTCGATCATCGGACGTTACTATTCGATGGATCGTGACAAACGATGGGAAAGAGTGAAACTTGCCTATGATCTGATGGTGAAAGGAATCGGAATGGAAAGCAGTGATCCGGTCGGAGCGATCAAAGCATCCTATAATGAAGGAATCACAGATGAATTTTTAAAACCGATCATCACTGACAAATCGGGACTGATCGAAGAAGGTGATGTGGTGATTAATTTTAATTTCAGAACCGACCGCGGACGCGAAATCACTCAGGTGCTGACCCAAAGAGACTTCTCGGATTACGAAATGAAGGCGATGGAACTCAGATATGTGACCATGACCAATTATGACAAAACCTTTAAAGGTGTCGAGGTGGTTTATGACGAAAAGGAAATTCCGAACACAATGGGCGAAGTGCTTGAAAAAAACGGAAAAACCCAAATCAGGATTGCAGAGACCGAAAAATATCCGCATGTCACTTTTTTCTTTTCGGGCGGACGCGAAAAGGAATTCAACGGTGAAAGCAGAATTCTCTGTCCGTCGCCAAAAGATGTACCGACTTACGATCTGAAACCCGAAATGTCAGCTTATCAGATTACCGAAAAAATAGTGCCCGAACTCAAAAACGGAACTGCCGATTTTGTGTGTCTGAATTTTGCAAATACGGATATGGTCGGACATACCGGTGTTTTTGAAGCGGCTGTAAAGGCGGCTGAAGTGGTTGACAGTTGCGCCGAAAAGGTGATAAATGCAGCACTCGAAGGCGGTTATTCGGTCATCATACTTGCGGATCACGGAAATTCGGATGTGATGGTCAATCCTGACGGTTCACCCAATACACAGCACAGCAAAAGTCCGGTGCCGGTGATTTTGGTTCAGAACGAAAATAAATACAGGGTGAAGGCAGGCAAGCTTGGTGATATTGCACCTACTTTGCTGACTTTGATGGAAATTCCGATCCCCGAAGAAATGACAGGAGAAGTACTGCTACAAAATTAATTAGTATTTTTGCAGTCCAAAAGAAAATGGAATCGATGAAGAGCTATATTATTGCAGTTGATTTTGACGGAACCATTGTAGAGGATGCCTATCCGAAAATCGGAAAACCGATGCTGTTTGCATTTGATTCCCTGAAGCAGTTGCAGTCGCAGGGTCACCGGTTGATTCTGTGGACCTACCGTGATGGCGAACGGCTTGATGAAGCGGTTGAATTCTGCCGAAAAAACGGAATCGAATTTTATGCGGTCAATTCGAGTTTTGAGGAGGAAGTATTCAGCGGGAAGGATCAGAGCCGAAAGATCAATGCGGATGTTTTTATTGACGACAGAAACCTGGGCGGATTTCCCGGCTGGGGTGAAGTGGTAGAAATAATCAACAGACGAATCGAATTTTCAATCGGCGAACACGGAGTTTACAAACAAAGGAAAAAGAGAAAAAGAGGATTTTTCGGATTATGATTCAATTAAAAACAAAAGAAGAACTTGAGCTGATGTATTTGAGCGCCCAATTGGTTTCGAAAACGCTCGGTATGGTTGCTTCCGAAATCAAACCGGGAGTAAGTACCATCAAAATCGATAAAATGGCGCATGATTTCATCAAAGATCATGGCGGAGAACCCGCATTTTTGGGTTACGGCGAATTTCCGAATTCGCTGTGTATGTCGCCCAACGAACAGGTCGTACACGGAATTCCAAATGAAGAACCGCTCAAGGACGGAGACATCATCTCGGTTGACTGCGGCGTGCTGATGAACGGTTTTGTCGGCGATCATGCCTATACTTTTGAAGTTGGTGAAGTCAGTGCGGAAGTCAAAAAATTACTCAAAATCACAAAAGAATCACTTTATATCGGAATTGCTCAGATGCTGCCCGGAAACAGAGTGGGAGACATCGGTCATGCAATTCAGACCTATTGTGAAAGCCACGGTTACGGCGTGGTCAAAGAACTGGTCGGTCACGGTTTGGGAAGAGAGATGCACGAAGATCCGCAGGTGCCGAATTACGGACGAAGAGGAACCGGAAAAGTTTTGAAAGAAGGAATTGCACTTGCCATTGAACCGATGATCAATCTGGGAACCGACAAAGTCCGTTTTCACAACGACGGCTGGACGGTTACCACAAGGGACAAACAGCCTTCTGCACATTTTGAGCACGATGCCGCTATCATCGACGGAAAACCGAGACTGCTTTCGACTTACCGTTATGTGTATGAGGCGCTCGGCATCCAATCGGATGAGGAAGAACCGTTTTTGTATAAAAAATAATTGGAATGTTCAGATTCCTGAAATCATCAAGATATGCGCTGGAAGGTATTTGGTTTGGGCTGAAAACCGAAAGAAACGTACAGATTTGGTTTGGCGTTTTGATTGCAAATATGCTGGTGGCGCTTTGGCTCAGCGTTGATCGGACTGAATTTCTGTTTCTGTTTTTTTCAACCTTTGCAATCGGAATTGCAGAATATCTGAACACTGCGGTCGAAAAACTTTCAGATCGGGTGACCGTCGAAAGAGAAGAAATCATCAAAAGGGTAAAGGACGTTGCAGCCGGCGCAACTTTTTTGGCGTCAATCAATGCGCTGGTCGTCAGTCTAATTATTTATATTCCTAAAATTCTGGAGAAATTTGAAATCTCTGTTTAAAAAAATCATCAATCTTTTTCCGAGGACCTGGCTGATCAGAATGAGTATTTGGGCGCGGCCGGTTTTGATATATATATATATAGGTGATCGATACACCGATCCGATAGACGGCAGGAGTTATCGTGAGTTTCTTCCCTACGGTTATGAAAAGCAAAGACAGAATGTGCTTTCGCCGGGTACGCTTTCGCTTGAACGGCATCGGCTGATGTGGCTTTATCTGAAGAATGAAACCGGATTTTTCAAAGATAAATTAAAGGTGCTTCACATGGCGCCCGAACAGTCTTTTTACAAAAGGTTCAGAAAGCTGCAGAATCTGGATTATATCACCTGCGATCTCAATTCACCGATAGCGGATGTGAAAGCGGATATTCAGGATCTTCCGTTCGAGGATAATTCTTTTGATGTAATTTTTTGCAATCATGTTTTGGAACATGTGGCGGATGACAAAAAAGCATTGTCAGAATTGTATCGTGTGATGAAACCCGGCGGCTGGGGAATCTTTCAGGTGCCGATTCGTTATCAGCTCGATAAAACTTTTGAAGATTCGACCATTACCGACAAAAAAGAGCGGATTGAAAAATTCGGACAGTACGATCATGTCAGGGTTTACGGCATGGATTATTACGACACACTGAAATCGGCCGGATTTGAAGTTGAAAAAGTCGTTTTGTCAAACAAACTAACGGACGAAGAAATCAAAAGATTTGCTTTGGAAAAAAATGAGATTTTGCCGGTGGTGAGGAAGGGAGTTTGATTTTTATTCAATCTCGGTTTTAATCGGTTTTGGAGAGAGATAATCAATCGGATTGATGGTGTCTTTTCTTTCAAATTTCCTCAATTCCTGTTTTAGAATTTCATTGGTTTTGACAGTGTCATAATCTTCAGCCAATGCTGTGGTTAAACTGTCCATTCTTTCCTTCGTTCTTCTGATGATTTCCAGACTGTAATTTTTTAAGTCATTTTGGGTTTTCGCAGAAATTTTGTTTCGCTCCAGAAATCTTGATTTTTTCAGTGATTCAATATTCATGATTTCCATTGCTTTATTTGTCAGATAAAGATTTCTGGCCAGTGATTCTTTGTCAATTCCTTTTGGCATTGCGCTGTTCATTTTGTCGAAGTAAACTTTATATTTCAGATCAGTTGTATTTTTTGTCATTTCCATAGCCACATCAATATGATATAAAAATTCGCCTCTTTTCTTAAAATCTTTTGCTTTAATGGTCTTATCTTCAGAATAAAAGATGTAATCCTCAGAATTGAGAAGTTCCTCATAAATCTCTTTTTCGGATTTTGAACAGCCCAGAATAAAGAAGGTCAATAATGTTATTTTGAAAATTTGTTTCATGCTTTTTGTTAAAAAATCAATACTCTCCAATCAGCGTTTCAGTTGAAAGATTAAGCTTTTTGGTGAGTTTTCTGATCATTTTCACGGTGAGTTTTCTTTTTCGGCTGAGCACTTCAGAAACCCTGCTTTTTCCTCCGATGGCATCAATCAGGTCAACCTGCTTAAGATGCATTTCTTCCATTCTGATTTTGATTGCTTCAATCGGATCGGGTGCATCAATCGGATAATATTTTTTCTCATAATCATCAATCATTAATCCGAGAATATCAGCTTCGTCGCTTTCGTCAGTACCGATTTGGGCATCAAAAATTTCTTCCAGTCTTTTTAGCGCTTCATTGTAGTCTGCTTCAGTTTTTATGGGTTTTAATTTCATAATCTTTTATTTAAATGCTGTTGGCGTCAATTTTATCATATTACTGGTGGGTTCCGATGAAACGTATAAAAATCCATTGTTTTTCAAAATTAAATTTTGCAATCAGACGATAATCGTTTCCCTTAATATTAAAAACTATTCGGTCATTTTTCAAAACACTTGCGCTTCCGTATGTTTGTTTGACCTCATTCGGATTTTTCCAATCAGAATTTAAAGCGGTCTCATACCACGTTTTTAAATGCTGTTCGGTTTCAGGATACAATTCCCAATATTTCCGCAAAGTGCTTTTTGCAAAAATCCGCTCCATGAATCTAATAATATTCACAAATATAAAAAAAAGTTCTTGATTTGAGAACTTTTATAAAAAACCTTTATTTATTTGACAGTTTATTCTTTCATGTGATTTTTTCGGTGGTGAGAAAAGTTCGATAATTTTTGTAAGTTTAATTCAGAATTTTCAGTCAAATGAATATAACTGAACGAAAAAAGAAAATCATTCAATGGGTGGATTCCAAAGAGGATCTGTCAACATTGGAATTGTTGGAACGATTCAGCAAAGAACAGCCATTTGGCTTTGAAAAAGAAATTCAAAATGCGGTTACAGCAGATGAGCTGAAAAAACGCACGACCGAATTCTTACGAAAGTTGGATTGGACAAAATAAAAGTATTTATAGCTGATTCACAGGTTCGGGTTCAATCATCAAGACTCCTTTTTGATATAAATAGGCGGAATCCCGTTTGTCATAAAAAGTTTCATCTGAATAAGTGTTATCGAAGAAAGTTGAAATTTTGGTTAATTTCAGTTTCCCATTGAATAATTCAAATTTTGCCCGAATAAAATACCAGTCGTCACATATTTGAGTTTCAACAGCCGGAATTTTGTTTAATCCTTTCAAATCAAAATAGCGTTCTGATTTATAACTTGCGGTGTCCACCATAAACTTAACAGTATGTGAATTGAATTTTTCAACAAATGAAGTATGTGGACGAAATTCGCAATCCATAGAAGACAAACTTAAATACAAAAAATTTTCAGTTGCAATCACCTCCGAATACAAGGCAGAGCTGTCAAATCCTCTTTTTTGCATCGATTCTTTCAATGTTATATTTTGAATTTTTATCAACTCAGGTAAAATTTCCTTCAATTCTTCACTTAAAATCCGTGATGCGGTTTTTTCTTCCTCTTTGGCTGAAACTTCGTTTGAATGACAATTCTGAAACATAAATCCCAGTATGATGAATCCTGTAAAAAGAATGTTCCGTTTCATTCAGGAAAGTTAACAAAAAAAGACGCAAAACGCGTCTTTTATTATTTTTGAAGTATATCCGGTTAAATCACGAATACATTTCAGCTTTTAATTCCTTTACACGTTTGTCTTCCAGGAATTCGTCATAATTCATATAACGATCGATGATTCCGTTTGGTGTAAACTCTATGATACGGTCACAGACGGTGCTGATCAGTTCGTGGTCATGAGATGCCATCAGTATGGTGCCTTTAAAATTCTGAAGCGAATTGTTCAATGCGGTAATCGATTCCAGATCGAGGTGTGCAGTCGGTTCGTCCATCAGCAGCACATTGGCTCTGAGCAGCATCATTCTTGAGAACATACATCTCATCTTTTCACCACCCGAAAGAACTGATGATTTTTTCAGTGCTTCGTCGCCCGAGAAAAGCATTTTTCCGAGAAAACCTCTCATGTATTCTTCGTGTCTTTCCTCTTCCACCTGTGTAAACTGTCTGAGCCAGTCCACCAGATTGATGTCGTCTTTGAAGAATTCTGTATTGTCAAGCGGCAGATAGGCCTGGGTGGTTGTGATTCCCCAGTTGTACTCGCCAGAATCCGGTTTTGCATTTCCCGAAATGATTTCCAAAAACTGGGTAACAGCTTTTGAGTTTCTTGAAAACAAACCGATTTTGTCACCTTTCTTCAGATTGATATTTACATTTTTAAACAGCACTTCGCCGTCCACAGATGCAGAAAGATCGTTGATCTCAAGGATCTGATCGCCTGCTTCTCTGCTTTGTTCCCAAATCAGCGCCGGATATCTTCTCGACGATGGTTTGATGTCTTCGATATTCAGTTTTTCAATCATCTTTTTTCTGGCGGTTGCCTGTTTTGCTTTTGCAACGTTTGAACTGAATCTTGCGATGAATTCCTGCAATTCCTTCTTTTTCTCTTCAGCTTTTTTGTTTTGCTGTGCCTTTTGTTTTGCTGCCAGCTGTGATGACTGGTACCAGAAGGTATAGTTGCCCGAATAGAGGTTGATTTTTCCAAAATCGAGGTCTGCGATATTGGTACAGACAGCGTCCAGAAAGTGACGGTCGTGAGAAACCACGATCACCGTATTTTCATAATCTGCCAGAAAATCTTCGAGCCATGAGATGGTGTAAACATCCAGTTCGTTGGTCGGCTCGTCCAGGATCAGCACATCCGGATTTCCGAACAGCGCCTGTGCAAGCAGGATTCTGACTTTTGCCTTGTTGTCGAGATCACCCATCAGCGTATAATGCATTTCAGGTTCGATGCCTACATTTGAAAGCAGCGATGACGCATCTGATTCTGCATTCCATCCGCCCATTTCCTCATAATGCACACCGAGTTCTCCGGCTTTGATTCCGTCGGCTTCCGAAAAATCGGGTTTTGCGTACAGCGCATCCATTTCTTCTTTGATGTCGTACAGTGTTTTGTTTCCTCTCAGAACGGTGTCGAGCACGGTGTAGTCGTCATATTTAAAGTGATCCTGTTCGAGCACCGACATTCTTTTTCCTTTTTCGAGCGATACATGGCCTGAAGTCGGATCGAGCTCTCCGGAAAGGATTTTGAGGAAGGTCGATTTACCGGCGCCGTTGGCACCAATTATGCCGTAACAGTTGCCATTTGTAAATTTTATATTAACTTCGTCGAATAAAACTCTTTTGCCAAATTGGAGCGAAAGATTTGATACTGTCAACATATATATAAATGTATGGTTTGTTAAAAATTGGTGCAAAGGTACAAAAACTAAACTGATTGAAACTACAGGGAGAGATAAACATAAAAAATAAGAAAGCGCGTTTTGAATATGAGCTTTTGGACAGTTACGACGCCGGAATTCAGCTTTTCGGAACCGAAATTAAATCGATCCGGATGGGCAAGGCGAGTATTTCTGAAAGTTTTTGCCAATTCAAGGATGGAGAATTGTATATTATTAATATGTTTGTAGATGAATATGATTGGGGAACTCACTTTAATCATAAAACAAGAAGGGACAGAAAATTATTATTAAAAAAAAATGAGCTCAGGAAATTAGAGCGTAAAACCAGAGAAACCGGATTGACTATTGTGGCTACCAGCCTGTATATCAACTCGAAAGGATTGGCTAAGCTCAAAATCTATTTGGCGAGAGGCAAGAAATTATATGATAAAAGAGAAACGATAAAGCGAAAAGATTTAAGAAGAGATTTGGATAGAATCATAAAGAATTCTTAAATTTGCCGCTGTATCATATAGTGAGAAAGTAAAATTAAAACACTAAATATTTGATAATGAAAAAGTTTAATCTATTATTAACCGCTCTAATGGTACTGTTTATGAGCAGTACTGTTTTGAATGCCCAGAATCAGAGAGATCCATGGGCTATTACGGTAGGTGCGCACGCAGTTGACTATACGTCGGTTCGTGGTGTGTTTAATGAATTCTTCAATTACCACAACTACAGCATTGTACCTCCATTGTCTAAATTGTCTATTATCAGAAATCTGAACCGTTACTTCGATGTGGATTTGACTGCATCAGTTGGTGAAGTTGATAATAACAGACTTCGTATCGATAACGAATTGTTTATTAACGCAGGTTTGGGTCTGCGTTTCAAAATTCCGACCGGAAGTTTGAGTTGGTTTGACCCGTACTTGAGACTTGGCGCAAACTACAACCACTTTGATTTTACCAGTCTTGGCGATACCGTTCCCGCAGGTTTCCCTGTTTATGAAAATCATCAGGGCAGTCCAAAATTGGATGCAGACGGAAACGAAATTGTAGTTGATTATTTGTACGCTCAACCTGAAACTTCAAAACATCATTTTGGTGTTTCCGGAGGTGCAGGTATCAACCTCTGGTTTGGTAAAAACATCGGTTTGAACATTGCAACTGACTACAACTGGATTCCTTCAACAAAAACTGACTACTTTGACTTCTTCCAGCACACTGTGGGTGTAACCTTCAGATTTGGAAACAAAGACAGAGACGGTGACGGTATTCTGGATGACGATGACGCATGTCCTGACACTCCCGGTGTACCTTCAGACAATCCTGAATGTAACGGTTGTCCTGATACCGATGGCGATGGTCTTTGCGATATCATCGATGCTTGTCCTGACGAGCCCGGACCAATTGAAAACAATGGTTGTCCGATCCTTGACAGAGACGGTGACGGTATTCTTGACGTTGATGACGACTGTCCTGACACTCCCGGTGTAGCTTCTTCTATCCCCGGATGTAACGGTTGTCCTGACAGAGACGGTGACGGTATCTGCGACGCTAAAGATGAGTGTCCTGACGAAGCCGGACCTGTAGAAAATAACGGTTGTCCTTACGTTCCGTTCGGATGCACCGACATGCAGGCAATCAAAGATGCACTGAAAAATGTATTGTTCGAATACAACTCTGCAGATTTGACTGCTGAATCTAAAGTTCTTCTGGATGGTGTTGCACCAATCCTGACCACTGACAAACTGAAAGATCCGCACTGGTTGGTTGAAGGTCATACCGATAACGTAGGTAGCCAAAACTACAACCTGCCATTGTCTCAGAACAGAGCAAATTCAGTGAAATCATATCTTGAAGGTAAAGGAGTTCCTGCATCAAGCCTGAAAGCTGTCGGATTCGGTAAAGTATTGCCGATTACTACCAACGATACTGCTGAAGGCAGAGCAAGAAACAGACGTGTTGAACTGAAGTATGCAGACGCCAACTTCCAGCCTGCGGCTATCGAAGTTGATGACGACTGTGCGAATGTTCAGATCGCTGATCTTTCAAAAATGATTTACTTCCAGACTGGTTCTGCTGACCTGGTTGAAGCTTCTAAACAGAGCTTGGATGTGATCGCTCAGTATATCAATGCTACCAAAGGTAACTTTGAAATCCAGGGCCACACCGATGACGTAGGTAATGACGCCAATAACATGAAGCTTTCTCAGAGAAGAGCTCAAACAGTATTGGATTACCTGCTTTCCAAAGGAGTTGACGGAAACAGACTGAAAGCCGTAGGTTACGGTGAATCTCAGCCTAAGTTTGACAACAAAACTGCTGACGGTAGAGCTCAGAACAGAAGAATTGAAATTGTAAAACAATAATTTCATATTCAAATATTTAAACAGAAAGCTGCTCATTGAGCAGCTTTCTTTTTTTTATAATTTTCTGTTGGCTGATTTTTTCTGTTCCAACGGCTTACAGATTGGTTCCTGATCTTTTTACCGTCCGTTCGAGCATCGGTACAAACTGACAGTCGCCGTATTCGGTTTTTTCAAATTTTTTTTCATCCAGCCTCAATACGGCAGTCATCATCTGACTGTTCTCATCGCCAACCGGAATCACCATTATGCCGCCTGTTTTTAACTGTTTGAGCAAAGATTTTGGGATTTCCGCAGCACCTGCTGTTACAATAATTCTGTCATAGGGTGCAAATGCATCCAATCCTTTGTAACCGTCTCCATAAGTTGCATATTTGGGCTGAAAGCGGATTTTCTTGAACATTTTCTGTGAGAAATCAAATAATTCCTTTTGTCTTTCAATGGTATAAACCTCTGCGCCCATTGCCACCAATACTGCCGCCTGATAGCCGCTTCCGGTACCGATTTCAAGGACTTTGTCACCTTTCTTCAGATGAAGAAGCGAACTCTGCGCAGCGACCGTATAAGGATGTGAAATCGTTTGACCCGCTCCGATCGGAAAGGCCATATCGCGATATGCGAATTCTTCAAAAGCACTGTCTATAAACAAATGTCTCGGAATCTGATTGACTGCATTCAGTACATTCTCATCTTCAATTCCCTTTTCCCTGAGCAGTTCAACCAGTTGTCTCCTTTTTCCCTTGTGCTTGAATTCATCCGTCATCTGATTTCTTTTTGTTACAAAATTGGACAATTTTAAAGTAATCTCTGTACTTTTAAGCTCAAATTTAAATCATGCTTAAAATTGGTGTAATCGGAGCCGGTCATTTGGGCAAGATCCATCTGAAACTGGCTGCTCAATCCGAAAAACTTGATTTAATCGGTTTTTATGATTCGGATACCGAAAATTCGAAAAAGCTAACTGCCGAATTCGGTTACAAACTGTTTCCTTCTGCTGAAGAACTGATCGGACAATGTGATATAATCGATGTAGTCACACCGACATTTGCACATTTTGAATATGCAAAAATGGCGATTAAGGCATCCAAACATATATTCATCGAAAAGCCGATTGCAAATTCAATCGAAGAAGCCTGCGAAATCATCAGACTGGCAGAAGAATACAATGTGAAGGGACAGGTCGGTCATGTCGAACGTTTCAATCCGGCTTTCAAAGCAGCAGGCGACAGAATTCATAATCCAATGTTTATTGAAACCCACAGACTGGCGGAATTCAATCCCAGAGGAACCGATGTGCCGGTGGTGCTCGATCTGATGATTCACGATCTGGATGCAATTTTGAGCATTGTAAAATCAGAAATTAAGGAAATCCATTCAAGCGCAGTTTCAGTCATCAGCGAATCGCCCGATATTGCAAATGCGAGAATTGAATTTGAAAACGGCTGTGTTGCCAATATCACCTCGAGTCGGATTTCGATGAAGAATATGAGAAAATCAAGATTTTTTCAGAAGGATTCTTATATCTCGGTCGATTATCTGGAGAAATCCTGTGAAGTGATCAAAATGAAGGATGCACCCGAAAATCCGGGCAGCTGGGATATGATTCTTCAAAATGCGGAAGGAGTCAAAAAACAGATTTATTTTGACAATCCCGAAATCGTCCAAAACAATGCGATCCTGGATGAACTCGAAAGTTTTGCAGCTGCAATCGAAAACAACACCGAACCTTTGGTAACTTTGCAGCAGGCGACAAAAGCGCTTGAAGTTGCCTATATGATTATTGAAAAATTTAACAAATAAAAATATTATATAAATGAAAATAACAGCCGTAATCGGAGCGGGAACCATGGGGAACGGTATCGCTCATACTTTTGCACAAACCGGTTTCAATGTACACCTGGTCGATATTTCTGAACAGGCGCTTCAGAAAGGAATCAGTACAATTACGACCAACCTCGACAGAATGATCAGCAAAGGGAGCATTACCGAAGAGGATAAAAATTCGACCCTTTCGAGAATCAAAACATTTACACAAATCAAAGATGGTGTGAAGGAAGCCGAACTCGTTATCGAAGCGGCAACCGAAAACATGGATCTGAAATTGAAAATATTCAAACAGCTCGACGAGGTGACAAAGCCGGAAGTGATACTGGCTTCAAATACTTCTTCGATATCGATTACCAAAATTGCTTCTGCTACCAAAAGGGCGGATAAAGTGATCGGCATGCATTTTATGAACCCTGTTCCGATCATGAAACTGGTTGAAATCATCAGAGGTTACAGCACTTCAGACGAGGTGACCAATACGATTATGGATTTGTCTGTCAAACTGGGCAAAGAACCGGTGGAAGTCAACGATTATCCGGGTTTTGTTGCCAACAGGATTTTGATGCCGATGATCAACGAATCGATTGAAACACTGTATAACGGTGTAGCCGGAGTCAAAGAAATCGATACTGTGATGAAACTCGGAATGGCACATCCGATGGGTCCTCTGCAGCTTGCGGACTTTATCGGTCTGGATGTTTGTCTTTTTATTCTGAATGTGATGTATGACGGTTTCAAAAATCCGAAATATGCACCCTCTCCGTTGCTGGTGAAAATGGTGACAGCAGGCAAACTCGGTGTAAAATCGGGTGAAGGCTTTTATGATTATTCAGCCTCAAAAAAGGCAGAAGTCGTTTCAGCATCATTTCGGTAATCAGAATTAAAATTTGAAAAAAACTGAGAGAAATAATAAAATATGTTTATATATTAGTGAATTAAAAATACAAAACGAGTATATGAAGAACTTTTCTATTTTTTTTACCCTTGTTCTTTTGCTTGTATCGGTCGAATCCTATTCGCAGAATACATTGAAGAAATGGTATATAAGCGGTGGTGTTCATGCTGTGAATCATCCTGCAGCCAGAGGGTTTGGCGACGGACTTACAAATGGTGACTACTGGTCTTTCGTTCCTCCCTTATCACAGATTTCAGTGGCTACGACGCTAAATCGATCGTTTTCAGTTGATCTTCAGGCTTCAATCGGCGAAATTGACAACAAAAGGCTGATGATCGACAATGAGTTTATGGCGCTGGTCGGAATCGGACTCAGATATCGTTTTGCCAACGGTTACATATTAAAAGAAACTTCATGGTTTGACCCCTATTTGAGATTTGGCGCGAATTATCACAGAATGCCCTATCGCGGTTTGAAGTTTGATCCGGCGGTTTATGCAGCCGACGGAACAATGATCAGCGGTGTAGTCGATGTGAAAGATGATGTGCTTGAAAACGGAGCGATTGCAGACAATGACCATTTTGCATTTTCGGGAGGCTTTGGTATCAACTTTTGGATCAAACCCAAATTTGGTTTGAATATAGAACTTCAATATGTTGGAGTTCCCGCAATCAAATCTGATTATATAGATTTCTTTCAGGCAAAAGCCGGTGTTGCATTCAGATTTGGAAAAACCGACAGAGACGGTGACGGAATCTATGATGAAGACGACGAATGTCCTGATGTGCCCGGTCTGAAAGAATACAACGGCTGTCCTGATTCTGACGGCGACGGAATTGAAGACCGCAAGGATGAATGTCCGCTCGAAGCCTGTCCGAACGGCGAGGAAACCGATGAATACTATTGTGTAAACGGCTGTAAGGTGATGAAAGAGAAGGTGGAAATAGTTGTTGAAGAGCCTGTTGAGGTTGTAGTAGCCGAAGAGCCAAAAGTAATCACAATTGAAGATGTCAATTTCAACTTTGACAAATTTGACCTGACTTCAGGCGGACTGCAGAAAGTAAAAGAAGCTGCCGAGCTGATCGGTAAAGAAGACGGAGACTATTTTGTGGACGGATTCACCGACAGTGTCGGAACCGAAGCGTACAATATGAAACTTTCCGAGAGAAGAGCACAAACCGTGAAGGATGCGCTTATCAAAGAAGGTGTGGATCCGAAACGGCTTGAGATCAGAGCATTTGGAGAACAATATCCGAAGTGTGCCAACGATACGGCAGAAGGCAGAGCCTGCAACCGTAGAGTAGTGGTGATCAAGAGATACTGATCAAATCATCAATCAATCAATAAAAAAGGCGGGAATTTCCCGCCTTTTTATGTACTTTTTTAAAGAAAATCGGAGAATTAAATAAAATTATTTGAATATAAGATAAAAGCATCGTTTTTTGGATAATGTCTAATTGTTAAATCGCTACCTTTGCGCAGGTTTTAGAAAATACAGTTATGGAATTATCTCTTAGAGTAAAAGATTCTGCACCCTCAGCCACCCTTGCAATGGCTCAGAAAGCAAGAGAACTGAGAGCTCAGGGCAATGATGTGATCAGTCTGAGCATTGGAGAGCCGGATTTTAATACGCCTGACTTTATCAAAGAAGCTGCAAAAAAAGCAATCGACGAAAATTATTCTCATTATACACCCGTATCGGGTTATCCCGAAACCAAAGAAGCGATCATCCGTAAATTCAAAAAAGACAACGGACTGGATTACAAACCTTCTCAAATTGTTGTTTCGACCGGAGCAAAACAGTCGCTGTACAATATATTTCAATCCATCATCACAGAAGGAGACGAAGTAATCATTCCGACTCCTTATTGGGTGACTTATTCTGATATTGTGAAAATCAGCGGCGGTGTTCCCAAATATGTTGAAACATCGATCGATACCGGATTTAAGGTGACCGAAGAAATGCTTGAGAATTCTGTATCGCCAAAAAGCAAGGCAATCATATTCAGCTCGCCCAACAATCCGAGCGGTGCGGTTTATGATTTGGAAGAACTCCGGATCATTGCACGATTTGCAAAAAGACACGATCTGATCATCATTGCAGACGAGATTTACGAACATATCATTTATTCCGGAAAAAATATCAGCATCGCAAGCCTGCCGGAAGCTTATGACAGAACGGTTACCGTCAACGGACTTTCAAAAGCATTTGCAATGACCGGATGGAGACTCGGCTATATCGGAGCGCCCGAATGGATTGCAAAAGCATGCGAACTGATTCAGGGACAGGTTACTTCGGGTACAAATTCAATTACTCAAAGAGCTGCAATTACTGCATTGGATTCGGATATTTCACAAATCCAATATATGATCGATGCCTTCAAAATAAGAAAAGAACTGATGATGGAATGGATGTCAAAAATTCCGGCATTCAGAGTGGCTGAACCGATGGGTGCATTTTATATGTTTCCTGATGTGACCGGAACTTTTGGAAAAACTTATTGCGGAAGAACGATTTACAATGCAGACGATCTGACTTCGCTATTGCTTGAAGAAGCGCTTGTAGCAACCGTTTCCGGATCTGCGTTTGGAGACAGAAACTGCATCAGGATTTCGTATGCCGCATCAGAAGAACAGCTCAATGAAGCGATGATGAGGATAAAGGAAATTTTGAGCTGAATCAACTGACAGACTGATGGATATCACCGAAATATTTCGGATTCGGTTGTATTTTTGTATCCTGAATTTTTAAATTTGCTCACCTAATTAATTGGAAATGATTCAAACAGATATAATTATAATTGGAGCCGGCCCGACCGGACTGTTTACGGTTTTTGAAGCCGGACTGCTCAAACTTCACTGCCATCTGATCGATGCGCTTCCGCAGCCGGGCGGTCAGCTGACAGAGCTTTATCCAAAAAAACCGATTTTTGATATTCCCGGTTTTCCGACCGTTGGCGCAGCCGAACTGGTCGATAATCTGATTGAGCAGATTAGACAGTTCAAACCCGGATTTACGCTGAATGAAGCAGCCGAGACCATTGACGAACAGGAAGACGGAACTTTTATTGTTACTACAGACAGAGGAACGCAGCATCAGTGTAAAGCAGTTGTAATTGCCGGCGGCCTGGGTAAATTTGAGCCCAGAAAACCAGAGCTTGAAAATCTTGAGAAATACGAAGAAAACGGAGTCGAGTATTTTGTACGCGATCCCGAAATGTTCAGAGGCAAGAAAATAGTTATTGCCGGCGGCGGAGATTCTGCGCTTGACTGGAGCATTTATCTTTCCGAAATTGCCGAAGAAACGACTCTGATCCACAGAAGAAATGAGTTCAGAGGTGCTCTGGATTCTGTTGATAAAGTCAGCGAACTCAAACTTTTGGGCAAACTGAATCTGATTACACCGGCTGAAGTGACCGAGCTTCACGGTGAAGACAAACTGACCGGAATCACCATTGAAAAAAAAGGCGAGACACAATTGATTGAAACCGATTTTCTGATCCCGCTGTTCGGACTTTCGCCAAAACTTGGTCCGATTGCAGATTGGGGATTGGAAATCGAAAAAAATGCAGTCAAGGTCAACAATTCACTGGGCTATCAGACCAATCGTGAAGGAATCTATGCGGTTGGTGACTGCAATATTTATCCGGGTAAACTGAAACTGATTCTTTGCGGTTTTCACGAAGCCACACTTGCGGTTCAAAGCATTTACCAGCGACTGAATCCGGGCAGGAAATTCGTTTTGAAATATACGACTGTAACCGGTATCGACGGTTTTGACGGAACCAGAAGAGAAGCCGAGAAAGCGGTTGTAAAATCAATCGACTGATTCTGATCCGATGAATTTCGGAAACAGATTTGAATTGATTTGACACAAGTTTGTCAAAAAAATTATATTTGTTAAAAATTTATCTCAATGAGTTTATTAGTCGTTGGCACCGTTGCGTTTGATCAGATCGAAACTCCTTTTGGAATGACTGACAAGATTCTCGGCGGAGCTGCCACATTTATCGGAATGGCCGCATCACTGCTCGATGTTGAAACCGATATCGTTTCGGTGATCGGTGGTGATTTTCCGCAGGAATATCTCGATCTGATGGCATCAAGAAATATAGGCTTGGAAGGAATTCAAAAAATTGAAAACGGAAAGACTTTCTTTTGGTCGGGCAAATACAGAAACGACATGAACACCCGGGATACCTTGGTGACCGAACTGAATGTACTCGAGAATTTTGAACCCAAAGTTCCCGAAAAATGGAAAAACCCGGAAGTACTGATGCTTGGAAATCTTCATCCGCTGGTACAGATGGCGGTTGTGGATCAACTTGAAGTAAGACCCAAACTCGTTGTTTTGGATACCATGAATTTTTGGATGGATCATACCTGGGACGATCTGATGAAGGTGCTCAAAAAAGTGGATGTGCTCACCATCAACGATGAAGAAGCAAGACAGCTGAGCAAAGAATACAGTCTGGTAAAGGCTGCAAAGAAAATTTTATTGATGGGTCCGACCACGCTGATTATTAAAAAAGGTGAACACGGCGCGCTTTTGTTCAACGAAAACAATGTGTTTTTTGCACCCGCCCTTCCGCTGGACGATGTTTTTGACCCGACCGGTGCGGGAGATACCTTTGCAGGCGGATTCTCAGGGTTTTTGGCAAAAACCGGAAATTATTCTTTTGAAAATATGAAAAGAGCAATCATCTACGGCAGCGCATTGGCATCATTTACAGTTGAAAAATTCGGAACCGAAAGACTCGCCCAACTGACAAAAGAAGAACTGGAAGACAGACTTGAAGCATTCAGAGATCTGACCAGTTTCGATATTGAACTCGATTAAATTTCGATTGATTCCGAATGTTTGATATTTCTTGGTTTTTCTGTTTTTACCTGAATCAGATAAACGCCGAGCAGAATCAGCAGACCGCCGCCGATATGCGCCCAGGTCAGTTTTTCACCGTCAAGAAATCCCCACATCACGGCGACTATCGGCATCAGATAGGTGACCGTTGAAGCAAAAATCGCAGATGTCATTTGAATCAGTTTATAAAAAAGAATCATGGCGGTTGCGGTTCCGATCAGCCCGAGTATCGACACAAATCCCAAACCTTTGAGCTGTTCCGGACTTGCTGTAAATTCACTGAAAAATCCGCTGAATCCCAATATAATCAGAGATGGTCCCAGCCAGATGGTGAAAACCACAGCCGAAAGTCTGAAAGACGGAAGCTCTGAAAGATATTCACTGATGATCAGTCCGTTCAAACCGTAAAATAGGGTGGCAAGAACGATCAGCATTGAAAACAGAAAATCACTTGACTCTTTTGTTCCGCCGTTTTTTATCAGTAGGAAAGCTCCCGCAAAACCAATGATGGCACCCAGTATCTGAGTTTTGCTGCTCCTGATTCCAAAAAGCAGAAAACCAAAAATCAATATAAAGATCGGAACCAGCGAATCAAGGATTCCGGCGGTCGCGCTGCTAACTTTTTGCTGTGCAAACGGAAAAAGAAACATCGGTATAAAGTTTCCGAGACAGCCGCCGATCACCACCCATTTGATTAATTTTTTTGGAATGTATTTAAAACTTCCAATCCCAAATCCGACCAGTGCCAGCCCGGCTATGGTGAGTCTCAGCGCTCCGACCTGCATCGGGTGAAATGCTTTGATGCTTTGTTTGATCATGATGAACGAGCTGCCCCAGGTCAGTGTAAGAATCAGGAGCAGCAACCATTTATTGGTCCAGAATTTCATCCTGCAAATTTGAGAAAGTTTTGGAATATACAGAAAAAAAAGTTGCTTCATTTGGGAGGGAAGCAACTTTCTGATAAAGGGCAGCAATAAAGCGAAAAACTAATCAAAACAATTATTCAGTATAAAACAAATTTATTTGATTATATGACGAATGGTTTCAAAAAGGTTGCGTCTTCCAAATAAAATTTTCCGAAAATTTTATTTGAAAGCTTAAAAAATTACTGCAAAAATGCCTGCCGATTATTCCTGAAACAGAGCTTTTAGTTCGTGTGCTTCTGAAGGTTTCATCCTGCCAGCCAGTATCAGACTGAGCTGTTTTCTTCTCAATGCCGCCTCAAATCTTTCTTTCTCAAGATCGGTTTCAGGCTGTATCTGAGGAACTTTTACCGGTCGGTTGTATTCGTCCACCGCGACAAAAGTATAAATCCCGTTGTTGGTATAAATATCTTCTCCCGAAATCGGATCGATGATCCATACATCCACATAAATCTCCATCGAGCTGGAAAAAGCACGTGTAACTTTTGCTTCGAGTTTGAGTATACTCCCAAGCGGAACCGGCATATTGAACGACACATGGTTGACACTTGCAGTCACCACCTGAAAACTTTCGGAATGTCTTTTGGCTGCAATCGATGAAATCCTGTCCATTCGTGCAAGAAGCTCACCGCCAAAAAGATGATTCAGCATATTTGTTTCGCCGGGAAGAACCAGATTGGTAAGTATTGATGCAGATTCTGACGGAGTTTTGATGTCTGTGCTCATAAAAAAAGACCTTTGGTCTGCAAAGGTCTTTAATTATATGGTCAACTTCAAATTGTTTTTTAATTTTTCAGAGACAAAATCCAGATATTGGGCATTTCCTCTTTGACCGAATTCACATACTCCTGTGCTTCTTCTTTTGTACTGAAAGTCTGAAGCGCCACATAATTGAAGCTGCCTCTTTTTTGTGTAAATCGTGCATCAGCATATCCTTTCTGATGAAGCAACCCGACAAACGAATCTGCTTCATCCGTTCTTTTGAATGAACCCGCAATCACCTGATAGTCATGAATGATTTTTTCGGCTTCTTTTTTCCCGATAAAACTGTAAGTATTTTCGCTGACCGATCTTGCCGGAGATTCTGCTGCTTTGACCGCTTTCAGATTGGGATTCATCATCGGACTGACAAATCCGCTCCACTGCTGATTTACAAAATCTGCAACCGGCTGCGGTTTGCCAAAATACAGAAATCCGCCGATCAGAATCGGAACCAAAGCGGCTGTCTTCCAAATTACGGTTGAACTTCCTTTTCTTTCTTCGGTTTGCAGGATGTATTTTGAATTGAATTTTTCAAGACCAAACGATTCAAGCAGAAAGTTTGGATGATTCGGTTCAAAATTAAGCAGACCGTCGCTGCCTTTCACTAAGCTGCCTAATCCTTCCAGATTCAGACTTGAATTTATGTTCAGATGATTTTTCCAGAACCTTACCGCAGATTCAACTTCTTCAGTTGCTTTTTCAAAACTGATTTCCTCACCTACCGAAACCTGCTGAATCAGCAAACCGTCGCTTTTTGTCAATGACGGATTGAACATCAGCTGTTTTGAAGGCGGAATAAAAAGTGAGGTTTCGGGCTGATAAGCCGAATTTGATTTTCTCGCCACAAAAGCTCCAAAATCGGGTATCACCACACAATCATGGTGGTACAGCAAAGCTGCAATGTGTTTTTCAAGATTCATAATTCAAAAATAACAATTATTAATCATTAAAGATCGTGAGTAGATAAATTGTTGATAAACTTTTCTTATTTTAGAACAATGAAAACCGCACTCAGCCGCCTGCTCGCACTTACTTTTATCCCCGGTCTCGGTACTGCTACCCAACGCAAAATCACCAGAATAGCCGAGCCGGAAGAACTGTGGAATTTCTCAGAAAAAGAGCTGACAGAAATTTTCAGAAAAAAGAAAGATCTGGTCGCTGCATTCCAAACCGGCAAATATCTGGAAATGGCGGAAGAGGAAATTGAACGTTGTGAAAAAAATGGAATCGAAATCATCGGTTTCAATTCGGAATCCTACCCCGAAAAATTAAAAGACTGTATGGATTCACCTTTGGTGCTTTTCAAAAAGGGAAATTACAATTTTGATCAAAAACTTCATATCGGTTTGGTCGGTACCCGTCAGATGACCTCTTACGGAAGGGAATTTATCGAAAAACTGATTGAAGATCTGTCGGTTCAAAACATTGCAGTGGTCAGCGGTCTTGCCTTTGGCTGTGATGTGACTGCTCATCGAATGTCGGTAAAATTTGATCAGCCCAATGTTGCAGTGCTTGCAACCGGTCTGAACCGGATTTCGCCGGCTGCACATATTCCTGTGGCTGAAAAAATTATTCAAAACGGTGCACTGATTTCCGAATATCCGTCTTTTCACAATCCCGAATCAATGAATTTTGTATTGAGAAACCGGATCATTGCAGGTCTTTGTGATGCAGTAATCGTGGTTGAATCTGCCGAAAGGGGCGGTGCACTGTTTACGGCTGCCTATGCCAATTCATACAACCGTGAAGTTTTTGCACTGCCCGGAAGGGTGAGCGACAAATTCAGTCTGGGCTGCAATCAGCTGATTCAGACCAATCAGGCGTATATGATTCGGAATTCTGCTGATCTGCTCGATTATTTTAATTTGAGAAGCAGACCAAAACCAAGACAGACCGAGCTGTTTATCGAACTCGACAAAGATGAACAGAAGATTTATGATTTTCTGAAAAAGAACGGCAGACAGCAGATTGATGTGCTTTCAATTGAATTGAAAATGCCGGTTTTTCAATTGAACACCACACTGCTCAATCTCGAACTCAAAGGCGTTGTCAGACCGCTGGCGGGAAAATTTTTTGAGCTTGAATAAATTCTCAATGTTAAAAATCGGATTGCTTCTGTTGATTTGATTTTGAATTAAAAAATATAATTAACTTGCGGTAACAAAAATTAACACATGAAAAAAATAATTTCAACTCTGATTTTCACTCTCTTTATTTTTGGTTACGGACAGGATCTGGTTTTGATCAAATTTGCAGACAAACCTTCTGCAGCAACTTATTTTTCAAACCCGACCCTGATGCTTTCTCAAAAAGCACTTGACAGAAGAGCCAAATACAATATCGAACTCGACCTGCTTGATGTGCCGGTTGAAACCGCTTATGTGGATCAGGTTACTGCGCTCGGAATCAGCCCGATTTCAGTTTCAAAATGGTTCAACGGAATCTTTGCCTGGTGTACCGAAGCTCAGGTTACCCAGGCGGAAGGGCTTTCGTTTGTGACCGGAGTCGAATCATTTGTAAGAGATGCAGGACGAATGAATACCGGTCATGTGACCGATAAATTCAAAGCGCCGTATGTGGGTGACAATCCGCAGCCTGATTATTTTGGTTTTGATTACGGTTATACCGAAACTCAGGTGACCCAGATCAAACTTGACTTTCTGCACGATCTCGGCTTTACCGGCGAAGGAATCTCAGTTGCGGTTTTTGACAACGGATTTCCGGGCGTTGATGTCCGCGAAGGATTCAGCTATATCAGAAACAACGGACAAATCAAGGATGCATATAATTTTGTAAACGACAACACGAATATATACGGCAACGGTACTCACGGCACCATGGTGCTTTCGACCATCGGCGGATATGTTGAAAACCAGTTTGTGGGAACTGCGATTGACGCTGATTTCTATCTGTACATCACCGAAGACAATACCCATGAAATGCCGGATGAAGAAGTGCACTGGATTTCTGCTGCCGAAAGAGCGGACAGCATCGGAGTCGATGTGATCAATACTTCGCTTGGTTATTATGATTTTGACGATTCAAGATACAATTATCTGTATGAGGACATGGACGGACAGACTACCTACATCAGCCGTGGAGCACAGTTTGCAGCCGAAAAAGGAATTATGGTGGTGGTTTCTGCCGGGAATGAAGGAAACAACAGCTGGCATTATATCACCGCTCCTGCAGATGCAAAAGATGTATTCACCATTGGAGCGGTTGATTCAAATAATCTGCCTGCCGGTTTTTCTTCTTACGGCCCGACTGCTGACGGAAGGATCAAGCCCGATGTGGACGCTTTGGGCGTATGGGCTTCAATCATCAGACCGGACGGTTCTATCGATTATTCGAGCGGGACCTCTTTTTCGTCACCGATTACAGCCGGTGCAATGGCCTGTCTGATCCAGGCAGCACCAGAGGTTTATCCTGAAGTTTTGAGACAGTATGTAAGAGAATCAGCCGATCATTACAACAATCCGACCAGTCAGATGGGATATGGAATTCCGGATTTCAGTGTTGCTTATGACAAATGTATGGGTGTGGTCGATCTTGACCGTACTTATGTCAGCGTGTACCCGAATCCGACTTCTGCTCTGATCAATATAGAATCTGAAATCCCTGTGAAACAGCTTCAGCTGATTTCTTTTGAAGGAAAGATTGTGAAAAGATTCGCTGCCGCAAAACAGATCGACATCAGCAATCTTCCAAAGGGAGTTTATGTATTGAAAGTTCAGTTGGAAAACGGAAAAACTGAAATTAAAAAGATCATTAAAAAATAATGAAAAGGTTTTCGGTTTTATTGGCTGCATTTCTTTGCATTTCTGTCTTTGGCCAAAAGGCAAATGTTGACGATGCATTGAATAAAATCGTTGAAGAAGCCTGCAGTTGCATCGGTGAGATTAATCTGTATGATCGGCCGAGAGATGAAATTGTAAAAGATGTGAGCAATTGCATCGACAAACAGGTGATCGGTTATCAGCTGATTTCAAAACTGACATCCATTGATTTAACCGGCGACGGTTCAGGAGAAAAGCAGGATGTGAATATTGAAATCGGTACTCAGAAAGGTTCACCCGAATACAGCAAGGCATACAAGGAAATTGAAAGAAGGCTTCTTGAAAGCTGTGAAGACATTGAATACGCGATCAACAATCATGACAAGCTCAATGACAATTCGGTTTCTGAAGATCCTGAAGCCAGAAGATATTACAATGTCGGAATGGAAGAAGCAAAGGACGGAAATTGTGAACGCGCGATTGAATATTACAAAGAAGCAGTCAGAATAGACGAGAATTTCGCTTTTGCCTGGGACAATATGGGTATCTGTTACAGAAGACTGGCGCAGTACGACAAAGCGATTGAAGCTTATGAAAAATCGCTTTCGGTTTCGCCCGGCGGAAAAATGCCGCTACAGAATCTGGCCATCGTTTATGAATACCGGGAAGAATATCAGAAAGCGGTTGACGCCTATAAAAAGATGGGTGAATACTTTCCCGACGATCCCGAAGTTCTGTACGGACTGGGTCATATCTACACCAATTATATGAACGATGACGAAACCGCATTGGACTATGCCTGCAAAGCTTATCTGAAATATATCGAAATCAGATCACCGTACAGGGCAGATGCAGAAGACATGATTCTGATTCTTTATAACAGGATGAAAAAGGACGGAAAAGAAGATGTCTTTTTAAAGGTTTTGAAAAAATACGACATCGGTTTTGAAGATTAAATTTTAGAAATAATCCATAAAAAAACCATCCGTGTCGCGGATGGTTTTATTTTTTATTTCTTTTGGAATTTTATCCGTTCATCGAAATCAGGAATTCCTCATTTGATTTTGAATACTTAATCTTGTCGATCAGGAATTCCATCGCTTCCAGCGGATTCATATCTGCCAGATGGTTTCTCAGGATCCACATTCTCTGCATGGTCGGATCGTCGAGCAGCAGATCGTCTCTACGTGTACTCGATGAAACCAGGTCGATGGCAGGGAAGATACGTTTGTTCGAAATCTTTCTGTCGAGCTGAAGTTCCATATTGCCGGTACCTTTAAATTCTTCAAAGATGACTTCGTCCATTTTTGAACCGGTATCGATCAGCGCAGTTGCCAAAATGGTCAGCGAACCGCCGTTTTCAATATTTCTGGCTGCACCAAAGAATCTTTTTGGTTTGTGAAGTGCGTTTGCATCCACACCACCCGACAATACTTTGCCCGATGCGGGAGCCACAGTGTTGTATGCCCTTGCCAGACGGGTGATTGAGTCAAGCAGTATAACCACATCATGACCGCATTCGACCAGCCTTTTTGCTTTTGACAAAACGATGTTTGCTACTTTCACGTGCTCGGAAGCTTCCTTGTCAAAGGTTGAAGCAACCACTTCACCTTTTACACTTCTCTTCATATCGGTCACCTCTTCGGGTCTTTCGTCGATCAGCAGAACGATCAGATAAACTTCGGGATGATTGGCTGCAATCGCATTTGCAACATCTTTCATCAAAACGGTCTTACCTGTTTTTGGCTGAGCCACGATCATGCCTCTCTGACCCTTTCCGATGGGTGCGAACAGATCAAGTATTCTTGTCGAAAGTGTCGCATTTTTTCCGGCTAGATTAAATTTTTCTTCGGGAAACAATGGAGTAAGGTGTTCAAACGAAATTCTGTCTCTCACAAAATCGGGAGTTCTTCCGTTGATTTCTTTGATTTTGATCAGCGGAAAATATTTTTCACCTTCTTTTGGCGGACGAACTTCTCCGGTAATCGTATCACCGGTTTTCAAACCAAAAAGCCTGATTTGAGACTGAGATACATATACATCATCCGGTGATGAGAGATAGTTGAAATCAGACGAACGCAGAAATCCGTAATTGTCCGGCATAATTTCGAGTACGCCTTCGGTTTCTATGATGCCTTCAAATTCATAATTGGCAGCACGATATTTATTTTTTTCTGTATTTTCCTGCTGTTGCGGTCTGTTCCCGTTTCCGTGGTTTCCGCTGTTGTGGTTCCCGTTGTTTTGGTTTCCGTTTCTGTACTGGTGCTGACTGTTCCCGTTGTTGTACGGTTTGTTCTTGTTGAATTTGTGCGGATTGTTTTTCTGATTTTCAGCTTTCTCTTCTGATTTTTCAGTCTGAACAGCCTCTTTTCGGTCTTCTTTTACAATTGTTTTTTCAGCCTGCGGTTCAGTTCCCGGTTTCTGATTTTCTCTTTTTGGCAATTCCTTTTTTGGGGCAGATTTTGCGTCATGCAGCCTTTTGAAAGATTTCTTTTCTTTCGGCTCTTCTCTGGTCTCCATCTCCTGCTTTTTCTGCGCAGAATTGTCTGCCTGATGATCCAGGATGCTGTAAATCAAGTCCATTTTCTTTTGCTGTTTCGCTTTTTTGACTTTCAGATCTGTAGCAATCTCCTGCAATTCATCAACCTTTTTTGCTTTTAATTCATTTAAATCAAACATATAATATCGTTGGTGTTATTTAAAATTCAGTTGAATAACATGTGCCATCTTTTGGTGAGGTGTGTACAATACATACGCCCAACAATGGTGAATTTTATTGATTATGTAAATATTTTTGTAATGTGAAAGAATCTTCGTCAGATACGATGATGCAAGTTTACAAATAATTTTTGGAACCAAAGACAAAAATAATTGTTAATTTTGCAACTCAATTGGAATGATGATACAAAGGAAGCAGAGTATTTTCTTGATTTTGGCCGCCCTGATATCGGGCATATCAGCTTGGATTGCACATCTGTGGAAAACAATGGGAGGAGAATGGGTGAAACCCGAAGACAACATTGCAGCCGGTCTTTTGTTTTTGATTTCAACTTTATTGTCGCTGTTTGCACTGTTTATCTATAAAAACAGAAAACTGCAGATCCAGGTGACCATAATGAATATTATTTTGAATTTTTTGTTAATCGGATATCTGATCTATGGACTGACAAACTTACCCGGAGGATTTAACGATTCAGAGAAGGGTATTGGGCTTCTTTCGCCTTTCGCAGTGATTGTGTTGCTGATGCTGGCAAATCACTTTATCAGAAAAGACGAGAATCTTGTGAAATCTGTTGACAGGTTCAGATAGACTTAACAACTTTTTATAGAGTGTAGAGACAGTCCGCCCGTGCGGGCTGTTTTTTTGTTTTTTAATTCTTTGAATTTAAAGAAATAATTAAAAAAATAATTATCACCCCTAAAAAAATAGGGAGTTGCATTAAAAAATAAGTTAATTTTGCCGAATAACCCCAAAAAATTTGGTCAGATGTCAAAATTAAGATTCAATGCACTTTACACAGCATCCAACAGAAAACCTGTCGATGTTGTGATTCCCGACAGACTTTCAAAGCTTTTCAACTCAAATGTGTTTTCAAAAGAAACCATGCAGGAGTATCTGACAAAAGATGCCTACAAATATCTGAAGGCTGCACGCGAGAAAGGTGAGAAAATTCCGAGAGAAATTGCAGACCAGGTGGCAACCGCAATGAAAGAATGGGCGCTTTCAAGAGGCGCAACTCATTATACCCATTGGTTCCAGCCGCTGACCGGATCGACAGCAGAAAAACACGATGCTTTTTTTGACATCATTGGCGATGACCGTTCCATAGAGAAATTCAACGGTTCAATGCTCGTTCAGCAGGAACCTGATGCATCAAGCTTTCCGAACGGCGGAATCAGAAATACATTTGAAGCAAGAGGATATTCGGCCTGGGACCCGACTTCGTCTGCATTTATTATCGATACCACACTTTGTATTCCGTCCGTATTTATTTCATACACCGGCGACACCCTTGATTATAAGACGCCGCTGCTTCGCGCATTGCAGGCGGTTGATGAGGCGGCAACCGATGTGGCAAGATATTTTGACCGTAATGTAAGTAAGGTGCATTCCACTTTGGGTTGGGAACAGGAATATTTTCTGGTTGATTCTGCCATGTTCAATACCCGGCCGGATTTGCAGCTGGTCGGAAAAACGCTGCTCGGTCATTCGCCTGCAAAAGGTCAGCAGCTTGGCGATCATTATTTTGGTTCAATTCCGCTGCGTGTAATCAGATATATGCAGGATTTGGAAGTTGAAGCGATGAAGATCGGAATTCCGGTCAAAACCCGTCACAACGAAGTGGCGCCCAATCAGTTTGAATGTGCACCAATTTTTGAAGAAGCCAATCAGGCGGTTGACAACAATTCGCTGCTGATGGATCTGATGAACCGGATTTCTGACAAACATAATTTAAAGGTGTTGCTCCACGAAAAACCATTTGACGGTGTAAACGGATCGGGCAAACACAACAACTGGTCACTGCAGACCGATACCGGAGAAAATCTGCTCAGTCCGGGCAGAAATCCAAAACAGAATCTTCAGTTTCTCACCTTTTTCATCAATACCATCAAAGCGGTCAGCGAATACGGCGACATTATGAGAAGTGCAGTTGCTTCGGCCGGAAATGATTACCGATTGGGCGGACACGAAGCGCCGCCGGCCATCATTTCAGTCTTTATCGGTTCACAGCTGACATCGGTTTTGGATGAATTGGAAAAAGTGAAGAAAGGAAAACTTTCACCCGATGAAAAAACCGATTTGAAACTCAACATCGTCGGAAAAATTCCCGAAATCCTTCTGGACAACACCGACCGGAACAGGACATCTCCTTTTGCATTCACCGGAAATAAATTTGAATTCAGAGCCGTCGGATCATCTGCCAACTGTGCAGAACCGATGATGGTCATCAATACGATCGTTGCCGACCGTCTGAAAAAATTTAAAATTGAAGTCGATGCACTGATTGAAAAAGGATTGAAAAAAGACGAAGCGATTTTCAATATACTCAGAGATTATATCAAAACTTCGAGACATATACTTTTTGAAGGAGACGGTTACAGCAAGGAATGGGAGAAGGAAGCCGCCAAAAGAGATCTGAACAATTACAGAACCACTCCCGAAGCACTCAAAGTTGAGCTTGAAAAAAGAAATATGGATTTGTTTATCAGAAATTCAGTTTTGAGCAAAGTCGAAATTGAAGCCAGAAACGAACTCAAACTGAATAAATATTCTACACTGGTCGAAATCGAAGGAAAAGTGCTGGCCGATCTGGCGAGAAATCATATCATTCCGACCGCAATCCTTTATCAGAACGATCTGATTAAAAATGTAAAAGGACTGAAAAGCATTTTTCCTGACCAAGAATTCAAATCTCTGGCAAAAGAACAGATCGATCTGATTCGAATGATATCCGAAAAAATCAGCAGAATCAAAGTGTCTGTCGATCAGCTGCTGACTGAAATCGAGAAATCAAACCGGATCAAAACCGAACAAAAAAGAGCAGAAGCCTTCGGAAGTCGGGTCAAACCTTATTTTTCAATCATCCGCGCGGATGTTGACGAACTCGAAATGCTGGTTGACGACGAAGTCTGGCCATTGACCAAATACCGGGAGTTTATGTTTATGGATTAATTCAATCGAATCTTTATTTCCAATCCTTTGTGCATTCCCTCATTCGGCTTAAATTTGCAGTCCAAAACAAAAAGCCATGGCAGCAAATGATTTGATTGACAAACTGAATGCGATCAGACAGCGGTTTGATGAGGTTTCCGACCTGATCATACAGCCTGGCGTGATTGCAGATCAGGACCGGTATGCAAAGCTGACCAAGGAATATTCGGATCTGAAAGACATCGTTGAAAAACAGAAAGAATACCAGAGCCTGCTCGATGTAATCAGTGAAGCCGACGAAATTATTTCTGCCGGCGGTGATGCCGAAATGGTAGAACTTGCAAAAATCGAAAAGGACGAAGCCATCCATAAAATTCCCGAAGTTGAAGAGGAAGTCAAATTTATGCTGATTCCAAAAGATCCGGATGATGAAAAAAATGTGGTTGTCGAACTCAGAGCCGGTACCGGCGGTGATGAAGCTGCGATTTTTGTCGAGGACATTTACAGGATGTACAGCATGTATTTCAAAAACAAAGGATGGAAATATGAAGTCCTGAACGAAAGCGAAGGGTCTGTCAAAGGTTTTAAAGAGTTGATTCTGAGTGTGCAGGGAAATGATGTTTTCGGCACTATGAAATTTGAAAGCGGTGTCCATCGTGTCCAGCGTGTGCCCGAAACCGAATCACAGGGAAGGGTTCACACTTCAGCAATTACAGTTGCGGTTTTGCCCGAAGCCGAGGAAGTCGATGTTGAAATCAATCCTGCCGATCTGGAATACCAGACCGCGCGTTCGAGCGGTGCCGGCGGTCAGAATGTGAACAAAGTGGAAACCAAAGTTCAGCTTACCCACAAACCTTCGGGGATTGTAATCGTCTGTCAGGAAGCCCGTTCACAGCATGCCAACCGCGAAAGAGCGCTTCAGCTGCTCAGAACAAAACTCTACGAAATTGAATACGAAAAAAAGCACGCCGAAAGATCTGCGCAGCGTAAATCTCTGGTTTCAACCGGTGATCGTTCGGCAAAAATCAGAACCTACAATTATCCGCAGGGAAGGGTGACCGACCACCGGATCAATAAGTCGATTTACAATCTCGATAATTTCATGAACGGAGACATTCAGGAAATGATCGATGCACTCAAAATTGCCGAAAATGCCGAAAAACTGATGGGCGCCGATCAGATTTAGAATTCCAAAAATTTTCAGAATCTCAGAATTTCTGTTCAAATCGGAGTTTTCTCTTTGGATGGTGATGTTTTAATTCGTAAATTTCAAATCTCAATACTAAAATCAGTGAGATGAAAGAAGCGATGTTACATTTCATCTGGCGTTTTCAGCTGCTCAACAATCTGAATCTGAAAACCACCGACGGAAAGGAACTCAGAGTCATCAAACGAGGTCTTTGGAACAAAATTGATTCGGGTCCCGATTTTTCAATGGGTCAGATCGAAACCGATAACCGGATATGGGCGGGCAGCATAGAAATCCATGTCAAATCTTCGGACTGGGATCTTCACCGGCATTCGACCGATCCGGCTTATGAAAATGTGATTCTGCATGTGGTTTATGAACATGATCGTGAAATCGAACGGCTCAATCAGAGAAATGTTCCCACATTGGAATTGAAAGATTATGTATTTCCCGAAGTCATCAAAAATTATGATGAACTGCTTCAGCCGGGCATGAATTTTATTCCCTGCGAAAAAAGCATTCATCTTGTCCGCCAGGAAAAAATCAAATTCTGGCTCGAAAGACTGGTGATTGAAAGACTTGAAAGAAAAACAGATGAAATCGAAAGGGAATTTGCGGAAAATCAGAAAGACTGGGAAAGACTGCTGTTTAAAAAGATGGCTTATTCTTTTGGTTTGAAGGTCAATTCCGATGTTTTTGAAATTTGGGCTGATTCATTTGATTATAAGGTGCTGACAAAAATTCAAACCCGACCCGAAATGGTTCAGGCTTTGTTTCTGGGTCAGGCAGGATTTCTCGACATCGAATCCGATGATGAATATGTGCTGAAACTTCAGGAAGATTATTCTTTTTTGAGAAATAAATACAAACTTTTTCCGGTTGACAAAAAGATTTTCAAATTCTCGAGAATGCGTCCGTACAGTTTTCCGACCGTCCGGCTGATGCAGCTTGCCACGTTGTATTCTTCTTATCAGAATCTGTTCGGGTATCTGATGGGCAGCCGTTCTTTCAAAAAAATCCAGGCAGTTTTTTATGACTTGGAATATCCGGATTTTTGGAAAAACCATTTCACGCTCGAAAAAGAATCTTCACTGATTTCGGTCAAATCAATTTCAGCAGATCTGATCGAACGGCTGATCATCAATGTGGTGATTCCGATCAAATTTGTGTATTCAAAATCGTTGGGAACGGATGCTTCCGAAGAGCTGATCGAATGGCTGAGAGAGCTTCCGGCCGAAAAGAATTCAGTCATCGACGGTTATTCCGAATTGGGTCTGAAAGCCGAAAATGCGTTTGAGTCCCAATCTTATCTCGAATTAAAAAAGCATTTCTGCAACGAGAAAAAATGTTTAAATTGCGCCATCGGAGTGCAAATTTTAAAAGATGTTCGATAAAATCAGAAATTTTCTTGAATTCAACGGTTTCAATGTAATCTCGAGGATTGCAGACAAACTCGGTGTGCGCGCATCAAGACTGAGACTGCTGTTTATCTATCTTTCATTTGTCACTTTGGGCGTCACCTTCGGATTTTATCTGGTGATGGCATCTTTTCTTTGGGTCAAAGACGGCATCATTGTCCGACGAAAATCGGTTTTTGATCTTTGAGTCAATTCAACTCGGATTTTCACCCCTTTAATTGAGCGGTTTTAACCCTGTAAAAAAGGGTCTTTTACTGAACTTTCCTTAATTCTTTGATAGTTAACTTAGCCTTCCCGTTGGGTTTAATATCTGGGCAAATGGGCAGTTTCACAAAATCAAGGATTCGATATTCAAAATCACAGAGAGCCGGACTTTTTGTGTTTGCATTCGGGTTGATCTTGTTTGAAATTTTCAGTCTCAAATTAAATTTCAATAAAAACGAAGAAGATTTTGCAGTTGTTACAAAATCAGAAATAATCGGAGAATCGGTACAAACCGAACAAAGCGGGAAAGAGGTTCTTTCCGAATTCGATCCCAACCAACTCGATCAGCAGGACTGGATGAAACTGGGATTTTCAGAAAAACAAAGCAATACCATTATCAAATACAAATATTCGCTGGGCGGCTATTTTTCAAATTCACAGCAGCTCAGCGAATGTTTTGTGATCAGCGAAAAGAAATTTGCGGAATTGAAACCTTATATTGTATTCGGTGATTTTGAAAAATACAAAAACCAAAATTCAAATTTCCAGTTCAAAGATTCAAATCAAAAAATCAATTACAAAAAATTCAATCCGAACCAATATTCTCAGAAAGACTGGCAGAACATAGGTTTCAGCGAAAAACAGGCGGTCTCGATTATCAAATACAAGATGAGCCTGGGCGGAAATTTCAGTTCGCTTGAACAAATCAAATCCTGTTATATGATCAGCGAACGAAAATTCAATGAAATGAAACCTTATATCGTTCTGACTTCAGTTGCTTCAAAACCAAAGCAAAGCGTTCGGGACAATTCAAGCATCAAACTGATCGAAGCCGAAGAAAATCCGACCGTTTCAGGTACGATTTCAATCATTGAAGATTGAATCAAATCTTCAATTTCAAAAATAAATCGTATCTTGGAATCCTGATTTATTGAAACTAAAATCATTTTTATGAAAAAACTGATACTGCCGATCCTGACAGGATTCATTATGTTTGGCTGTCAGACACAAACTGCGACCACTGCAGCTTCGCAGGCACTAAAATCAAATGAAAACATTGTCATCAAAATCATTCAGATCAATGATGTGTATGAAATCGATGCGGTGAACAACGGCAAAAGCGGCGGTTTGGCGCGGGTTGCCACCATCCGTGATTCGATTGCAAATCAAAATCCGAATACCTGGTTTTTTCTTGCCGGCGATTTTGTAAATCCGTCGCTTCTGGGAACCATCAGAGTGGACGGCGAAAGACTTCAGGGCAAACAGATGATTGAAGTGCTGAATCTTTCGGGACTCGATCTGGTGACTTTCGGGAATCATGAATTCGACATCAAAGAACCTGATCTTCAAAAAAGAATTGACGAATCAAAATTCAGCTGGATGTCCGCAAATGTCCGTCAGGTAACAAAGGACGGAAACAAACCTTTTTATAAACAAACTTTGACCGGAAGAGAATATTTTTCTGATTTTATGATTTATACCGCAACAAATTCAAACGGTGATCGTGTGAATTTTGGTGTTTTTGGCGTGACCATTCCGTCCAATCCAAAGGGTTTTGTGCATTATGACGATATTTTTGATGAATCGGTCAGAGCTTACAATGAAGCATCCGAGAATTCTGATTTTGTGGTGGGACTGACCCATGTGTCAATTGAGCAGGACAAAGAAATTGCAAGAAGGATTCCGGATATTCCGCTGATTATGGGCGGTCATGAGCATAACAATATGTTTGTAAATATCGGTAAATCATTGATTGCAAAAGCAGATGCAAATGTGGTCAGTCTGTATGTTCATACACTGACTTATGACCCGGCTACAAAAAATCTTACGATTGATTCAGAATTGGTTCCGGTTACCGATAAATATTCTTCAAAACCCGAAGTTCAGGCAGCGGTTGACAAATGGAACAAAATACTTGATCAGAATCTGAAAACCGTTTTGGATGATCCTTACGAAGTGATTTATCATGCAGCCGTTCCGCTGGACGGAACAGACACCGCGAGCAGAAGCGAACAGACCAATCTGGGAACGATTCTCGGAAAATCGATGTCGCTTGCTTATGACAACAAACCCGACGGTGCATTTTCAAACGGTGGCGGAATCAGGATTGACGACCGTCTGTCGGGCGATATCACCGGAAAGGATGTATTCAGAATTCTTCCTTTTGGCGGAAGTGTTCTGCTGGTTGACATGAACGGAAAACTGTTGCGAGAAGTTCTTGATTTTGGTTTGAATGCAAGCGGAACCGGTGCATATCTGCAGCGATACAATATTGACCAAAACCCAAGAGGCGAGTGGCTGGTGAAAGGTCAGCCGTTGGATGATTCAAAGACTTACAGTGTGGCGGTCAATGATTTTCTGATGCTGGGTCTGGACATTCCGTTTCTAACAAAAGACAATCCGGGTGTACTGAAAATCTATACACCGAAGGAAAATGAAATCGCGGGTGATTTGAGGAAATCGATTATTCATTATTTCAAATCCGGCGGAAAATAAATCCAAACAAAAAGCCCTGTTGATTGCAGGGCTTTCTTTATCGAATCAATTGAGATTAAAATTTCATTTCAGGAATTTCACCTTCGATGATCAGATCTGCTTCTGTTGCAGCTTTGATGTCTTCGATTGAGATGTCGGGCGCTCTTTCCAGCAGTCTGAATTTTCCGTTCTCGAGATTGAGCATACACAGATTGGTCACCACACGGGTCACACAGTTTACGCCGGTCAGCGGCAGCGTACATTTTTTCAGGATTTTTGATTCACCGTGTTTGTTGGTATGCATCATTGCAACGATGATATTTTCGGCAGATGAAACCAAATCCATTGCGCCACCCATTCCTTTTACCAGTTTTCCGGGGATTTTCCAGCTGGCAATATCTCCGTTCTGATCGACTTCCATTGCGCCGAGCACAGTCAGATCGACATGCTGTCCGCGGATCATCCCGAAACTCATTGCAGAATCAAAAAATGCTGCGCCTGGCAAGGTTGTAATCGTCTGTTTGCCGGCATTGATCAGATCTGCATCTTCTTCGCCTTCGTACGGAAAAGGACCCATTCCCAGAATTCCGTTTTCGCTCTGAAATTCGACTTCAAGTCCTTCGGGTACATAATTTGCGATCAGTGTCGGAATCCCGATGCCGAGATTTACATAATATCCGTTTTGCAATTCTCTTGCTATTCTTTGTGCGATTTGTTCTTTTGTCAACATCTTTTTTAATTTTTTGGTCTGACGGTTCTCTGCTCAATTCTCTTTTCATATTTCTCACCCTGGAAAATCCTTTGGACGAAGATTCCCGGAATATGGATCTGGTTCGGATCCAGCTCACCCGCCGGAACGAGTTCTTCAACTTCTGCCACTGTGATTTTTGCGGCACCTGCCATCGGTGCATTGAAATTTCTTGCGGTTCCCTTAAAAATCAGGTTGCCGGCAGTGTCGCCTTTCCATGCTTTTACAAATGAGAAATCGGCTTTGAATGCCAATTCCAACACATAATGTTTTCCGTCAAATTCTCTGGTTTCCTTTCCTTCGGCTGCTTCTGTTCCGTAACCTGCTTTTACAAATACAGCCGGAAAACCGTGCTGTGCCGCTCTGCATTTTTCGGCCAAAGTTCCCTGAGGCGTCAGGATAACCTCCATCTCGCCGCTCAGCATCTGCCTTTCAAATTCTGCATTTTCACCCACATAAGATGCAATCATGGTTTTGATCTGTTTTTGTTTGAGCAAAAGTCCGAGCCCAAAATCATCCACACCTGCGTTGTTTGAAATACAGGTAAGGTTCTGCACATTTCTCCTGACCATCTCGCTGATGATGTTTTCCGGAATTCCGCAAAGGCCGAATCCGCCCACCATACAGGTCATACCGTCTTTCAGGTCGGCAATCGCGACCTGTACATTATCTACTGTCTTGGTAATCATTTAATTTTGTTTTGATAGTCGATAAAATTACAAAATAATTTTTGCGAAAGCCGTATATTTGGTGAAATAAATAGACTCTGCGAACTTTTGGACCGATTCATGATGACTGAATCGAATGAATTGCATTTGTGCTGCCAAAAATTAAAATCAATTAAAAAAAAATAGAAAAAATGAGTCTTTTTTCAAATCAGCTGGAAAACTATCTTGACAACCATTATACTGCCGAATCGGATTTATTAAAAAATCTGGAATCTGAAACTTTCCAGAAAACCACCCAGCCTCAAATGCTGTCAGGCGGTTATCAGGGCAGACTGCTGAGTCTGATTTCAAAAATTACAAAACCAAAAAATATACTCGAAATCGGTATGTTCACCGGTTATTCAACGCTTTGTCTGGCCGAAGGACTTGATTCGGACGGAAAAATCATCACCATCGACCGAAATGAAGAACTGCTGTATCTGGTCAAAAAATATTTTAATCAGTCGGATTATTCAAATCAGATCGAAATCAAAATCGGAAATGCGTTGGAAGTGATGGATCAGCTGGATTTGTCTGAATTTGATCTTTTCTTTATCGATGCTGACAAAAGCAATTACATCAATTATTACGAAAAGATTGTAAATGCTGCAAAACCGGGTGCGGTCATCCTTGCCGACAATGTGCTCTGGTACGGAAAAGTTTTGGAGGAAACCCGAGCCAATGACAAGGATACAGCCATATTGAAAGAATTTAACGAAACGGTTTCAAAAGACGATCGGGTAGAAATGTTGATACTTCCGATCAGAGATGGAATCAGTTTAATCAGAAAACTTTAACTTTGAGCGCATAAAATTAATTTCATCGATTAATGGAATACGCAGTTTGTCAGCTTGGAGTCGCAGCCGTCAGGGCAGAGAGCTCCGACCGTTCAGAAATGGTGACTCAGATCTTATTTGGCGAAAAAGTCAAAATTACCGAAACAAAAGAAAACTGGATCAGGATCAAAGCCGATTATGACGGTTATGAAGGCTGGGCAGACAAAAAACAGTTTCTGGAGCTGTCCGAATCGGATTACGAAAATTTGAAGGAAGGTCCCTATACTTCGGATATCTTCAATATGGTGCTGTCGGATGAAGATCCGATCGTCCTTCCGTTGGGTGCTTCACTTTCGGGTATGAATGATTTCAAAATCAGATTTGGTGACAAAAAGTTTTTTTATGAAGGTCAGATCGAAGAAGGAAATATGACCAAAGACGAACTGGCGAGTCTGTGCAAACTATATATGAATACGCCTTATCTGTGGGGCGGAAAATCAAATTTCGGAATCGACTGTTCGGGTTTGAGCCAGCAGGTTTACAAATATGCGGGTGTCCAGATTCCGAGAGATGCCGCACAGCAGTCAGAACTGGGTGAAGCATTGAGTTTTGTGGAAGAAGCAGAACCCGGCGATTTGGCATTTTTTGACAATTCGGAAGGAAAGATCATACACGTCGGCATCATCATGGACGGAAACCGGATCATTCATGCGCACGGAAAAGTGAGGGTTGATCCGCTGGATTCGACCGGAATTTTCAACACAGATTCACAGCTTTATTCGCACAAATTGAGAGTGATCAAAAAGATACTCTGATTTTAGAAATTTGGATTTGATTTTTAATTCGAAGTCAGACTTTTGAATAAATTCTTCCATAAAATCTAAAGGGCTAATAGTCAAATTATTGTGATTAATTCAATTCAAATTTTTATTCCTGATTTTTGAACTGAATTATTTTTTTTCGAAAAACCGTTTTAAGCTTTTTATACTCGTTATAAAATTCCTATTTTTGTACGCATTTACAATAACAGGCAAAAGCAATTGATTTAGATGAAGTTATTTAATTTTTTCACCCAGGATGTGGCCATAGATTTAGGGACGGCCAACACACTGATTATCCATAACAACAAAGTTGTAATTGACAGTCCTTCAATCGTTGCGATTGACAGACGAACCAATAAAGTCATTGCTGTGGGAGAAAAAGCCAAGCATATGCAGGGCAAAACCCACGATGACATCAAAACGGTCAGACCGCTGAAAGACGGTGTGATCGCAGATTTTGAAGCTTCCGAATACATGATCCGTGAATTCATCAAACAGATTCCGGGTATCAGAGGGAAGTTTTTCTCACCATCACTAAGAATTGTGATTTGTATTCCGTCCGGAATTACAGAAGTTGAAAAAAGAGCGGTTAAGGATTCTGCGGCACACGTAAATGCAAAAGATGTCCGTCTGATTTATGAACCGATGGCTGCTGCCGTGGGTGTGGGCATTGACGTTCAGCTGCCAAAAGGAAATATGATCATCGACATAGGCGGCGGTACTTCAGAAATTGCAGTGATTGCGCTCGGAGGGATCGTTTGCGACAAATCGGTGAAGATTGCCGGTGATGTGTTTACAAGCGATATTGCTTATTATCTGAGAAGCCACCACAACCTGTACATCGGTGAAAGAACTGCTGAAAATGTGAAAATCCAGGTGGGAGCCGCAATCGAAGAACTCGAAAACGAACCCGAAGATATGGCAGTTCAGGGCAGGGACCTGATTACCGGAAAACCAAAAGAAATTACAGTAAATTACAAAGAAATTGCACGTGCGCTTGACAAATCAATTTTGAGGATCGAAGATGCGGTGATGGAAACTTTGTCGCAGACACCGCCCGAACTGGCAGCCGATATTTACAATACCGGAATTTATCTGGCAGGCGGCGGATCGATGCTGCGCGGACTGGATAAGAGAATTTCCAAAAAGACTGGATTGCCGGTGTTTATCGCAGATGACCCGCTGAGAGCAGTGGTTCGCGGAACCGGTATTGCATTGAAGAATCTTGAGAAGTTTACTTTCTTAATGAAATAATTGAATTATGCAATTCATCCTCAAACCAATTATCAGGAATGGATTGTTTTTGTTTTATGTATTGCTTTCGCTAATCGCCTTTCTGTTTATCTTCAGAGAAAAGGTTTATCACAAAGCAGTGCTGGACAAGACAAGCACCCGTTTTGGCGGTTTTGTGGACGGAAAGATCGCAAATTTCACCCAATACATCAATCTGAAAGAAAACAACCGTGAGCTTCAGAGATCAAATTCGGAACTCAGAAAAGAACTCGAAAAACTGAAAGCCGAAAGATCTGAAGCCGACACCCTGAGAGGACCGGTTTCAAATCTCGAATTCTTCCAGACCTACAGTTTCCTTCCGGTCGAGATTATCAGCAATTCTGTGATGAAAGATCATAATTTCATCACCATCAGCAAAGGCAGCCGTCAGGGAATCAGAAAAGGGATGGGTGTGATTTCTGCCAACGGAGTGGTGGGTTATGTGCTCAAGACTTCTGACAATTATTCGAGAGTGATGTCAACCCTGAACAAAGATGCAAGGGTGACCGTTCAGCTCAAAGGAGACCGATATTTCGGCACTATGGTCTGGGACGGTAAAGATCCGAGATATGCACAGTTGCTTGAAATTCCGAAATACATTGAAGTCAGCAAAGGCGATACGATAGAGACGGACGGAAAATCTGGTGTGATCCCGGGCGGAATCATGATCGGAACCGTAGCCGAACACGGCATCAACGACATTACGGGAGAATTGGATATAAAAATTAAACTCAAAGAAGATTTTGGCAGATTGAGATATGCTCAGGTGGTCTTCAATCTTCAGCGAAAGGAAATAATGGAAGTAGAAAAAACAGACAGTATCAATGCTAAACCTTAGGTTCTTATTCAATATCATACTGATCGCCTTTTTGGTTTTCATACAGGTTTTTCTGTTTGACAAACTGGTGTTTGAGCAGATTGCGGTTCCTTATGTTTATATTTTGTTTGTACTTCTTTATCCGACCGGAAAAAACAGATTTCTGTTTCTGACGCTTTGTTTTCTGCTCGGCTGGGGTGTCGATATATTTGAGAACACCGGCGGAATTCATGCATTTGCGTGCATAACCGTCGGCGGATTGAGAAACGGAATCATCAGAATGGTTTCGGGAACAAAATATTTTGAGATCGATGAATTCAGATTTGGTGATTTCAGTGCAATGCAGTGGATGGTGTACACCATCCCAATGGTATTTATCCATCATTTCATTTTGTTTTTTATTGAAAGTCTTTCATTCACGAACATTGACGAAGTTTTGTTAAGAACGCTTTATTGTTCTATTTTCACTCTGATTTTTGTATATTTCTACCTGATTTTATTTAGAAAGAGAGCAGAACGATGAAGAAGATTTTTGTGGTCAACACAGTGGTGCTGATGATTATCGGGTTGTTTGTCTGGCGTCTCTACTACCTTCAGCTTTCGACTGACAGATACAAATTGAATGCGATCAATACCTCGGTTAAACAGGAAGTGCTTTATCCGAACCGGGGTGATATACTCGACCGGGACGGACGGCTTTTGGTGAGTAACACCTATTCGTACGAACTCGATGTGGTGCCTGCGATGATCAATGAGGAATTTGACACGGTTTCATTTTGCAAAATGGCCGGAATTCGGGTTTCCGATTTCAAAAAACGGATGGAGGAAATCAAACAGGAAAAATTCTTCAGAGCGCTTTCACCTTATCCGCTGGTCAGAAATGTTTCGAGAGAAAATTATGCAAGAATTCAGGAACAGCTTTATCTCTATCCCTCGATTTCGATTGTCAAAAGACCGGAACGAAAATATATGGTCAATTCTGCCGGCAACCTGCTCGGATACATCAACGAAGCAAATGAAGCTTATATCAAAACAGATTCAGATTATTACAGCCCGGGAGATCTGGTGGGAATTGCCGGTGTCGAAAAATCTTATGAAAAAGAGTTAAGAGGCATAAAGGGAGTTCGAAATTACATTGCCGACCGACTGATGAAACCGGTTGGACCGTACAAAAACGGTGAATTTGACAAACCTGCAAAAACCGGACAGTCAATCAGTCTGACGATTGATTACGAACTCCAGGAATTTGCCGAAAAACTGCTTCAAAACAAAAGAGGGGCAATCGTGGCAATCGATCCTAAGACCGGTGAAATCCTTGCGATGGCATCTGCACCGACGGTCGATCCGAATCGGTTTTTGAATTCATCCGACCGTACCGCATTGCTCAAAGATACGGTGACGATGGCAAATTTTGACCGTGCCACCCAGGGAACCTATCCGCCCGGTTCAATTTTTAAACTGGTCACAGGACTCGCGGCTCAGCAGATGGGAGTAATCACCGATTCAACCACTTATGTCTGCAGACACGGTTTTCATTACGGAAAACTGAAAATCGCCTGCCACTGCGGACAATATTACCGTCCGATCGCACTCCGGCTGGCGATTGCAAAATCCTGCAACAATTATTTTTCAGAAGCTTATCGCGATATCGTAGCCAAATATCCCGGTGATTATGCAAGAGGAATGGACGAATGGAAAGCGATCATGAACAGCATGGGAATGGGTGTGTATCTCAACAATGACCTGGCGGTCGGAAGCTCGGGACTGATTCCTTCTGCTGCATTTTATGACAGAAGATTCGGTGAAGGAAAGTGGACGCCTTATCAGATGATTTTTAACGGAATGGGTCAGGGCGATATTTCACTGACTCCGCTTCAGATGGCAAATTTCCTGTCGATCATCGCCAATCACGGAAGTTATTACACACCGCATATCGTAAGGGAAATCGACGGTCAGCCACAGCAGGATCCCAGATTTACGGTGATGAAAAAATCGTTGGTTGAACCCGGATATTTTGAACCGATCATCGACGGAATGCGTGATGCATTTATCAACGGTACCGCCCGACAATACAGGACAACCCTTTTCAGTCAGGCAGGAAAAACAGGAACCGCACAAAATCCGCACGGACAGGATCACTCTGTTTTTGCGCTGATTGCACCGGTCGAAGATCCTCAGATCGTAGTGGCTGTGGTGGTCGAAAACGGATATTGGGGTGCAAGATGGGCGGCACCGATGGCAAGTCTGATCGCTGAAAGATATATCACTGATACCATCGAAAGAAAATCGCTGGAAACCCGTATGATGACCGGAAGTCTGGAGTATGAATACGAAAAACAGTGGATTACGTATTTGAAACGAAAAGGCTGGTATGTTGAACCCGAAGTAAAAGACAGTGTTAAATCAGAGTAGGACAAATAAGGGAATCGACTGGCCGCTAATCATCATGTGCCTGCTGCTCATTGTCTTTGGAATAATGAATGTTTACAGTGTTGAACCCGACAAAGGAATCAGACAGCTGATTTTCTTTGGTATTGGTCTGGCGGCAGTTATCGGATTGATTTCGGTTTCATCAACTTCACCCAATTTCTTTGAAGTTTACAGTCCGTTTTTCTATATTTTCTCGCTGATTTTATTGGTTGCTGTTTTGATATTCGGAAAGGAAATCAACGGTGCCAAGGCCTGGTTTAATTTTGGTCCGGTCAGTTTTCAGCCGGTCGAGGTCGCCAAGATTGCCACCGGTCTGTTTTTGGCAAATTACATCAGTTCGCCGTCCATCGAGATGGGCACCCGAAAAACTGTACTGACTGCTTTTACAATTTTAGCCATACCCATACTGCTCATCATGCTTCAGCCCGATCTGGGTTCTGTGCTGGTTTTCAGTGCATTTATCATCGCTTTGTATCGCGAAGGTTTTTCGGCCTGGTTTGTATTTATTCCGGTTTTGGGCGGTGCACTCTTTGTATTTTCAATCACCCATCCGGCATACTATCTGCTGGTCGGCATCGGTCTGGCCACAGTTCTGATCGCGCTGTTTATCATTGCATTCACTTACAATCGTGATCTGCTAAAAACCGCAATGGGTATACAGTTGGGGATGATCGGATATTTTCTGGCAGTGATGGCGATGATGTATTTCTTTCCAGAAATGGGAGCCGTCGAAGACGAAAATTCAAAACAGTTTGTATTTCACGAACTGCTTGCTTTTGATGTCTATTTCTATTCGATGATCGGAATTGCGATTGCATTGATTTCAGCACTGTCAGTGTCGTACTTCATATTGAAAGACAACAACGAATCGCCCTATAAAATGTTCACACCCGAGTTTGGTTCAAACCGTTCGCTCGAAACCGGACTGCTGACTTTTATTGTATTTATAATTGTCGGTATGGTGTCGATTTCATCCACTGCGATTTATGCAAAACTGCCTCAGCATCAGCAGGAAAGGGTGATGGTATTGTTTGAAGGCGAAAAAAAATACCGGGACACTTCGGGTTACAATTTATTGTATTCAAAAACTGCAATCGGATCAGGCGATCTGATGGGAAAGGGCTATCTGCAGGGAACTGTGAAAATCGGGAAATTCGTACCCGAACAGTCTACCGACTATATATTCTGTACGGTTGGTGAGGAATGGGGATTTGTTGGCAGCTCGCTGCTGGTCATCTTTTACGGACTGTTCATCATGCGGATTTATTATCTGGCCGAACAGCAGCGTGAACGGTTTTCCAGATTTTTCGGCTATTCGGTCGGGACCATCTTTTTGCTTCATTTCTTTATCAACATCGCAATGGTGATGGGACTGTTTCCGACGGTCGGCATACCGTTGCCATTCTTCAGCTACGGCGGCAGCTCGCTGGTGTCGTTTATCTCGCTGGTTGCAATCTTTCTGATTTTGAATTATAAGGACAGACAGAGGTTGATTTGATTCTGAAATTTCAAGGTTGAAAGTTCCATTATTTCTTTTTTAATTGAAAAGATTGTTATCAGTAAACCCGATTTCAAATTTCATATTTGTATTTATCTCCTAAAAAGCAATAGATAAGTACAATTATAGATTTCTATATTTGTATTTATCATCATAAAAACAGCAGATAAGTACAATTATAATTTTTTATATTTGTACTTATGTCATACTTTTGTATAGATAAATACAAATATATGACAGCCAGAAAAGCACAGGAGAATTTGATGAAAGGCTTTTTAACCCGAAACAAATCAGCATTTCTTGCGGTAACAGGCAGAAGAAGAGTTGGAAAAACCTTTCTAATCGACGAAGTGTTTGAAAAATATTTTTGTTTGAGGATAACAGGAATTCAGAATGCAGACCTTCAGACACAGATTAATAATTTCACTCAAAAGACAGCCGAATATTCGGATTTGCCCATTGTCACGCCGCCTTCAAACTGGCAGGAAGTATTTTTATTGCTGAAAGCCTATTTAAAAACACTGCCCAAAAACAGAAAACAGGTCATTTTTATCGACGAACTGCCCTGGATTGCTACCAAACGGTCGGGTTTTATACAATTGCTGGCTCATTTATGGAATGATTATTTGTCAAAAGAAAAACACTTTATACTGGTGGTTTGCGGTTCTGCAACTTCATGGATTGCACAGGAAATTGTGAATGACAAAGGCGGTTTTCACAACCGGCTGGATCTGGCCATACAGCTGAAACCTTTTACGTTAAAGGAAACAAAAGAATTTCTGGAATCAAAAAAAATTGGTTTGACAGATCAGGCGATTGCAGAACTGTATATGGTGATGGGGGGCATTCCCTATTACCTCGATCAGCTGAAAAAGGGAGAATCGGTCAACAGGACGGTTGCCCGGCTTTGCTTTGATGACAACGGAATTTTGAAAAACGAATACGACAATCTCTACAAGGCATTGTTTGAACATTCTGAAAATCATGAAGCGATTGTGGCTGCATTGGCAAATGCGCATGGCGGTCTGACCCGAAAACAGATCATTGCCAAATCAAAGGTGAAAGAAGGCGGGCCTTACACAAGGGCAATGGATGATTTGCTGGTTTCCGGTTTTGTGGAAGAAGTGGTTCCGTACGGTCGTTCGAAAAGAGGTGCGGTTTACAGATTGCTGGACGAATACTCGGTTTTTTATCATAAGTTCATCCTTAAAAACAAAAAGAAAGGAAAGGACATCTGGACATCGCTTCAACAGTCGCAGTCCTATAAAATTTGGACAGGCTATGCTTTTGAAAGTCTGTGTCAGCGGCACATTGATGAAATAAAAAAAGCGCTTGGCATTTCGGGTGTTTACACCGATCATTATTCATTTAACAGCAAATTGGATGAGGATTCAAAAACCGGATATCAGATTGATCTGATCATTGACAGAAAAGATGATTGCATCAATTTGTGCGAATGTAAATTTTACAATTCCGAATACAGCCTGACAAAAGAATCGGCAGCTAAGCTCAGAAACAGAAAACAGGAATTTATCAATCAGACAAAAACCAAAAAGACAGTATTCAACACACTGATCACCGCTTATGGAACAGTGAAAAATGAACATTATCTGGATGTTATCGACAACGAGCTGACGGTGAGTGATTTGATGAGATGAATTTATTAATAACTGAACTTTTGCAATTGGCTGTATCTAATTGATTATAAAGCCAATAAGAGAAAAGAATAATGATAGGAAATACACTCCTGATGAACCGGGAGGCGGGTCAGGAGTTTTTCTTTATCGTTTTTTGAGAAATTTTGTTTTTAAACCGGGTTTGGATTTTAATATGCTTTTTTTACTAAATTAGCGAATTGACAAAAAAAGAACAATTATGATATAACGGCGGTTGTGCGCCTTATCACAAAGACATATAAAATTTAGCGTTTCGCTTTAAAAATTTCCTGTATCAGAAACCTTGCAAACTTTCTAAGCACTACAGGGAAGTAAAAGTGGAAACGCCTACGGTCAAGCGTGGGCGTTCCTTTTTACTTTGTAGTGTGGGTTTTGCAAGGACCTCTGATACAAGTATTAGGAATTAGCTCACGCTGAATTTTTAAATACCGTAGAAAATGAACTCAATATTAAACAACCCTTATAGAATTGCAGGTTTGCTTGTTGGAGCAACAGCAGCAGAACAAAGAAGACAACTTACCCGACTTCAAAGATTTATCGAAGCCGAACAAGAACCGCAAGACGATTTTAGTTTCCCGACATTGGGCTACCTAAACCGAACACTTGAGAGCGTTGAAGAAGCCGCATCAAATCTCAATTTGGACAGCGATAAAATAAACGCTGCCCTGTTTTGGTTTTGGAACGGAAACTCAATTACAGACGAAGCCGCTTTTGATGCTTTAAAAGACGGAGATATTGAAACTGCATACCAGATTTGGGATAAACTGATAACCGAAACAAAAGAGGACGGACAACGATTTTGGAAACCTGTTACCGAAAAAAATCATTCTGCATATCATAATTGCTCTGTTATCAGTATAATCAGAGCCAACGGGAATTTGCATAATGCAATAGCAAGCAACTTGTATTTTCTTGAAAATGATTTGGTACGAAAATTCGTTTCGGCAGTTGCAGACGAAACACACAAAACCAATAAAAAGGAATTACAACTCTTGTTTCTCAATCAACTACATTCAGACATTGAAGCAAACAAAAAAATCTCTTTGCCTAAATTCCTTGAAATTCTTAACAAACACGAGTTTGTTGGCAAGCAAGATTTTATGAAAGGTTTTGTTCAAAAACCGATTGAGCAAATTGAGCAAAAAATTGAAGCAGCAAAAAACAAACGAAAAGCGAGCAAAGCCAATGCTGCCAAAGCAGGTCAAGAATTATATTCTTCTACCATAAATGACTTATTTCAACTCAAAAGTATTTTGGGAATAAACGATATAAAATACACTTCCATTGCCGACAAAGTTGCAAACGAAATTTTACAATGCAGTATAGACTATTTTAACGACAGTCAAGAAAAAGACAGTAGTTCTGATTATGCTGAGATTGCAATGAAATTGGCAAAACAAGCGGAAACCATTGCAGTTGGAAATATAATAAAAGGTAGAGTTAAAGACAGTATCCATACGCTTGTAGAAATGAAAGATAGAGAAATTTCTCAAGCAATACAAGTTTTAAAATCAATTAAAGATGCTTATGATACTAACAAAGCTGACATTACAGCCAAAGTAAAACAGCAGGAACAAACTGACATTCAAATAATCCTTGGCAAAGCCTCAATAAATTGGGGCAAGGTTAATCAAATGATAGAAAATTCAATTAACTGGGAAAAGGCGATTGAGTTAGTTCAAGAGGTAGTCCCACGAAACCATATTGAAAAAATCAAAAACGTGAAAAATCAAACTGCTCTGAATGAATATAAAAGCCTAGTAAACTTTTTACTATCTAAACTCACATACTCAAATCAGAACAAAGTCAATTATTTACGCTTTTGGGAAGCCCCGAGAACAACAAGCTCTTCAACTTCTTCAACAAGCACTTACAGACCGGCAACAAGTTCAAGTTCTCAAAGCGAGTTTGAATTTGCCCCTAATGCTTGGTGGATTTTAGGAATTGTAGGTTTAATTATAGGTGCAATGGCAGGTGGTGTTTATGGTGCAGTAGTTGGTGCTTTAATAGGTGCAGGTATAGGTTCAAAGTTTAACAATTAATAAAAGAATATGAAAAGAATAATAACATCTATAATCCTTTTGGCAAGCATAAACACTTTTGCCCAAACCGAACCATTAACCAAAGAGGATTTGGCTAAAGAATTACAACCATTGAAAACAAACATTCAAGCGTTGCAAAGAGAAAATAGCAGTTTAAAAACTGAAATCGGCAATTTGAAAAGCCAACTTTCAAATGCAAACAAAAGCATTGACAGTTTGCAAATGCAAACGCAAAACAACAGCAACGCTATTTCGCAAACCGCAAACGAATTAGGCATAAAAATTACGGCAACAGAAACAAACGCCAATCAAAAAATTTCGGAAGTAGATAAGTCGTTAAGCAAAAATTCGCTTTACGGAATTATCGGAGTGCTTTTGGCAATTTTGCTTTCGGGGCTTTTGTATTGGTTGTTGAGTAAACGCCAAAAAACAGACAAAACCGAAGTGGTTAATCAGTTACAACAAACTAAAACAGAACTTTCACAGGAGAGTGCAAAATTGGACATTCAGCTATTAGACGTAATTGAAAAACAGCTTCAAGTTGCTGATAAGTTAAATGCAACAGAAACTGCAATAGACCATACTTTTCATAAAAACAGCGCAAACGAGTTGCAGCGCATCGCCAACTATGCCAATACACTTGCTCCTGAAAGTCAGGAAGCCATTGCCCTGCAAGGCTCATTAGGAAGATTACGGAATTACTTTAATGCAAGTGATTATGAAATTTCAGATTTTACAGGTAAAGAATATGATGAAAGAATACCGATGAAAGTTAAAGAAACCTTTTATGAAGAAACACTTCGTAAAGGTTCTGAGGTCATTTCTAAAACATTAAAGCCACAAATAAAATTCAATGGAAAAGTTATACAAGAAGCTGAAGTAATAACTAAATACAATAATTAAAAAACAAGTTATAAGATGCGTACAAAAATAGATTTCGGAATAGATTTAGGAACAACCAATTCTGCCATTTCAAAAATGGAAAATGGAAAACCAATGATTGTAACAACTGGTAGGGCGGATATTATTCCTTCCTGTGTTGCCATTCAAAATGGAGGAAGAATTTTAGTTGGTGATAAAGCCAAAACAAACTTTTCACAAGAAAAGGATAAAGAGTTGAGAGATGGTACTAAACCTAATTCATACATTGAGTTTAAACGAGAAATGTCTAATCCGTTTACTTACCAAAGTACCAATTTAGGTAGAGATATATCTCCTGAAGAATTATCAGCCGAAGTGCTGAAAACATTAAAGTCGTTTGTAACAACAGAAAAGCTTAATTCTATTGTCATAACAGTTCCTGCAAAATTCAATATAGCACAAAAGCAAGCTACTATTAATGCTGGGAAATTGGCAGGCTTTGATTTAGTAGTCCTTTTGGAAGAGCCTGTTGCCGCCTGCCTTGCATACAATATGGAAGCACCAAACAAAAAAGGCACTTGGTTAGTCTTTGATTTTGGTGGAGGCACATTTGATGCAGCTTTGGTAAAGAAAGATGATGATGGTATGATGAGGATTATTGACACAGGAGGCGATAATGAATTAGGTGGTAAAGATTTGGATTTAGCTATTGTGGATAAATTGATTATTCCTTACTTGAAAGAAAATTACAATCTAAGTTCATTTTCAGGTAAAAAATCAGATTTACTAAGGTTTGTAATGAAAAGATTTGCAGAAGACGCTAAAATAGAACTCACATTTCAACAAAGTACAGATTTACTAAAAACTTATCCGGGCGATATAGATTTAAAAGATGATGACGGAAAAGATTTGTGTCTGACTATTGATTTTAATCAGGAAATATTGTATACTCTTTTAGAGTCTATTCATCAGCGAGCCATAGATTTAGCGTTAAAAGTAATAGAGAAAAACAATTTATCTAAAAGGGATTTAGATGCTATAATATTAGTTGGCGGACCTACACTCTCACCTGTTTTCCGAAAAATGATTCAAACACAAATATCAGATAAAATAGATACAAGTGTAAACCCAATGACAATCGTGGCTAAAGGAGCTGCATTATTTGCTTCAACAAAAGATGCTGTCATAATTGACGAGCCTGTAAATGATGAAGTTGTTTTAGATGTCAAGTACGATTCGGCAACATTAGACGCAGACACTTTGATTAACGTAAAAATCAATAAGGAAAAAACAAAAGCAACTCTTCCCGAAGTCGTAAAATTGATTATTGAAAGAAATGATAATGGTTTCAATATTGAGAAGGAGATAAATACTAATAAGGTATCACTTATTGAAATGCAGTTGAACGTTGGGATAAATAATGTTTTCAATTTGCGTTTAATTGATGATAAAGGGAATAATTTAGTTTGTATTCCCAGCTCCATATCTTTTATCCCAATTCATATTCCTGATGCGACAAACAACTATTTTATAGGTATTGAAATATGGGATAAGAAAAAGGAAATGAGAGTATTTAAGGGATTGAAAGGGTTAGAAAAAAACAAAGCACTTAAAAATGCAGTTGGTGTTACCTCTGGAATTAAAACACCCAAACAATTGGTGCCTGGTAAATCTGATGATACCTTAGAAATAGGAATTTTTCAAGGTGAAGATAATGCAGAGAGAAAAGATAGTTTTTTGAGCGACCACGTAACAAGTGTAATAATTACAGGAAATGATGTTGAAAGTGTTATTCCTGCACAATCTGACGTAGAGGTAACGTTACGTTTTGATGAAAATGGGGCAATACCTACTTGTTCTGTATTCTTTCCTGATATAAACTGGACACATCAGGTAGAATTAAAAGATTTTAAATCCAAAGAAGTTGATGCGAAATGGGTAAGCAGAGAAATTGAAAAAGATATTAGTAGATTAGAAGAATACTTGGAAGAAAACACATCTTCTCCATTAGATAAATGTTTGACGAGGTTATCAGAGTTGAAACAAGACTTGAAGAACAATGCAAACAATCCAAGTGGAAGAATTACGGTATTAAACAAGGTTCGGGAAAACAGAAGGGAAATAGAAGCGCATATTTCAACTGATGAGTGGCCAAAAGTTAGTGAGGAATTAAAGGAAGCATTTTATAAAGCAGAAGAATTGGTTGAAAAATGTGAATCGGGAGAAATTGAGTCCGGTAATTTGGATATGAGAAAAATCAAATCTCATTTAGAGGAATTTAGAAGTAAAGTTGAGCAAATTGTTAGAAACAAAGAAACCAATTTAGCCAAAGAACTAACAGAAGATATTAATGATTTAAGTAGGGATATTATCACAAGTTCTCTGCCTGAAGGTTTTAGAGAAAGAATGTTCATTGAATATGTTGACCGAAGTTTTTCTGAAATAACTTGGAAAAATCCAAATAGAGCCAGACAGTTAACAAATCAAGCAATTGCAAATTTAAACAGTGAAGGCAATGTCAGAGAGCTGCAGAGTTTGTGTTCGCAAATTAGTGATTTAATCGACAGAAGTGTTTCGCAGCCACCTATTCCCGAAATGTAATAGTTTATGAAAAGTAATTACAAAATCATATCGACAAAAGAAACATTAGGATAATTATTAAAACTAAAAGTAATGAAAAGAATAACCATAACATTTTTGGCATTAGCTTTAATACTTTCTTCCTGCGAATCTGAACAAGCACAAAAAGAGCGTTTGGCTCTTGAAGAACAACAACGTATCGAACTTGAACAAAAACGAGCAGAAGAAGAAAAATTAGAAACTATTCGTTTGGAAGAGGAACGCATAGAGCTAGAGAGGCAAGCCGAAGCTGAGAGAATAGAAAGAGAAGCACGTCTTGAAAAGGAACGCAAGGAACAAGAAGTTTACGATAGATATATCAATAATTCTTTACGTACAGGAGCAACACCTTATTCAAAGTATTATGGTGGAAATTCCACTTGTGATGATTACGGTTGTTCTCAAATCAAAGTCAGAACAAGTAATTCTGATGTTTTGGTAACAATCAAAAAGAATGATAAAGTTGTAAGACACGCTTTTATTCAAGCAGGTGGCAGATATACTTTTTCTTTTCCGAATGGAACATATCAGCCATTTTTCTATTACGGAAAAGGTTGGAATCCTGAAAAGGAAATGAAAGGCGGAAAAATGAAAGGCGGTTTTATTTCAAATGAAGATTTTGGAAAAGATGACCCACAATTTTTAAGTAATAATGTATTAGAATACGAATTGATATTGCAACAAAATGGGAATTTCAGTACAAGACCAAGTAACTCCGAAGAAGCATTATAAATGAGCAACTACAAAGGCATATTACCAAAAGGTTTTTCCATTGATGAAAAGTACAGCGTTTTGCTCTTCATCAAACAAGGAAGCAATGCCGAAACCTATCGTGTAAAAGGCAAAGACGGGAAATTGTATTTTCTGAAATTGTTCAATTATTCCAAATTGAGCAGAACGGCTTTTGACAGCGAAAACAATTTGTTGGAAATTGAGTTTTTGAAAAAAGTACAACACGAAAACATTGTTTCTTACAAAGACAGTGGCGAAGTAATTTTCGAGAGCAAAAAATTTGCTTACTTGGTTTTGGACTTTATTGCAGGGGAAACATTGGCAGAACGAATAAGCAGAGAACGATTTGAAAATTACTACGACATTCAACAAGTAATTAATGATGTTTTAAACGGTTTGAATTATCTGCATACGTTGCCCGAACCGATTATTCATAACGAAATCACACCGCAAAACATCATGTTGGATTTGTCGGGCGATGTGCCGAAAGCAAAAATTATTGATTTCGGTTTTGCACGTTCGTTTCATTCATCAACCAAAGTATATAACAAAGTTGGTTTGAATTTGAACTATGTGGCTTCGGAATGTTTTAACGGTTTGTATTCGCCACAAAGCGATATTTTTTCGGTTGGTGCGGTAATGTATCAGTTGCTTTACGGTTTGCCTGCCTGGTTCAAAGATGTTTCAAAATTTGTTGCAGACAGAACAAATGCAGAAGAAACCGTTTTGCAGGAAAGAAATAAACCATTAAGGTTTCCGGAAATTTCAAAAGGTTTTATTGGCTTTGACGAAAGTATAAAACTGATTTTGAAAAAAGCATTGAGCAGCGATACCGAAAATCGTTTTCAAAATGCGAATGAATTTATACAAGCCATAAATGGCGAAATAGAAATTGAGGATACTGATACAATTCAAAAAATAAAATCGGATGACAAACCCGAGAAAAAAATCCAAAGTAAGAAAGCAAAAGGTAAAGGTTTTGATGCCATTGCAGGAATGAAAGATTTGAAAGCACAAATGCAGTTAGATGTTATTGATGCTTTGCATAATCCCGAAGAATACGCAAAATATGGCGTTACAATACCAAACGGAATGTTGTTATATGGTCCGCCACGATGCGGAAAAACTATGTTTGCGAAAGCCTTGGCAGAAGAAGTTGGATTTAATTATATGTTCTTTACGTCATCAGGTTTAAAAAGTAGGTATGTGAATGCCACACAGGAAAACATTGCCAAAATGTTTGAGGAAGCCGAGAAAAACGCACCGACAATTATTTTCATTGACGAGATAAACGAATTGCTACCCAACCGCGATAGTGATGCACACGAAATGAGTAAAAGTGCCGTAAACGAAATGTTAGCACAAATGGACAGAACAGGCGAAAAAGGAATTTTCATCATCGGAGCAACCAATTATCCCGATATGATTGATCCTGCAATGCTTGGCGCAGGTCGCCTTGAAAAGAAGTTTTATGTTGGACTTCCTGATTTTGAAGCAAGAAAAGCAATGTTTGAAATGTATCTAAAAAATCGTCCGTTGGATTTTGGAATGGATTACGCACAACTTGCAAAATGGACAGAAAACTATGTTTCGGCAGATATTGAATTTTTGGTAAACGAAGCCTCAAGATTTGCCTTGAAAACCAAAGCAAGAATTTCAATGAAAATTTTGGAAGAAACCATCAGGAATACAAAACCGTCCATACCCTTGCAGGAATTGAAAAAATACGAAGTGATAAAAGCGAAAATGGACGGAGAAAGTATTGAGCAAAAAGAACAGAAAAACGAAAGACCAAGAATAGGATTTAAACCTTAAAATCATAAAACATGGAAACGATAAAATTTGAACAATTGTTACTCAAAACTGCCTTTTGCTGTATGGCATCAGACGGAAATATTGACCAAAGAGAGATTACGCTCATTAAATCAATGTGTGAGAAATCCGAATTATTTAAAGATTTTAACTTTCAAGAAGAAATCAATCAGTTGGTAACAGAACTCAATGAAAAAGGTAAAGCGTTTATTCAGCATTATTTTGATTTACTGAAACAAAAATCACTTTCGGAAAAAGAAGAATTAACTTTAATTGATTTTGCTGTACAAACCATCAATGCAGACGAACAGGTTGAATATGCTGAAATTAAGTTTTTCAAAAATATCAGACACCGCTTAAAAATAAGTGATGAAAAGATTTTGGCGAAGTTTCCCGACCTTGAACAATACTTGGAAGAAGATATTATCACGGACAGTTTTCTTGATAAAATCACAAGCCAATATTTTGAAACAACGGAATTGCCACAGTTTGAATTGATAACTATTGACAACAACAAAGAATAAAGTTTTATCCCTTCGGTTCACTATATCCAACTAAAATTTCCGTCAAAAACCTGTGAGGTTTTCAAAATCTCAAAGTTTTATACTTTCTTTTTTTGATAAATATGACCTCAACAAATCTCCTTCTCGGCTCCACTGCAGACAACATCCCCGTTTCACAGTTTGAAATGGGAATTTTGGATGTAGTTTAACCTTGTCGAGATTATTTTCAAAAGAAATTAGCCTTTCAATATTTTTTATTATATTTGTTCATGATTATTGTATGTTCACGAATAATGAACAAAATAAATAAATGAACAAAATATTTTGATATGGAAAAGAGTGAAATGGTTCACAACGTATTAAATGCTTTGAATCAGAACATTAAAGCCGAATGGGATTGGAATGTTGCAGAGGGCACAACTGACAGTGGCATTGACGGAGTTTTGACAATCAGAGTGAACAACCGGCAGTTGCGTTTTCAGACCGAAGTAAAAAATGATTTGAAAAACCATCAGTTGTTTGCCATCATTCATCAAAAAGAAATAACGGATGATTTTCTTTTGATTGCAGGGAAATTATACCCAAATGTAAAAAAAATACTTAAGGAAAACCGCATCAATTATATGGAAGCAAATGGAAATGCATACATAGAAAGGGAAGGAATTTATTGGTATATCAATGACAACAAAACGGCAGACCTTCCAAAATCGAAAGGCAACAGAGCGTTTACCAAAACAGGATTGAAAGTAGTTTTTTATTTCCTGCTGCAGCCACAGTCCATCAACCTGACACATCGGGAAATTGCTGAATTTACAGGTGTTGCTTTGGGAAACATTCCTCAGGTTATCAACGGTCTGCTGGAAACAAATTTCATTCTGAAACTCAACAAAAAGGAATACACCATTAAAGATTACGAACAGTTGCTGAATAAATGGGTGGCTGAATACGAACAAACATTGAAACCGGGCCTTTTCAGGCAACGCTTTAAATTATTCAACCAAAACTGGAGAGATTTACGGTTTGATTTGGATAAAACGGTTTGGGGAGGAGAACCCGCAGCTGAAATTCTCACCCATTTTCTGCGTGCTGAAAAGTTGATTTTATATACAAAAGAAACAACCGCTGAATTGATTAAGAATTACAAACTCATTCCCGATAAAGAAGGTGATATTTGGGTTTATGATTTATTTTGGAATGATACGCTGAACACCCAAACAGCACCATTTCAATTGGTATATGCCGATTTGATCACTGCAAATGATCAACGATGTAAAGAAACAGCAAATATAATTTTCAATGAGCTCATCCAACCAAACCTATAAAGAACTGGCAATTCCCCACTTCAGAGAAGTATTTGAAGCCATCGATGAAGTGATGTTGAAATACGAAGTTCCCTATTACCTTATCGGCGCAAGTGCAATAGCCCTGCAATTACTCAATGAAAACATCAAACCGGGAAGAGGAACAAAAGACATTGATTTTGCCATTATGATTTCTTCTGCCGGCGTTTTTGATTCAATTGTAAATGAACTTAATAAACACGGATTCAATAAGGTGCAGGCGCCATGGACTTTATATCATCCGGGCTATAATGTGGCCATTGACCTTTTACCCTTTGGTGAAACAGAGGGAAATTTCACCTTAAACTTCCACGAGCGGCAGACTGATTTGCATGTTTTGGGATTCAAAGAGGTTTTAAAAGATACAAGCAAAGTAGCCATAGAAGAAAAGTATGTTCAGATACCGACGCTGCCCGGAATGGTTATTCTCAAACTAATTGCCTGGAGCGACAGACCGGAAGACAGAGGAAATGATTTGTATGATATTCTGCGCATCATAGAACATTATTTCAGTTTGAATTATGATGAAATAGTTGAACATCATTATGATATTTTTGCTGAAGGAGATTTTGATCAATTGATGATTGCGGCAAGAGTCTTGGGAAGACATGCCGGACATTTCCTGATTGGTTCCCGACAAATTAAAGACAGAATTCTATTGACATTAAACAATAATACAATCAATCCCCAAACTTCAGTCATTGCAAGACAGTGGGCACAGGAGAAGCAGTGGGATTTGGAATATGCCCATGCGCTGTTGGAAGAATTAAAATCAGGTCTGTTTGAAAATATTTCATAATCAGACTTAAATTGAATTGGAAAACCGTGTCAAGGTTTCAACCTTGATAGGCTTATTTTTTCAAAATTTGTAAAGTAAATACTCAAAAAAAGTAAAACACAATCACTCAAAATACTTCCCCACCATATGATTATTGGTAATATGACGAATAAGAAAATGATGAGAAGTTTTTTCAGAAAAGATGTACCAGGTTGTGTTTTTATTTCGGTTGTACGGAATGTAGAATAGGTTTTTACCGTATTTGGAAAAATATAAAGGTGCTGATTTGTCGATGTTTTCCAATCTGAATTCGCTTTACAAATCTGTCGGTATAGCCATCAACTTTGTAACTGTCCAAACACCAAATCCCTCAAAAACCCCACAGGTTTACTTCTCACTCTCCGATACCGGAAACTCTAAATCTGTAAGATAAAATGCTCCAAATATGTAAAATGAGATTTACATTTTGCACAAGTATAAATATTGCGGATTACGTTAAGCGAATATAAGACAGTGAGTTAGTCCGTATATTGGAAACTGCGGGCGCATTGCTCATACGGGGCGCAAAAGCCTGTGGAAGAACCGAATCTGAAAAGCAATTTTCAAAAAGCATTTTGCAGGTGGGCAGAGATGAACCTGTGTCGGCATTAATGGGAACTGACTCCAAAGGTTGCTGATGGGCAGGACATTCCGTTTGATATACATTGTACATTCAAAAACATTGCATTCCTGTTTGTGAGCATGAAACGGCTTTTTCAGTTTATTTAAAATTCATTCAGTTTCAAAAGTTCGGAAGTTCTTTTTCGGCTGTTTCTGTAATAATCACCACCAACTTTAGGATTTTTGTAAGACGGAATCATTTTTTGAATTTCTGACTTCCATTCGTTCACATTTTCGGGAAAACACTGATCGATCAGATCGAGCATAATTTTCACCGCGGTTGAAGCACCCGGCGAAGCACCGAGCAATGCCGCAATGGTACCGTCCTGCGAACTCACAATCTCGGTTCCAAACTGAAGAACTCCGCCTTCATTTTCATCTTTCTTGATGATCTGAACCCTTTGTCCGGCAACCGCTTCATCCCAATCTTCGGTTTTTGCTTCGCTAAAAAATTCCCTCAGCGTATTCATCTTGTCTTCCTTGTTCTGGCTCACCTGCTCGATCAGATATTTGGTCAGCGGGATATTGTGCAGACCGACAGAAAGCATCGGTTTGATGTTGCTCCATTCGATCGAAAGCGGAAGATCCCAATAAGATCCGTTTTTCAAAAATTTGGTCGAAAAACCTGCAAACGGACCAAAGAGAAGAGACGGTTTTCCGCCGATTACTCTTGAATCCAGATGCGGAACCGACATAGGCGGAGCACCGATTTTTGCTTTGCCGTAAACTTTTGCGTGGTGTCTGTTGATGATGTCGGGATTGTTGCAGATCAGCCACTGACCGCTCACCGGAAAACCGCCGTAGCCTTCGCCTTCGGGAATTCCCGATTTGTCGAGCAGCTGGATGGCACCGCCGCCTGCACCTATAAATACAAAGTCTGCATAGACTTTAATTTTCTCGCCGGTGGTCAGATTTTTAGTTTTGATTCTCCATTTGCCGTCTTTCTTTTTCAGTTTTTTGACTTCGTGTGCCAGATGCAGCTCCACATCGTTATTGATCAGCAGGTTTCGAATCAGTATCCGGGTCAGCGCACCGTAGTTGACATCTGTTCCCAAATCCATTTTGGTCACCGCGCCCACCCAGTCTTTGTCTCTGTCTTCCATGATTAGCGGAATCCATTCCTTCATCTGTTCATGATCTTTTGAAAATTGCATGCCTTCAAAAAGCGGATGTTCGGTCAGTGCTTTCCATCTTTTTTCAAGAAATTTCACATCGTCTTCGCCGGTCACCAGGCTCATGTGCGGCACCGGGTGAATGAATTCTGACGGATCTTTGATAAATCCCTTTTCGGTCAGATGAGCCCAAAATTCTCTTGACAATTCAAATGAAGTGGCGGTATTGACTGCTTTTTCAATGTCGATGCTGCCATCTTCTTTTTCGGGTGTATAATTCAATTCGCAAAAACCCGAATGGCCTGTTCCGGCGTTGTTCAGCGCATCCGAACTCTCGCCCGAAATCCGGTCGAGTTTTTCATAAATGATGATTTTGATATTTGGATTTAATTTTCTGAGAATCACTGCAAGTGTGGCGCTCATGATTCCGGCACCGATCAATACTGCCTGGGTTTGTTCTGTATTTTTAAGTTCCATTCAATCTTTGTTTTAAAGGAGTTCAAAGTTACGATTAAAAACACTATTTAGAGTCATTCTAAATGATGATTTTGATGAGGTTTTCAATTTCCGGTCGCTGACCGGTCTTTTTTTGATTTTTTATTGGGTTCCTGTATCATCACCGAATTTCTCATGGATGATTTCAAGAATTTTTTCAAGTGTTTCGGCAGGACTGAGATTTCCGTTGTCCACTTCTATTGCATCTTCTGCTTTTCTGAGCGGCGATACCTCACGGTTGCTGTCCATCCGGTCTCTTTCGGTTATATTTTCGAGCACTTCTTCATAAGTCGCAGGATGTTCGGTTTTGAGCAGTTCCAGATATCTTCTTTGCGCTCTGATTTCGGCAGAAGTATTCAAAAATATTTTTAAATCCGCATTAGGGAAAACGGTGGTTCCGATGTCCCGGCCGTCCATTACGATCCTTTTTTTCCAACCGAGCTTTCGCTGCTGAGCGACTGCATGATTACGGACTTCGGGAATTTTTGCAATCAGGCTTACTTTTGACGACACTTCCATTTCTCGGATTTCCTTTTCAACATCTTTGCCGTTCAGAAAAATTTCATTTTGTCCGTTTTCGGGATTGATTTCAAAATGAATATCGACTGATTTCAGACCATCAATCAAAGTTTTTTCATCGACGGTTTCACCATTGATCATCCGATTTTGAATCGCATAAAGTGTGATGGCACGATACATTGCGCCCGAATCGATATGGATATAACCGAGTCTTGCGGCAATCAGTTTTGCCAGCGTACTTTTTCCGGTTGACGAATAACCGTCGATTGCAATGATGAGATCGCGCATTTGACAAAGTTATGTTTTTGATTTTTATTTTTTGAACTGAATTTTGGGATGTGACTCAATTGACTTCCCGATTCAATTTTTGATCAATCTTAATTCCTGAATTTCAACAGGATGAAAAGCGATGAATCGGATGAATTTCAAAACCTCCGAAAAATAAGGCGTCGGTTTAAAAATTATTTGCTGAGAATGAAAATTCGTGTATATTTGCAGTCCAAAATTGACTGATCCGGGTAGTTCAGTTGGTTAGAATACCTGCCTGTCATCTCGTCAAGAATTCTTGACAAGACGGGTTCGATTCCCGGAAGAGAAGTTCATAAAAAGGAGAATATACAATTATTATAAAAAATAAGATCCGGTAGTTCAGTTGGTTAGAATACCTGCCTGTCACGCAGGTGGTCGCGGGTTCGAGTCCCGTCCGGATCGCTGAGAGCACTTCAGAAATGAAGTGCTTTTTTTGTTTCTGCCTGTCATCTCGTCAAGGATTCTTGACAAGACGGGTTCGAGTCCTCTCGTCTTGGAGGACGAGACAAAAGCACTTCAGATAGGAGATATCTTTTTTGTTTGATAGAATAAAAGCCTGTCATCTCGTCAAGGATTCTTGACGAGACGGGTTCGAGTCCTCTCGTTTTTGTGGACGAGGCAAAAAATTATTAAGCCAGAACAAGCAAACAATCAGCACTTTATTAAATCGAATATTTTCCCGAACTTTACACTTGTCTCTGCTTAAACTTCGTTCAAATGGAAAAGTATTTTGTCTATATTCTGTATTCACCTTCATTGGATGCGTATTACAAAGGATTTTCAACTGATGTTGAAAGAAGACTTAATGAACATTTAACCGGTTTTCCTAAGTACACGACAAAAATTTTAAACAGTTAATATTGAAGTAATTATTCTCTGATATAAGTACTCTTGCAAGGTAATCTAATCCATACTTAAAGACGCTGACCGCTCTGTTTCCGTGTTTTTTGATA
>Ga0206103_100037_pt1 | contig 178268 bp, 173 predicted proteins | sample 1B5Ametagenome_FD_148638 | JGI IMG/M metagenome (GOLD analysis project Ga0206103, IMG submission 148638) | Enriched microbial communities from leaf-cutter ant dump, University of Wisconsin, Madison, United States - 1B5A | ecosystem: Environmental > Terrestrial > Nest > Insects nest > Nest dump... | reverse complement strand
GACAAAATGCCTGTGGAGACTCCTCCGCCGGGTCGGGTGCCATCCAGGCATCCCGACAGGTGCGGGTCAATGAAGCAGGAATCGTGGATGTCGGATATTGTCTGAACAATATCCGTTACGAATACCCCCCTGAATGCGGTTCCGATCCCCCGTATGTGCGACATGTATCTCAAAGATATCGCCGATTGTATCCAGCTCGTATTGGGTGGCATATGGCACCAGATCTCTGGCAATAATACGAACCAGGCTTTGATCCAGCATGAGCTCCAGGGTTCGCGCCTGGACGTGCAACATTGGATCTACGTCGGCAAAACGCATGATCTGTTGACGCACAGCGGCGCGCATCTCTTCAGCGAGCATGACAGGGCTCCGATCTCATCAGTCAGATCATGATTTCAAATGGTGTTGGATTTCAATCCTACTCCTGGCAATATATGGGCGTGCTGAAAATCAGGTTGCTGAGTTAAAGCAAGGGATGGCGATATCGGCCGACGATTCCAAGACTGAAAGGCTCCAATCATTTTCGACAACGAAAATTTTTCGTTCCATAGCCCGTTGGATCGCGAGCTGGCACTCACCGCGGGTTCTATTTTCGGTTAACAAAGCATCGCAGAGTTTTCGGGCGCTGGTGCGGCCACCCAAGTGATGTAATGCCGCCAGAATCTCGCCGTCCTCTATGAATTTTGTTTGTATGATTACCTCCTATTCAACCGCTGCCTATATCAACGCGCTGCAAGGTTTCGTCCACGCTTCTTGTCGACAGTACAATTTTTACCTTGTTCAAATCCTATTACACTTTTAATCATCACACATTGTTACATCTGTTGTCTATGTGGTGATTGGGTCGTGCCGATTCTGGAGAATGCAGTATGGTCTCTGGAAAGGAATCTTTGGTGAGCGTCAAAAGAGAGGTAAATCATGCATTTCGTGTTGCGTGACGTGAATGGTGAACACCTGGATATAAAATTGGAATTTGGCTTGGAACCAGATGATGTCGCGCGATTTTGTCAGGCTCACGCGGTCTCTTTTTATGCAATGGGGACGCCGCCCGGGGTGGCCGATCCCAATCGGTTGGGATGGAAGGATCTTTCCCGTTTCCGAGTAGGAACACAGGAAGCAATGATGGGCGGGAGTTCTCGAGGAATAACGATTCCGCTGGAAAAAGTTGCAGCATGGAAACGCGATATGCAGGCGCTCTCTGATGATGAAGAGGCGTTGCTGGAAGATATCCTGGATGCTGCCAGGGTGATCGGGAAAAGGCATCCAGCCATCGAAGTCTCCTTGATCGAGCGTTCTCTGCGTTTAGTTTGCGCAGCAGCAGATACCTGGCAATTAGGAGAGATGGCGCGCCAACCTTCCTGGAGTGCAGCTCTTGCATTTCTTCCTGCCGGCACCTCCTTTGCCGATGACCTGGAGGACGTGATCGCAGGAGCCAGGATCCGAGAATTCGATTATGAAACAGCCATGACCCTTTCCAATGTGTTGCGGGATTGCCTGCGCATAGTACCTCCAGCCACCCGGATGCTGTGGCTCGAAAGCTCTTTCCCGCGGCATATCCTGGAACTTGGGGAAGCGACGGAAAATCGGATAACCGTGTAAATAAGAGTTTTCGTTGCGTCTTAACTTTTCATTAGATCCTTGCCTCTACAAAGGTCGATGCCTCATGGAAACAATTCTTCTTCAGAACGAAGGAGGGCATGCAGGCAACCTAGAACAAGGAACTCCGAATGTCTTCGATCACTCTACCCCGTGCCGTTCAGTCCAATCTGCTTTCCCTGCAGGGCACTGCCAAGATGATGGCGCAGACGCAGAATCGTCTCGCCACCGGCAACAAGGTGAACTCGGCTCTCGATAACCCAACGAGCTTTTTCACCGCTCAGAGTCTCAACACCCGTGCGGCCGACCTGAACTCGCTGCTCGATGGCATGAGCAATGGCGTGAAGACCCTGGAAGCGGCGGACAATGCGCTCAGCTCGATCACCAAGACCCTCGAATCGATGCAGTCTACCCTGCGCCAGGCACAGCAGGACAAGTCTTTCGAATCCTCTTCCTATACCGCCACCCTGACGGACGGAAAGTTCGCGGCCAGCTCCACCATTACGTTCGAAGGCGGTGCCACCGGCGTTGCTATCGGTGGAACCGCTGTCTCCATTGATGTCGCCGGCAAGACCGTGGATGAGGCTGTCGAAGCCATCAATACTGCGGCCGAAAAGAGCGGTACGCTGGATGGTGCGGTTCGCGCCAGCAATGATGGCGGCAAGTTGCGCATCGAAAACCTTTCCACTGCTGACCTTAAGGTCGCCGGCACCACCTCGGTTACCGGGAGCACGATCAAGGGCAATAGCGTTCGTGTCAGCCTGGCCAACCAGTTCAATGACCTGCGTGAGCAGCTCGACAAGCTGGTGGATGACGCCAATTACAATGGCATCAACCTTCTGCGCGGCGACAATCTGAAGCTGACCCTGAACGAGACCGGCTCCTCGAGCATGGACATCAAGACCAAGGATGGTGACGGCCTCAATGCCAGCAATCTTGGTGTCGAAGCGGTGAAGGCGGCGGATTTTGATGTCGACACGGATATCGACACCATCGTCTCGACCGTCAAGAGCGCCCTCAACACTGTTCGTTCGACGTCTTCGTCTTTCGGCTCTAACCTCTCCATGGTGCAGAACCGTCAGGACTTCACCAAGTCGATGATCAATACCCTCCAGGGCGGAGCCTCGGAGCTCGTGCTGGCCGACGTCAATGAAGAAGCCGCCAACCTGCTGGCTCTTCAGACCCGACAGGCGATGTCGCAGAACTCCCTGTCGCTTGCGAACCAGGCGAACCAGTCGGTGCTGCAGCTTATTCGCTGATAATACCAGACTTTAAAACTCTAACGGCGGGCACATAGCCCGCCGTTTTTTTTGTTTCACGCTATACCATGCTCCTTGTTGATTGCGGTGTCTGCGTGCATGCTCGCCTAAAAGGTGGTTTGGCATGATTTTCGAAACAAAATATTCCTATACTGTCGAGGCTCGGTTGCGAGGCAGAAAGGGCGCTAAATCTTTCCTGATAGAGGAAGCCGCTCCGATTCAGATTGAGGACATTGACTCCACAATTGCCCCTATTGCCTACTGGTGGCACCCAACAGCACTTTGCGACGCATCCTCTTCTTCCGATGTTTATCCCGCTCAGGTAGCCGTCAGATTGGTGGACGGAAAACTTTATCAACCAATGGTTGCCTGGAAAAATGAAGAAACCTTTGCGCCAGTAGATGGCGCCTTCATGCGCAATATTAAAAAATCAAAGGATGCAATTGGTCTCCTGGATGCTGCCGCGGTTGCCCGGACGCTCGAAACCGGACATTTGTTCAGCACGCTTGGCAGGTATAAAACAATTCCAAGAAGAGAGCCTGATATCGATCCGTTGTTGATCAGAGAGGTCAAATCATCCAATCGTGATGCCCGTTTGGCTGAAATGGCGAACCATTATGCAAAGTTTCTTTTCATTGATGGGATCGTTCATTTTCAAACTCCTGTCCCTTTTGTTAAGGTCGATCTTGAAAGGTGGGGCAACAGCATTCAGTTGCGTGAACCCGACACATTAAGATTTAGCCAGCCATGGAATGTGTTTTCCATGGCTCGTTTTGATGAAGCACGCAATCTTTACCGCAAGAGGGACGCTAACACTGTGCCCCCTGCTCGCGTGGACTGGAAGTTGCTTACCCCCGAAATTCTGATCCCCGAAGCAGTCGAGGTTGACGAACATGGTTTCATGGTTCGCGCCGTCGCCAGGGATGTGTTGGATCGTGTCGGCGATCTTCGCCGATCGTTCGGGTATGGCTGGTCTTCGAGATTGTCCGGCATGCCGGTGGATGCTGTCGTCGCCTATGGGGAATTGCGTGACGCATGGGATGATAAGATGCCAACAGCAGAGATATATCGGCTGCTTATGGCTTTCTCTGAAGTGGCCGATTTCCCTGGAATTGAAGACGGAATACCTAAATTGCAGGAACGCTTGCAACGCGATGGTGCTGATTTCCTTCTAGAGATGGAGATGCCTCAGCCATGATCGAGATTCCCTTCATTTACAAGATGACCGTTTCTACCGAGAAGGGCGATGAGGTTGATCGCACTTATCGTGAAGTGATGCCTTTCGTTCCTGAAGAACTATCTTCTGATGATTGCCCGGTCGTATTGCGTTCTCATGGATTTCTACCGCTTTATATCGGGGATGGTGAAATTCCACCACCGGTAGAGTTCAGATTGCATCATGGCGAAATTTATGAGCCATTGCGCCATGCTCCTTGGAATGGCGGCCAATGCCGAATTCAAGGTGTTTCTCAAGACTGGAATGAAGATCGCCTCGCATCCCACATGATTACAATCATGCGGCCGGAAAATCATTGTCTGAATGTTGAAGATGTCAAACTAAAAGGCCCTCCTCGAGCCGATCGGGTTATCGATGCCAGAGGCCGAGATCAGGTTATCAAGACAATGGAAACCTTTTCTCGAGACTTCATTTTCATTGATCGGATGATGTATCGTCGGACGCCTGAACCCGTTCTCCTGGCTTCCATGCATGGCGTTTCCTTATGCCGCTCGATTATGTCCATCTCTGATGAAGAACGGCATCATGCTTATCGCCTCGATGACCTTCCCGCAGCTATTCGAAGAGCAGAGCTCCTTCACGAGACTTCAAGAGGATCGCATTCTCCGTTGAGAATGCCTGAATACGAATTATTGGATACTGGCTGGCTTGAATATACTATTGAACAGTCGACGTCTTTACAGGCCATCCGTAAATTCAACCGACACGTAGAGGATATGCTCCCTCGATTGCCGATTCCGGTGATGCGGGCTTTCTGTGGGCTTAGGGATTCTCTACGTCCACTCCAGTACGATCCCAACTTCGTCGTGGATATAAATGTCGTGCTAGCTAAGGTGGAGGATCTCGCTGACGAGATAAAGCAAACCAATGTCGACATCTGTACGACGGTTATCCTGGACGTGGTAGATCGCGCACGTGCAGCAATGACTATTGATATGGATGCTTTGCAGGGATTCCATCTTTAGGGTCTACTCTTTAAACACCCATCACTTGACGCTTACCGGCCTGATTGCGGGCGAGCCGTCTATCCCGCCGGTTCTCGACGCGATTCAAGGGCTTCACATGGATGCTCACACGCGGTTCAGAATCTCCTGATCATGGCCACGACCAGGAGAACAACCATCACAATCGAAACAAGAACGTTATAGCCAGCCAATGATAACCCCATAAAGACGAACTGGGGAAAATCGCACTGTGTCACTGTCTCCATTTTCTGGATGGATTCAATGCTGATTGGAGCTCCACCGCCACTGCAGGCTGTTGGCCCCGGCCAAAATCCCCACTCAATGCCCGCGTGGTAACTTCCCAGAAAAGCTCCCCATAGCAGCATACTGATCACACCGATAACCATGACGTTTCGCCCAAGTGGAGGCACGGAACGCCAGAGAAAAACGATGACGAAAAGGATGGGTAAGCCCCAATAATAGGGTTGCCGTTGCTCGAGACAGAGCTCACATGGTGTTAGCCCGGCCAAGTGCTCAAACAGCAGAGCGCCGATAATGGCCAGAAAGCCTATGGTAAACGCAAACCCAGCCCAACGACGGCCAGAAATGAACGCGAGAGGCATGGGTGACCTACCTTTGTCCAGTAATCAGGCGCCGGCAAGGGTCGTCATATCGTCTGATTAGTTCTGCAGGATCTCCGTCTGGACCCAACATGGCGTTCATTTCCTCCATGACCGTATTGAGCCGGCTGGCAAGAGTTTCGATGGCTCTTTGGTTGTGCTGGTTGCGGCTCATCACGCTATCAAATGCATAGCCCGCGGTGGCATCATATTGGGAAGCAGTTTGTCGATCCCGATTAGCCAGAGAGAGCTCAGCCATAATTCCGTAATAGGCGGCGCAATCCACCTGATCCTGGTCACTGCCTCCTGCCTGGGCAATGGCAACACCAGGGATGGCGGTAATCGTCAACGCCAGAAAAAATGCCTGTATCTTTTTCATTGTCATGCCACCAACCTCTTTTGTCCGCTGGCCCATTTGTTCAGTTCTTCATAAATGACTTTCTCAATAGTCTTTTCGCCCTCGGCAAGAACGTGCTGGCGAATGCAGTTCCGTACAAACAATTCAGCGTCCGAGAAATTTTCCGGTGACATCCGGAAGGAAATGAGCTCAAGATTCACTTCACCTTCGGCAATGGAATCACCGTAACGAATATCGGTGTACCCCAGATTGTCGAAAAGTTCTTTCATGAATAAAGGATAGGCTTCCAATTCCGCCCGAGGCAATTCCAAACGGATATTAAAACGACGCCAGATGGCACCATCAAGCATGGAAGCGTGGTTGGTTGCAGCAAAGCAGACTACATGACTGGGAACGTTATCCAATTGCACAAGCAAGGTGGATGTTACCCGTTTCATCTCCCCTGATTCCTGAGCGTCTTCGCGTTCACGCCCGAGGGCATCGAATTCGTCAAAGAATAAAAGACAGGGTTCCTGCTCGGCGTAATGGAAAAGCGCCAACAGATTGCGGGATGTCTCGCCAGGAATCTTGGAGATCAGATCGTCATAGCGCACCATATAGGCGGGAACGCCGAGCTCCCGGGAAACAGCACCGGCCAAAACGGTTTTACCGTTGCCAGGAGGCCCCATCAGCAGAACCTTATGCCGTGGTTCCAGGCCAGCAGCTTCGAGGACAGAACGCTTGCGCTGTTCGAGAAGAAAATCGTCGATGGCAATACGAACGTCTTTTGTCAGACGCAATTCATGTAGGGATTTAATGACCTTCAACGGCTCAAGCCCCAGGGGGCGCTCATCCCTGCGATTCATCGCGTTGTCAATTCTATCTGCCAGGGCGTTTTCCCCAATTTTCCTGGCATCACTTCCTACTTTTTCCGCTGTCTGACGTAGCCGTGCTGAATCTCCAAGCGTTGCAGCTTCGAGCAAATTCACAAAATCTTCGGTGCTTGCAGGCATTTTCACCATCAGATGTCGATATCCATAAGGAATATTCGGGGGTATCTTTCGTAACGTCAAGGCGAGGGAGCTAATCTTCCACCCCTCGCCTCGTACAATTAGGAGCTAGCAGCTTCAGCTAAAGCGTTCTGACATCTTCTCCCAACGCGGAAACCTGGTTTCAGGCTTCCGCAGAACACAGTTCGTCAAAGCGTTTCTGGTTCTCCACGCGATCTTTTTCCACTTGAGGATTTCTATTTCGCTCGGCCGCGGAAACTGAAGCCGCTTGATATCGCTTCCTCGCATGTCCAATCCAGGCTTGGTTATGGTGGTGGCAGGATTTTCGCGATCCGGGCGCTTGCGTACAACGTCCTGGAGACGGATATCAATATCCTTTTTGCTTTCGAACAAGGCCTTGTCGAGTTTCTTGGCGATTTCATCACAGATCGCCTTACCAGCGACCCAGTCGGTTTTCTCCTGCACACAGCCTTTGGAAAGTTGGGCGTCGAGCATCACATAAGGTGCGCGAGCCATGGCTGGAGTCGCTATCATTCCTGCTACGGCGATTACAAGGATCATGGTTCTGTTCATGGTTTTCTCCAATTCATTCCCGGCGAATCGTTACCGGTGACCTTATCTATCCTTGAGTCGCCTTACGTATGCAATGTTAAAACGCTCCTGCTTGTCTATTGCCGTAAGAAGTTCAATTATCGAACACATTGGGTAGTTATGGACGCATCATGAAAAATCGCATCATTCAGGTTCCTGTGTCTTATCGGGGATATTATTATTTGCCGCGCCGGCGTACGCCAGACCAACATAAATTTCGCGCTGACGTGCCTGTATCCCTGGTTGAAATGGATGAAACCGAAGCGCCCGTTGCGATTGAGATAGATTGCGTTCCTGGAGCCAGAGGTACGGTCTCCTTCCGTTGGGATGGGCAATCGTTCTGGCGCCCCATGCTTGCTGAAAACGAAGAAAGTCCGGTTGGTATCGACGACCTTATCTCCCGGGTCGCAGCAGAGCCAGATCCTCTCTATCGCCTTGTTGAAAACGGCGTCATCCCTTCCAAGGTACCAGCGAGTCCTCCCTGGCGAGATTGGCCTTTTCCTCGCTATATCTCCGGATCAAACAGGCCAGATTCCTTCGAGGATCCATTCAGATTGGTGTCGAGAGACCATATCCAATGGCGTTGGCATGAGGACGACCTCGAAAAGGTAGAAAAGCAGGCGCATGAAGCCGCTGAAGGCGTGGCAGTCATCGGAGGCATTATGTACCTTCGGACACAGGAGCCGTATCTCTGCTACGGGACGCACAATGGTATTGTTGTTTGCCCCTCTTTGCCGTATCGGGGCGCTTTAGGGAGATTTGGACCTGGTCTGAATTCGATATCGACCCGCCTGGATCGTTTATCGGATCTCATGGCGTTGAAGGATTCCTTGACACCGGACGCTGCCCCATCAGCAGCATCTCATGATAGCGTGCGGGTAATCATGCCAGAAGCATTGCAGCGGGACGACCTCGATGTAGCCGCCAAAATGCTTTTTGGGCCATTGCTGGATTTCATCGGGAATTCTGTTTCGGCTCTTTCGTCAACACAAACCGTTCGTTTGTGGTGTGATCTCAGGGATGCCGCGGATGCTTACGCCAGTGGCGAGTTTTCCGCTTTTGAAACTGGCCTGGACATTCTGCAAAAAATGCCATCGGCCGGCATGGATATCGATCGCACCCGCCATCCTATGGTAAGCGATATCCATGATACGGTTAAATTTCATATCGAAACTCATGACCGGATATTCCGACCTTTGCTGTCCTCGGGTTTGGACACTTTGTCAGCACTACATCTTTGACCCGGGCAGGGACGATGGTGCCATGCAATGAATGATCATATTTTGAAACTGTCATAAGGAGCGGTTCCAATGAAGGCTTTGCATTTGTTTGAAGCGATGGGGGTGGTTAACGCTCCGGAAAATCACATCCATCGGTTCTTCGTTGACGGCGCGACACATGAAGTTCATATCCTTGACGCCGATACCGGTGGAAAGGTTCAGGAGAATACGTCACGTTTCCGTTCAGTTTTTGAACGCTCGGCCAGTAGTAGAGCGGATTTTTATGACATCGTTCTGGAGACCAGCGATGTCAGGGATGTCATGGCCTTCTGCTATAGCGCCGAACATGGCACCCGTTTTTCGCTTTCAGGTGATGCCGTCCCTGAGGAATATCAGTTCGAATGGGAGGGAACATCCATCGTAAATGGCTTCGCTGATGAACAATATGGTGAGTGGGTCGGAGATGCGACGACCTCTTGGCCACATAATGATGACGGTCGGGCTGTTTTAGTTACTCCGGCAGCAGAACGACCATGGGGTGAGGCTTATTTGACATGGCGAGATAACCTGGCGATCGCCATTATGGAACAGGAGATCGTCCCGACACTACGCTAGATCAGCATATTCAGGCTATCTTCTTGCGTTTAACACCATCGACCATGACCAGGATCTCATCCGATGGCAGGGTGAATTCTCTTGCCAGCTGAAAAATGGAATCCCCGTCCGCGTAGCGGCGGCGAACTTCATCCATGACGTTTTTATCCGGTGTTTCACTCTCGTCTTTTTCGGGCTCGATGTCCTGGATGGGCATCTGCATCATTATTTCCATGGTGGCGCGAGCCCGACTTACACGGCTTTTGATAGTTCCGGTCGCAACCTGCAGATCTTCGGCGACCGCATCGTAGCTTTCACCAAGTTCACCAATAGCCAGTAAGGCTTCCGCCTGCTCAGGCGGCAACAATGCGATACGGGCATAGGCGTCCGCGAGTAAAATGGCGTCTTCCTGTTGAGGCTTCGTCGATAGCTTGGCAGCGTAGCTGCCGTCTACATCTTCCACGACCCGTTTTTCCTTGCGGAGCGTGGACAGGAATTCATTGAAAAGGATGGTGCTAAGCCATCCTTTGATGTTGGTGCCAGGCTGGAAGGTGTCATGCTTGTTGAGCGCCTTCAGTATGGTGGTTTGAACCAGATCTTCTGCCCGATGATGATTGCGGCATAATTTCAAGGCGTAACTGTGCAAAACCTTCATGTTGGCCACAAGAAGGCTTTCGAACTCGCTGCTTCGGGCGCTCTTCTGAATCACGCAGCTACCTTCATATGCTTTTCAAGATGACGGAAGATCGTGCTGGCAAAGGTTGCGTTCATCGAAACACGACGGGATCTTGCCTCAATGCGCGCCCGCTCCATAGCAGTTTCAAAATCAAACTCATCAAAGGCGCTGATCAGATCCTTTGGATGTTTCTTGAAAAAAGGTTCGGCATCGAGGACGTAACAAAGTCCTCTCACGATATTAGAGCGAACCTGTCCAGGATTGCCATCACCTGATTTGGTGATGCATTTCAACGCCAGGATGAATACGTCGACGCCATGCTGATCGAGCAATTTATACATCGATCCGACAGCGAGCGTTTCACCAACCTTCAGGTTACTTGCCTGAACGGGATAGCGGCAGATCGTGACGCCGGCCTTAGCGCAGGCATCACGTACCGCGATAGCTTTTTCATCCCCTGCGGCAAGCCGTGCGGCATGAATCTGTAGTGGTGTCATCGCCGTCACTTTACCGTTGATATCCGCAAAGGCCGCAGCCTGCTCAGCGGAATCAGCAAAAATGACAAGACATGGAATGCGTTCAATACCCAGGAGAAGGCACACAGTGGCACGGTGCTGACCGTCAACAATCGCATAGACGCCAGGGCCGACAGCAGCCACGATTACGATACCGAATTTAGCCCAGTTAAAGTTCCTGGCGATCGAGAGGATGTTATTTTTCCCGCGGCTGCCAATTTCACGCTGGTAAGTGGTGTCAATTACCAGATCCTTGACTCGCAACCATTCAACTTCGGGTCTTTCCCCCAATTCATCAGGAATCTGGGACTTGTCGAAATCCTTGAAGTTCGGAATCTCCAGTTTGCGGTACTGTTCCATCGAATCGAATCCTTCCGGTGACGCTGGAAGGATGATGCACATGGACCAGGCATCCGGCAACTGGATTGGGCTTGCTATCCAGTTGTTTATGGGCTTGCTTTACCCAATAAAATTCTTACTCGGACAAGAATATCACTGATGCCGTGCTCACTGATTCGCTCGGACATGGAAACTACCGGCATGAAGGGACGGCATACCAAAGCGGGCGATCAATATCTTTAAGCCAGCGCCATTCCAGGCGATGAATGCCGTGTTCGATTCAAGGTTGGTGCGGCACCCGTATTGGATGTTGCTAAACAATATCTGCTATGAGTGCCTCGTTGATCAGGCAATCACCACTTCTGGAGCCACACCTTTGGGTTGGATAGCATTGATGGCTCCCGGATCTCTTTGACGGTTGTCCTGGATTGTTTTGAGGGCGAGCTCGGCATCATTCTGATCCAGGTTGGCAAATTGAATTGTCGTTTCGCCATCGCCCAACGTTATGACCAGGGTGGTACCGAGTCTTTCTTCCTGCAAATTGATGTTTGTGATGTCCTTGATTGGCCAACGATCAACTCTCGTCCATTCGTTCTGCAAGGAGCTTCGATAAATGCTTTCGGATGAAAGGCCGACCAGACTCTGGACGCGCTCGGCCGATTGCTGCTCAAATACCTGTCGGTATCCTTTTATTCCGCGCTTTCCTTCACTGATCCGTAATCCCTGAATGACGAAATTTACTGCGATCAGAAGAACAGGGTAAACGGAAACAGCAAGAAGAGCCGATATGGATGGATCGTCGTGCAAAACCACGGCCAACGCCGCAATGACAAAAGCCGCCATGAGCAGGAAAACGGCGACAGCATGAAAATAACGAGCTCTTCTCTGTGCAGCAGCTTTACCTTCAAGAAAAGCTGTGTCGAGAGCCAGCATGATGCTGTTGCCAGTTCCGAATGCAGCGGTGATGTCCTCATCGCTTCTACGAGCAACATTCACCATTTCCATTTGCGCCCGTGAGCGCTGTGAGCGCTCAATTGCCTTCCTGTTTTCGATTTGACTGTGGTGTATTGTTGGCCACTCGATTGTCTTGCTCATCTTCAAGTCCTTGCGATATCGGTTCGTGGGATGGAATCACGCCATGGCCTTGGTGCGCAAGCAGACTCATCTCAATCGGTTAACTGCCCCTTTCAATGGAAACAGGCAAAGAGCGATCAGGCGGTGCCGTGGTTGATACCACCTTTAGCCCGAGTTGGGTAAGCAACTCTTTTCCTTTGTTAAAGTCGACCGAGGAAACTGCGTCAAGCCATGGTTCTATATCTCCTGCCGCAGTTTCGTAGAGAATATTGTATCGGCCGGCGACATTGATTCCATAAACTCTTACCATCTCATCGAGACGAACCGTTTTGATATCATAACCCGTCCCTGTCCATGTACTGCGGCACCATATCGTATTACCGATCGCGCCAGGAATTCCTATCTCAAGCAGAAAGTTGAATAACGCTTCCTGCTTCCGGGCGGCGGCTGCTCGATGGAGAAGAATGCCGGCAGCCACAAAGAATCCGAGAGAGAGCATTGAGCCCAGGATTAGCACGGCCATCGCCCATGGATGGTTTTCAAAAATCACATAAAGACTTATCCCAAGGCTGAGCGATGACACCGCCACGCTCAGGCACCCCATGGTTGCAGCCCTGGTCAATGCTGTACTACCACTATGGTTGTGCTGCATCTCCTCGACGAACGAATCGTTCCCTTTAAGGGTAACCTGGACCTTATCGCTCGCGGTGTTCATTTCCCTTTGGAGCCCTTCATCAATCGCTTCAATGGCTTTCTGTGCCAGAATGAAAGACTGTCGACGTTTTTGCGGGATCTCTACGATTATCGTCATTCGTTTTCTTTAACCTGTGGGAAAGCCCTGGAAGTAGAAGATAATGAATCTTCCGATTTCATCGTTCCCTATAATGGTTGTTTTCCATATCTGTGGATAGCCTGTTTGTGAATATGAGGAACATGTCATGAATTCGAATGATTTACGGGACTTCATCACATTGGGTCTGCGATACAAGGAAACACTGTCTCGTATGCAGGAGCTTGTATCCGAAAACGAACGCGCTTGGACCCGGAATGGCTGGCGAGCCTCTTATGAAGAATATATTGCATTACTTGCTGATTTACCTTCCGGAGGCAATTCGGATGAAATGATGCGAGAAATGCATCCTTCAGTCGCCTCTACCTATGACATGATCACTCATCACTCCGTGGAGTTTGCGGCCAAGCGTAATGAACTTGTCAATTCCGCTCATCTTCTCGTCCGAGAAGCTCTTGCCGAATTGGGTCGGGCTTTGTCGCCAATTTTGGTATCGGCGGTTGAGCGTAAAGTCAGCTCTGACTTCATGGAGATTCTGGAAGCTGTTTATCGGGTGGCAGAATTGTATCGTGCCAAACATTTAGATGGCGTTAAAACCATGGCCTTCGATGGCAATGGCCCTTTCATGCGAGAATTACTGAAGCCTGTCGCTACCATGTTGGGCATCGACATCAAACATCGGAATTGGCCTTTGGAGACGATCAAGGCATACCAGGAACAAAGTTTTCACCGTCCGTTTGATGCATGAGTTGTTCCGCTATGTTACTAAACACGTTCATTTAAACGATTCGCCGAGATCTCCCTTGTTCAAAACTCTCGCAGCCCTCTTCTCCGTCGACGACCGTCATCTAAAAGTCTACCGCAAGAAAGTTGATGCCATCAATGCGCTCGAAGCGCAGATAACAGCTCTTTCAGACAACCAGATCACGGAGCGTTCGCTCGCCTTGCGTGAACGCGTGATGGCGGGTGCAAACCTCGATCAGATTCTTGTGGAGGGTTTTGCACTTGTCCGGGAAGCTGCTCGACGTGAGCTCGGGCAGCGGCATTACGATGTCCAGCTTATTGGCGGCATGGTGCTGAATGAAGGCCGCATTGCCGAGATGCGAACCGGCGAGGGCAAGACCCTGGTGGCGACTCTGGCGGCCTATCTCAACGCTCTTACCGGTAATGGCGTTCATGTGGTCACCGTCAATGACTATCTCTCCCGTCGCGACCATGACCTCATGGCACCGGTTTACCGGATGCTAGGCTTGACGACTGCCCACCTCGGCCCTGATGATCCCCACCCAGTACGCAAGGCTGCTTACGCAGCTGATATCACATACACGACCAATAATCAGATTGGCTTTGATTACCTGCGTGATACCCTTGCCATCGATCGGGATGGACAGGTTCAACGTCCTTTTTCTTATGCTATCGTTGATGAGGTTGACTCCATCCTGATCGATGAAGCACGTACACCTCTCATTATCAGCGGGCCAGCTGAAGATCGCTCTGCGATTTATGCCGCCATCGATCGCATCGTTGTTCGTGTACCCAAGAACGAGGTCGAACAAGATCTCAAGGAACGAAGCATTTTCCTAAAAGATGAAGGTCTGACGCGAATCGAAGCCATGCTGAAACGCGTTGGCATGCTCGAGGAAGATGGACAGTTACACGATCCCCAACACGGACCTCTTCTGCACCAGATCACCGCGGCGCTCCGTGCCCACCATATGTTCCAAAGGAACAAGCATTATATCGTCAAGGACGGTGAAGTCGTCATTGTCGATGAATTTACTGGGCGCACCATGCCTGGACGCCGTTTCAGCGATGGCATTCACCAGGCGATCGAAGCCAAGGAACGTGTCGCCATCCTGGCAGAGAACGATACGTTGGCATCAATTACGCTGCAGAATCTTTTCCGTGGGTATCGCAAACTCTCCGGAATGACGGGAACAGGCGTTACCGAAGAACGGGAATTCGCCGATATCTACGGTCTCGGCGTGGTCGCGATTCCTACCAATCGGCCAGTGATCCGCAAGGATCTGCCCGATATGATCTATCGCACACACGAAGAGAAAATCGCCGCGGTACTCGAAGCCATCGAACAGGCGCATATTCACCTGCAACCCGTTCTTATCGGCACCTCAACGATTGAGCATTCCGAAGAAATCGCCAAAGCCTTGATCAAGCGTGGCTATTCACAAATCGACTTCGATGATGCTCAGGCGATGGAAGCGAGCTATGCAGCGGCCGAAGCCGGAACCCCAACCAAGCGTTTCGCCGTTCTGAATGCGCGACAAAATGGTCAGGAGGCCTATGTCATCGGTCAGGCCGGCATACCAGGAGCCATCACGGTAGCCACCAATATGGCTGGTCGCGGTACTGATATTCAACTCGGAGGGAATGCAGCTTTGCGGGTTGAACGCGAGACCTCTACCTTAGTCGGGGACGCGGCTCAGAAAAGAATCAACGACATTGAGGAACAAACCGCCCGTTTGGCAGAGATGGCTCGTTCATCTGGCGGCTTGCTGGTGATTGGTACAGAGCGCCATGAATCCCGCCGTATCGATAATCAGTTGCGCGGCCGCTCTGGACGTCAGGGAGATCCAGGTCGTTCACAATTCTTCCTTGCCTTCACCGATGATGTGATCCGTCGTTTCGGTAAACTCGATTTTCTTGCCGACCAATTGGAGCTCAAGCCCGGTGAAGCTATTTCACACCCGATGATCACTACTGCGGTCAATAAGGCTCAAGCCAAGCAGGAAGCACATAATTTCGAGATCCGCAAAAACGTTATTCAGTTTGACGATGTGGTGAATGAACAGCGCAAGGCAGTTGCCGCCGAGCGTAATCGCCTCATGGATGCCGACGATGTGCGGGATATCGTGCTTGAAATGAGGCAAGACTGGATCCAGGATCTGGTGGATCGCACGGCGACCTCTCCCTACCCCGAGCAATGGGATGTGCAAACATTGGTTTCAGAAACCAAACGAGTTTTGCATATGGATTTGCCAATTGAGGCTTGGGTTCAAGAAGACGATATTGATGCCCGTGACCTGTATACCCGCCTCCTTGACCTGACTGACACGGCTTTTGAAGAACGTTGTGCAGCCTATGAGGAAATTTCCGGAGAGGGAACATTCGACAAGGATATCGCCAAGCGTTATGCATTGCTCGTGCTGGACATGGCATGGCGCGATCACTCTGCAGATCTGGACCACCTGAAGCAGGTCGTGGGACTTCGAGCTATTGGACAGCGAGATCCACTCTCAGAATTTCAGATTGACTCTTCTGATGCCTTTGACCGCATGATTGATCGCTGGTACGAATTCGTTACCCTGGAAACGATGCGGAATCATGCCAGGGATTTCAATGCAGCATGACCGATGATGCGATATGGATACCGCCAGATATTGTACGCATCTGCGCACAATATCTGGCGCGTCCCGAAAATACGAACGGTGGAATCCTGCGCCCTGTTCTGGGTGATGGCGATGTTTCTGATGGCACTTTGCATGCCTGTATTGAACGAGGCAAAACGTTACGAGATCGCGACGGGTGTCTTTTGGCACGCATAATGTTGACCCTGTCGCAAGAACAACGACTTTCTCTACCTGAAGCTGCCCAAGCCTGGGAGATTGCCAGGCATGCCGGAGGCGGTAATTTTACAGGAGGACTTTAATGCCAGCTTGCTCAACAGACCTTCAGGAAAAGCTGGAGAACGTCACGATCTCGTTGGCTCGTCGTCCAAAAATCTTCCATGATGGAGCCGACGTTCAACCTTTGCCCCCGCGGCTATGGGAAAAGCTTCGCCTTGAATTACAGGCGGAATTTCGGCGAGCGACAGGCGAACCCCAAGCTGTTCTGCATTTCGAGATACCGGGTATACAGGGTGTTGAGTGACCCCTGCTCAGTGTCTTGTTCAATGCCAGTCTGGTTCAGATAATGCGTTGGTTCACGCCAGGTAAGGATGGCGTTGCTGCTCTTGAGGTTTCCGTGTCGAATACATCTTCAAATGACAAAGAAAAAATTTGGGATGCATGGCTGAATGGAGACAGCATCCAGCAGATCTCTTTTTATCAGGAGTTGCCCCTGCGTCAGGTGAAGGCAATTCTTGCCGATGAGCCTCCTGAGTCCATCCTGAAGGATGGTAGATATCAGAGAAATTGCCTGGCATTTTGGGTCGCTGCAGACCCGTTGATCATGGTTTTCTCTCCCCGGAAATATACGTCCGCTGTACTTCGTAAAGCTCTTTCCGATATCCGTCGACGTGAGCGGGTTCTAGGGACAGAGATCATCCCTCATATCCTCGAGGGAGTTGAAGTGGACGTGGCCATCCGCATGGTTGAAAACCGAGGCGTACGAGCGTACCACTTTGATAATGATGGTGAGGTTGGTCTGGGTATTCCTGAAGTCACTCAAACCTTACCTAATCCAGGGATCTGACTGGGGAACTGTCTTTTTGCCAAATGCCATCCTGATCTTCAGGTTGTTAAACCTGAAGGGTCTTCGTAGCCGATATTGTCCAGACAACATCCGCTACGAAGTGTGATGTCTGCTGATGAACAGGCTTGACGATCGATGGATAACCAAACATCCCGACAGGTGCGTGTCAATGAAGCAGGAATCGCGGATGTCGGATATTGTCTGAACAATATCCGTTACGAATACCCAAAGCAGGATACGCTTCAAACCCTTTGACCTGGAGACGAATTTCTGGTTATTTACGCCTTTCATGTGTTGCATGACGATTGCGCATGTGGTCCACACATTCGGCACCCTGTTAACCCCCTATAAGTAATTTACTTATAGGTATGTCGATGTAATCTTCCTTTAATATGGAGAATCCTGAATGAAGAGACGTAAACTTTCTGCCTCGATCGCCTCTATCATGGCTGCTGCCATGATTGTATCGGCCGGCGTCACCCATGCCCAGTCTGTCTTCGATGTGTCGCCTACTGCTCTGTTGCAGCAGGTTCAGGCCAGCGTCCAGGCCGGTGATTTCCAGAACGCTCTGGCTCTGATCGCTCGCCTTCGCGCCATGGGCGTGACCAGCATTACGGTTGATGGTTCTGTTATTGAACTTGCCGTGCTCGAAGACCTTATCGTCCAGGGATCTCCGGAAGCTGTGCAGATCATCGTTGCCGCGGTTGCCGCTGCTGAAGCCGGCGTCGCCGCTTTCAACTTTGATTCCGCAGTCGTCGTCAGCACCCGGCCGATCCAGGATAACTTCCCGACTAGCTCTGCCGGCTAATCTTACGGCTTAATATCCGTAACAAATAAAAGGGGGTGCCTTCCGGGCACCCCCTTTTATTTGTGCTGTCGCTTATAATTTGGCTTCATATCGCCTCAATTAGCCAAACGTTAAGAATTTCTCGGTATGCCCATTCCTATAAAATGAGGAATTCCAATGCTCACACTTATTCTTCCTGTACGCGATTGGCCCGTTGAACGTACCGAGGCTTGTATCGATAGTTTCGTCTCTTTGGGGTCGTCGGCCCTTAACGAAATCATTGTTGTCGATTTCGGATCCGCAAGTCCGGTTGTGCTGCGCGAAGATATTTCTCCGATCGTCAAATTGGTTCGTCTGGAGGCCGACGTCTGGAGTTGCGGTGAAGCCATCAATGCTGGTGTTCTCCTGGCATCGAATGAGGTCGTCGCCAAGGCTGACTCCGACATGTTGATTACCAGCTCGAGCAAGGCTGAACTCGAATCCATGGTCGCTGAAGTCGCTGCAGGACGAGTCGGGCTTGGCATCTGCCAGGCAACTGATCTTCATCAGTCTATTGATGTGGCGACTGCTCGAGAGCTTGCCGCCTATGGGGAAAAGACCAATGGGCGTCTGCGAGCCAAATGGGGGCAAGGTGGGCTTATCTTCTTTTCCCGTTCAACCTGGCATGCGGTCGGCGGTGTGGATTTCCGCTTCACCGGTTGGGGGAATGAGGATAACGATTTTGCAGAACGCGTTCGTCGTTCCGGGCGCCTGCTGCGGTGGATCAATCCCGATGATATGCAGATTCTCCATGTCTGGCACCCGCCTTCTCATGGGGTTAATGGCATTCTGAAGCATCGCCAAAAAAATGAAAAGCTGGCACGCTCAGACCGAAGCATTCTGCGCCCTATCTCTTTCCAGCATTCGAATTTCCCGGCGGTGGCTTCTCCCCAGGTGATGCGCACTATTACGCCCCTGGTTACGTTGGGGATCGCAACGACAGAACGCCCGAATCATCTTCGGATGATTCGGGAATCCATTGACGCCTTCAAGGGGCAGATTGACCACGATTTCGAAATCCTCGTCGTTGATAACGGCTCGAGCGAAGAGGCTGTCGAGAGCTTGCGTGCTTCTCTCGACAAGATCCGCTGGGCAAAGGGGCTTATTCGCCTGATTGACACCCCCATTGGATCTATCCCGGCTGCGCGTAACTTGATCACGGCCAATGCCCGAGGACGCTATATCTGCGTCGTCGATGATGACGATATCGCTTTGCCTACTCGCCTGGCTGATCACCTCCGTAACTTCGAGCAAAATGGACAGATCCATGGTTCTCACGGTGGCTGGATCGACTATGATGAAGCTACCGGTGTCATCGAGCGCAATAATGGCAAGAAGCGAACCCCTTCCACGCTGCTGCGCGGCACTGGAAAAATCACCGCGCACCCGGCCAGCTTCTATCGGGCGGATGTCATGCGGGCGGTTCCTTATGATGAAGCATTTGCGCTGGGTTCGGATCTGGACATGGCTTTGCGCATGGCAACTCTCGGTATGGAGATCGCGCATACTGGCACCTATGTCACCTTGCGTCGCTATCACTCTACCAATGTGACGATTACCGGCACTTCCAACCAGGCTTCCAATGGCGCGACCGCTCGAGCTCGAGCTATTGCTACTTATGCATGGAACCACCAAAACGGTCTCAAGGCCACCGCCTTGCCCGATGATGGTGAGGTCTATTGCCGGAATCAGATGTCGATCGACACCCTGACAGACCTGATGCCCGATTATACCGGCATCTGGCAAATCGTGGTGCCAATCCAGCATCTTTGGAAAACAGGTTCTTCTGTCAGCGGCTCCGTCATGGCGGGTACCGCTTATGCGAACCTTGACCCGGATATGCTCCAGAAACTCCTGACTATTGTGGACGGGGATTTCTTCACGCGTCGCAGCGGCACCAATTTGCCCATTTTCTTCCGTTCGGATGCAATCCCGACACTGAAGAAGGCTCGCAAGGTCAAAAAGGCAGTCGAAGCACTCCTGGGACGCCCCGTGGACATGTTGTCTGAACAGCAGGTTGATCTGGATCGCGCTTCACCGTTCCAGTGGAATAGCCTGTCGGTGGGCAGTGGCCAGCGACGTCTTCTCTCGGAGCCCTATGGGAGCCTGCTGGATTTACTCAACAGTCTCGACCAAATCCCCAGGGAATCCCTCCTGCGTGGCAGCCTCAACGTGATTTCCGACTATGACGAAGTTGAAGGTGAGCGCTATTTCCTCGTGACGCCCGCGGTCAAGGGCTACGAAGATGTGCGGCAACTCATCCATGAATTGCATTCCTATGACGGCATGCGTTTTCATCAGGTTGCCAGTAATGGCTTTGCCACCGAATTGACCCCGAGCCTCAGGAGCCACTAACCATGAAATTCACCATCGAAACTAATGAGCCCCTGGGTGAAACCCGGGTGGTCATGACCAGCAACTGCTACACCGATGCCTTTCCTCTTGTGAACAGCATCATTCTGCGCAAACAGGATATCGATACGAAACAGCAGATCCTGCCTGTCGCAGTGGCTTTGCTCGTGGCCAATTATTGTGGGGAAGTCTTCGAATTCGAGGGCATTCGTATCGGTAATGACCACGCAGATGCTATCCGTCGCATCATCGGAAGGGATGTTTCCGTTCTCAACGTGGATGGGATGCAGCGCACCGTCTCCACGGGGGAAATCGATATTCAGTGCGAGAAGGCGACGGGACGTATGCCTGTTCGTGAGGCTCTACGCCCTGATGATACCACTCCTTTCCTCAAGCTGGATTGGTCTGGAGATCCTGTCAGCATTTATTCCCGCAACTCATGGAACAGTGCTCAGGGCATGATCCACACCAATGCTGCTCTGTTTGCCGACGATGTCACGGTGTCCGTGGCCATGGCTCTCATTTATGGGCGGGGCGCCGTTCGAACCATTCATGTCGCCGAGGGAGAGACTGGTATCGATCACCTGAATGCGGTATTGAGACCGATTGCAGTGTCGGTGGCAGAACTGGTTTAAGCGAGGGAAAGGAACAGTAGATGAAAATTACCGTTATCGGTACCGGTTATGTTGGCCTCGTCAGTGGGGTCTGTTTTTCTGACCTCGGACACCAGGTTGCCTGCGTCGATGTGGACATGACAAAGATCGCTGCACTGCGTAATGGGAACATCCCGATTTATGAGCCGGGGCTGGAAGAAATGGTTGCCCGCAACGCCGATGCAGGCCGGCTTTCTTTCACTACGGATCTTTCCAGCGCGGTGGCTGATTCTGATATCGTCATGATTGCAGTCGGCACCCCTCCCCGACCCGAAGATGGTCATGCCGATCTGTCCTATGTTCATGCTGCTGCGGCCGAGATCGGTAAAGCGTTGACTGGCTATACGGTGGTTGTCACCAAATCAACTGTCCCAGTCGGCACAGGAGATGAAATTGAGAGGATCATTCGCGGGGTAAACCCGTTGGCAGATTTTTCTATTGTCTCCAATCCGGAATTTTTGCGCGAAGGTAGTGCTATTGGGGACTTCAAGGAGCCTGATCGCATTGTTATCGGAATCGATGACGTGCGAGCTCGTCCCTTTATGGAGGAATTGTACCTACCGCTCTCGAGCGCGTCCATCCTTTATGTTTCTCGCTGCACCGCGGAGCTGACGAAATACGCAGGTAATGCTTTCCTGGCGATGAAGATTGCCTTCATCAATGAGATTGCCGATCTGTGTGAACGTACCGGCGCCGATGTCGATGAGGTTGCGAAAGGGATCGGCATGGATAGCCGCATCGGCAGTAAATTCCTTGCGGCAGGTCCTGGCTATGGCGGTTCGTGCTTCCCAAAGGACACTATGGCTCTGGCTCGTATTGGGCAGCAGAACAATGCGCCAATGTCTCTGGTGGAGGCGACGATACGCAGCAATGAGCGCCGTAAGGTCTCCATGGCCAGGAAGGTGCTCGACGCGGCTGGCGGATCCGTGGCCGGCAAGGATATCGCTTTCCTGGGACTCACCTTCAAGGCTGGTACGGATGATATGCGTGATGCACCCTCACGTGACATCATTGCGATCCTCCAGGAACACGGTGCCCGTATTCGCGCCTATGATCCTCAAGGCATGGAAAATGCGCAGGCATGTCTCAATGACGTCGTTTACGCCAACACCGCCATGGAGGCAGTGGCCGAAGCTGACGCCGTTGTCCTGGTCACCGAATGGCCGGAATTCAGAATGCTCGATCTTGCTGAGGTCGCGCTTTCCCTGCGATCGCCAACAATCATCGACCTCAGAAACATGCTATCTTCCGAGGTAATGTCTGCTCAGGGACTCGACCATTATCCTGTCGGCAAACAGCCAGTCCTGGCTTCAACGCCATCCATGGCTCTGTCAGCTTAAAAAAAACGGGGGTACGCCCCCGTTTTTTTTAAGCCCCTGTCCTCGCTAAAGATATGGAATCCTGCTCAGTTTCAGGTCTCATGACCAGCCTGCTTTTAGCCAATCATGAGACCTGAATGTTTAGCGCGAGTGTTGCCGAGCGCGTCCCATGACTTCACGCATGCGGAAATCCTGCTTGACACGATCAGCTGCTGCTCCTGTTACCGGCGGTACCCGGCGATCGTTCTTGAACATGAAAGTCAGAACGCCAATGGCAACAACACTCACCGAGACGAGCGCAGGAATGCGAATAGCAGGAATATTCACCGCAACCGCAATCAATGCGGCGGACATCACGATTACAATAACGGGGACGAATCTGTTGGCCATGCCGTCTCCTTTCTATTGAGCTCCACGAGCTTGAGCCCAATTCGTTGACAATTGGTTAACAGCACCAGATTCGTCCCATTGCTCCCTTCCGTTATTTAATGAAGCACGGTATCTTCTCCGGTGGTTCGGGAACATTACTCCATGCAGAAATATCTTGTCGGCGGCGCGGTGCGTGACACACTTCTTGGGCTCGAACCCAAGGACAGAGACTACGTTGTCGTTGGGGCTACGCCAGATCAAATGCTGGCTCTCGGCTATCAACGCGTCGGCGCGGATTTCCCTGTCTTTCTTCATCCCGAAACCAGGGAGGAATACGCACTTGCCCGAACGGAACGCAAATCCGGCTGGGGGCATAAAGGATTTGAGACATCGTATGACCCGGATGTTAGCCTTGAGGATGATCTCGTACGGCGAGATCTGACCATCAATGCCATGGCCATGGATCAGAACGGCCGATTGATTGATCCTCATGGAGGCGCGGATGATCTTCGGAATGGTGTTCTGCGAGCTGTTTCCGGCGCTTTTGCCGAGGACCCATTACGAGTGCTGCGTATTGCCAGGTTCGCGGCACGCTATGCATTTACCATTACCCCGGACACACTCGCACTCTGCCGTAAAATCGCTTCATCATCAGAGTTCTCCGGGTTGACTGCTGAACGCATAGGCGGGGAATTTCTCAAGGCTTTGGCTTGTCCTTATCCAGAGCTGTTTTTCCGTTCTCTCCATGAAATGGGAGCATTATCGGTACATTTCCCTGAGATCTCGGCATTACTGGGCGCAACCCAACCTCCGGAACACCATCCGGAAGGAGATGCATTTGAGCACACGATGCTCGTGTTGCAGCAAGCTGCGCTTTATTCGCATGACGTCGAATTGCGTTTTGCGGCTCTTGTTCATGATCTGGGTAAAGGCACCACCCCCAGAGAGTTGCTACCAGCACATCATGGGCATGAAGCCCGCGGCGTTCCTTTGGTCGCCAACCTATGCCACCGCCTTCGCCTGCCAAAAATTCTGCAGCAGAAAGGACAGGTGGCCGCACGCTACCATACACATGTACACCGGATCATGGATATGGGAGCGTCGGGATTGGCACGATTGGCGGCCGAGATAAACGCCCCTCACTCACTGGATAATGTCACATTGCTTTCTTCAATAGGAATGTTCGATCAGCGTGGGCGTTTAGGTCGAGAACAGACTGCCTATCCAGAGGCGGCCTATTTTGAATCTGTCATGAGGGCTGTGCACAACGCCAAATTCAGGGACAGATTTACAAGTGAGGAAATTCGCGCCATGTCGGTGGAACGGCGACAAAATGAAATCGCTCGCATCCGTGTGGATGCCGTGAAGTCATGGTTGTCACAAATACACAGCGAAATTACAACGGAAGGCGAGATGTCACCTTAGAATGGCGTCATTACCACCGTTCAGCCCTGGTTTTCTTCGACAATCTCGAGGTCGCTGATATGGGAAATGGCGTCTTTATTCTCTGATGATGACGACCTTTCCAATTATCCATTTTTTGGGGAACAGATCATGCGGCAATGAGGCGACTGGATTCATTAATCCTGACGACATCATGACCCTTGCGTATTCTCCCCTGTCTGGATCACTATGTTCAAGCATCAGATTCTTAATGGAGATTATCGCCTTGTTTTCACTGCTTGCTGACCTGTTGCGGCGATTCGCTGATATGATTGACTCGGTTTCAAGTGCCGATGAGGTAAGCGCGAACACCGTTCTACCACGCAGTCGAATCGTTGATATCCATTTTTGCGCTGAAATCCCGGAAGACGCGACGCGTCAGCAAATCGAAGAATGGGTGTGCTCCAGTCTCGGGGGAAATTCCATATCTGGAGAAAACCCATTATCTGACCACGAAATGGATGTCTTTGGTCTCGTACATCTCCATGACACTGGAACGCATGCACATATCGCAGCCTATCGACATCAGGGGCACCTGCATATTTCCCGAACTATTTCAACGGAGCGATATTCCGGAGCCAGCATCCAGGAAATCATTACGCATGCAGACCATCCTGCCATTATCGACGCCACACCACCCTGGTTGCGCCGATAATGGTCTTTCAAATGGCGTGATCTTCGAATTCGACATTGACAAATCTTCTGTCTCGTTGCCTCCTATAAAGGATTGAATCTCCCGCCGGACATTCGGATTCGGCACTCATCCTTTATTGGGGGTAAAATGACCGGATCGATCAACAGGTTGACGTTGGACGGCATCCTTTTCGCCCGCGGAATCTTCCGGCATTTCTTTAGCAAGTCTGCTTTAGCAGCCATGGCTTTGCTTCCAGGTGTTCTCGCCCCGAATCTGGCGGCAATTCCCATGGCCATGGCTCAGGACATTCCAATCTGTGATGAGATCATCACAGAGGACTGCGTACCTGGGGATGAACCGGTAGAGGAGTGTGATCCGCTTGATCTGGAAACGGTCTGCGAGGAAGAGCCGGTAGAAGAGTGTGATGAATCCGATCCAGATTCGGTCTGCGAGGATGAACCGGTAGAAGAATGTGATGAATCCGATCCAGATTCGGTCTGCGAGGATGAACCGGTAGAAGAATGTGATCCGCTTGATCTGGAAACGGTCTGCGAGGAAGAGCCTCCTTGTGATGAGCTCGACCCCGAAGCCACATGTGAGGAGGAACCCGAAGAACCAGTCGATCCCTGCCTGGCGGTAACGGGTCCCTGGGCGACTACCTTGACGATGTCTGCACCCTCTACCCTTCTTTGGGGAGAACAGGCCTCTGCAGCCATTTCAATGGGCATCGTTCCCCATGATGAACTGCCCGAATGCACGCCTCAGACGCTAGCCGGTACTGTTCTTTTCCATGCTGATGGAGAGGATGTTGGTGAGTTCGATCTGGCTACTCTTGCCGAAGGCGAAACTGGGTTTACCTTTGATCTCCCGCCATTCCAGAACGCTGGCACCCACACTATCACCGCGACTTACCAGGGACATGACGACGACAACGGCGCTTATTTTATGGGGGCGGATGATTCCGCTGTTCTCGATGTCGATAAGGCGCATACCCGAATGGAAGTGCGGGTTGTGCCCAATGTTGAAACTCTTAGATATCTGGAAAATCATCCAGAAGATCTTCCAGATATCTCGATCCACGTGCTCCGTGATCCCGACCCTATTGGGGGTATCCCCTCGGGAGACATCACTATTCGTGTGGGTCCCGAGACATTAATTCCCAGAGCCATTGGTCCTGGAACAGAAAATCCTGATGGCTTTATTGCGCTTTCTAAAGAGGTGCTGAATACTGCGCTGAGGGCAGCGCAGGGTCTGAATTCAGTTACATTTCAGGCTGAATTCAGTGGTGGGGCGGATGATTATCCCGCTGATCAGATTTCAAAAACTTTCCTGATCTCTTCCAATTCCTCAAGCATGACCCTGTCGGCTTCGCCTGAAATCGCGCCGGCGAATGGGACTATCGAGCTCACAGTTGAGTTATCAGGGAGCGATTCTATCCCAAGTGGCGCTGTTATCTCTTTTACCTATGACGAAAACATGCCTCTTGGCGAGGCCTATACGGATGCTAATGGTATTGCCACTTATAACGCTATCGGCCTGCCACCAGGACCGCATACAATTTTTGCCTCTTTCGCCGGCGGTACGGGAATTGCTGGATCTGGCGCGCAGGTAGATGTTCTCGTCGGGGGTGTCCCAACCAATATCACTCTTGGGGCGGTTCCGATTAATATCGTTCCAGGTGGAAGCAGCACACTGACGGCATCGATTTCCTCCGATCCCGAGCTCGATGATTACCCCATAGAAGGCTCGATTGAATTCCGTGAAGACGGAGTTGAGATCGCATCCGTTCCTCTTGTTAATGGTTACGCCTCCCTGCCGCTTTCCAACATTCCCGAGGGCGTTCATTCTTATACCGCGCACTTCGATGGAAGTCTTATATATGCCGCCAGCGATTCCGCTCCCGCTCGGGTTGGTGCCGGCAAACGGGTGACCGAAACAACGATTTCTCCGTCCAGTCAGATCATCTCATCAGGTGATACCGCATCTTTCACTGCCAACGTTTCTGTTCCCGGCAGTGACGCTATTCCCACGGGTACAATCGACTTCCTGTCCGGGGCGACAGTCCTGGAGAGCGCCAGTCTGCAGGGTGATGGGAATGTTTCCGTTTCCTTCGTGCCGCCTGATGGTTTCCACTCAATTATTGCCCGCTATTCCGGTGACGGGCAAAATGAACCGTCACAATCGGATGCTTCCTCCCTGCAGGTCGGTTCCCTGCCTGTAACTCTTAGCCTTTTGCTGTCTCCATCCTCACCGACTGTGGCCGATACGATCAATGTCGTAGCCAGTCTCAACTCATCTGGAATCGATTCCCCAACAGGTACCATTCAGTTCTCCCTGAATGGTGACGAGCTTGGTGAACCATATACCGTTTCCGTAGGGATGGCGCAGATCACCCTACCGGCACTACCCGCTGGAAATCACGTTCTCGAGGCATTTTACTCTGGAGACACAGGATACGATCCGGCATCAAAGCGGAACGATTTCACCGTTACAAAGCAAGCAACCTCGACCTTTCTTTCTGCCAACCTCAACGATTTGCAGCCTGGGGATTCCCTTCCCCTCAGTATTCTGGTGCAGCCGCAAACCGCCAGCGGAACTGTCTCGATCTACAGCAATGGCTCTGTATTAGTAGACGAAGTGACTCTGGTCGGAGGTGAGGCTTCCTATGAGCTAACTGATCTTCATGAGGGGTTGCTTTACCTGCATGCCGTCTATAACGGCGATGAGGATTACGCCAATTCCTCGTCGACACCGATTCAAACTGTCATTGGCCGTGTTTCCACCAGCCTGGGGGCTGTCCGGACAGCAGATCCGGCACCGGTTGGAAGTGATAATGTCATCATGGTCACTATCGCGCACAACGATCCCCTCAACAGGGAACCGACTGGGCAGGTCGTGTTCAGGATCGGTGAAGATGAAACCTCGGTTCCGCTAACCGGTGGAACAGCGGAATTTTCTGTGGCTCATTTACCCGTTGGCGCGCATTCTATCGAAATGAGCTATTCCGGCGATACTTACTTCAAGCCGTCGAATAACACGATCTTGCAGAGAATATCTAAACTCAACTCCACGCTTTCGATCACTCCCAGCGTTCCCAACGCCATCGCCGGAAGTCCCGTTACTTTCAGCGTTGCACTCTCTCCCATCCCACCACGGAGCGAGCTCCCAACTGGAGATGTCGAGCTTCAGATTGATGCCCGGGAATTCGGCCCTATTACGCTTGTCGATGGCGAAGCTTCCTTTGAGATCTCTGGTATCGCAGCAGGATCCTATTCGATCGTGGCGAATTACCTTGGAGATCTGGATTTTGACGCTAAAAGCGGCTCGATCGGATACACATTCACCCATGCGAATTCAGTAACGACATTAACCAGTTCCAAAAATCCGTCTGCGGTTGATGAAACCGTTTCCTTTACCGCGACCGTTAATTCCGATTATGGCACTCCTGAGGGTGATGTTCGATTCAGCGTTGGGTCAGAAACCCATACAGCAACGCTCACGGATGGCGTTGCCTCACTCGCCTGGTCTGGTAGTGAGGATGGTACGGTGGGCGTTTTTGCCCAGTACATGGGATCTCCCTACCACTTCGATTCAGTGTCGAGTTCTCTTGACCAGCAAGTTGGAACTGCGTCAGCGTCGATCTCACTGGATGCGGCCGCGGGTCCTCTGATGGTCGGGGATCGCCTGGATGTTACGGCAACCGTTTCTCCTTCCGGTTCTGCAACAGGAACACCAACTGGTATCGTTCGCTTCTCTCTCGATGGTGCCGAGGAATTTGACGCCGTTCTGGACAGCAATGGAGTTGCTACGTGGCAAACTCCAACCCTGACAGCGGGAACACGTTCAATCAGCGCATCTTATCTTGGTGATGGCGTGTTCACCCCAGTGGTCGGAACCATCACTCGCCAGGTCAATCGTTTGGCGACAACTACCGTTTTGACCATAACCCCTAACCCTTCGGATCTCGGTGAAGAAGTCGATCTTCTGGTCGAGGTTTCATCCTCCACGGGAACGCCAACTGGGTCGGTGGATGTATTGATCGGAGGAACGCCGATCACGATTTCTCTTCTGGATGGCAAGGGCAATTACACATGGTTGCCGTCCAATGCGGGCTCCCGTGAAATTGTCGCCACCTATACCGGTAGTCCTGTTTACGCCACTTCCAATTCATTGGTTGTGCAACACATGACCAATCCCGCAACGGCAAAAGGCCATGTCAATCTGGATGTCACTGCACCTGCATCCATTTCATATGGGCAGACAGGCGAAATCATCGGGGCGATAACTCCTATTCCTCCTGCCATCGGTACTCCGACTGGTACGATGACATTACTCATCAATGGCCTCGAGAACCAGACCTTGCCTGTTCTTGGTACTGCTGTCTCCTTTACCGCACCGATCTTGGATGTTGGAGTTCATGCTGTCGCAGTCCGCTATAATGGAGACGATCAGTTTCTCTCGGCCGTCTCAGACTCCACATTGATACTGGTTGCCAATACCGCTGCGCAGATTGCGACCTCAACAGCGGTGACCGCGGCTCCCGCACCAGCTCAACCCGGTAGCACTACGGCTCTGACGGCAACGGTTACGCCCGCTTCCGGCTCGATTTCTGCCGGCTCAGTGGACTTTTTCGTCAATGGAACCGCTATTGGGTCTATCCCCGCTCAATCTGGCCCGGTCTCTATTCCATGGTCAGCTTCTGCCACCGGAAATTATTCCGTAGTCGCTGTGTATTCCGGTCACGAAGATTTTCTTCCCTCGATTTCTTCGCCTTACCTATTGACGGTTTCCGAACCATCGGTCGATCGCCTCGCTTCTGTCGTTACGGCAACTCCATCCAGCATCGTTATCGATGAAGGAACCAATACGAGCATTTCAGTGCAGGTTGCCTCATCCGTTCCGAGTTCGGAAACACCGCAAGGCATCATATCGGTATCTATCGATAATGGACCGAGCTCCATATTCCCGCTCGCTGGTGCTGAAGCAACGATTCCTCTTTTGTCTCTGCCGATCGGAATGCATTCAGTCGCCATCGATTATATTGGCGATGCTACATTCCTGGGGTCTTCAACATCCGTAGACATCCTGGTTCAGGTTGTTGGCGGAGCTGTTACAACCAACACCAGCCTGTCGGTCATTCCAGCCATTATCAACCCAGGACAGACCACCACATTCACTGCCGGCGTTACCGCGGCAGATGAAGGTGTTCCGAATGGCTCGGTTGCTTTCCTGGTTGATGGTACTGAAATTGTCTCACTCCCCTTGAGCAATGGCGTTGTTTCTACTTCTTATACGCCATCAACGGTTGGGGAGTTTGATGTTGTGGCGGTTTATTCCGGCACACCTGGCACTTATCTCGGTTCATCTTCCACGGCATCCGTTCTGTCTGTTACCGACAGTCCAATTGGAAGGACGCCCACTTCAACGACATTGTCGTCATCCGGCACAGAATATATCACAGGTGATCAGGCTATAATTTCCATCCTGGTTTCGGCGGCTGACAACGGGACGCCTTCCGGCACCGTTTCGGTACGGTTCGATAGTGAGAATGAAGTGGTGCTACCCTTGGTAGATGGGGCGGCGACCTATACCACTCCAGCTCTTACGCTTGGCCAGCATTCGATAACGGCATCTTATTCAGGGGACGATGATTTCCTTGATTCCGCTGCCTCAGTTCTGTTTGTTACGGCATCTGATCCGCTACCAGCTGCAGTAACGACAACCACGCTTTCCTTGACGCCCGTTAATGGCTCTGTGGGTCAAACCACGACGCTGCAGGCTCATATCGTCGCCGAAAACAGCGATACCGTGGATGCTGGCTCTGTTGATTTCCAGGTGGATGGCGTTTCAGTCGGATCTGTTGCCGTAACCAATGGAGTGGTGACACTGGATTGGATGCCCACAACAGATGGCACCCATTCCGTTCAGGCCGTCTATACGGGCGCTCCTGGTCTATTCCATGATTCCACCTCGAGCACAGCTGATTATTTTGTGCTCCCGGAAGGCTCCAGCAAAGCCAATACAGTTACGACCGTCACCACTACGGCAGGAACAATTCCAGCTGGTTCGACAGCAACGATTGCGATAGCTGTCGAACCACAGGCACCGGCAACCGGGATGCCCACAGGAAGCGTGCAGGTCGTTATGGATGGCGGCACTCCTGTGGTTCTTGGCCTGATCGATGGAGAAACATCATGGGAAACCTCTGCTCTGGCAGTAGGAACGCACGAGTTCGTCGTCTCTTATCTCGGAGATAATGACTTCCTGCCATCCAATGGTTCCACACAGGTTGTGGTGGAAGCAGGGGCGGGTGAATCGCCAACGACTACCCAAATCCTGGCCTCACCAGTTCCCGGAGTGGCAGGAGCACCGACCACCTTTACCGCCAGAGTAGTAAGTCCTGATGTTCCCCTGGTTAACGGGGGAACCATCAACTTCCACATTGATGGCCAGCCAGTTGCCACCAACGTGGAAGTGGTCAATGGCGAAGCTATAACCATATGGGTTCCGGCCTCGGACGCCTCTTATGTGGTTCAAGCCCTTTATTCTGGTCTGGATGGCGTATTCTCACCTTCGACGTCCATTGCAGGCAGCTATACGGTAGGGACGCCAGAACCCCAGAAGATCGACACATCAACGGCTGCAACTCCATCGTCCACGACGACGGAACCAGGAGAAACGGTGTCAATCGATGTCGTGGTCTCACCAATTGGACAGCCAGGCACTCCCACAGGCCTGGTTCGGATCGTGATGGATGGCGGAGCGCCAGAAGATATCCTCCTGACAGGCGGCACAGCCACCTGGACGACACCGGCGCTTGTGTCTGGTTCTCACGTAGTCACCATCTCCTATCTTGGCGATGGCGACTTCAATGCCTCGACAGCGCCGGCAATTGATATCCTGGTGCAGGAACCATCTTCGACTATTTCCACCACAACCAATGTCCTGGCGACGCCCTACCCAGGTGTCATTGCTCAGGAGACAACATTCACTGCGCAGATCGTAGCATCCGACGCATCCCCTGTTGACATTGGAACCGCAACCTTCAATCTCGACGGTGTCGAGATCGCTGTTGTTCCTGTCAGCAATGGAACTGCCAGCACGACATGGACACCTACAGAAGCAATGTCCCATGTCATCAGCGTTTCCTATTCTGGAGGTGACAATATGTTGCCTTCAGCGTCCACAGATCGTCTTTACCCTGTCGACGCAGGAACAGCTGAGCGTTCTCCGACAACGATTACGGCGACCTCGACCTCTGCCACGGTTAACACTGGAGATAGCATTTCGCTTTCCATTACCGTGAGTGATGCCTCGTCAGAAGGGAATACTCCAACTGGTTCTGTTATTATCTCTCAGGATGGAGCGGAGGTGGCCACGATTCCATTGACCGCAGGACAACTGACCTGGGTGTCTGCCCCCTTGTCGTCCGGTCAACATTCCTTCACCGCCTATTATATGGGAGATACTGATTTCCTTCCCTCGATGTCCACGCAGGTTGATATCGTGGCGAGTGGAGCAGACCTGGTTACGGTGACGACACTCAACGCGTCCCCAACGCCTGGCATTGTAGGCGAACCCGTCGTGCTGACTGCCACGATTACATCCGATTCCACTGTCAGCAATGGTTCGGTGGAATTCATTGTTGACGGGCAGCCAGTTGGAACATCGGGCGTGTTCAACGGTGTTGCCACGCTGACATGGGTACCGGCACTCGAAGGAACTCATAGTGTCCAGGCCAACTATGGTGGGCATGCCGGACTTTTCGCCCCATCAGTATCACCTGCTGTCGATCATGAGGTGGAGCAACCGACTGTTCCGCTTATAGCGACCACTACTGCCCTGGCAGCTCTCCCATATCCGGGTGTCACAGGAACACAGGCCGTATTCACTGCAACAGTCAGTGCGGCCGATGCTTCGAACGTGAATGCCGGATCTGTTGTCTTTTCATGGAACGGCACGGAATTCGCTACCGTTGCCGTCAACAATGGAACTGCAACAGCGACACGTACTCCTGATGCTGCTGGAAACTACTCCGTGGAAGCACGCTATCAAGGTGCTCCTGGCATCTATGCCCCATCATCCTACAATGGCACCTATGCTGTTGATGACCCGGTGATAAAGGCAACAACCACAACTATCGCCACCGCATCTGCTTCTGAGGTTGCGGTGGGTCAAAGCGTTGGAGTGGCAATATCTGTCGTTTCTGGTAATGGTGAACCCTCAGGACAGGTGTCTGTCATTCTCGATGATGACACTCCAGTTCTGCTTTCCCTGGTTGATGGTGGCGTGAGCTGGACTACGCCGGCGTTGAGCGAAGGTAATCATGCGATCACCGTTTCCTATATCGGAGATGACGACTTCCTTCCGTCAAGTGCCGCCCCTGTTATGGTGTTGGCAACTACAACCCCTTCAAACACGGTTCAAACTTCGACGGTTCTGTCCTTGATGCCTTCAAACGGTCAAGTCGGGCAACCGAGCACGTTTACAGCGCTCGTTTCTACTCCAAACGGCACGCCGGCATCAGGTGGGGATATTTCCTTCGCGGCCGATGGAACCGTCATAGCAACTGTCCCTGTGCAGAATGGCGTTGCCACGACTGTCTGGACACCCACACAAGCTCGAGATCATGAGATTACCGCTTTCTATTCGGGAGTGACTGATACCTATAGCACTTCGTCAGCCTCGAGCTCTTATCCGGTTTCCGCTCCATCGTCTGAACGGACGTCAACAACAACTTCCATTTCTGCCGACAGAAACTCAATTCAGGCAGGGGAAAGTGTCCAGCTTGATATCCATGTCTTGTCCGCCGAGGCTGGCACTCCTGACGGCAATGTAGCATTGCTTCTCAACGGAAATCGTGTCGCTACGCTTACCTTGTCCGCTGGAAGCGCCACATGGACAAGCCCGAGCCTGGCCGCTGGCACTTATGCCATTACTGCCTCTTATGAAGGCAATAATGACTTCCTGCCCTCCGCAGCACTACCCATTGTCATCGTCTCTTCCGATACGGGAGCTGCAGTGGAAACTTCCGTCTCCCTGCTCATGACACCGACATCAAGCACCTCTGGTGACACTATATCCCTGCTTGCGCAGGTCACCTCAAGTGGCACCCTGGTCAATGGCGGCACTCTGGCTTTCATCGTTGATGGACAGGTTCTGGCAACGACACCTGTTGTGAATGGAATCGCTAATGCGTCCTGGACGGCAGGAATACCTGGTGATCATACTATCACCGCCATGTTCTCTGGCGTTATCGGGACCTATTTGCCGTCAACAACGCAGGCTGTACATGTCGTCCAACCTGCTGATGGCAGTGGTTTGCCAACCACCACTTCTCTCAACCTGCCTTCAACGCCGATTCCATTTTCGAGCTCAATCTCGATTGACGCCAATGTGTCCGCCTTCAGCGGCACTCCGAGTGGGACTGTTGAATTCTTTGTAGACAACGTCTCTATCGGTTCCAGCGCGATCGGCTCGAATGGCCTGGCATCAATCCCATGGATCACACCCGCCACTCCTGGTTCTGTGAGTATCCGGGCTCATTATTCCGGTTCGGGTGTGCATGAGCCATCTACTGCTTCCGGCATTGTGGAAATCTCTTCTCAGCCCGCTACTGGCCGGCCTTCAACAGTCCATGTGGAAGTGTCTCCCAACCCGGCGACAACCGGTGAGCGAGCTGCCATCCTGGTCGATGTACGCCCGGTCGCACCTGATACGACAACTCCTTCAGGTCAGGTAACGATCTCCCTGGGCGCGCTTGGCAGCCTGCAGGGGACGCTCATCAATGGGCAGGTGTCTTTCCAGACGTCCACTCTTCCATCTGGCTCCTACCCCATCGTGGCCAGTTACTCCGGAGATGACATCCATAACCCCAACACCTCAACACCCTTGTTGCTGGCCGTGAATGCGGGAACCGGTCTGGAAGCGACCTCGACATCCCTTTCCGTCTCCCCCTCTGATATTGATCTGGGTGACACGGTCTCTCTTGTCGCGACCGTAACGAGCATGGGGCTTAATACCCCAACAGGTACCGTTGAGTTCCGTGCAGGCGAAACCGTTATCGGCACCGCCTCTCTATCGAGTGGGGAGGCCTCCCTCTCCTGGATACCGACAACAACCGGTTACCAGAATGTTTCAGCCCATTACCAGGGGGATGCCGGGCATGATCCATCATCATCTGCAAGCCATACCGTTATGGTTCGCCATGTCGATGGGGCAATGGACGATAGCGTGATCTCTCTGACCATGGCTCCTGATCCTGCTTATGCCGGTCAGACCACGGTATTCACCGCAACCGTCTCGCCTGTAGCACCATCAGTTGGCATGCCAACCGGCAACGTAACCTTTTCGCTCGACGGGATCGACACAACGGTATCACTGGTTAATGGTCGGGCGGCCTTTGCTTCGCCCGCGATGTTGACCGGCCGGCATGAAATCATGGCGGTTTATCATGGCGACACCCTGTTCTCTCCCAGCACAACACCTTTGCGTGCTTTCCAGGTGCTCGAGCCTGGGATGACTCCTACGACAGGGGTACTGACTGCTTCGATTGATCCCGCGGCAATTGGCCAGGTCGTTGTTTATGACCTGACCGTGACTGCACAGAACGGCTCGACACCTGCGGGTAATGCCGTCCTGGTTATCGATGGTGTGGATCAGCAAACGGTGGCATTGGTCAATGGTCGTGCCACCTGGACCCGGAAATACGATGCCTCAGGGCAATACCAGGTCGGCGTGCTCTATATGGGCACTGCCACCCATGCACCGTCATCTTCCAATGTCCTTGTACAAACCGTGAGTGAGCAACAGATGCCTGGCTCCATCACCATTCGTCAGGTGGCTGGCAATCGTGATGCAAACTTCACTTTCTCCTCGGATGCCCCCGGCCTGTCAGGAACCATCCGCACACATGATGGCAGAGGTCAGATCGGCCCCGTGGAGATCCAGCCAGGTCGTTATACGATCATGACCCGAGATCCGTCCGAAGCAGGATATGTCTTAAGCATGATCAATTGTACGGATCCGAACGCGGCCATCGATGTTCTGGCTCGTACTGCAATCGTCGATGTGGCTCCTGGTGAAAGCGTGATCTGCACATTCTCGAGCACCGATGCCACCACTGAAACGGTGGAAAGCATCCAGAATTTCCTCGATGCAAGAGCAGATGTTCTTATTGCCAACATTCCGGGTATCGATCGGCGAATTGATCGATTGAAGGACTCTATGAGCGGAGCCGCGTTTAATCCAGGCGCCTTCCTGATGGGATACACTTCGGTCTTTGAGGAAACCGCCCCCATGCGTTTCTCGACCAGCCTTTCGGCGATCGATAGCGTCATGGGACGCCAACAGCCCAATCAATTCGATGTCTGGGCTGAAGGAGCGTTCGGAACGATGCAGCGCGGCGCTGCGGGAGACGGCCTTTATGGCATCGTCTCGGTTGGAGCCGACTATCGTGTCGATCGCAACATGCTGGTTGGCGTCATGGGGCAATATGACCACATGGCTCTCGATCAGGGTTCCGGTGTGAAAATCGAAGGCAATGGCTGGATGGTTGGTCCCTACATGACCATGCGTATTGGTGAGGGGGTCTATCTTGATCTCATGGCGCTTACCGGCGCATCGAATAATACGGTTTCGCCTTATGGCACCTATACCGACAATTTCGATACGCGACGCAACCTGGTCAATGCTACCCTGCAGGGAGATTGGGATATGGGCGGCTGGACGTTCGAACCACGGGCTCGTGCTACCTATTTCGATGAAACCAGTGAGTCTTATGTTGACTCACGTGGCATTCGAATCCCTGAAGTCTCAACCCATAAGGGTTCGCTCTCCATCGGTCCTGGCGCTTCCTACGCCTTCTCTCTCGATGCCCTGGAAGTTGAAGTCGGGGCTCGAGTGGAAGCTGCTGCCGATATTTCCAATGCCAATGGCACCCTTGGCCTGACCAATACGCGTGGCCGGCTTGAGGGCACCATCGATATCGGTCTGCCTGGTGGCGCCGGGTTTGATCTTACGTTGATGTATGACGGCCTTGGCAGCACTAATGGCACCATTGGAGCCCGAGCTGGGCTACTGGTTCCACTGGATTGAAATTAGTGACGGGGGAGTGATCTCCCGTCACCCTTTTACGGTAAGCAGGGGCTCGATGCGGAACCCGCGACGCACCATGCCGGCATTAACCATTGCATCCACTACTGAGTCGATCGGGCGATAAGCCGCTGGTGCCTCCTCCTTGAGCCGGCTCATGGCTTCGCTGAGGACATCTTTTCTTCCTTTAAGCATTGGGTCACAGAGATCAACCGGGCCAACAACACGTAATCTGGATAATGCCGATGCTTCTTGACGCCTGGCTTCCTGTCGGGAAAGGCGCCTGCCTGCACCATGAGCCGATGACGATAGTGTTTCCTTGTCACCGTTTCCCAACAGCAACCATGAGCCATCTCCCATCGACCCTGGCAGGATGACGGGCTCACCGTGCCAGCGATATCGTGTCGAATCAACGGTGCCTGGTCCTGCTGCAGGGCAAGCTCCTTTGCGGTGTCGAACCTTTTCTTCCTTTATCCAGGCCACATTATGCGGCGCGTCGTAAATCAACCTGCTGCCGATATCTCGACCAAGAGTCCGGGATATCGCTTCTATTGCTTGCATTCCGATGAAAAATCGATTGGCAAAAGCAACATTGACGGCATTAGCTTGCCCCATTCGGAAACGCTCAAAAAGCTCGGCATCCCGATCCATAGAGACAATGCGGTAGTCGGACACCAGCCCTTTACGACGCAACAATGCAGTGCGAACTATGGAGCCGACCCGCTGTCCAAAATCCAGAGACCCGGAATGGACGACTATAACAATAGAGCCCTCTCTCACGCCAGCAGTACGGGCTAACGCGCCATCAATGATCTTGCCAACACGCCCGATTTCGACAAAGTGGTTGCCGCCACCGATATTCCCGAGAATGGAGTCATGGCTCGATCCCAGCCTGATATCTGCGTAATGCTTGAAATCCGCGAGCAAGCCACCGGCATCAAATCGTCCCATGTCAGTGGTGGAATCCAGATCTTGCCAGGCCTGATCGATATTGATGCTGCGCAGCAATCCTACGTGATCAGTGGGCATCAGGCTTTCAATCAGTCCTGGCAAGCCGTCCTGAAGAATGGCATGTCGATGCCGACCAGATAAAGCTAGATCGCGGCCTCCCTGAAAGAAAACATGCCGCAGGGTGCTCTCGAGTTCCGGCACCAGATCTTCTTCCGCAACCCCATCGAGCGCTAACATGCGCATCCCGCAACCAATATCGTTGCCGATAAGATGGGGAAGCACGCCTCTCAATGAGTCTACGACAACTCCAACCGGTACCGGTTTGCCGGGGTGAAAGTCGGGAGTGGTGGCGATCGCAGATAAAGTGACACCGGCGGCGTCGCAGGCTTCACGCGTTGGCAATGCTGCTTGGAGGTCGATGCGAGCGTTTTTCTTTTGTCGATCCGGCTCATCAATAGCCGTGACCGACAGAACACGATGCCCCGAAAGGCAATAGCTGTCGCTCCGTGTCGATATGACATGGTCGTTCATTTTAGGATGCTCTCTTATGCTGAGGTAGCAGCCGCGGCAATACGAGAGCGACGAAACTCATATACATGGATTGTCGGATCGTCAAGACAGATCAAGGGCGGGATGTCTGGAATGCATCCCGCCCTTGGAAGGTACTCACCTGGCGATACGAATGAGGTTTAGATGGATAAACCTTTTTTGCTATTCAGGGTCTCTGCCCATTCCGGCAGCACATTCGTCAATTCGATTTCAAAATCTTCCGGATGGTTGATGGCGTCGTTTGCAGAAATTACGCTGTCTTCGATGTCCAGCATCTCATCCACAGATGCTGGAACAAAGCCGCCATTGGCATTCCATTGAATCTCAGCATAAAGCAGTTTTTGGGTTTCGGTATCCGCGACGAAACGCGTACCGTATTCACGTTCTTTTCCCGTTTCCTCATCCGTGAATATATGCCCCCAATATTCAGCTACGGCATATTCGTGGGATAGATCATTGCTTTCCCAACTTAGTCCGTGTCCAGTCCATGCTCTTACGACTGCACCTTGCTCATCGAGCTCGGTCTGGATAGTGATGGTGTCATCCAGCATTCGGACTTCTTTTTCCCATTGAGCAAAGGTCTGTTTGGGTGTCATGTGATTTTCTTTCCTGATATATTGCTCTTCGTATTTCTATGGGTCAATGCAGCAAAAGACAAACGGCTTTAAATTTGCATAAGTCGCTTGGACCGAGACGCAACAGCGGCCGGGCTTCAACCTCTATCGGCGCCCAACGTTTGGGCACCGGGTTCGAGTAGCAGTTCAGCGACCCCACCCATTACTTGAAGGAGCGTCTTCCTCATCTTGATCGAGGGTTGGCGCAGATTCAGGTATGGGTTGGTATTTGACTACACCTCGCATTTTGCGGTCAGGTCATTTAGGGATGACATCGAATAAGGTTCTGCGACTTGGTGTGTCTTCGAAATAAGCTTAACTTAAATGATCGGCCGCCTGAAGTTCGCTCGCCGCTACGGCTTGAGTGTCCATGCGGCCGCCGCCCTGTCCATTGCCCGTCGGGCAATGCGAATGTCCGAGCGCATCCCGCACCAGGCGGATGGAACGGTTATCGTTCCCCTCCGCCGCGGCGCCCATGTCGCCCTGCCTCGACCTGCAAGGATCGAGCCCCATGAGGGGAGCCCCGTTAGGGGCGACAGGCACGTATGGTCAGCCTGGAGCCGGGTGTGCCGAGGATACAGGATGGCGCTTGCCGCACAGGGACGGGCGGAGCGCATGCTCCGATCCGCGTCAGGGAGAAACGCCGGCGTCAGCCGGCGGAATGTACCCGCACCGCTTACCAATCACATTAACATCTACATATTTGTAGACATTATCTTGACCTTCTCCTATATTGTCCTGACTGGTGCTGGAGAATGACATGAACCTTGAAAAACGTGGCGACCTGGCGAAATCAGAGATTTTCGAAATTGCGGGCACGCTGCATGTGCTGATGCTCAACGCGTTGTTCCGCCAAACACGAATGCGTGCTCCAGATATTGTCTTCCACGGCGGGACATCCCTCAAGGTGGCGCGTAGCTCTCAGCGTTTCAGCGAAGATCTGGACTTTATGATTTCCCCTGAAATCGAGGGGAAGCTACGCGAATATATCGTGGCTGCGCATCGTCGCTCAAAAGAAACGGCATCCGTTCTCTACCCTGGATGTGAGTTGGAACTGAAGGGACCCAAGGAAGGTGACATTCTTCGCTGGCAAGTGCGCTGGACGCACCCGAACAAGCGGACAGCTGTCAAGGTCAAGATCGAATTCATGATTGCTGAGGCAGAGCTACTGCGTCGTTACAGATCCGTCAGCGTCCTGCCAACGCCTGATCTGCAAGGATCCGTTCGTATCGGCACCAGCTTACCTGTTCCTGACCTCATCTCGGCTTGGGCTGACAAGATCAAGGCTGTCGCCTCACGCCCGGAAATGAAGTGGCGCGACATCTATGACCTGGCGTACATTTCTGATCATCTTGGCAAAAGCCGAGATGATGAAGCTGAGACAACAGCTGTTCTAGGTGTCGGGGATCTCTATCGATATTCCTCCACTGATCTCGTAAATGATCTGACAACAGTGCTGGAATCAGGCATTCTCGATCGTCTGGATCTGTTCGAAGACGATATCCGCCACTGGTTGCATGATGACGTCTGGGAGGATCTGCAGTCGGCCGGCCTTTTGTCGGCTATGCTCGCCAAAGGGAAGACTGAGCTCGTCCGCGCTCTCGATATCGTGCAGGCGTCACTATCCCAGGAGATCAAGCCATGAAACGAAGAAATTCCTTTGAGATGCTTCGGGATCTTCCTGGCGTATTCAGTCTCCGGGATGTCGTGATCAGACACGGTCTTTCCGAGGCGGCAGCCCGGCAATATTGCTGGCGATGGGGTAATGCCGGCATGGTCACTCCTGTTGGCCCAAGAATTGGTGTTTTCTACAACCTGGTCGTCGAACCCAACAAGGAATACCTCTTGGCGGCCGCACTCGAAAAAGCATTGGGTATCCGCCCATATGTAATCGTCGGTCATTCTGCCCTGAATGATGCCGGCTGGACTACACAAATGCCACAGCGGATCGAACTGGCACTCCTGGTAACCCGTGAAACGCATTCCTATCCGATGATCGATGGCGTTGACATTCTGCCGCGGCCACTTGCCTGGTTCCAGGCCATGAAACCAGGCATCGCAGGGCAGTTGCATGGTATCGCCATCCTGCCACCTGAGCATGCCCTGGTGGATACTCTACGAACCAGACTTTTGCATGGTAATGAGCCCAATCGCGGTTGGCGGCCAGGGGCTGATGACATCGACCCATTTGATATCAATGCTAATGAAAGCCTGGTGCGGATGCGCGAAATCGCCGCCGCCATCAAGGTACCTGAAAAAATCTTGCTCGATTATCTGAGCCGAATTGAGTGCTTTGAGGAAGCTTTAAACGATAGCGCAACAATGTCTACAAATATGTAGACATTGTTGCGCTTATGCATTAAGGCCGAGGCGCTGCTGATGGGATCGGATTCTTAGGAATCGGACCTTCGCCAGCAATCCAGGCATCAAGCTCTTCCACGGTATACCACCCATGGTTGTTTTCATTCTGCTTCATTGGATTGAGGAAGAAGACAACGGGATATTCCGTTATAAGTTTTCTCCCCATCGGCTCGAACCCTTCTACCCATTTTGGCGACAGAGCATAAAAACCACATCTCCGCTCGAATGAATAGGGCGGGACTTCCTTGTTTACTTCAAGCAGCCGATCCCGGATGCCAGTGGCTGCAGCCGCCTCTGCCAAACGTCTTGCATCGAGATCATTCTCAAGCATTACATCCTTGGCTGACTGTGGAACCCTGGAAGGAATTGCGAGCACCAACCCCCCTTGAGCGAAGGGGTTGTTACCAGTTCCTCCAATCCACACAGCAAAATCACCGCTGCGAAGCGCCGCCTCCAAATCAGCAACAGCATTTCTTGCTTCATCAGAATAGGCCAGGATACGAAATCCGCCTCCATCCCATTCTGCAAGCGCTGCTTGATCCCTGTATGGGTGTCTCATATGCTTAAAGATGGCATTCTGGTCTGAATTGTTCAAAGAAGTATGCTTCGAACACTCCAGATATCTCACTGGATCTTTGCGTCCCTTGGTTTGGAAGTGGGGGCGCTCCCCCTCGAAACTCATGATTTCATTAGGAAATCTCATCTCACCAGACATTGACCTGGATTCAATTCCAAGCCCTGCACCAGTGATTCCGAGGAGATGGCGCAAATCTTCAACGCCGAATTCATGTTCCGCGGTAAAGTTGGCCTCGAGCACCATGGTGAAGAACTGACCGGTCTCTTCATCGGTGTAAATCTGTACGCCACCTGCTGGCTTCATGTTTATACTCCTTTGCCCCTGAGGCTTTCCATCCGTTCCGCCGTCCTGGGAGCGGGAACTCGTTCCATTTTGCTCCCAACTTCAGAGAGAAACAACTCCATAAGGCTATCCCATTCTGGTGCCAATCCGACCCACTCCGGATAAGATGCCATTTCCCCCATTCTCGGCACCCACTCGGGAATACGCTTAAGCAGTAAAATGCAACGCCGCAGATCAGCAGTATCACGAGGAGCCGGTACTTCCCTTTCCTGTCTTTCACCGGTCATGTGAGCTCTTATCGCCAATGATGAAGTGCCTAATTCCCCGTTGTCCAACCACTGCCTGGCACGCCGCTCTACGGGACCTGAGCTCTCGAACCGCTGATCTTCCGCTAATGTTCTTGATTGTCCCATGAAGATCTCGGTCGACTGACAACGGGGACAGCAGATAGCCATCATCTGCTGTAAAAAACGATCGATCGAGACATTGACTTCGGTGAACACACCGAAAATCTCATCACATTTTCCGCAGCGTAGCTGCTGTTCCTGAAAGGTTACCAGTCTCCCATTTTCAATGAATTCTCGTTTTTTCATAGCTCGTACAATCCCCCTGCGAAGCCGAATACAAGCGCCATGAGCACCGTACCCACGCAATACATAAGCAGCATCCATATACTCATAACACGCCTCCAACGGGTATTCGTACCGGATATTGTTTGAACAACATCTGGTATCCGCGATTCCTGCTTGAAAATGGCCTTCCTCGAAACGCCATGGAAAAATCTGGTTTTATGGTGCCGGCGGAATGACCGAAACCGGTGTTGGAAGCGAGCAATCCTCCCCCAACTCGCAATCCACTAATGGCATGTTTATCATTGTCTGTCTTTCCGCCCCGCCGCCAGGCATGGAACCCACCAGCACGTATCCGATCAACCCAAAGATCAGGGCAACAACCGCTCCTGCACCTATTCGCTTCCCAATATCGTTCGTCGGGGTTGCATACCGCATCGTCGGTCTCCTTCCGATGTCGAATCGACGTCGCATTCTGCCGCGACGCGACCCATTCCGTAAAGCCTCAGTTCGCAATGTCTCAGGATTGCCCCCTGGTTCCCTGCCCAGCAACTCTACTTGCGCTCAAGAATCACGCTCTGCTGGCAAGCAACAAATCCTTGCGAGACGATCTCTCGCATCTGGAAATCATCTGCTGAATATCGATATCAGGACCTCTTTGTTGACCTGCTCGGTAAACATGACGATACGGCCTTCTGCGAACAAGAAAACACCGCAGGCTGGGTTAACACCCTTATACCCCTTCCCTCCAAATGCCCAAACATTCATTCTTTCACACCCCTGTGTTAGCGTATTCTTATCTAAATCATCAGGGAATACTGCCGTGCACGAATTCGCCCGCCAAATGACTGACGAACACCTGATCCGAATCGTCACCACTCTTGACCGCATTGCCAAACCGCTACCGCAGCGTTTCGAAGGCGATGACACCGACCTGGTCGAACTCATGAATGAACTTGGGCTGAAACAAGACCTCATAAGCAAGCTTCTGATCACTGGAGAAGTGCTACGAGAGTGTTCTCACCGAGGTCTTCAAATCCCCCGCCCGAATAATCCTGCGCCTGAAAACTCATCGGAGCAGCCTGTCTTCAAATTGTAACGGAAAGGCTTCGCAGGGAATGGTTTTCTGCGAAGCCTTTCCCTCGATTACCTCAATTTGCAGCAACTTAACCAACTGCCCTCGTATTCATTATTACTGATTCCCTCACGCACCCATCCCACCCGAATATTTTCTCTTTTATGAGACATCCCTGCGCCATCCTCCAGGGAAATCCATTCATCCGTAATAAAATATTCACCAAATTATATTCTGCGGCATAAGAGTTTTGCCCGGATTGAATACGTTATCTTTAGCGAGTACTCTTAGGCGTTTAAAAAGAAAGAGGGTTCGCGAATGAAGCTGAGTGTTGCTATTGCCCTGGCGGGGCTTTTATCTACTCCCGTTATCGCACAGACGACTTCTGGGGACCCCCATTTCAGACTTAATTGGAATGGGGGTATAAATTCCGTACCCGGCGGTGATACAGGTGCCCCTGGTGGCGACCCTGAACCCCCTGTGCAACCAAACCCCAACGTCACTCTTTCTTATGCGCCGGCCATCGCAACACTAGGACAACCTCAACCCGTCGTCGCTTCCCCGCACTATACAAACGGCTTTACCCCTTATGGATTTGAATTCACCAACTACGTGCCTGACGCGAGTATCGACAATGAAACCGGCGTCATCACCTGGACACCTGTCGGTACATCCGGAACCAACCGCGCTATCGTCCGCATGTTCACTGATGCCAGCCAATCCATATCCGCCTCCGTGACAGGCGTTTTCGAAATCGATGTCGATGGGCCATTCTCCATTTCCGTCGATCCTGGGAATATGGAATTCCAAAAAGGACAACCCGGCATTTCTCAGACTTTTACGGCTACCTCTTCTACTACGGATTTACCCGCTGGTGGATATTGGTCTGTTGAAACGTCTGCGGACTATTCCCCTATCTACAATGAGGAAAATATTGTCACGATCGATCTCGACGAGATCAATGCCAATACTGGAGGCTTTTATCCGGGGCACCAATGGTTCCAATTCACTTATAACTGGTGGGACACGAGCTGGAACAGCCTTTCAGTCCGCAGTGATCCAGTCGAGCTCACTGTCCAACCCGCGCCGACTATCGGTTATACCAGCAGTTCGGATTCAACTTATCGCGTCGACGATGAATACATCATCCAAATTCGTCCAGGCACGGCCGTCACCATTCCCGGCATCATGCGGAATGGTGCTATCGGTTATGAAGCATCGCCTCCGTCATGGATCGAAAACTTCGGAACCTTGCCTCCAGGCATCACGATTGCCGCCAATGGCACTATTTCAGGAACAACAACGGCACAGCCAGGAGAATTATTTGATGTGAGCCGGGTTGCCAAGGCCGCCAACGGCGCACTCGGTTCAGTCGATCTCATCTTCATGGTGGTGAACTCATTCACAAATCCGAGCGAAGACAAGGACGATGACGGATACCTGGCATACGAAGATCCTGACGATAATGATCCCAAGGTTCCATTCGATGCTGATGCGATTCCACATAGCCTGCAAATACATGAACCCTGGGCTCGTTGCGACGTCACGAATACTTATGGTACGCCTTATGGCCTCAAATCGATGCATTCCGGTTTTGGGTATCTTTCCGAAGTCGAGGAATACGTAAATACCCTCAATGATGGCTCTGGATACGACCTCGTCGGCACAGATACATATTGCGTCTATAACGAACAAACCGGAATGCTTGCCGCCCAGTGGGGTGGCAGCTCCGACGCAGACGGCTTCCCACCTGGATGGAACGGACAACCCAAGACCGTGTTCCTCCAATTCTGCCGCGTCGGTGGCAGCGATGACGACGGTCCGTTTGTCTGCGAAGAGTGGGGAGGCTGGACCGATTATCAGCCTTGGCAACTTGTTCTTTACCCAGGTGATGTTTGCAACCTGAATGGTAATGACGCGCTCTACTACGAGGGTGTTCTTGACAGTCCTGCGGAAACTGGCACCTCTGGTCCATTCGGGTACTTCAAAATCGACCTCTATCCCGACGACGTAATGCCAACGTTGCAGCCCGAGGGAACCATGACATTCCCTCGAGAGGAATGCGGCCTGCGTTTTTATACGCCACCGGCTCCATAAAAACCGAAAACCGACTCGACCGGCGGGAAGATACAGTCATCTTCCCGCCGGTCAACGTTTATTACCTCCTTAGTACCAAACCTTCCTGGTCGCATAATGAGAAACTGTTTACCTCGTCATTCAATTCCTCTGGATGCCATTTCCCGGCGAGATTATGGTTCAGGTAAAGGAGATTATCATGTTCCGGTTCATTTCATTCCTGACCATGACCGTTTTCGCAATGGCGTGTACGCCGGCGGTCGCCTACACTGAATGGGTGCCATCATCGGCTTATGCGACATCAAGGCCAAGCCCATCGCTTGGTCATGGGCCCGATAGTGGTTATTGGGTTATTCTTGGCTCCGTTCCCACTCATGATATCCGATCTTGGGAATCTCAAGGCCGCAGGGTGCTCAACAAGGCTTCCGCTTGCGGATTCGAACCTTTTGATGACCTTTCGGAAAAGTTCACGGGCTTCGTGCCAGGATATGACGTTTTCGTCGTTGGCCCCTACGCTTCCCTCAAGGAAGCCAGCCAGGTACGCGACATTGCCCGACGCTGTATCCCTGACGCATATGTGAAGCAAGGACGATATGTTGGAAAGTGAAATGACGGAAAACATGACACCACGTTACGAAGTCTGGCGTGGGTATTCTGATACGGATACTCCCGCGCAACACCTGGAAGATGTGGAGACTCTGGAAGAAGCCATGGATGCCCAACGCGAGGCCAGTTCCGACCCGATGTCCTACGCCTTCGTGCTCGAAAAGGAAACGCAAAAGATCGTATCGGATACTTATGCTGCGGCTCTGTAAAGAGCCGCAGCATTTCGTCTATTCCTACCACGACGCCGTCGATTAAAGAGGGCGTCTATTTACACTTTTGCTCTTACCCTCCAGGCTTAACCCATAGACAGCAGGAAACACGGTTGATGGGAACTCCCGAGCTTTTAGTAACCCGCATATTGGAGATTCAGGAATTCGCCGAGGCGCGGGTTGCTGAAGATCCAGGTCTTTCAGGTATCTCTCCCGCAGAGTTGCTCGCCATGACCAATCAGCTGTCAAACCTGATTGATCAAAATGCGAGTTTGCAGCGCGACATCCGGGTTTTAGAAAAATTACGCCCACATTGGGCTAAAGGGTATTCCAGTGATTCCATGGCCGCTCAGGCAGCAATAGCCGCCTTGTCGGATATATGGGGAATTCTGAACGTGTCCAATCAAACGGAAGCCATGGAAACTCTTAGGAAACTTATCGCCATCCGGGATGAAAGCGAACGCTCCCCCTCCGCTGTCTCTTCATGAAGTATTAACGAAAAATCTGAATACCCGATGACACGCATTACCCCACGTCGCATAGATGACTGCGAAAACCAGGAGTAATCATGTCTTTTGTCGTCAGCAACTCAACCATCCTCAAGACCACCAACGACGCCTTTCGCGACGAGCGTACATATGGTGCCGGAAAGGATGTCGACCGGTTGGTGACGATTCGCCCTGACCGTCTCGACGACAGCGCCATGCTCGATCTCGAGCGCGCCGCCAAGGAAGACGGAGACACACGCTCGGCACGTGCGGCCGCTGCGATCGTGAAGGCGCGCAACGGTGAAACCAATATTGCGGTTCCCAACTTCAAGGCCTTCTACAGCATTCTTTCCTCTTATCTGGAGGCTAATGCCAAGAACGGCTGGATCTTCATCACCGGGGCGGACGGCAATGCCTATCCCGAGCTCGTAACCAATATCCTTATTACCCTGCCCAGTCGCACGGAAGAGGAAAAGGTCGTCATCCGTAGCGTTTACTATGGACACTCTTACAACGGGGACAAGATCTGCTATTCCAAGAATAGCCATACTTTCCAGCCGGCCAGCCTTCGGGGGCGACGTGTCGCCGATATTCTCAGCGATTATGGCATCCAGGTCGCTACCGATGAACTGATCGCAGCCCATGAGGCATCCATTGCACGCTACCAGAAGCTCGTTGCCGGGCATTTTGCCGAGCAGTACCGCTTCACTGGCACTGTTCTTGCCACCGAAAATCGCTGGGATACCCAGATCTCGGCCAAGGGACGCCGGGTCATTCATGACCTTTCCACTTCTGACTATGCTCCCTATTCCCGTCTGGAAGATTCCAGCATCCTAATCGAAGATGAGGGCATCGTTCCCGAACATCCGGTCGTTCGCGTGTTCGATCTGGGGACGCATGACTTCTATTGGGTTCATGAATCCTACCTCACACCTTATGTCTATGATCACTCCATTCGCGAAAAGCTCATTCTGCCGCGAACCCACCACGACCTACTCGAGATCCTGACCGAAGATCTTGACGCCTTCATTGACGATATCGTTGAAGGCAAGGCTACGGGTAACGTCGTTCTCTGCAAGGGGCAGCCTGGGGTGGGTAAGACCACGACGGCCGAAGCCTATAGTGAAATCATGGAGAAGCCGCTTTATCGCATTCATGCCGGCAGTCTCGGCACCACGGCCGAAACAATTTCCAAGAACATCAAGGTCATCCTCGATCGCGCCTTGCGCTGGAATTGCGTGCTGCTTCTCGATGAAGCCGATGTCTTCATCAAGAAGCGGGGAGATAATCTCGAGCAGAACGCCGTTGTCGCCGAATTCCTGCGCGCGCTCGAATACATTAATGCGGCCAGCCTGATTTTTCTGACGACGAACCGTCCGGACGATATCGATGACGCTATCATTTCCCGCTGCGCGGCTATTATCGAATATCTGGCGCCCACGCCCGCGGATATGCGTCGCATCTGGGAAGTGTATAATGTCCACTTCAAGGCCGGCATGGATGACGCGCTCATGGATCAGCTGATCGAGATGTTCCCTGGTATCGTGGCGCGCGATGCCAATCGACTGCTGCGCCTGGTTCTGCGCACTGCGAAGAAGCGAGACACCCCGATCAATGCCGATCTCTTCCGCCGTTGCGCCATGTTCCGTGCCATCAAAATGGCTGACCACAGTTAAGGATGATCCGATGCGCCTGCCTGAACGCCTGCCCAGCGACATTAATGAAGCTATCGAATATCTGCGCACAGGTGGCCTGGCTGAAGTCAGCGGCATCGCCGACGCAGCCTACCACACGGGTACGCAGAGACTTGAAAGCGAACCCGCCATGATGCTTGCCTTATGCATGCTGGCGCACATGGGTATTGTCATGGATGCAGCTTCCCGCCGTGCGGAAGGGCTGCCTGAGTGGGCCATTGAGATGGCGGCTGCTATCACTCTGGAAGGAGACAATACCGCGGCGATCCTGGATGAAATCGGCAAAGCCCTGGTGCTCGCTCATTCTATCGGCCGGGCTGGCGCTCTCGATGATGCTGCGCGAGCCGCAGATGCTACTAACGATGTGGCTCAAGCCGTTGAAGCCATCATGGCCCTGCCGACAGGAATGCCATAATCTACCGAATCGCCGCATCGTACCCGACAACCCAACCTGTTGAACCACGTGTCTCTTCCTGGCGATGCCAAAGCCATGTTAACCTGATCTCAACCTTTTAGAGCTATCCCTATAGGTGATCATGGAGAAGAAAATGAACACCAACACCCCTGCAGCCACCGCTGAGCACGACGAACAGGATCTGAGCGACGCCAAGACCCTGCAGGAAGCGCTGGCTGAAGCCACCCCCGAACAGCTCAAGGGCTTTGTGACCGATCTCGAAAAGACTGCTGCCGAACGGAAGGAGCAGAAGGAGGATTGATCATCTTCCTTGATGCCAATGCGGAATCGCCTCCTCTCTGGACGAATCGTTCACCCAAGCGCCACCACTCCTGAATACGAGCTCATCGTGGAACACACGATGAGCTCGTGGTTTGGTTTGCGCCAAATCATCTGCATTCAGACCTATCGTGGCAACATCGCCTGGAGACGGTATCCGCAGGGCGACGATGTCGATAACGATACCGCAAAATGGCTGAGCCAACAAACACAACAATCCGAATGGACTCAAGAGGCTCCACCGTCGCTGCAAACGGAGACTGACCTCTTCAACGCCCTGGGTGAATCCCTGATCAGGCTTTCCGTCGGCTCCTGCTCTTGCGGCACCAAATCTCCCGAAATTTCTTTCCATGCATCCGACTGCCGATATAGAATCTCAGCTAGCGCACTGGAAACCTTGGGCACCTTGCGAAATACCGTATTAAGCCTTTCTCACTCGGCATCGTGACATGCACCAACACGGAGTACGATATTCATATCGATTGGAGAGATGTAAATGGATTTGAACGCTTACACTCCCGTTCTCCTGCATGGTACTTTGCCCTTGATCCGTGACGTCGCCTCTGGCCGCATCCGGTTCGCGCGCCTTGGGGTCGATGCACCTGAAAATTGCGTCACTAGCGCTACACAGCTCCCAGATGCTGCTTTTACCCTGCACATCTTCGACGACGTCAAAACTCGGAACGGCTGGGTCATGGCGGCTAATCGATTTGGCGGCAATGTCATCGAGACTTGTATTCCCGACAGCACTTTTACAGCAGCCATCGCCCTGGAGATCGACCACTCCAAAAGTCTTCCTCACGCCGATAGCCTGGATGAAACCGTCAACCTGATTTACGAAAAAGGAACCAATCCTGAAGCCCTGATGGCTCATATCCGCAGGAGCCGCGGCGATAGTATGGATCGCAATATGCTCGATCTTGGACGACGAGCCTGGGAAGCCGCCTGGCGAGACGATTACGAGATCCTGTCGGCCGCCGGATGCGAAAGGGAACGCCCCTCAGCCTTTACTCCCCTGACTGCACAATCCCCATTATCATTTCGCTTCCCCGGCCGCTTCCACACCTCTCAAAGCTATGTCGCGGAGCGCGACGATAATGGCTATGTCATCAGCTGGACATGGTACAGCAGTCAGCGCGATGATGATCTGCAGCAGGAACTGATCGCCCGTATGGATGAGCTTGGAATCTTCCCTCACAAAGATAATGTCGGCATGCGATTTGAGACGCTGTCCAAGGACGCCATTGCTCACCTGCAACAGGCTCATAAGTCGTTTTCTGACCTTGAGGATGATTTGAGGCGCCGCCAGAAGCTGCGGAACCATGTTACTTCCGCTCTGACAAACGACAAGATGATGACTATATTGCGTCGAGCTCGAGCCGGATCCCCTATCGTTACAGAGCATCTGGCTAATCCCGGAATGCAGGTCAATCCGAAAACAGGTACTCCGCAAACGGCACCAAATATTCACTTCCGGTCTGCTCTGCGAGATGGCTGGCTAGTCATCGCTTATCCTGGCGATAAACAAGATAACGCATCGTTTCCCAAGACACGCTCTCCGATCGTTCTAACACTCAGTACGGCCGGCAAGGCTCTGTGCGATGGCAATACCGAGCTGGCTGTCCAATTAGTCGAGCCTCTTTGGGAACAAAACAAATTCATCGACCCACGTCGCATGACCCCAAGCCAGCCTTTGCTGCCATCTATTCTTGCGGCCAATACATGGCTGGACGATAAAATGCGGCACAAACTCGCACAACTGGTCTCGGCATCCATAAGTACTTCTGATGATGCTGGACGCATCCTTCAGGGGCATTCCGGAAATATGACAGGCTGGTCATTGATCGCCGCGGGAATCGCTACCGGATGTATCGGCATGGACGAAAATTCCCGGTTCGAAATTAGGGACGATGGCCGATCGTTCACAATCTGATCACTCACATGGAAGGAGTCGGCAGGAGTTCCGGTTCTCGGCGTAAAAGACCATTGGCAATCCTGGGTCTCGTTGTTATTTCAGCACCGATTGCCTGCCAGAATTTACGTCCACGCGGGCGAATGTCATAAATTTTGAGATCTTCAGGACATGCTGCGGCCACGGCTGCGACGATGCGTTCACCATACCCCCGAAGACGCATTTCCTTTTTGACTTCGATTTTTATCAAAGCATCAACGGTCGGCTCGCCATTTCGACGTTCATCCGACAGGTTCACCATGAGCTCCACGAAACCAAATAATGCTGCATCCTCACCCTGCTCAAAAAACTCAGGAACCCCATAAGCGGAAAAACGCATCCGCATCTGTCCTGGTGGGTGAAAACCCTGTGTACGCATCCCGCCGATAATGAGCATATCGCGGCTTTGCCATTGGAAAAAACCGAGACCTTTTTCCTTATATACGACGTCAAGAACGGGAATACGCATTCCAAACCCCATCAGTTGCCGTGTTGTTTCTGTTCAACTCATGGAGTTGGAGTCATTTCAACGGCCAGATCGGTATCAATGACTGCACCGATCTCGAATTTGTCATGAGGATAACTGCCAGCTGATCCAATCAACCAAATTCGGCGTGGATCGTTCTGGGTGCCGTAGCTCTCGTGCCCTTCGACAAAACCAGTAATCTTGGCCGGACGGAAACCAGTGTCCCCTCGATCACTCCAATGATCGGTTATACCCTCCCAATCCCCATTCGCCGGCCGAACCAGGACATGGGCATGCTCACCCCATTTCTTCGCAATGTCGTCGATGTGAATCATGTGTCTTCTCCTATCAAGATTGTCTTACGCTACACCATGGTGAAGCAATCCACATCATGACGGCTAGTTGTCCCAGAATTCCTCAAGCCGCAGCCACTTTCCCAGTTATGTTCATTTTGACAACGCCCCCCATCCGCTGCAACCATTCTCAACTCATGGGGCACCCGCCGGACTTCTCGCAAGGCATGATCGCCATCAAGGCCTCATGCCAGATGATTCGGACGCCAGAATTCTTGCCTCATCCAGATATTTCAAATGGCTTCTTGCTTTTTCGGCGAGATCTTCCAGATGCGGACGGAATTCATCAAATTCCAGACCTTTTCCTGCTTCCTGAGCATAAAGCGACATCGCCGCAAGAAATTCAGCTTCGTTTCCGAACTGGGTTAGAACAAAATTCGTGTACCTCTTTTTATATGGACCATCGAGATAGGTTTCGAACAGATGCGCGTCGTCAACCCTGCCGCCGGCATCGAACATGAGGTCTCCATTCAAGCAATAGGCATGAACGACATGCCGGCCACCTTTAACCAAATCGACGACGATAGCTCCGATTCCTGTCCCATATTCCCGGGTCATCGCCATGGCGAAAGCGTAGCAATGCCCATAGCGATAGCGTTCAACCAACCTCTCAACGGAAATTTCCTTTTCCATAATCACATGCCTGGTGCCGTGGATTCGTTTTCTGGTTCATCGCTGTAGGCAATGATAGTGCGTTCGATCCATTTCATTGCCGATGCTTCGGATTCGAAATCACGATAGGTCATTTCTCCATCATTGCTGTCTTCAAATACAGCACGCCACATTACCAGACCATCGAGCTCGTGCCGGTCGACCCGCCCCGTCCAGCTATCAAAGACTTCAATAGGATCGGATGACGATACCGGTTCCGTATTCAGAACATCTATCCTGGCGTTTTCGGCGGCAATCAATTCCGGCAACATTGCCACTCGGGCTGCCCATAACTCATCAAACGATGTGCCCTTGCGGTATTCATCGACATATTGAGCTGTCAAAGCCTCTACCCAATCAAGACGTTCATCCTTGGTAAGACCGGGGTAGCTGTAAAAATCTGCAGCGTAAGCCAGGCTTTCGACATGCTCCCGCAGAGGAATATCAACACTAAACAGATCCTGCGTGAGGATATATTCCCATGCAAAAGCCTGCGCCTCAGGAAGATGAGAAACTGCCTTGGTATAAATACGGCTCCACGGCCTGTTACCGAATTCAGGGATACCCCCTCCGAAGCCGAAACCTTCCCTCACGATCCTTTTAGGAGCCAGGGTGACGAAGTGCCCCATCTCATGCAAAGTTGCTATGGCGTCAAATTTTTCTTCCTGTGCGGCATAACGTTCAGGAAAACGGATCGCAACAAGATGTCCGTTTTCATCGATTTCCTGTTCGACATTATCAACCCCATCCAGGATCAGATGTTTATCGGTGAAATAACGCCGCTGCAGAAGATCTCTTGCTGCGTCTGTATGCAAGGGAGACTTATCGACCATTCGCCTACATTCCCTGTTTGGCATCATATCTCGAATACGCTACCGCGCCCCAGAGCAATGATCAAAGACATCTGGCAGATTTCCGGGATCTCGGCTACGAATACCCCGATTAAACCGCACTTGAGTATTCAGGATCATCCATGACCAGGTCACCCATGACATGGGGCAGCTTCACTCCAACCTTCCTCGATACCCTGGCCGAACACATTGCCAGTCGACGCGTCCTGGAAATCTTTGCTGGCAATGGGTATCTGGCATCCGAATTGTCACGACGTGGTGTCGACATCCATGCCACAACCCTGTTCTCTGGGCACGATGGTCACGAATACGGAATGCATCATGCAGTGGAAGAAATTGAAGCTTCGGCCGCTATCCAGAAATACAGCGCTGAACGCGACATGCTTCTCATGTCCTGGCCTGTCTCAACCCCAGACGCTACGTTCGCGGCTCTTCGCTGGGGATTTGATCGTCCGATCATATTCATTGGTGAAATCTCCAACCCTGACCGCGGCATGTTTGGTGGCTGTGCCGACGACATGTTTTTCGAGATCACTCGAACTGTTGAGACACTTCCTGATTTCGAACCCCGCAACATGCTCGAAAAGGCTCTCGTCCTGCAGCTGGACCCCGAGGCCATAAAGAAGCGGATGCAGTCCGTTCCTACGATGGCTTCACGTCCTTTTTAGCCTCGGCCGCAACAGAATCAACACCCAAAGCAATGTTGAATAGGGGGGCTCATCATGCAGCCACATATGAATCATGAGTCGATGATTGGTAGTAATTCAATTGATATGATTGTGCGGGATGGTTAACAGCCTTACGGAATCCCTCTTGAATCTGGACGAGTGACAGCCAGGATTCATATTGAAAGTGTCATAATCATCCTGTAAAGATGATTACATGACTTACAATATGAAAACCATCGGACCGAGCATGGCCAAGCTCCTTGCCACGCTTCACGATCAGGACATCTCTATTTTTACGGTTCAGGATGCGGTTCGCATCCTCGGTGGCGATCCAGCCACCGTTTCCAACCTGCTCGGCAAGTCGGAGGGCAGGGGAGTCGTGACAAGACTTCGTCGTGGCACCTATATCATCGTGCCCGCAACGATGGGTAGTGAGCCGGTATATGCAGGGGATCCTTTGCTGGTCGCCGATCGCCTGATGGGCGACCGCCCCCACTATCTGTCTCATGGAACCGCCATGGCGATCCACGGCATGACGGTTCAACCTCGCATACTTGTCACGATCAGCTGCACCTCTCCGACTGCCAGATCCATCAGTGCCCAGGGAACTGAAATTCGTGTCGTCGGCATTAGAGCAGAGGAAATCTTCGGGTTGGAGAAGCACTGGCTCGAACCGGGAGTCAGTGTGATGACGGGCGACCCCGAAAGAACAGTCGTGGATTGCCTCAGGCGACCTGATTTGTGTGGTGGCTATCCGGAAATTGATCTTGGGGCCTGGATGCAGCGCGACAAACTCGACCCCGAAAAATTGGTCAATTATGCAGTGCGTCTTGGAATCGGAGCAGTTTGCGGCCGGCTTGGATACCTCATGGATTCTTGCAGACTGGGGAATGACGATCACCGGAAGATGCTTCGACAATACCTGTCGAGGGCATACAGCCTCCTCGATCCGTCGATGTCGAAGGGAGGGCGATACGCTTCCGACTGGAAACTCCAACTCAATATCAATGAGGATGAGATCGAGGCGTTGAGGAGTACCTGACGATGATCACGCAACGAAATCTATCGCTGATATCGAACAGTCTGCTGAAAGAACATGGTGGCCGTAGAATTCCCGAACAGACGATAGAACTCGACTATGCATTGGGCTGGTTTTTTCGGTAATAAGCTGATCCCCCTGATCCTGTTAGGTTCTGGATATTTCCACGCCATGCTTGTTCGACCAAATCCGCGAACATGGACTGCAACGAAACCGGCAAATAATCGACCATGTCACGCCATCTTGTAGGCAAAAATTAAACCTGCCTACAAGATGGCGTTTCCACTCCAACCCAGGACGTTGTCTTTTGATCCTTTGACCGTCATTATCGCGGCAACAAAACGCGATTCTATAAAGTTTTTCGATACATGAGCACATTTGAACCACAAGCGCCGGCACCAAAATGGGCTTTCCGCTGGGCATCACAGGGATCCGAGCTACTTTTACGCACCCTGCCTGTTGTCCTTCCTGCTACTGCTCTACTTAACATCGTAAGTGGTGTCCTTATCATCTCCGCCGGGATAATCAGCCAAGGGCATCCACTCATGGCCTACCCGCTGGCGATGAGCATTCGATTGCTGGCCATGATCCATCTTTTTTGGGTGCTGGAATTGGTCATGGTTGCTGATGGACACAAACCTCAACAATCAATTTTATCCCCGCAGGGCATTCGTCTCATGCTGCCGCTACTTCTGGTCGAGTTAGTATTGATGGCAGTCCGAACCATTGTTTTTTCCAAAATGGCTGACGTCTCTTCAGCGACACCTTCCGGGGCCATTCCATCAGAATCAGAAATCATCTACCTGATAGTGACCGGCGTCGCATGGGTGTATGCCAATGCTATGAGTGGAATTGTTTCGGTGATGTGGATCGTCGGCATGCTTTGGCCGCCCCTCATGGTCTCCATGGGTGTTGGACTCGGTTCTTTTTATTATCATGTATACGGCTTGCTCCAGAGTCGCCTTGGCCGGGACTATTGGCTCATGCTCATGACAGGTTTTCTTTTCGTCATTATCGTGCCTTCCCTCCCATTCTGGCTTTGTCAGATCGCCTGCATGTTCGCCATGTCCTGGCTCTATGTCGCGGCACGTGAGATCTTTGGCGGGATATCCGAGAACGGAAAACAAAAAACTTCTTCTCTTGTTTCCTACTATCCGGCAGAGCAAGGCTCTTGACCTACTTACGGCCTCAGCCGTTCAAAGGATCATTGCCATGATCACTCGCATTCGGGAAGCGCCCAAAACCCAGGTGACTGCCTAAATTTCTTCCGTCACCCGAACTTTGCTCCGGGACATAATCAGGCTTGGCTTCAGGAAACCCGATGGTTAACATCCCGTTAACCGATTCCTGAAGCGGATGACACGTCATGACCAGTTTTCGCATCACGCCCATACTCCTGGCTCTTGCCATGATAAGCCCGGCTTCCCTGGCTCTGGCTGACGGCTCCACCATGGGAACGATTGACACCAGCCGCCTCGTTCGTTTCCCCAACGTCGATCGTAATGTGATGATTGAACCCTGGGTCGATCGAAATCCACTCGAAACTATCATCGTCAAGAAAATAGAGGCGGGCAAGGTAAGCCACATCACGATAATGCGCACCAATACTGGCACCTATTCCAGTGACGCGCTTGATTCAACGCATGTCCAGTACCCCGGAATATCGAACGAGCGCGACACCTCGCAAAAATACGTATCCATTACAGCCTTGGGAAATTCTAACTCGGGATCATTTCTTGAGTGGTAACACGCATATAGATCAGATCCTGAAAAAATGCGTTGATTTAAAGCATTTTTACGACGCTGCCATATAACGGGTTAGCCGTCACGGCAATACGATCCTTCAAGATCAGATCGACCGGATGGTAGGGTAGCATCAATGCGCTTGACTAAAAATATCTCGAAATGTTCACGATAAACGCTCAAAACAAAAAATCCATGATCCCCATTAGTATGATTTTATCTCCTTTAAATAATTAATCTATTTGACATAAGACAAAGAATTGAAACTCGTTTCGTTTATTCTCCATCATGCAGACACAATATATCCAGTGTCTAAAAACGGAGAATAAACATGGCTGAGAAGAATACCCTGTCGCGGCGCGCATTGCTGGCTGGAGCAGCAGCAATCGGAACAGGGATGCAGATGGCCACAATGATGGCGACGACAGCTCAAGAAATGACGGCTCCTCTGACAACAGAAGTCGATTTCAACACTTTGGAGCGCATCAAGGTCGAACTCGTCCCCCCACCTTTCGTTCATGCTCATGAACAGATCGTCACCGGGCCTCCACGAATTATTGAATTCACCATGGAGATTGAAGAAAAGAAACATCAGGTTGCCGATGATGCCGAAATTTGGGCAATGACCTTCAACGGCTCGGTTCCTGGCCCCATGATGGTCGTCCACGAAGGTGACTATGTCGAGCTGACGCTGATCAACCCCGACACCAACATGATGGCTCACAATATCGATTTTCACGCCGCTACCGGTGCCTTGGGTGGAGCAGCCCTGACCAACGTCAATCCGGGCGAAAAGGCCATCTTGCGCTTCAAAGCCATCAAGGCCGGCGTCTTTGTCTATCATTGCGCCCCGGAAGGAATGGTGCCATGGCACGTCGTCTCGGGCATGAATGGAGCCATTACCGTTCTGCCCCGTGAAGGATTGCGAGACGCCAAGGGCAATCTATTGAGCTATGATCGCGCATATTATGTGGGCGAACAGGACTTCTACATCCCCAAGGATGAAAATGGGAACTACCTCGCCTATGATGAAATCGGCGAGGGTTATGACGAGATGCTTGACGTCATGCGCACTCTTGTCCCCAGCCATGTCGTCTTCAATGGCAGGGTTGGAGCTCTCACTGGCGACGGCGCTCTTCAGGCCAAGGTGGGCGAGACCGTTTTGATCCTCCACTCGCAGGCTAACCGCGATACCCGCCCCCACCTTATCGGTGGCCACGGGGATTTTGTCTGGCCGACAGGTAAATTTCACACGCCACCTGACGTCGACCAGGAAACCTGGTTCATCCCTGGGGGCACCGCTGGAGCCGCGCTTTACACATTCCAGCAGCCCGGCGTTTATGCCTATGTGAACCACAATCTGATTGAAGCATTCGAGTTCGGTGCTGCCGGTCATTTTGTGGTCGAAGGGAACTGGAATGATGATCTGATGACCTCGATCCTGGCTCCTAGCCCCATCTGATCATCTCCCAGGCACAATATTGATCGCGCGGCTTACCCGAGCCGCGCGATTTCATTTGATGACCACTTATCCAGATTGTCGATTGCCTCGATTCACCTTAGCCTTCTTGTCGATACGAAAGGTGCCTGGTATGCCCAGCTTCAACGAAATGACCCCGCTTCGCCTCGCACAAATGCACGCCAGCCATTCTATGCACACTTATGCCGTTCTTGATGCTGCCAGGATCACCCCAATGCCCCATGATGAAGCTGTCAAGAAACACGGCGCGGAAGCAATTGCCCTGATCGAAGAAACCAGTTGGGTCGATATTCGTGATGGCTTCATCCATGTTATTGATGAGAGCGTGAATCATCTGAAAGGTTTTGTCTCATGAGCCGTCATATCCTCGATTTGCTTGATCGTGTTGGCGATACCGGCATAACTCCCCGTCGGCTCTACAAAGCCAATGGAATCGAAGACCATCTGGAAATTGATCGGGCGGTCGTCGATGCCATGGATCTTAGCGAACCGCTTCTGACCCACGATCAGGATGGAAAGATATTCCTATCCACCGCGGGTATCGCCGTGCGAGCCAATAATATCGAGATCAACCTTCTGCGCCTTGGTATCTCCAGATTATTGCTGCCTGGAACCTGGATATCACAACATACCAAAGCCGGCCGCGTCGTTTTTGAGCATCTGCCCGAACGTTATCAGAATATGCTGGGATTGCATAAGGATGGCATCACTGTCACACAGGCAGGGATCTTCGAGCATCCCCATATTCGCTCTAACGCCATCAACTCCCCACACGTTTCCCTCATCCTGGATCGACGCCCTCGTATTTTCGGTGGTGAATACCAAATTTGCCTTCGTACGCGTGAAGAAACCCTGAAAAAGGGATCCGAGGCTCTGCTCCCGGAGTATCTGGCCGTTGCCGCTATCCTGCTCGACGCCGACCTTGAACGACTACGTCAGCGCATGGGGGAAAATGCCTCAATCGAGGTCGTGGTGTTCGAGAACGATAACGCCTTCGGGTCTGCCTTGGCGTCCACCATCGAACGGAAATGCGGTATTCCCGTCGTTCTTACCAAATCTGATGATTGGGGCAATAACTTCTATGAGGAAGATAGCGAGATCATTCCTTCCCTCACCTTCGGGTAATTTCATTTGCGGAATTGCCGCAAAGAACTGACACCACCTGAAAAATATTGGCTCTGGAAGCGCGATTGAATTCCCTGGAGATCTAGGATAATTTCTCTTCCAAAGATTTACTCTATGGGATTATTAAATGCTATTTCGCATTACAGCTACTCTCTTTACAGCGACTTTTCTCATTATGTCGCCGGTTCTGGCTCAGGAAAACACCAATTCTGGTGTTATGCGTCTCAATCTTGACGCCCCAATCCTGTTCGGAAATACATCAAATAATACTCCTACTCCGCCAGATGGAAGTGTCCAAGGCAGCATGGACCTGACACTTGACCCTACTCTCCCTCCTTTGGTGGAACTAGGCGCTCCTTTTACGGGAACACTTTCTGTTACCAATGGGGTGGCTCCATACACCTATTGGCATGATGGGCAACTTCCAACTGGCCTCTTACGCACTGATTCTTCTATCTACGGTAATTTTCTTGCCGTAGGTCCTCAAAGTCTGACAGTCGGGGTACGAGACACAGAGGACAATGAAGTTACCAAAAACTTTTCTTTCGAAGTCCTGGCTCCTCACACACTGTCATACGATGATGATACATTGCATGGCCGAGTTGGATACCAGATATCTGCTCAACCAACTGTCACCGGGGCTCGTGAAGGGCATACCATCTCTTTAGTCTCCGGGTCACTTCCAGTAGACCTTTCCGAGAATGGATCAATTTCGGGCACGCCACAGACCGCAGAAAGTGGCGTTGCCGTCTTACAATCGCTGGATGGGCTTGATCGTCCCTCAAACAGCGTTAATCTTCCCTGGACTATCCACCCGGAGATCATGATTTCTCCGATCGCGGATATGTCTGTTACCAAAACGCTTCCATTTTCCTCCCCAACCCCTGCCGCATCCCATACTTATGGAACCCTCTCATGGAGCGTTTCCGAGGGAACTCTTCCTGACGGCCTGCTGTTAGATGCTGACGGTCGGGTAACCGGCACACCGACCTTGTCGGCGACAGACCAAAGCGGCATTCGCCTTAGCGTAAGCGACGCAATCGGGACCACACCTCAGCTATCTGCTCCTTTTTCTATTTCTGTAGCTGAGGCTCCGCCTCCCACGGCCAGCTATATTGGCAGAACGACTCCGTTCGTTTCCGAATCTACAACTGGCACTTCCGTATCACTCGGTAAAATAGCGAATTTGCAAGTTGGAGACCTTGTCCTCTTATACATGAGAGGAGTAACTCTCACCCTAACCACGTGGCCATCTTCTACTATCTTGTTTTCCCAAAGCGCTATCCACCTTCTCTACAAAAGAGCAACGCAAGCGGATATCGATAATGGCTTTACCGTTAACATCCCAAAAGGAAGTTTTGTTGGGGTTGTCGCTCTGGCCTATAGAAATGCAGATACCCCCATTTTGGACAAGCACGGGCCAATTGCAATTGGTTATAATCCGGTCACTCCCATCCCTCACAACTTATCCACCCGAGGCCTGAGGTTAACACTTCTTTCTCGCAGTAACAATTACGGAACCAGCACTGGCAATTATTACACATTCCATAACATCGGGGGGTTAAATCCTTATTGGGGTGAAATTTTTGACGTTGGCGTTAGAAGATACATGGATATTCTGAATCCTAAGGTTTATTATAACCTAGGTATTGCTGCTGCTCACGGTATCCTTAGTCATGAAATCCAGGATGGGCAACCATTGATTGGGGTTTATGGGACTCAAAACGCAGCCCCCCATCATTACATCAATCTGTTAATTCCAGGTGCGCCAACACCATAAAGACCAAGGCGCGGGTGTTTAAAGCACCCGCGCCTTGCAAAACAAGCTATCCCCTTTTTGTTATCCTTGTCATATTCCGGCTATCCGCCTCCTGAGGTCGCCGGCTTGGTCATCCTTATCATTTCGCCAGTGCTTTGCCCCACTGCCACCACCTGTATCCCGATGCGCTACTCCCTGGGATACCATTCTGTGGGCAACAGGATATGGCTCATCCAAGCCGAGTTCATCACGTCGACCGACAGCGTCCCTGAGCCGCTTCAGGACCCGCCGCTCGTCCCCGAAGCCTCCCTGACGGACTCGACCTTTTCAAGGTCAATCCTTATCCTGCTGTGACACGGAAAGGCAGAAGCACGTGACTGATTCCTCCCCCGATTTCCCGACTAACCCTGCAGATATTGCCATACTTATCGGCATTCCACTTACGGAATGGCCAGGGAATTGCCACGCTGTTGCCGAAGCCATCAAGGATCGACTCCCCGTTCATGGTATGCGCATTGCCCGCGGTCATTGGGTCGGGCATATTTCCAGAGATTCAGTCTATCATCACGGCCCCCAACAGCACACCTGGCTTAAACTGGCGGATGGACGCGTTCTCGATCCCACTCGCTGGGCAATCCTTACCCCACACAATCCATCGATCTATCTTGGCGTCTGCGACCATTATGACGAAGGTGGCCGGCAATTATCTGCTCGGGTCACACCACCCTTTTCTGACGGGCAAATGCTCATCGTTCGCGCCATGGACGATGATGCCCGCAACACCCTGGCAACTCTGCTCGATATGCGCCTGCCAGTGTGCTGGGATGACTCTTCTCTCTCACGCCTCGCCAGCAATTTGCGATACGCCGTGCACGAAGATCCTGACAGACAACCCAATGTCGACGCCTTATATGATTTTCTTCAAAACAACCAATGCAAGGCCATGATCCCGATTGATTCCTGGAATCGGGTAAAGGAGATAGAAAGCATTACCTGCAATCCAATGGCCAACCTGCATTATTCCTTACCGGCGGCACCTGATTTGTCCGACGCCGAAGTCCTACTAAATGTATTTACCCATTTTCTTTCCATTGAAGAGCGCGATTCTTTTGAAGATGATCTCGATGCCTTTGACATCAGCATCAATGAATTCTGGGACGCACTCAACCAACTGGAATCAATGATAAAAACCGATCTTGGCATCAAGTACCTCTCGCCCAATGCGGCCAATATTCTATGTCTGGTCGCCGGCGAGTATCTGGGACAGGGATTCGGACAGGTTCTGCGTGTCGACCGTTATGCTGAATCGCTGGGGGCTTCCCCTGAACGCCTTAACCAGGCGATGATGAAACTGGGAGAGCGGTGTGGCTACGATCTGCGCTGGGATGTCCCAAAGCCATCAGATCCGGTACTGGAACCACTGCCAACACCCTGACGCATTCCTGTTCTCGCCTTCATGTAGGCCTCAGACATCATGACCCGCTGCCGACAGATCGAGGAAGCCGTACGGGAAATCCTTAAAGTAGCTCCCAGGTGACTCAATATTACGTCCTGCTTTGTAGCATACCGCCGTTATTGACCACGGCCATGGCGGTTTTGACAAGAACGGCGGATATGAAAGGACGATGGACTGACCTCCCGCAGGGTATCGTCGTCCTGGACTTCAATGCCGGACGGCTCTCCCCCTAACTCGGGCACCTCCATCCGGAAATATGGGCGTAGTCGAATTGATCCGTAGCCACAAGTTTGAGGCTGTCACTCGCGTTCATCGTTGAGGTATCAACCTCGATGACACCGGTGTTCTGGTTCAGGTCGAGCCACTCCAGCAATGCCGTGTCTCCTGTCCAGACAATATCGCCAATGGCATTACCCGCGGTAGCCGGAATGGTCAGCGGAACGTTCTTGTCGACGGTGTAGCTTTCCTGCGGCACGGAGGCGGTCAGAGCCGGATGAATGACCATGTGCAGCGGCTGGCTCAGCAGCAAAGCGTCATCAGCATCCCGCACCTCGATCGTCGGGGCGTGGAAACCGGCAATGGCATTGCTCCAGGTCAACTGCCCCTTGCCGGGATCAGCTGAATCAGCTGTCCACAGCGCCCCGGCAGGCAGGCCGGCAATAGCCAGGTACTGACCGACCTCCATGCCACTGGCCTGGATGTTGACGGCCAGGGCACGATCTTCGCGGTTCTGCACCACACCATCGACCTGGGTATCATCATCAATGGTGATGAAGATGCCGGTGTTATCACCCCCATCCGGAGGCAATACCTCTCCGCCCGAGAACAGGATCGGGGCCTGCAATTCCATGCGATACCAGCCGTCGGCATGAACTGGAGCTGTTAAAACCAAAAGTAAGGTAAAAACTGAGGTACTTATGCGCTTCATGGTAAAATCCCTACTTCTCGAACTGAATGGTGTCACCGGTCAGTGCGGCAGCGTCACCCTCAGTCAACCCGGTCGGATCTGGGTTATCCGCCAAAACGGCGTCAGGGCTGTCCCAGTTAGGGGAAGTTTCAGAAAGTGTACCTCCGTCGCCTTCCGTCAGGACAGCATCCTGCCAGATGAACGAGCCTGCGGTCATGTCGGCACCACCGTTTCCAGGAAGACGTGCTACCAACAGATCGTTGCCTCTCGCGCTGGAGATGGTGGTATATCCGATGACATGGATAGCACCATCGGCACCGACAGCTATGCCACTGGCTTGATCATCTTTTAATCCACTTAACGTCTTCGCCCAGTCCAACACGCCATTAGCTGAATATTTAGCTACCAACAGGTCATTGTCACCTGCCCCAATCCTGGCGGTAGATCCGGCGATATAAACGGCACCATATGAGTCTACGATGACGCTATAACCGGCATCATAATCGGCTCCACCCAATGTTTTCTTCCAGGCCAACGAACCCGCAGATGAATATTTGGCCACCAATATGTCGTATCCTCCTCCGGCACCTGTATATAGGGCTCGTCCCGTGACATAGATGGAACCGTCATTATCTACAGTTATGCCAGCACCACTATCAAAACTTGACCCTCCCAAGGTCTTTATAAAAGACAGAGAGCCTTCGTTAGAGTACTTTGCTATCAAAATCTTTGGGTTAGTATATACGCCTGAGGCACTACTAGTTGCCCCGCTTACGTAAACGGCATCATCCGCACCGACGACGATACCAAAGCCCTGGTCATCACGAGCTCCACCTAGCTTCTTTTTCCAGGCCAATGCGCCATTGGCAGTATATTTAGCGACCAACAGGTCGTAACTTCCTGTGCCAATGGCGGTATATCCGGTGACATAAACAGACCCATCACTTCCTACAGAGACACCGGAGCCATAATCGAGACTGCCTCCACCTAATGTATTCTTCCATTCCAATGCACCGGTGACGGAATATTTGGCAACAAACAGGTCGCTGCTGCCCGCACCAGCACTGGTAGTATCTCCAACTACATAGATAGAGCCATCTGTGCCGGTAATGATGCTAGCGCCATTGACGGTCACCGAAAAGGGCAATGTCGTTGCTGACATATTGTCGAACTGGTCAACGGCGGTGAGCTTGAGCCCACTGGCGCTGTTGGAGGCGCTGGTGTCCACCTCGAGCTCACCCGTCAGGGCATCGAGGTCGATCCATTCCGGGAGAACGTCATCAGATCCCCACAGCACATCGCCGATGGCATTGCCGGCCGAGGCCTGGATGGTCAGATCATCTCCCTTGTCGACGTTATACGAGCTCTGCGGCACGGACGCCGTCAGCGGCGGCAGGATCTCGAGATCAAGCTGCGCTGTGGCGACAATATTGTCATCGGCGTCCTTGACCACGATAGTCGGTGACCACGCCCCTTCCGCCGCTCCATGCCAGGACACTGTCCCGGAGCCGTAGGCGGAACCCGTTGGCACCCAGATGGCACCGGAAAGCCCTTCTAATGACACGGTGTGAGACGCGTCGGTACCGCTGATGGTCACCGGCACGGACAGATCGCCATATTGCCGGCCCCTGGCGCTGCCATTGATCAGCGCCGTTTCATCAATGGTGATGGAGATGTCTGCGTTTCCGCCTGCATCGGGCGGCAGCACCGATCCGCCCGAGAACAGGATCGGCGCTCGCAGATTTAAGCGATACCAGTCATCGGCCGCCTGGGCAGAACTCCCCATCGCCAACATCAGCGCCAGGGTTGCCGCACCAGTCATGAAACGCATCGAAGTCTCCATCTGTTCGCCATCAATCCTTTAACCGAGGAAGATCACCGAACAGACAGATAAATGCAACTATGAGGCTGCACACAACCAGATAGCCTTTCTTCAGCGTTGCGGCTTGCAGGCTCTGCCTGCACAATGGGCTATTATTCCTGGAGAGCGCAATGTCCAAACCGCACGAATCTATCAATGCAGTCAAGCAGGCATCCAGCCTGTTTGGAGCCTACATCATTTGCAATCTGCAAGCAGACACCGGATACAGGGCAACAGTCGCCGTAGCTAAACACCTCCGCGAAAACAGGCGCATCCTGATCCTGTGCTCCAATGACCAACTGGTTCGCCAGACTATCGCTTCCCTGAAGAGCGACAACGCTATCGTCGGCAATCTTGATACCAGGGAAAACATCTCTGTCGTCAATGTCCGGGACAGACGCCTCGACAAGCTCGACGTCAACAACTACGACATCCTGATTGTCGATGAATTGCACAATGAACAGCGACGCGCCGCAAGTCTGGTTGCCACACGCTTCGTAGACGCCATGAAGACTGTTCTCGAATTCAAATCCGAATGGCAGCTCCAACTCCTGAACAGAATTGGTGTCGTCATTGGTCCAGGTGGGCAAAAAACATACACTAATGAAATTCAGACCGATGCAAAGCATGCCATTCACAACTGGATGGCCATATCTGGCCCCGAGCCCACTATCGAAGCCTCAGGCACCATTGAGAACAAGCTCCTGGCAATCGATAATGAGCTCAAGGCAGCTACCCTGCTACTCGAATTCGCACACACGACTGCAGCCTTCGCTCACCTGAACAATGTTGCAAATCTTGTGAATGGTATCTCTGCCGAGCATGGTATCGATCTGGAAGAAGGCCATCGAGCTGGAGCTGTGATGGAAACTGCACGTATCTTACGAGGCAAGCCCTGGGTTCAGGCAGATGCTTACGAAGCTGACGAAGCCTTGTCCGTAACCAAGGCCTTGGTGCAGGAGATCAAGGAAAAACTCGCTTCGAACAACGTCCCCTCCCTTTGATAAAGTAGAGATAAGGCGTTAACTGCTCCACAACGGAAACCTTGCATTCTCAGACGTCCTATTGCTAATTCTCATGTCTAAATGAGGAAATGACATCAATATGGAAAAGACCGCTAACCCGATTCCATTTAACCCCGAAACCTTGACCGTCAGGCAGATGAAGGATGCTGTCGAAGCTCTAGGCATGATTTTCTCTGGCATCGAACGCGTACGCGCCGGTGAAGTGGATATACCAAACTTCCTGTTCCACATCGAACAACAACGAGATTCCCTGGCGCAGCGCTGGGTGGATCCGGCACAGCAGCGGATCGCTGATCTGGAAGCCGAGATCGAAAGCCTTCATCAGAACGCGGCTGGAGCCAGTTTGTAATGCCAAGAAAACCCGTTATCGCCACAGAAGCTCAGCCGCCTCAACAGATTGGCCCGATCGAGTGCTGGACCGATTACCCGATCGTTGAACTCGGCGACGAACCCGGAAAGATCGCGCCCATTCGTCAATGCACGGCTCTCAGTTGGGACGGCGACAAGTATGCGGATGTCCTGGTTGAAGGCATCAAGACCAATTTTAAAGTTGGGTATCTGTACCCGAAAGCACAACGTTGTGGCGATGGGCCACCCATCAATCGTGATCTGCTACCCGAGGGGAATGAATAGTCCTGACGATTGCCGACTTATCACCCCGGCACCTATCAACATGGTAGAGGTGCCGGGGCAGTCGCGTCATCGAGGTCGATGAACCTTACCGGTTTTCCAATCAAAATCGCCGCCATCAGATGGTGATTGCCGTCAACCATCGTTTCCCCTCGCAAGATAACGACCCGATCTTCATCGAAACCCTCAGTCAACCTACGCACAAATTCCTGCTGATCGCCCTCGGCAAATTCTTCAAACGCCTCCTTTACCGTCATGTCCCCTATATAGGTCTTGACGGCTTCGAGAGCATTGGCCTCGATCATCCCAACCGTAAAATCGAAGGCAAGCTCATCCTCTCCGACTTCCAGTGACAACGTTTCTGTCTCGTCATCCAGGTCGCGTTCGTCATAGATATCCAGAAGGCGCATGCTTTTAATCTCCATATTGCCACTCATTTTATTGCCGCCCGTGGCAATGATCAAAATATGCCGCCACAGAAAATCAGGCAATTCCCCTTAACCGTTTATTTCCAATTTTGACGGGAAGGCTTTGACCTGTTTTAGCGTTGGGTCTATCGATGGGACAACAAGGAGTCCCAATGAAGTCCATTCGCACCATTCTTTTCGCCATCGCTACCATTGGGCTGACCATCCCAGCATATGCCAGCGATCTCATGCAGCCTATCGTGCCGCTTACCGCCGGCCTGTCCACATTCAATGTCGCCTCGGGCAGTGGCGAAATTCTTTCGATTACCGGCTCCAACGGTAATCGAGCCGCAATCCTCCAGAGTGATCGCAATAACCGCACCGTGCAGGCCATCTTCGGTACAGGCAATCATCTCATTGCCGGCATCAACGGCCGCGGAAACAATGTTTTGCAGATGAGTGTCGGTCACAACAACAGCCAGAACCTGGGCGTCACCGGGCAAAATAACAACGTGGCCTTCGTTCAGCGCGGCAACAACATGAACGCCAATCTTCTCGTCGACAATGCCCGCAACGCCAACGTCATCGCCATCCAGGCTCATCCCAACCAGCTGATGCCTATTTCCATCAGTGGGCTCCGGAACACCACCGTCATCGTCGGGCCTGGCCGAATGTACGTTTTCCCCCACCGTTAACGGGACGCCCGCATAACAACATCATGAGCCGACGGAGTTGATCCGCCGGCTCATTTTTTTTACTGTCTCCCAAGCAGGCTCCCCGAGCCCGAAACCGTTACGTTCTTGACAGCATATCCCGGCTGACCTCCGGCCAAGCCCGCGCCACCATAGTAACGGTTACCATTGTTGCCCGCGCTTCCCGTCAGCCCTGCGGCGCCGAGTCCTCCACCTGTACCTCCAGTACCACCGATGCCTGAGCCTGCTCCACCAGGAGTGCCGGGTGCCCCAGAACCACCCGTAGCACGCCCATACCCCGCCCCAGGCCCGCCTGCACCGCCTACACCTGGAGCGGTCGGCTCGGTTTGCTGCAGAATGAGATCGAAAAACCAGTACGTTATGTTATTTTGAACCACGACCTGCCGAAAGTTCGTCCCCCTGAGAAAACGATATGAGGTTTCGCCATACCAAACCGGTAAATCGTACACGTTTTCTCCGACCAAATTCCCGTCATAATAATACCAGATGTGTGAAGAGTTCGCGATCATCAAGGCGTATCTGGTATTACCGCTTGTTACGTAATAAGCACTTTGTCCTACTACCGAGAACCCACTTCCACCCGCACCACCCTGCCCGCCGGATCCACCGCCGGCCGCTACTTGACCGGTATTGACCATCGATACCCCGGGGGATAACGCAACGACTGCGTCACCACCCGTTGCACCATTCCCAGTCGCGCCAGCTCCCAGTATTTTCCCATCATTCTGGATCGTCAACGTCCCTGACATGCCTGCGGCCAAGGTCAACGCAGGCGAACTGGTCGATGTTGCACCAATTGTCACGCCAGAAGGCACGACAAGCCGCTTCGGCCGGGAAGTAGACCAGTCAGATCCAAAACGATTAGATGAAACCGTCACATTAGTTTCGTTCCCCAACGTGACCAGGAGTTCACCCTGGGAAGATACCGACCAGGTAACGGCATCTCCAGATCCCACCCGCACACTCGGGGATATCGTCTCTCCATAAGCAGGAGCCGTCACCTGTAGGCGGAACGATTGCCCCGACGTCACCTCGGCCGACGCCGCATACGACCCGCCGGCAACAGAGACCTGCGCCCCCGTAGCCGATACCGTCACGCTGCCATCGAACCCCGTAGGCGTTATTACGGCCGAGGTGACCATCTCTCCCGGTACCGCTTCCGAAATGGAAGGAATCGAAAAATGGTCAGGGACATCATCCTGCTGCACAATGATCGAAAACGCCGCGGTTCTGGCTACAGCATTATCCGCATCGTCATGAGCGGCAAGAACCAGCCCGCCAATGGTAGTGGCACCTAGAATCGTGCCATGTACCCTGCCATCGGCTTCATCCACATTCACACCAGATGGCAAAGCAGTCGATGAAGCGTCCAGTTCCCACGACACTGTTCCGACACCGCCCTGAACAGTTGGTGCCAATTCAAACGGCTGACCCGATACCGCAGTGATATCGTTGATCGACGCCTGTAGGGCTGAGTGGACAACGATCGTTGATGAAACAGTCGCTGGCAACGTACCATACGCATCCGATGCCATGATTTCAGGATGCCATGTGCCGGCCATAGTTGGCACGCCTGAAAGATTGCCATCCACCAATTGCATCCCTGGTGGCACATCCTCGGCGTCAAGGCTGATCGTCCCATACCCTCCTGAAACGCCAACAGGCGATGAAAACGCCGTTCCAACCCGCGCCGTACCGGATCCCAGCGAAACGCTCAGCGCAGGAGCCAGAACTTCGATATCAAATGCATCTGTCGTATCGGTTACATCATCATAAAGATCCCTGGCTGACAGAATTATCCCAGGAATCGTGCGCGGAGCCCCTGCTTCCCCTGCCAGGGCTCCCGATGCCATATCCAGTTGTAATTCACCTCCATTCTCGACGTTCCAGACCAGATCTCCGATCCTTCCTTCAGCAATCGGAACCGCTTCAAACGGCTGTCCAGCCACGAAACTGAGAATAGCAGGAGGTTGTATCCTGAATTCCGGATTAATCTCGATATGAACATCGACTGGATCACTGGAATTCTCAGCACCATCATGCGCAATCGTGCGAAGCCAGAAACTCTCATCAAATGTCCCTGTTACCACCCCACTACCGTCATCTTCCAGCCAGGTAACATCCAACCCTTCGACATCATATTCCAGCGAATAGGCACCATCGCCTCCTGTCACCAGCACAGGAACGGATATTGCAGCCAATCCTTCACTCGACAGGCGGAAGCGCCCTCCTTCCATCTCGAGCATAAGGGAATCATATTGAGGACCAGGCTCTGGCAGTAATAACGGAACCGCATTGCCATTAATGCGGAAATACGGAGTACTCTGAGCCGAAACGGGGATGATGCTCAACGGTGCCACCAATAAAAGCGGCAGAAGAGCTCCGCATAGGCTAGAGGAAGGCTGGGACATGCTAGCTACTCCGAGCTATGTGATCATGGGAAACATTAGCCATGGAACAGGCATGAGGCAAGTTAACAGGCATCGTAAGCGCATCTTCCCCACAAGGATCGAAACTTTATTTCGATAACCCCTTGCGAAAGCACATTGATTGTAACCTCTGATTTTAACCGGAAAACATAATTTCTGGAATCATATTCTCAAAAGGCGATGTCGACGTTGGCTATTCATGAAACGATGATGTAATATCGTCAAAAGTTGCCTGTCATTCTAGGAGGAGTGAATGAATATTTCCGACACAGCTATTCCCATGACATGGACAGGGCCTTTTTCGTGGCCAGGGTATGAAGACAAAAACCACCTTCCTGCAATTCCTTCTGGTCACGGCGTTTATATCTGGACGGCGGAATACAAGGATGGATACATCCTTTATCTCGCAGGCTATACTCGAGCCGGATTTCTCAAGCGCCTGAAAGCTCACACGACATGTTACAAGAAAGGCGAATACAATATTCTCGATATTGACGACATGTCGAACGGAATCAGAAACCAAATCTGGCATGGATGGCGCGAAAGACCTACATCGTCCCCTCAGCGTATGCAGGAATGGTTGTCACGACAGGATGAATTGCAGCCGGTCATAGAACGCCAATTGACCGGATATCGCGTATTCCTCGCCGATCTCCAGGAACACCAAAACAATACCCCGAATGTGCATGGCCGGTTGGAGGGAGCCGTTATGCGATCCCTCGCCAAACAGCCTCCCCCTTTGTGCGATATCATGGACAAAGGGATGGCTCTGCAATTCCGTAAAAAATCTCAAGACCCCGTTCTCATCAAAAACATATGTGACCACAAAATCCATGGTCTTCCGGAAAGCATGACTATCTGACTCTTGTATGGCTCGTTGTCCCAATTATCCCTTTGAAAAAAGCGATATTCTGGAATATGTTACGCGGAGGTTAGGCTGTAGTTGAATATATTCCTATCTGGAGGAATGCAGTGAGCGATACCCCAGTGATGCATGTCGTGACCGATCTTCATGTCGGTGATGACGTTACCCAGGAAATGGTCGATTGGGGTGCCGAGGCTGCACTCTTTTTTACGAGCGAGGAGGGTGTTTTCGACCCATACGCTCTCGCCATTTCGGTATATCGGACCATGAAGCTTCGAGAATTGCTTTCCGATCCAGACCAACAACCGCGGGATCATCAGGAGCCGTCGCCGCAAATGCGAGCATAACGCTGGCGAGGCCTAAATCATCGCTCATGCTGTCGAGGATGTCGGGCGATATGGCCAAATTCAGATCCTGCTCGACCTGATCCTGTTCGGGTCATGCCGTCCGTTCAGCCCATTCGAGGAGAAAGCTCCTGGGAATCATGGTCTAGCTCCAGAGATCGGCGGACGATGACCTTCCACCGATCATCGACATATTCGGGGTCATGGTGCTTGACCGGCGCAAAGGAATCCAACTCGATGCGACGAGCGTTGCCCTCGATGATTTTCGCTACCTCGTCGGCCATCCTCGATGCACCCACCTGATCGAGGATATAGCCAAGACGCTGAAGCGTGGGAACCGGCACCACCCCATGCAGGCCGGCGATGGCAGAGGCATCCATTTTCTCGACCAGATCGCCGATCACCGAAGCGGCGGCATCAATCGATCCAGATGCCCGCGGGTAGCGGAGCAGATCGACTGCCGTGAGGGCGACACCGGATACATTGAAAAATCCCGCGTCCGTCTGCTTGCGTTCCAGAAGATGGGGTGGCGGCATGGATCTGGCATAGTAGAAATCCATCACGCCGCGGCCCAGCGGGATAAGTGGCAACCGTTTGGTCGACACCACCTGGAAAGCCATCACCGCCTGGTGGGCGGCGCCGTGGATTTCAGCAGCCTTCAGCAGACCCACGTAATATGGGGCATCCTCATATCTCATCAGGTCGTCTATCACGTGAGCAGCGGGCGGTGCCCCGTACGTCATGTCCTGCGGAGGAACGACAACGTAGGACCCTCGCCTAGGTCGCAACAGCCTCCCCTTGCCGATTGCTCGTCGCGACGCATCCTCAAAGGCCGAAAGCGTCATTCCCAATAGCGATGGCACCTCCTCCTTGGAGAAGGTCATCCGCCCGATGGAAAGCAGGCGCAGCAACTTATCAGCGAGGGTTTGTCTCATTTCATGTTCGAATATACGCGATTAATGCGGATATTCGAACATGAAATGAGATTTCGTTTACCCCTAGATAGCCTGGATGCGCGGATGACGCAGGATTTTTCAAGGATCCGATCCACGAACAGCTGCAGGATGCGCTTTTTCAAAGGGATAATTGGAAAAAATATAGAAACCATTGCCCGCTTTGAAATGGGGTTGCAACCGATTCCTTTATGGGTCATCCGTTTAACCTTGATGATCTCCGTCTATGGTGTTCCGACTTCATGGAGCGAATTTACCCCCTGAGACACCACCAAAACTATGATGGTCTTTCGCAAGAAAGATTGTTACCCTGATTTTCATTCTCAACCAGTCTGAAGCCGAGCGAGTGATGATCACCTTCAAGAAAGATTACAATCCGACCGATCTGGTTCGCCTGTTCGAACCAGGCTGCGCAAAGTGGATCGAACTCACCACGAATCAGCATGGTGAGCCCTGCGCCCGTTTCCATTCATCCAAGGAAAATTCCACGGCAATGCCTGCTAGCGAGGTTAATGGTTGGCTTCTGGATCGCCACAATATCGATTGGCACGATGTCGCCGTCTATCCAGCGGATACAATCGGCACCTCAATCGCCGCCGAACCGGAAACGGCACCAAAACTTCGCTAGCAGGCTCAGGTAAACACATGGCACCGCTTTACCGGGGAATCGGTGGCAGCTTTCATCCCCACGCACCCAATATCGGTGCCATGATCATTGGCAAGGCTACCGGCCTTCCACGCGCTGCCGCCAGAACTGTCGTGTTTGCCAGCACCGACATAGAACAGGCGGCCGACTACGCAAAGGATGCCGATCCCGCATATATGCGCCTGGTACTTCCTGAAGATGATGCTGTCATCAACTGGATACCGGGGGTTCGGGATATGACCCTCAACTTCGAAAATTTCTTGTTCGATCTGCTCCATAGTGGAACCACACGGTACCATGGTATTTCTTTCGCCCACGTTCTCCAGGATTCGGCGGGTGATGTCATGATCCTGGAGCAATATCTCTCCATGGGGCGGCAAAAACGGGCAATTGGTTCCCTGGTGGAGCTATGGCTTGCGGACAAGAGTGTTCAACAAGACCGCTTTTCTCTCGAAGATGGGCGCAAGTCATCCCTTGCCGAACACAATGGCGAAGTCTGGATTAGCGGACGCTATACGCTCCAACCCGTTCCAGAGCTTCTACCAGCCAACCGCTGGTAGGGACGCATCTGACGCCGGCGATGCTATTCCCTTGGCCTCGAAATGGCGCTCTTGCGGATAAAAGATTGCCGGGATCTCGGTTGCTCCATGCCGAAGGTAGTTCCCTAACCGATGGAAACCATCTTGCATGGTCTCATCTTCGTAATTGGACAAAATAACCGGCCACCGATCTGTCTGAGCGTGGTTATGATACGGCAAGTCATGAGTTGACCTGGCACCGGCCGTGATCTCCTCAGCGCTTCTTGTGTCTCCCTGCATGGCGAGAGAAGCGGCTAAATGATCGATGAGACGACCTGTGTCGATTTCCAGTACACCGAAATAAACATCGCCATATAGCTCCACAAACTTCGGCATATACTCAATCAGCATGCGATTCCAAAACGCATGCCAGTCAGCTCCGTCTTTTCCCGCATCGAAACGCGGCATGTCTTCCTGATCGAGACCATCAAATGCCTCGCTCCACGCTTCGCCATCTACCCCCATATAAAACGCCATCGCTCGCTTATAAGGATCTGAAAGATCCTTGAATTTCACCAACGAATAGCGGTCTCCAAGGAGATCATCCAGGCGATTGCATTCGATCATTTAGCTGTTCCTCAAATCCGGGCGATACCTGCTTAACGCATGCCTGGAGCCGCAACAGGCTGCGTAGGTGCCTGGGTAATGCCCGCCAGGGTCAAGATACGTTCTGCCGTCCGTCCTTCAGCCCTGTCAAGCAGATCTCCGGCCTCCACCCAATAACATTCGCCATCGGGCAATGATTCGGTAAAGCCTGCGATGGCTACAGCACGATCCCCACCCTTAGGAGCAACGCTGACGACAATTCTTGTGCCGACAATTCGCACCGCAATTTCTCGTTTATCCTTTGCTGTGCCAACCCAGGTTTCCTCATCGACCTGTTCGATATCGGCAAGAGCGGCATCCCTGCCCTCAGCATAGGTTGCCGGCCGTGTATCCCGTATCCAGCACGGATCATTCATGAACGGCAGATCAAGCCAGTAACGACCATCACCTGCTTCACTTCGGAACCTCACCGGACTGACAATCCCTCCATTAGCTGTATAAGACGCAATCAGCGCACGCGCGACCGGTGTGTCCAGGACATAAAGATCGGTCTCATGATAATCGAGCTCGCAGCCCTCAGCCTTGAGTATACGGTATAAGGTTGGACGCTGTTCTATCGTTGTCATGAATGATGTCTCCCAATGTTCAACCAAGATGGCACGTCCGGCGGCAAGGAAAAACCCTTCAAACAAGGTAAAACGCACCCTCTATCGATATGCCCTGAAATTTCAGTTATTAGCTTGCAGTGAAAGATGTCATTATCATTCACATCAAAGGAGGCCTTGCATGCAGGACAATGAGATCAACGCAGCCATAGAACTTTTCCAAATCATCAGAAATGATGCGGCATTGAGTAATATTTCTTTTTCACGCGCCCCCGCCCGCCGTCGTAAAATCATTCCTGACCATGCTGAAAAGATTGGTATTTCATATGGTATGACAGGCTTGGAAGTCCGGAAGGCGCTCAGTACAATGCTGACTGAACAGTGGGGCGAAATCAGTGTGGATGAGGCAATCCGGGACGAGATTGAAATCAAGCGAACCCTGGCTCGCTGATTTGGGTGTTCGTAACGGATATTGCCCGGACAATATTCGGCATCCGCGATTCCTGCTTTATTGATCCGTGCCAAAACGGGCTTTGAGCAGGAATCGCGGATGTTCTTTTATTGAAAAGACCCAGCTGGTAGCACCCGGTGATGCGGCATTGACGTAGGCACCGTCAATGGCCGAAGATTGTTCTCACCCCACTGATACCAAAGATACGGCGGAATCTGATTCTGATTTTCACCTGAAAATCAGAATAGGCACGAGTTCACCCCCTATTTACGCTAATATGTTAAAACCCTCACATTTCGCCTCCTTCGGATTCCGTCCCCCAACGGACCGTGCAATAATAAAGCGTGCAATCCTTAAGATGGATTCGCGTACCGTTGAGGAACACATGACCGAAGAACAGAAGAGAAAGCTCGAACAAAAACTGTGGGCAATCGCAAACGCTCTGCGCGGGAAAATGGATGGAGATGAATTCCGCGACTACATCCTGGGCTTCATCTTCTACAAGTACCTTTCTGAGCGTCTTGAAGCCTTCGCCAATAAGGCGCTTGAAGGCGATGAAATTCTATTTTCCGACCTCAACGAGACACACTCCGGTGATGCCCAGGTTCTTGAGGCTGTGAAAGCACAGTGCGTTGAGCAGCTTGGTTATTACCTCGCACCGTCCGAGTTGTTCCCGATTCTAGCTCAGCGTGGTCATGAAGGAAAGTTCATCCTCGACGAAATTCAAGCCACGCTGTCACACATCGAAAAGTCCACATTAGGTTCTGAATCTCAAGATGAGTTCAATCATCTTTTCGAAGATCTTGACCTGAACTCCACCAAGCTCGGTAAGACACCCGACGCCCGGAACACACTGATTTCCGAAATCCTGGTTCATCTTGATGAAATCGACTTCAGGCTGAACGACGTCAATTCCGATATCCTCGGGGATGCCTACGAATACCTGATTTCCCAGTTCGCAAGCGGTGCCGGCAAGAAAGCAGGTGAGTTCTACACTCCCCAAGAGGTGTCCACCATCCTGGCACGTATCGTCACCACCGGTAAGAAACGCCTGAAGTCTGTTTACGACGGCACATGCGGATCCGGGTCGCTGCTGCTGCGTGTAAAGCGCGAGGTCGGCGATGTCGCCACCTTCTACGGTCAGGAAATGAACCGGACAACTTTCAACCTGGCGCGCATGAACATGATCTTGCACGGCGTCAGTTATCGCAACTTCAAGATTGCGCAGGACGATACCCTGGAAAACCCGGCGCACCTGGACCTGCGCGCCGAAGCCATCGTTGCCAACCCGCCTTTCTCAGCAAAATGGAACGCTCGCCCATCAATGCTGCAGGATGATCGCTTCTCGGCCTACGGCAAACTCGCTCCGGCTTCCAAGGCCGATTTCGCCTTTGTCCAGCATATGCTCTACCACCTGGACGACAACGGTACGATGGCCATCGTCCTGCCGCACGGTGTTCTCTTCCGCGGTGGCGCTGAAGCAGTCATTCGCAAATATCTGCTTCAGGACATGAACTGGCTCGATGCTGTCATTGGCCTGCCGGCCAACATCTTCTATGGCACAGGCATTCCAACCTGTGTTCTCGTGTTCAGGAAGTGCCGCGAAACCGACGATATCCTGTTCATCGATGCCTCGCAGCAATTCGAGAAGGTGAAGAACCAGAATAAGCTCCGGCCTGAACATATAGAGGCGATCGTAGATGGTTTCCGCAATCGTGAAGACAAAGATCGTTTCAGCCGGCGGGTGCCTCTTAGCGAAATCGAGGCCAACGACTGGAACCTGAACATCCCCCGCTACATCAACACCCAGGTTGAGACTGATGTCATCGATCTGAAGAAAGTTGCGGCCGACATCAAGGCCGAAGATGCAAAAATGGTGGAGATCGACGCCACAATCAGAGCCTTTTGCAAAGAGCTCGGGCTGGAGTCGCCGGTATGATAACAACCCCAAACCTTCGCTTCACCTCACCCCTCGGCGCGGCTTCTCTTCCATTGGAGGAACGTAAGTTTGGAGACATTGTTTCATGGTGCCGCACAAACAGCCTGTCTCGTGGTAAGCTGACGAGCGACATCACTGAAATTCAGAACATCCATTACGGAGATATACATACGAAGTATCCTGTTCACTTCGTACAAGAAAAATCTGGCGCTCCTTATATAGATGGGCAATTCCCTGGAAAATTTGAGACGAAAGATTTCTGTCGGGTAGGCGACATCGTTTTTGCCGACGCCTCAGAAGATCTACCAGACGTTGGTAAGGCGATGGAAATAACCAGCGTTACTGCTGTAAAGATAGTTTCAGGCCTGCATACGCATATGGCTCGTCCTGTTCCAGGTGTATTTGCCCCCGGTTATGCTGGGTATCTTATGCACAGCCGGCACGTAAGAAACCAAATCGAAAGATCGGCACAGGGAACCAAGGTCTATGGTATTTCCAAAAAGAATCTGAACGACTTGAATGTCGTTTTCCCCTCCATCCCAGAGCAGGAAAAGATCGCCGCCTTTCTGACCGCTGTCACCGACAAGATCGATGCCCTGACGCGGAAGAAGACTGCCCTCGAGCAATACAAGGCCGGCCTGGCGCAGAAGTTGTTCTCGCAAGAGATCCGGTTCACGCGCGAGGACGGGAGTGCGTATCCGGATTGGGTGGAGATGCCGTTTAAGGAACTCGCCAAGCGTCGGACGAAGGGTATTAACTCTGCAGTGACAGGGAGTAGTATAAAGGTTATCGAGCTAGAAAATATTGAGGGGAACTCTGGCAGGATATTTCCAGTAGACAAGCGGGCTGACGCGGCTAGCGGGAAAACGCTCTTCGAGGCTGGTGACGTCCTATTCGGAAAATTAAGGCCTTACCTCAGGAAATATGCTCGGCCAGATTTCAATGGAGCATGTTCTTCGGAGATATGGGTTCTGCAAGGTGGCGTCGCGACCTCCGCATTCCTGTATCACCTGGTGCAGACAGACGCATTCATGAGTGTCGCTAATATCTCTTCTGGTTCAAAGATGCCTCGGGCTGATTGGTCCGTTGTTTCATCGGCTACCTTCTGTATTCCTTGTCGTGATGAACAGGATTGTATCGCCGAAGCTTTGACCTGCATCGAGAAAAAGATAATCGGCCTGGGAGCGCAGATCGAATCCATACAGGCTTTCAAACATGGCCTGCTTCAACAGATGTTTGTCTAGCCATGGCCGCACAGTCCGAACTACAGCTTGAAAACGCCCTGATTGATCGCCTGACGCTTGCTGGCTGGAATCAGGTATCAATCAACAGCGAGCAGGAGCTTTGGGGTAACCTGAAGTCCCAGCTCGAGGCGCAGAACGCGACAACGTTCACTGATTCCGAGTTCGGACGCATCCGCCTGCATCTGGAAGGCGGTACCGTTTTTGAAAAAGCGGGGAAACTCCGGGAGCGTTATCTCCTGCAACGGGATGATGGCACCACAACACATATAACATTTTTCAATTCTGAAGAATGGTGCCGCAACCGATACCAAGTCGCCAACCAGATCACTATCAAGGGTCTGCGGAAAACCCGCTTCGACGTCACCCTGCTGATTAATGGCATCCCCCTTTGTCAGATCGAGCTCAAACGCCCTGGCGTGGAGTTGAAGGCCGCCTTCAATCAGGTCAACAGGTATCATAAGGATAGTTATAAATACGCCGGCGGCCTGTTCCAATACACCCAGATCTTCGTCATTTCTAACGGAGTGAACACCCTTTATTACGCGAACAATCAGCACCAGAGTTTCAAGCAGACCTTTACCTGGGCGGATGATAAAAATTCCCCCATCAACCGCCTGAACGAGTTCGCAGACGTCTTTCTCGAAAAGTGTCATCTTTCCAAGATGATCGCTCGCTACACGGTTCTGCATCGCACCCTGAAAATTCTGATGGTGATGCGACCCTATCAGTATTATGCGACTGAAGCGATAACCGATGCCGTGATGTATCATCGTGGTAACGGCTATATCTGGCATACCACTGGATCAGGCAAAACCCTGACCAGTTTCAAGGCCGCTCAAAACCTTGTCTCCATTCCAAAGCTGGACAAAATTATTTTTGTCGTTGACCGCGCCGACCTGGATTATCAGACCACCAAGGAATTCAATGCCTTCAAAGAAGGCTGCGTCGACGAAACCAAAAGCACCAGGCACCTTGTCCAGCAACTGGCAGATCCCACGACCAGGTTGACGCTCACAACCATTCAAAAGCTGAACACGGCCTTATCTGGGGATCATTACAAAAAGGAACTCGCTGGCATACTGAATGGCCGCGTCATTTTTATTTTTGATGAATGCCATCGCTCTCAATTTGGCGAAGCTCATAAACGCATCAGGGCAGCTTTCCCGCGGGCTCAGATGTTTGGCTTCACCGGCACACCAATCCTTGCCGAGAACGCAATCGATAAGAAGACCACCATGGCGCTCTTTGATCGCCAACTACATTGCTACACGATCACGGATGCCATCCGCGACCATAACGTGTTGAAGTTCGGCGTCGAATATTATGATGCCACAGCGCGTGATGTCTCCGAGATGAGTCCGGCAGCAGCCAGGAAACTTCTGGAACACCCTGCCCGCATTGAGGCTGTCACCGAATGGATTGTTGCCAACCACAACGCAAAAACACATCAACGCCGCTACTCCGCTATCATGGCGGTCTCATCTGTGGAAATGCTGATTGCCTATTACGAGGCATTCCGAACGATGAAGGTCAACGGACAGCATGACCTGAACATCGCTACCATCTTCACTTATGCGACCAATGAAGAAGATCCCGACGCGACCGGCTTTATCCCGGATGACGAATTCCCAACTACGGCTCCCGCGCCGGCCATGATGCCAAAACGAGACGCTCTCGTTTCCTTCGTCAAAGATTATAACGCGACCTTTGGCACCAACGAGAACGTCATGAGCGGAGAAGGATTCTATGCCTATTACCGCTCGATTGGCGAGCGGATGAAACGACGCGATAAGTCGCCACCGATCGAGCGGAAAGACGCCATCGACATTTTGCTCGTGGTCAACATGTTCCTGACTGGCTTCGATGCACAGACCTGCAACACGATCTATGTTGATAAAAATCTGCGCTATCACGGGCTGGTTCAGGCATTCTCCCGCACCAATCGCATCATCGATGCTCAAAAATCCCAGGGTAATGTCGTGTGTTTCCGTGACCTGCGGAAACAAGTCGACGAGGCCATCGCGCTATTCGCTAACAAGGATGCAAAATCCATTGTTCTCATGGATTCCTATGAGGAATATCTGGAGCAATACCAGGATGCTGTCGACGGGTTGTTGCTGCTGACCCCTGACCCGGATTCCGTCGATGGGTTGCCAGACGAAAATGCCCAGGAAGCTTTCGTAAAAGCCTTCCGCACCGTAGTTCGAGTGAAGAATATTCTGGAATCATTCTCCGTACATCAACCCGAGAACATCGAGGGAATGGGTATTCCTGCGCATGTCTTCGAGGAATACAAAAGCAAATATCTGGATCTGTCGGAAAGATCTTCCGGTGGCAAGGGAGATGATGAAGATGATCCTCATCCGCTAAGCGAAATCGATTTTGACCTCGAGCTCATCAGCCGCATCGAAATAAATGTTGCCTATATCCTGGCACTGCTCACAAAGCTGACCACATCCATCCATAGCTCTGGCTTCAATTCCGATGAGGCCGAGGAGCTACGAACCCGTATCTATAACGTCCTCTCGTCCGAACCCCAGTTTCTTCGGAAAAAGGACGTCATCCAGGACTTTATCGACACTGAACTCTCTGGCTTGGCTCCTGATTCAGACGTTCCTTCCGCATTCAAGGCATACTGGTCAGAACGGCGTATCCAGGCATTGAACACCATCGCTCGAGAAGAAAACCTGGACAAGGAGCGTTTTGACGCCATGCTGCAGGCATGGCTGTTTACCGGCCGGATTCCGACCACTTCCGAAGTCATGCACGTCTGCAACCAGAAACCCACGATCACAAAGCAAACAGATCTTGCAAAGCATATCCTTCGCCAAATCGAGGAAGTGCAGGATGTTTTTGATTACGGAATGGGTGAATAAGGAGTTTCAAAGCTCCTGTCTGCGGCAGTGCCGATACATCCCTTAAAGATAGCAGTCAGCTTTTCATGACTCTGGCTTCATCCATATCATTCTCACTGGGGCGACCAATCCCCGTCAGGACGTCGAGGCCTTTCCTCAACCGATATCTTATCACTTCAACCGAATTATCGGTCTCTGCCGCTATTGTGCGAGCGGCTCGAGTCATGCTTGGAAATTCTCGACCGTCAATTACGATTGGCTCCTTGCCTTTACGAGATGTAACACCCATTGGAGTTGCAATAGCTTGTGCCGGTGTCATCCCCTGCTGAGATATCCGATTCCGCAGAGTTGTTGCCCCAATTCCATAAGCTTCCGACAATGCTGCCAATGAAGAATATTGAACGCCATCAATCTCATAAATAGTTCCCTTCAAGCGCTCCATTCTCTCCTGCTGGCTGATCCATTCAAAATTGTCGCGACTCCATGCTTTTGATGAATCCTTTCGACATAGCTTGTGGCTGGGGTAAGGTGGATCACCCGTATCAGCGTAATACTTATCGAAATCCATCCATGAAGAGTCGATGGCACCGCCACCCTTTTTCTCAAAACGGTTGATCATTGCAAGCCAGCGTCGAAAAGGCTTGCTGCCAGCCATTGGGTGGTTACTGACTTTACGAACTTTTTCTGGAAGAGGATCGCCACGGCTCAATCGGCGACTAACAATATGCTCGGGAAGCCCATGCTCTTTCACCAATGCCGTGATGGCCTCAACCTTAGAAGCATATTGCACACCATTATATTCAACCGGCCTGCCAATTTCCCGGGAACCAAGTTCTCCACCAAGTTTAACATTGAGACCCGCTGGTACCCTAGTGCCTAGGAAATCAATCCAATACCGCTCCCGTTCACCAACTTCTTCCCCAGACAGATTATCCTCGATTAGAGATATCTCAAAATTTTCACGACCATCCATCTTGATTGCCATGTGTAATGGACTGGTAGAACCTTTGGTCGACTTGCTTACATGTTGTGAAAAGCGTGCTTGTAACGAATTGATCGTCAAACCAATATATTGCTCCCCTGTTCTTTTTCGTACGATCTTATAAATACGATGCTTCCGACTCCTAATGGGTATTACTGGTTCTTCAAGAGCTGCATCAATGTCCCATTTAGCTGCTAGACGTCTACGTATCAGTGCTCTGTCGTCATAGCGACCGATTTTCGCGAGAAAAGCAGAGATACTTGAAAATCTTATCCCCACCAGATGAGGATGAATACTCCCGGAATATTCGAAAGGGATGCTTCGTCCGGAATTATATCGCTTCACCCATTCAGATTGCGTAGCAGTAGCCGCGAAATCTACTGTTTTTGGCGTCAAATTCTTAGAAGAGGAAAGTCTCAGTACCCGCCGACGAAAATTTCCGTAGCTAACCTGTAAATCCTCAACTCGTTCAGACAGTGATTGAATTGAGATCTTCTCTCCACCAAGCTCTACCCATGTGGCTCGTGTTCGATGACGCTTTTGATATTCCTTAATGGATAAGGAAAGACATTCATTGATTACTTCGTCGGTTAAATTACTCCGATTGCTGTATAAACGCGAATAGAATATATCGTATGGAACAGCGTGACTGGTTCCTACATTGGCATATAGAGCCCTTGGAGTATCATAAACCTTACCTTTATATTTTATCCCATTCGACCAGGTAGCATTAAATGAAGAATGCAAATTATGGGTCGATCTATCAGACATGAATCTGTCCACTCACGATTCAGCACACTCCGTTGAAACCAAATACCCTGGTGAGGAACAAGCCTATTTCTCGCTTTCACTCTCAAGATAACGGGTGCTCAGGCAGCTGATATTTTTTTAACCGCACGCCGGCGCCTTGGGAACAACCTCTCCCTGATCATCGGCTCCAACCATGCGGTGATAACCAGGGCTGCGATAATAGACACCGCGACCGCACAAAATACGCTTTGGTAACGATCCATTCCTGAGCGTAGCAGATGAACAATAATGACAGCGCTGCCGGCGCTGTGGATGAGATACAGCGGATAGGTTGCCTTGGATAGAAATGACAGCACAGGCCCCGACATTTTTGTGGATGGCACAGCCATTAACCCCATGGCCAATAGCCATACACAGCACGCCCACAGTGGCTGCACCTCGAGCCCGGCACTGGTTGCGCGCACGATGGCTTCCGCAACAATCGGTAAACAGCCGATCAACCCCAAAACGGCAATAATTGTTACCCGACGACGATCCCAACCGACCTTTATTCCACCGAAAATAACAACGCCGGCCGCAAAAAATATGCCATCCTTCACGAGCAGAAGCTGTAGCACACGATCAGGAATGAACGGCAGTTTCGGGGCATAGATGCCTGCTATGGTAGACATCGCCCAGGCCGTGGCCGAGATCGCTGCTACCCCCAGAATCACCGTCTCCAACCTACTCTCATGACCTCTCCAAAGGAGCAACGCCACCAGAGCGTAAAAGCTCATCTCTATCCCCAATGTCCAGTAGACGCTGTCTACCCACGGACCAAAAGGCCAAAGCACGATGGATGACAGGAACCGCTGCCCCATATCCACCGTGGCCGGATAGAGCGTCAACAAAAGCACCCCCGTCAGCGTAGCACTTGCGATCGCACCGGGGATCAGCCGAGAAAGACGTGCCCATAAAAATGAAGATGCCGAACGCTGCAATCTTGCCGCGATGAGATACCCGGACAGCGTGTAAAAGATGGGGACACCTATCCATCCCCACCAGAAATTGTCATGAACGGATCCGCTCACTCCTGCGCTCGACAATACGCCTGCCGCGGTTCCTGAATCCGGCATCCACATTCCAGTACCAAGATGGAATCCCATGACCGACAGCGCCGCAAAAATACGAACAATGTCCAGCCTGGCTGAGCGTGCTTGCATAGGGAAACCTCGGCATCGTTAGCGAATCGAAGAAAAGAATCGTTCCGTGATCAACATAGATCGATTCTATCCATTCCGACGACACTCCACGTCCATTATCGAGAATGACATACCGCCTCTTGTCCTATCATCCCACCAAAAAACTACGCCCTGAACGCAATTTACTCTGCGTCTTCCATCTCGTCGCAAGGTCATTCACGATCAATCCATCAAATGGAGAGATCCCTTGGCTACATTTCATGGTTTCCGGCTTGCACTGGCAGATTACATGCCTTGGGAACGCGCCTTGAGCGTGAACCTCGTCGCCATGGCTACAGCTATTACAACCCCATGGCTGGCATCTGCAGCACTGGCTATCGCCGGCATATCAACCCTTGCCTTGCTGGCTTCTCTCCCCCGAAAGCCAAAAGACAATCCAGCTTTGGTAACGATCGGAACCAATATCGAAACAGGTCATTCGGTTTCCCTTAATCGGTCAATTCTTCTGCGTCGTACCCTGTTCATTAGCATCGATGACACACGTCGCCGGAATGCCTTGCAGCGCATGGCTATCGAAGGCATCGAAACTGGATCAGGTGCTGCCATTTTTCTTGAGCGCGATGACAATGATGGTCTGAACCGCATTCTTGCAGCTGCCAGAAAACAAGGTATGGAAGACGACGTTCTGATCATTGACACCACGCCTGGGCATGCCAGTGAACGTATCAAGTTATTTCCTGAATCAGAGGGCAACCATGTACTCTCCAATACTCTTGCCCCCATCTACGATGGTAAACTCTCACCTGTCGTCCAGGATCTGCTTTACGCAGCCACCAGGATAGCGATTCAAAAATGCGGCATCGATGCTGCCCATGCCGACATCGGCGCTACTCGCAACGCTGCTGCCCTGGAAAGTATATTAGACACGGCTCATGACGACACATTGCCAGAGCGCATTCGGATGTCGGCTCAAACTTATCTCGGAAAACTCCCTGGATATGATCCTGATGTATCCTGGCGCCAATCAGACACTATAATCCAGGCTCATTCGCAATATGAGCTCGAGCTCAATGAGATTTTGACTGCCCTCGAGGAGGCTCCCTGTTTCTCGAATACGGATTGCACGATCGATCTGAAAGATGTCGTTTTCAATGATCGTATTCTGATCATCCGATCTTCTGCGACCCGCCGGGATGCCATCGTAAAACGCTTTATTCTGCGTGAAATCGTCCAGGCCGCGGCTAAGCAGGTTGTCCTGATTCAAAATGAGAAGCGCCCCAGGCAATTACCGCACCCTTCCCCATTCCTTCTGGTTTTTGACCATTTGGATGAGTGCATGCGAAAAGATTCCCTTCTGATCCCCATGGCCTTTTTCTACGACGCTGGGGTGGCCATAGCGACTGCGGCTCGGGAAGTGTATTCCGAAATAGGCTATTTCCATCATCACTCATTCGGAAACATTGTTTTTCTCGACGCCGGCGAATTGCCTTCAACCCTTGTCGAACATCGTGGTGCTCGCTCCCTTGATGAATTGGTTCTCCTCATGCAGAGTAAGGCCCCTGCTCCTCACTCCCGCATAGGATATGCATCAATTAGTGAAACTCCCTACAGGATCGAGGTTCACGACCCACCTCCATATCCTGTTTCACCAGCTTTTCCAACGCAGCGAAATTGAATATACCCGGATGCGATGTTCAGCTTGTGGAGCCGTTCACACACCTCCCCAAGTCTTATCTCCAGCTACGCAACGCGCCCTTCTTTCTGAGGTGCAATTATACGGGTTCTCCCAAGTCGCCAAAAATCTTCAATGTGACCGGTCTGTCATTGAGCAGGCTTTTGGACGCATCGTTAAAGAGCGATCAAAAGTCATTGCTCATGTCGTTCCCGATGCCATCGCTATCCAGACAGTCAACCAGGGCAATCGAGAAACCGTTCTTCTCATAGACGCTACCGAAATGACTATCCTCGAAGCATTCCTAAATCATGCCACATTAAAGACCTGGCTGACCACGGCTGCTGGTACACCAACATTGATCGTCATTTCTATCGACGGCCGCTCACTCTCCCTCGCATCCGATCTCTACCCCCAGGCTGAGGTATGTATCCCTCCGATCCTGGCAGACAGAGAAATAACCTCCATCGTCGAAAACACACTCCGATATCGCAACACAAATGACCGACGGCGCAATTTTGTTGAACGTCTGGATCTGCTCCATATCCCAGATGAGAAACTCACCCCAGAAGAATGGGACGAGATCGGAGTTTGGAGCCAGGCGAGCCGAGCTCTCCGGAGAATCTCCCTGGATCTTAAACGTTCTCTTTCTGAAGCAACTGGTGATTTCCAGAAAATCGCAAAAGAAGCCATAACTAACTTACATGAAACCTCGCTGGCAGTTTTCCTGAAGGCTTGGCTCAACCCTATCACTTCCGGAGTCACAAATTATTGGATCAACGTTATTGTTAACCCAATTGACACCATGCAAAATGCGTTGAGCAAGATTACTCCCCAAATACCACATCGTATTTTTAGAAGTTTCCTTCTACTCTCGACCACTAGCAAGCCCATGTTGACGGGTCAGGCGGCATCCCTGCATCAGCGGTTATCCAGCAATAATCACCCATAAAATTGCCAAACGATGACCTTCATGTCGAAGTTTCTTTCCATTCTTCCTCATCTCAGAGGGAAAACCACCCGATATCATCTGCTACGCTCATGACAACCGCCTCGACTACGCGACCGCGCCTGATAAGCCATCGGTCTGGAACCGACAGCCTTCTGAATGTCATAACGATCTAGGGTCTTCAGCCACTGACGTGGCAACGAACTCCTGCCGTTTCTGGGGTATGTTCCCCACAAACTCTTCAGCCACAGACGTGGCGACGAACGAACGCCGCCGCCAGTTGTTGATGTTGGTCTCCTCTTCAGCCACAGACGTGGCAACGAACCGGGGGCGGATAAATGCGTTCGGTTTTATGTCCTTTTCAGCCACGCACGTGGCAACGAACACCATTTTCGGCACATACGGCGAGCGCATCCTCTTTTCAGCCACGTACGTGGCAACGAACATTACGCCATTTTTCAAACTGGGCGTCATCGACTTTTCAGCCACGCACGTGGCAACGAACGCCTTTCTCAACGAGAAATATGCCGACGCGCTCTTTTCAGCCACGCACGTGGCAACGAACTGTCGTAAGCTGCCAATTCGAGAGATTTTAAACTTTTCAGCCACGCACGTGGCAACGAACGCAATAGAAGACTGCCATGTACCGGATCAACCCTTTTCAGCCACGCACGTGGCAACGAACGTTGCCGACATTCCGGCCCACGATGTCCTGCTCTTTTCAGCCACGCACGTGGCAACGAACTATCCGCTATCGTCTCTGTCACGATTTCTGACCTTTTCAGCCACGCACGTGGCAACGAACGATGATCTGGTGGTGACTGTGTGAATTCCAATCTTTTCAGCCACGCACGTGGCAACGAACGGTCTTACAAGACCGCGGTACGCATGCTGCTCCTTTTCAGCCACGCACGTGGCAACGAACGGTAATCATTAGGCAAATACTTCTTTGAGATCAAAGACATATCTGCAATCACTGGCCTGCACGATATTCAGGGAAAGCCGGAGAAAACCCTTATTCCGCAAGGATTTGAAGACATTCCATGCAGAATACCCCCAAATCGTATTGGGCGTTCGCAACCAATGCTTTTGACAACATCCGCTACGAACACCCACCAGATTTACGATATCAAAGAACAATCCCGTCAACGACGCGATCTTAGTAGCCGTGAGCGAGGCCGGACAAAGTCTTCTGCCCCATTCTCAATAGTGAAGACCCTTGCAGTGGACAGCATCGGCCGAAAACGCATCGATACAGCATCCTCAAAGCTCCTAGACCATTGTGGCTGGGATACGCGAATAATATCCTGGCGATCCAATGGTACTGGCCATCTTGGATCGCCAATCCAGATCATGACCTCGTCGGTTTCTTGCCTGATCCCTCGTCCCAAACCCTGCCCCATCTTACGCCGGCATTTGGCCAGCAAAATGGGGAAGCGGCTTCGAAAAACATTCTTTTTGCTCAATTCATCAAGCAACGACTCCAAATGCGCATTGCGAACTGTATCTGGGGGAGAGAATGGCAATCGGGTAAAGACCTGATGACGAATCTTTCCAGGCAAATCAATGCCAGACCATTTGCTAGGTGTAATCAGGATGGAATTTTCTGTTTCTGCAAATTTTTGCAAAGGCAACCGATCCCGCGGACGGTCAAGGATGACTTCGGTTCCTTTTTCCGCCAGCATCCTTGCCAAGGTATTTGCATCGGAATAGGACGTCGTCAACACCAGAACCCGACCGCCTTCAGCCGATGCGGCTTGCACCATGGCTACCCACCATGGAAATATTTCCGGATTGGTAACGGCATCCATTTCGGACAACGGATCCTGCGTTTTAATGCTGACAGGCGGTGCCGCATTCTGCTTGATGACGGTGAAACTCATCCTGCCGAAATCAGCCGGCGCAAAATGGTGCTGCCTCACCACAGGAGCAAATTTCGAATTCAGCCCCATGCGGTGACGAAACTCCCTCATATTCACCGAACCATCATGCCCGACCACGCCACTCAGCGTTGCCGAAACGAAAGCAATGGAATCCGGCTTTCGCCCTGGAATATCTCCCATCCCTTTGGACCACAGCCTGGAAAGAATGTCGCTTACCTGCTCGTTAGAAACATATAGCCCAGGGAATTTGCGTACCGGAGTCCAGTAAGCACCAGCAAATGTGCTTTGTGCTCCTGATGCGGATGAACTGCGGATTGCTTCCAGAATTGCCTTGGCATCACTGGAAAGCGACTCGATCTCAACCGTTGTGGCCGCTTCCTGCCGCGTGCTCCCCTCGCGAGCCCGATTCAGTGTCTGGATGATTGCATCCAGGCTACCCACAACATCTCCGAGGTCGGCTTCCTGCATCAGACCTGTAATCGGCAGGATCTCCGCCGCCTTCTGACCGGCAACCCTGCGGCTATCCTGATACTTCTCCCCCATTACCTCAACGGCTTTTTCAAGACGAACACGCTCGGCCCTGAAAGGCTTGGTCATCGTATTACCTTCGGCCTTCAGCGCCTTTTCCAGAAGCTCAAGGTGAGCGAAAGGGAGTCGCCTGAACTGCATGGATTCCGCGATATCCGGAAGTGAATCCGCTTCATCCACCACCAGTATCCTGTCTCGTCCTCCCTCATTGCCAGGGGTCAGGATACGGCCAAAATTAAGCAGATCAGTGACCAGCAGGGCATGATTGATGATGACCACATCAGCACGAAGCGATGCTTCCACCATGCGGCGATAGCCGATGTCATCATCCTTGTATTGTCCGATGGCTACCTGATCGAACGAGAATGGCAGATCTCCAATGGACTCCACCCAATCTCCAAAACGATGCTCCAGCATCTGGACGGTTCCACGCTCCAGATCTGCGGCAACAGCCTCGAGCATTGCTTCCAGAAGCTCGAGCATCTCGGGCTTTAGTTCAGAACGCAGGGCTTCGATCCGGCGAGACATCGCCTCAACCGAGATGAAGTTACGTTTGCCGACCCGCCGCACAAATGTCGGACGCCGGCCGAGCTCGATCTTGCACACCTTGGCTACAGCCGGCATGGTATCTTCGAGAAGCTGGTTCTGCAGGGCAATGGAATGGGTTGAAAACATTGCCTGACGCCCGGTACGCAAGGCGCTCATGGTAGCTGGCAACGCATAACCGATGGCTTTGCCAATCCCGGTTTCACCCTGAATCAGCGTTATGCCATCAGCTTCGATATTCCGGGCGATCTCCACAGCAAAACCGACCTGTTCAGGCCGGGGACGCCGCCCAGGAAAAACTTCCTGGAACAGCGTCGATGCCGGATCGGAGAAAAGTCGTTGAATCTCATGCATCTTCAGAAGCCGAGGTAGTGCCCTTCTTCATCGCAGCCTTCTCAGGCTGGCTGATATCAAAGGCGGGACTGATCGCAAAGGCATTCCAGGAGCTGATGAAATCCTGTATGCGGTCGCCGTACTGGATCTCAGAGAACGCCTTGGCTTCGATCTCACCAAGATGCTCGAACTTGCCCATGGTCGGACGAATGGTGGCATTCCACCTCGCCTTGATTTCCCCATAGGCAAGCGCCCGGCTTTTGCCGCCGATCAGAGGGTAATATTCGAACATGTTCGTGAGCGCCCTGAAGAACAGGCCGGCCTCGATTTCGGTCACCCCGAGCAGCAGAATCTTCTGCGCCATATCCACATTCGGCGGTAGAACCCGATGTGCAAACGGCAGCTGCAGAGAGACGCCGGAGGTCTCTTTCGCTTCCTTTTCGGCGCTGCGCGCGATAATGAGATCGGCCTCGATAATGGCACGCTTCTCGGCATCCTTTTCACGCTTCAGCTTGCTCAGCAATTCAGTGACCTTGGCAGAAGCCTCAGCCGTTGCCTTGGTGTTGCTGCGCCGCAAAAGATATTCAGGAACAGCGGATTTATCCAGAATATCGAAAGTCGACTGATCGCGCACGAAATCGTCAGGCCGGACGCCACCCATGGTATGTGCCTCAATCGGTTTCAGAGGCACGGCGTTGCCGATAGCCAAAGTACCTGCATCCCAGGGATCGCCAGCACCAACCAAGCCAATGATCGGATTGCGAGCCCTGCGATTGTTGCGATCAACGATGGAAAAGGCGTCTTCCTTGCCGGCGCTTTTCACCCCGCCAACAGCATTGTAAAGATAATTGCCGAGGCTCGGCTTGGTCTCAAGATGGGCAAGCGCCACCTTCAGCAGATTACGACGAATGCGCCCTCGCAGGGTCGATCCTGGAATGATCGGCACCCTCTTCATACCATATTCGGTTTCCTGCGGCAGATGCGCTACTTCCGCAATCTTGGAATCGCCGTTGGTGATCACCACCCCGTTGGGCGGAACAATCGAGATGCAGCTCACAGAAGTGATGATGCCATCAAGAATGATGTCGTAAGTTTTCATTTTAAAGCTCCTTTTGCTTTATTCGTAGATGGTAACCAGGCCGTCGTGATAGACAGTACGAGGAACGAATGCCTCGACCCCTCTATGCCGTTTCCAATAGGGTGCCCAACAGGTCTCGATTGAACGTCGTACAGGCAATTCCCCAAATTCAGGGAAAACAGATGTGGGAACAGGGCGCATAAGGAATTTCCCCGTATCGTCGACGATACCGAAAAGGTCCGGCAGATCTTCATCGATCGTTTCGATATGCAGGGAACCTTCAACCACCCAACCATTCCCAGATGACGTGTCAGCGCCGAGCCAACGAATGTTCTTCATGATTTCATAGACCTTGTCGGCATCTCCCTGGAACATCCAGCTCACCGTGCAGGTGCCCAGTACTGTGGAATGCCCCATAATGCTGCCGGTATCCGTCCGTGAAACCTGGAAGATCTTCGCCTTTGTGGCATACGGGAAATTTTCTTCACCATGGAAATCAATGAGAGGCCTGTGCCCGCCAATCAGGGTGCGTGACCGCAAGGTCGGCCGGAAAGATCGAAAACCTGCGGCATCCTTTTCTTCTTCCCCGGTCGCCTTACCCGACCGGGTCCTCACCAGGAACTCCCCTGCGATCATCGCCGAAGCACAGAAAACTTCATCAAGCAAGGTCGCATCAACCGACGAACGCCTGGAGGTTCCAACTCCAGAGGCTCCTTCTCCGGAAACCCCACCAACAGTGCGCAACGGCAGAAAACGCTTTTCCTCCGGCACACCGGCAGCTTCAAGCAATCCATCCAGAAGACTGTCCAGCGTCAGCCAGCGACCCAGAACCATTGGGGTGCTTAAAGCCAAAGATACAATATGATTGCCCATCACATATCCCCAATTTTTTCGACCACAAGAATGCCGCAGCCAAAAGCGCGATCGCGGCCGACACCACGCTTCAGCGCCTCCTTGAGAATTGCGACATCGGACACCAGAGCCTCGCCTTTGGCGCGAATGGCTGGAATGGTGTATTTCCTGGGGCTCTTTTGAATGTGTAGAAGACGAGGCAGATGAACCCTCACCGTCGTTTCATCGATGTCCAGGCCGGCACTAGAAATGTTCTTGATGACCTTATTTCGATCCCGCACCACATGCAGATCGTCCCTTGCCACCTCCACCTTGCGCCTCACGCCGTCCGCAGACCTGTATTTCACCTGTGGATCCTTCGCCGATAAGGTGATATAGAAACGAACACGCTCTCCCGCGGCCGGAACCTCCTGTTCTCCCAATGAATGGCTGGAGATCTTCCTGATCACCTTATCGAGATATGGATCATTGGTTCGCACGCGCAGATAACGTTCCGGAAAGGGTAGATACCCACCATCCATGGTCAGCGGATCAATGGAAAACAGCCAGCGCGTTTCCGCACCCTCTTCAAGGATGCGGGGACCCAGCTCTTCAGTAAGGCGTGCATGAGCGCCGTACCAGTCTCGATTCACGATGATCGGTGAGTTTTCGTTAATAACGACCAGATGATCCATTTCAGTTTTCCTCTTTCTTCTCTGCCGCACTCCATGCAAGATCAGCAGGAAGCGGCAAATCAGCAATGCGGCGCCAGAAATCATCCAGTTTGGCTTCTGCTTCTTCTTCCGACAGCTTTTTGAATTCCTTGGTACCAAGAATACGCTGAATTTTCTCTCGTGTTCGTATCGCCGCCAAAGAGACGTCGCTAGCGTTTTGTGCCATGTCAAGCAGGCGAGCCACGCCGCGAAGTGTCTTCACTCTGGTCTGCATCTCTTTGGCAATGGTCAGAATTCGATCAATGCGGAAGCTGTCGAGCAGGAAATTCATATCGCCCGACACTTCCACAACGCCAGGATCAATCGTCAAACGTGCGCTCCGCAGATCGCTGATATATCCGGAACCGACCGTCAGGAAAAGCAGCGGCCGTGGCATATCCAGGGCATTGATGACCAGATCATCAAAATCCTTCGTCTTCAATGGGGTGCTCATCATTACATTAGAAGGCACTGCCTCATTAGACGTTGTCAGCGAATACAGAGAAAGACGACCAGGGGTGACGACCAACGTCGCCTTGCTGCTGGCAAAAGCAGGAACCGATGTCGAACCTGATTTCCAGGATGGACGCCTCGTACCGAAAAGGGCTTGAAAGCCCTTGTTAACCGGCAGATCCAGTGCTTTCAGGAGATCACTCCCGCCGTTCTCCAGAAAAAAGGATTGAGGATTCATCTAACTGTCCTTGGTATTCATTTGGGGCAACGCCCGAATTCGATGAGCAAATGAGGCTGAACATACAAAAGATGCAACCCCCTCCTGGGAAGGCTGGTTAACACCACCTTTCCGGATTAGCGGTGCTGGCAATCCCGATATCGGTCATATCGCAACAAGCCCACAGCAAACAAAGCGGCACCAACTGTCATCAATACCAGCACGATGGCGATGATGGAGTCGTGGACCAGCGGTGCAAATGGAGTAACGGTGACAAGCAACTGATCCTGATCGATAGCGATCTTGGAAACTGTCCTCCTGGTCCACCAATTTATTCCTGCATCAGGCAACTGGTATAATGGAGTCGCCGCGAAAATTTTCTGTACGGCCGCGGCGATAGCTTCTCGACTACGCATCTCCCAGGACGCCGGAACAGCACGCGCCAGGATTGCCATGGTCAGCGAGGGCGTCCCCTCTCTATCCGCTGTAGGGTTGAATTCCTCAACGACGAAATCCTTCACATAAACCCCACCTGCATCATAACTGACCATTCCGATCACGCTGGGCATGGTATGTGCGACAAACCGGCCAGCTTGAAGCTGAAGATTAGGCACCACTCGTACGCGGTCACCTTTGAGAAACTCGAACGACACATCATGCACCGTCCACCCTATCCCTATCTTCTCTCCCTGCATTGGTATGTGCTTATCAATCACTGCCTGCACTGCTTCAGGAGATACCGAAAAAGTCATGCCAGCTCGAGGCGAAAATATTGCCAGTAAGCCACCCATACCGATCATGAACAGGGCAACACCCAAAATCATCAAACCGCCATTCCGATTCATGACGCACCTTTGCCAATTTTCTTGGGCATCAAGCCGTGTAAACCTCCTTCTGTACAAGCTCGATTGAGCTTGCTGGTTAATCTATACTTGATTCGATGACGACGGGGCGTGTGGTTGGCATCACTAAATGATATCGTCACTCATGGGTAAAAACGGAGTTTCCAGAATGATCGTCTATCATGGCAGCGACAGAAAATTGTCCAGGATTTCGGCTGGCAGTTGGGTTACCGACGATCTCGAGACGGCCCATGCCTTCGCATCTCAAAAAGCTTCAAGTACTGGCGGCGCTCCCACAGTTCACTCACTCGAGATCATAGAAGAGCATGTTGAGTGGGATATTGTCTCCAACGCCGCCGGCATCGATGATGCCAGGGGCACGCTTTTACGCGACCATCCCGTTAGCGAAATCGTATGGGCTCTGGCTCCTACCCTGCCCTGATGGACATTCCATATCCCAGCAGCGCCGATATATCGTAAGATAATTTTCCGATAGAATTGCTTTTATCTGTCAGTTCGGTGATCTTCCTCGGTTAAAGGATTGATATCGAACGGATGGAGACTTCGATGCGTTTCATGACTGGTGTGGCAACCCTGGTGTTGACCTTGGCAATGACAGCCTCTGCTCAAGCGGCCGACAACTGGTACCGCATGGAATTGCAGGCTCCGATTCTGTTCTTGGGCGGAGAGGCCTTACCTCCGGATGGGGGTGATGGTGAAGGCATCACTATTACCATTGATGATGATACTCAGATCGATGGTGTGGTGCAGAACCGCGAAGATCGTGCCCTGGCCGTCAACATCCAGGCCAGTGGCATGGAGGTCGGTCAACATCTCACTATTGCCGGCCTACCTGCCGGGGCGCTGTGGACAACTGACCCAGCTGATCCCGGCAAGGGGCAGTTGACCTGGAGCAATGCCATTGCCGGTTTCCACGCCCCGACAATCGAGGTGCGAGATGCTGATGACGCTCTGCTGCTGAGCCAGCCGCTGCATATGATCATTCATCCGGCTCTGACCGCCTCCGTGCCACAGGAAAGCTACACCGTAAACCAGGGTGGAAATCTTCTCATCCCTGCAACGACTAGCAATGCTATTGGGAATATTGTTTGGAGCGGAGCTTCTATCCTCCCTGGGTGGCTGCAGCTTAACGATGACACCGGTGTAATTGAGGTCGATACTTCTGAAGCAAACGCAGCTACTGGCGTTCGTTTGACAGCGGTCGATCAGTTCGACTATGCCGATGCAACCACAGAGGCGTTCTCCGTTGCCGTGGTTGGGGCATCCCTCAACCCACTCCAAATCACTCAATGGCTTGTGGTAGGTGGTGGTGGCGGCGGTGGCGGAAGTCGATATGACAAGACTGCTTCTCTTGCCGGTGGAGGAGGTGGTGGTGGCGCCGTTCTTGGAAGCGATTGGGATATCGGTGAATTCCCCCTTTTGCATACTGGTGACGTCCTGAACATTACTGTTGGGTTAGGCGGGGTAGGTCAAAAAAGCAACACCACACTTCCTCAGTCTGGTGGAATATCCAGAATATCTAGGTTAGGCAGTACGGTCACTATTGCGGAAGCTGGAGGTGGTGGATACGGAGGAAGAGCGGGATCACTTTCACCAGGAGCTGGAAGCACGGTTAACGTGTCTGAAAATATCATCTGGAGCCAAGGTGGGAACAACGGTGGCACAAGAGGAGCACAAGAATCTGGAACTATCGGTGCGGGGCATCCTACAAAGCTGACAGCGCGCCCAGGAAAGACGCGCAACGGGTTTATAGGTGGAGCTCCCAATGAAATATATAGAAATGGCGGTAGTGGTGGTGGTGGAGCCAATGGTGCCGGCAAAGTAACCACAGGTAATGTCCAAAACATTAGTGGAGGTGCAGGAGGCAATGGCCTCAGCTCAAATATTACGGGTTCTCTTCAGCATTACGGACAGGGTGGTGGCGGAGGGGGAGCCAACGGATCACCGATGAGTACGGTTACCTCAGGTGGTGCCGCAGGCGAAAATGGATCTGGGAATGGGGGCGGATACAAAGCGAACAATGGTGGGCCAATAGCAGTGGGGTCTGGAGCAACCAATAGAGGGCAAGGAGGTGGTGGAGCTGCAGGGTCTTCAGCAATTGGTGGTGATGGTTCCAGTGGCATTGTCGTATTGCGGTATCCAGGAACTCCAAGAGCAACAGGTGGAACTATCCTGACTGTGAGTGGAGACACGGTACACGTGTTCACAGAAAGTGGCTCTTTTACAGTGAACTAGATATTGAAAAAGCATAAACCCGCCACTCGAGCTCTCTAAAACCTCGAGTGGCGGGAGATTAATTGAGCTCCATTCTTGTGCAGGTGGTCAACCGTCCGTCGCGATCAAACCGGCAGGCGGCATCGCCGGCTTCTGATTTCACCCACATCAATCGGATTCGTTGATCAACCCCGACGATACTAAAGCCGGAGCTCATGATGGCCTGCCCCAGATCCTGGGCTGCCTGGCGCTCTCGTTCAGTTTCCTTTCGCTCTTCGATCTTGGCAGAATCGAACGCGGTAGACAGCACCAAATATATCAATGATGCAAAACTGAACAAAATTGCCAGTTCCAGAATATAGGTCCAACACCATGAAAGCACTTTAGCCATCAGACTACCCTCGAATCGTATCCTTACCGTCTCGGCCATGGTGGCCTTAACACAGTTCAAGGCACAAGGGAAAACCCGATCATTAAGGTCAAAGTGCCAATTCTTTGTTATTCATGCTTCTCCGCGGCATCTCCATAGCTACTATGTGAGCGATATGCCCAATCACGCGATCTGAATGCGCAAACAAAAGAAACGTCCGAATATGACGTCGAAACCCCATCGAAGTGCCCTCTATCTTCTGAGCTATTTCCTTCAAGCCCTCAAAAGAGGTGTCAACCCAACGGATCCCAATTCCTGACAGGATACGATCCCGCCAGATGCCCAGAAAACTACTCAAGCTGCTGATCACCGTATTCGATGCCACTGCCGCCACGACCTGATCGATAACTCGCCTGACGGCCTCAGCATCACGGCTCCTGAGTGCGGCAAGAATATCCACACAACAACGACGCAGAGCCCGGGCATTGCTATCCCATAATGGAAGCTCATCTCGCATCTCATCGGACAGATCATCATCAGGAATGACAAGCATCCTGGCATCTTCCCTGAAATTACGACCACGCTCCGTATTCCTGCGCACAATCGCCCGCAAAGCAGTTTCCGCTACGGATACGACAGCATTCCGCGCTGCCGCCGGGGACAACGCTATCTCGATTCCCGGGAATATTTCCTCAAATACAGTGGCAAGTGCCGGATCCAGACCGATAACCGCCAATGTCGGTACGCCCTGAGCGCCTTCCAGCCACTTACGTAGCGCTGACAGATCATCGACCACCTCGACGATCTCTTCTTCAACAGCATCGAAGACCACCATTCTAGCAATACCGGCAATATTGAAAGTCTCGACACCGATCACATCAGGCGCAACCCTTTTGCTCTCCTGTTGGCCTTCCCAATCAGAAAATACCGACTGCACCGTAGATCTGGTGCTGTTAAGGCGTCGGGCGGTTTCTGTAACACCATCCCGCAACACCCCGTCAATAATCGCCTCCTTCGCTCTCGCCGACACTCCATCCACGCGATCCGAGTACGTCACCCCGCAATGCCGGCAGAGATACTTCTGCACCTGCACCAAAACTTTCCCCAGGCGACCATCCACAAGGTCAATAAATGTCCTTTTACGGCGACCGTGCAAAATTGTCTGGCGATGGCATTGCGGGCAGGTGTTCATCCAGCCACCTCTTCCGGGAACTTTACTCCGATCGTGTCAAAATGCTCGAGCAGGCCATTGACCGCCCGATCTACCTTGGGCTGCAGGAGCAGGAATCTGTTCTCAACAGCTTCCTGCTCCTGCATATGTGCCATGGCGCCCAAAGATTCCGGGTGAAATGCTGAACGACCGACACCGTTTAACACATACCAAAGTTGCCGATCCAACTCCTTGAGCCAAACAAATTCAGCACTGGCGACGAGCTTCATCGTCTTTACCCTTTTAAACAAAAGGGCAAGGTCAATTACATCGAATGGGCTCATCTTTGGCGGTTCAGTCATCCTACCATACCCCAAGGATACGCACGCACGCTTGTAGCCTTCAAGGTCAAATGGCTTTCCAGATTTCAGATGATCCTCCATGCGAATTGCCAATTCATTCAAAGAAGGATTCTCAGAACTCTTCCTGGCGCTGCCGCCCGGCTGATCTGCAACATTGGGATCGTGCGCTCTCGAAATAATGGTACAAAAAGCTATCCTTAAAGCATCGGAAATTTCCGAATCCACATAGCGCCACACCTGGCGTTCAAATTCTTTGCGGATAGCGTTTTCCAAGGAACCGCCATGCTTTCCTATGGCGGTTTTTGCCCACTCCACAGATCCCATAGAAGGAGTGGTGTCCAATCCTTCAATGGCTGTAGGGAATTTATCCTTCAGCCTTTCTCTCCACTCTTTCGGTCGAGCTCCTATTTTTCCTATCATCTGCGGCAATAGTGATGCCGCGGCTAACACAATCAGGCCACCCGCAACCCAAATTATTGCCCTCCCAGAATAATCGAACAAATGCAGTGGAGCCAATAGTGGCGATGTGGCCGCCATGACGGCAAGCATGGATATCCCAGCCCCGACAACAGCGGATGGCAAATCTACGGTGAATTTCATTTTGTCTCTCCCGTTTCACGATATGGTGCCAGAGCAATTAGGTCGTTCAACGAAACTTCCCCTAACGGGAACTCGGAAGTTGGCGGCGAAATATCGTCTAAAACCAAGTCTTGGTGCATCACCTTCATCCTGGGAGTATTTTCTAAATCTGCTTCGAGATCCCGCTCTTGCATAAAGATCTTGGTATTCGTGTTGGCAATGATCGCGGCCGTCTCTTTTTCATTGATTCGCTTCATGGTGGGAATATCCTGTGACGCCAGGATCAATCCAACCCCCAATGATCGCGCCTGCGCACACATGAGCGCCATGCCATCTATTGCGTAATATTCGGGATGATCCAAACATACCAAAAACGGCGGCGCATTCGATATCGGACGTGGTGCCACCACATTTTCCCACGACTGCTGTACTTTCCCTCCCAGGGTAGAACCCAGTAAGGCTTTCAAATTTGCCATGATCAGCTTACCAAGATAAACCTCATCACTCGCTATCACTTTCGCATCTGGTAACAAGACAACCAGGATGCGCCGATTTTGTATGACATCGTTCATATCCACGCCGGCGGCCTCAGTGAAAAAAATGTGGCCGTAAACGTCCGACAAGGAACCACATATCCTGGTGAACTGCATCTCCAGATAACCATGCTGATCCAGCGTCGTTTGCATTTGCCTATATCCGCGCTCTTCATCATAGCCCGGCAAAGATGACAGATATGATTTGATTGATTTACGGATAACTGCGGGCATTTCCGGATATAATTGGGGGTCTGCCAGACCGATGATGGCCTTGAGATTGAGGTAATCCCGGATTGTCCCAATGTTCAGGGCGATATTCCCTGTATCGCGCAGCCAGATCAGAGCTCTCATCACTCCGGTGCACATTGCGATGGCACGGCCCTTCCACATGGCTCCATCGCCACCGGAATCATCCATCAAGGACACGATTAAACTTATCAGGCTATCTGCTGATGCTGTGGAAAAAGGATTCAAGGTATTTGAGACGTGGTGATTACCTGGCAGACTGACGTCCCTGTTTCCTGTTCTGAAATCAAGAACCAGGATGTCGTCCTCACGACTGTAGCGTCGAGCCATCTCATATATTTGAGCCACCGTCTTCTTATCGCTCTGGGCACAGCAAAAAACGAGGCCGGACGACCAGGCCATGGCATTTTCAGCCATCCCTAACATGGCTTCTGCCGACTCATCTCCCACGATCATGGTATGCTGCCGAACATCATCAGCAGTCAGCCATACCTCCTGGCCGTCGTTCTTATGCCCTCCAAGATAAAAGACATTCCTCTCTTTCTCATTCAACTTACGCAAATTCTGCCGGCGCAACACCCCGCCGACAATATTCACGGCAACCCCCAGCCCAATGAAAACAGGAGCCGCCATGGGTGCCACAAGAACCCCAAGAGCACTCCCCGCGGTTAGTGATGCCAACCCCTTGGGTGTTCCAAACATCCAATCCACATGCCGTGCAGCACCATCCCCAAGCCGCTCGAGAAAAGCCTCATATTCCGGTGGTAGGTACTTGAGAGGATTCCACATGTCCGCATCTCCAGTTTCGATGCGGTAACCATAAATCAACGTATCTATCCTTCGCATCCATTTCTTATTCATTCGTAAAGATGCGGTTTTTGGATTGTTCCTCAAATTTTTTTTCTTGTTGCTGCATAAAAAAAAGGCGATGACGGAACCCCGTCATCGCCTTTCAACCTGCCTGATGTTTTAAATGCTGGGATTCGGTGCGTTTCCCGTACTCGTAATCGACTCAGGAACACGGCCGGCGTGCTCAACCTCGTAACCCAACCCCTCGAGATCAGCGATCAGGGCAGCAGCATCGAATTCTCCAGACTCATTAATCCACGACGCGCGGCTATGATTGACCGCAAACCCGTGCCGCTTGTAAACGCGGGCGATCTTTGCCTGGGCGTTGCCACTAGGATACGGCTCAACCATTGAGCGAAATGCTACAGCAGCGCTACTCACTGAGCCATAGGCCTCATCGCGCCACGTCAACAGAATGGATTTACTGGACATCATCATCCCTCTAAACGTTCGCAACATCCTATTGCGAAATGACGAAACCAACAAAAACCACGCTTGCGACAGGGATATCAGGGTTTTGGATTTTGCTCATCTGGAAGCAGAATGCAGCGACCGTCGACATCGAGACCCTCGGCTACAGCCAATTGCTGAATCGCATTGAGGTCACCCCACTTGACCGTTACCCCATGCTCCTCACAACAAACCGGATCATCAGGCTTCGGTTCATACGTCTCACCGTTCTCAAGTTTTACCGACACTTCAATTCCCTTTCTACGCTGGCCTCAGCCACACAATCTCTCAATCATCATGACGCTCTGGTGGCGTCAAGCTCTCGATACCACGCAGCAATTCTTCCTCACTGATGGTATTCAGGACGACCCCTTCGTCTGTATCGCCGCCAATCTCAATCGTGGGCGTCGCATACTGTTCCGGCTCATCCACTTCAACATGCCTCTGCAGCGAATGAATAAACTCCTCACGCAGAACTTCCGGAGAGATGGCTCCAGAACCGATCTCACGCAGGGCAACAACAGGGTTCTTGTCGTCATCGCGATCAACAACTGTGGCGGCGCCTGACGAGATCATACGGGCTCGATGAGCGGCCAACAGAATAAGATCAAAACGGTTTTCAACTTTTTCGATGCAGTCTTCTACGGTGATACGCGCCATGAACGACTCCTCGTCAACGAATCCATATGACTTTTATACTTCGGACAAATCTTCACATTCAAGAGACAAGAATTTGATCCTGACCCTTGAACCTCCACCCTCACTTCGCACTGCCAGAGCGAGCGGAAAAGCTTTATCGCGCCGGTCTCGGTGCTGCTTCCATCAAGGCATCCCGGCCTTCGTCCGTGATACGGAAGCGATTACCCGATCTAGACAGCCAACCTCGTTTTTCCATCTGATGCAATTCGCCCTCCCGGACGTCTTTACCAGCTACCGTACTGCGCATGTGTCCTCGATGATAATAGATCCCGATACCATCATTCTCCTCAGCGGCTTCGAGCAATTTACGACGCGAGGGCGTCAACTTGTAGCTCTCGCAGAAGTTCTCGTACCATGCGGCCTTGCGATCCTCGGCGATATCGATGCTGAGCTGCTCGATCCGCTGTAGCGCTGCCGGTATTTCGTCCTTGCTGGGAATGACCAGACGAATTTCTATACCATCGTCGTCGATGTCAAAACCAGATACGCGAATCAAGGACCGCAAACGCTCGGCGACATCCAGAGTTCCTTCGGTGAGATTGGTGAAAATTTCCTCATACTCAATGGGCCCATCAGCATTCTTCCAGGAAAAGGTGCCGCCGATTGCACCCTTTCCTGCCTGCACAAATCCGGTCCCGAACCGGTCGCATTGCCACCCGGCACCGGCAAGATGAGCGCGCAGGAGCGCGCTCTCAGCCTCAGCGTTGTCCTGCTTCTGTCGTACACGCTCCTGGCTGCGCCGCGTGGTCTCCAGAATCGACTCGGAAACGTAGCCTGGAGCCGGGTGGTCATATAGAAAAACACAATCCTCCAGGGTGGCACCATCCGGTCGAGGCTCGGAGAGACGAGCGACGATGACGATAGTGTTTTGGTGCATACCGCGTCCAGGTGCAAAATCCATGGCTATGTTATTGCTGCCGCCGGCCAGCATAAAACCTTCCATGAAGGCAACAGCACCATGATCGCTCGCAAAACGATGCAATTCCACGGCATGGTCAGGCAGTTGCGAGACCATGCCGATGGGCGTTCCCGGCCCGAAGGTAACGCCGGTGGCTGTCATCGGATCGCGATTAAGAACCAAGCCGTGATTAGCAAAAATAAGATGTTTCCGGATCATGATTTAGCTCTACTCTATGGATATGCCGTGCTACCCATTGACCGTCATCACACACAATCAACGCATCCTGCTGTTGGTCTCTGCAGCAATATTGGCTATTCGTTCCTGGATGCGACGCTCGAATTCCTCTGTTGTTTTCTCGGTCGTTCGGACACCGCGAACTTCGTCTCGAACAAGAATGGAAAATTTCGACCGTGCCTCAATGGCACCGATCTCCGGATCTTCGCCCGACAAGATCAAAGGCTCCATCTCACCCAACACAATCATAGCAAATGCTTCCAATTTCGGATGTGCCTTAGTCTGATTGAGCCACGACCCTTCGAGATGCCATAACCAACGTTCCCCGTCCTGCATGGCTTTATCCATAAACTCATGCGGATCCATACCGATGGCAACGGCGCGTTGTTTAAGTTCCCAATGCTTGCACAATTGGAAATGCAAAGAATAAGGCTGCACGAGGATCGAATGCGGCGCGAACTTTCCGATCCCTTGAGCGTCGGCTCGAATGATGCGTGCTGCATTCGCTACTGCCTGCTCCCTGGTTTCGCCAAAGGTCGAGAAGTCCGGATCACCTGGACTACTATCAAAACCACTATCCAGAACGGCATACCATCCCCTTCCAGACGCCCGCGTACGAACAATGATGTCGTCTGGATAATCGTCCAGCGTTTTCTGCCAGAATGGTTTTGAATCCTGATGCCCGTCACTCATGCATAAGCCCCTTTTTCTCTACACGACAGATACCGCGCAATCACGAAAACAACCATTAAGTTCAGTGAAGCAGCGCTTCTTGACCAACCCTATCTCCAGGCAGCAAATAAAACGTCTCGAAACCATTGATTAACTGTAAAGTCAAATTCCTCTTGTTTTCTCTAAACTTACACGCCTTCTATTCACACTATTCGTAAGGAAACAGCAATATGTCCATTGAAGCAACCGATCCCCGCATCGTCTATCTGCCCGAAGACAAGATCCTGGATGGTACGGGTCATTGTGACGTGATGCGCAACCGCTGGTTCTGTATTCACCCGGAACGCGGGCTGATGTTCTGGCAGGCAGAAACTCGCCGCCGCAAGGGCTCTCTCGTCGGTGCCGCTCCTCAATGCAATACCAATGAAGCGATTGCTCGCGATATCCAAAGCCGCCTGTTCCCCTGGGCCGAGGTCAAGTTCTTCCCCGTTGTCATTGTCCCCATCGACGCCCACGACTTCGTTTGACGATTAAGCCGCCATCTTCCTGGCATGCGCCTCAACCGCATCCAGGAAGCCCTCAGGGAAGCGCGCACAACCTGCTCGTGCACGTCGAGCAAAACCCGACGCCGCTCGCTCCGATAAAGGATGCAGCGGATATTTCAGGAAATCCGAAATACAAGGCAGATCCCGAAGCTCCGGGAATGCTCCTACCTTCGATACATACCGCCCTTCTCCCAGATTCCATGCAGCTTTTGGCCATACCGAACCTTTACGCATTAGGGCATCTGCCGTCCCATCATAACTCCCATGCCCCAGAATTGATCTTGCCACCCACTCCGCCGCTGGCGGTGGCACCGCATTGCCAACGGCGCGCTGACGCCCACGCCGTTCAACCGACACTACGGGTTCTGTCCACCCCTCTTCAAAACCCTGAAGACGTTCCATGTCCCTGATATCGGGCATTCCCAGCATGCCACCAGGCATCAGTAATGCCGGTGCTGAATTGAAACCGATCGTCGACCCTGCCTTGATGGTCGGAATCGCTCCTGCAACGATGGAGGCGCTTTCCCGTCCTTCGGTCCAGTAGAATCCGATAGGACGGCTTACTTCCAGCGGCACTTCATCAAACACATGATCATTGGCAAGCAGGACATCGCGAGGATCGTCGACCTTGCTCACATAGAAGAATACCCGACGCCGGCGTTGCGGCAATCCGAAGGCTCGCATATCCACTGTTCTGTAAGCCCAGGCATAGCCCATACGCTCGATCTCGGAGAGCACGACCTCCATGGCGTAACCACTACCTGATGTCAGAATGCCGGTTACGTTCTCGAGCACAAGTCGAGGGACGTCCCCATCTTCTGCCAACCGGAAAACCTCATGCACCAGGCCACTACGCTCTCCATCGATTCCTGCTTTCCGGCCGGCACGAGAAATGTCCTGACAGGGAAACCCTGCTACTACCACATCCACTTCAGGCAGCGCGTCGATCTCCCTGATATCGCCCGCCAACTCGACATCAGGGAATCCATGCCTGAGCAACATGCGAACAGACGGTTCAATCTCGGAAAGCAAAACGGTCTTAAATCCTGCTCGTGAAAACCCGAGCTCAATACCGCCGGCACCAGAAAACAGACCTGCTACCCGCATCGAATACCCTTCCCCGTTAATACATCACCTTGCGCCAATTCACCCCAGGTGACTACGGCTCAATGCCCACATCATCACTGTCGGCTTTCAACAACTTGTGGTTCAAATTGAAAATGACATGAGCCAGGTATCGCATGATCCCTTCAGCGTCATGATCAGGCTGCACCACTCTGGAGCCATCACTGACACTATAGGTACCATGGTCATCCTTTTGAACGGAATAGGTAGTCTCGCCAACCTGGAATTCCGCAACACACTCCACATCCATTTTTACTTCCCATTCTTTTCGTATTTGACGTCACACTTCGTCCATCTTCCCTTGAAGTGCTTCCGAACGCAATGCAATGCCAAACAACTTTCTTCCCCCTTTTCCATCTTCGAATCCATCTTGCATATTGCGGAATATGATCCTCCCACTTTAACCTTTTTGCTCGATATCAGCCATCAGGCTTGTTGTTTTCGCCTTGAGACGTGATCATACCTTTATTGAACTGTCACAAGGATACCCAGCATGGCCAAGGCCACCTATATCAACAACCACGACTGGCTTGCCGTGCGCGCCACCTTCCGCGATGGCTCCAAGGCCAATGTCACCTGGAGCCGCAATGCCGGCCCCGACGGCAATGTCATGATCAGTCCCAATGACTCCCGCCAGGCCGAGGTGCTGTCACTGATCGTTGCCCAGGCAGCCAAAAACACCGAAGACGAGAATGGCTTCCGCAATCTGAGAGACGTCTGCGAGACCATGAAAGCCGTCGCCGAGAAAGCTGAAACAATCGACGCCTATCTCGATGGGCTCAAGGCCGCATTAGGCGTTACCGGTGAACGCCCACGACCTAAGGGCGCTGACAACGCACCCGCCGCTACCACAACTTCCAGAATCAAGACCCACGGCGGCTGGCAGATCAAGGCCATGTTCCCAACAGGAGAACGCATCGACCTCAAGATCAATCGCTCCAGCGTCGGCCTTGCCATGGATCCGCAGATTTCGTCCAAGTTCAACGAAGTCATGAACTTTGTTTTCGCCATGAAAAACCTGGCTATTCATTCCGAAGAAGATTTCGCCTCCCTGATCGAAGACGCTGCCAAGGAAGCCGGATCAATGGACGAATGGATTGACGGCATGCGCTCCAAGATGGCGCCGGCTCCACGAGCCTAAGACCAAACACAACGATGCGGACACCCCAGGAGGGCGCCCGCATCGTTTATTCCGCTGATGTCATATCAAGCCGTGAACAGTTCCGAAATCTGTGAATACGGTTCTTCCCGCACTCGGCCATCTCCCGTACCAACCAACAACATCAACCTGATCGCGCCAGCAAGCATCGGGATAATCATAGCCACCTGGAACAAAGGATTTTCAGCACTGCTAAACATCCCTGTGGGCATGAAGATGGCAATAAAAATTGCAGGGATGACAACGCAGGCAACAGCAATGGCATAATGCAGGCGAACGTCTACGAGCTTCTCGTTATAAACGATTCCCCTCGGGCCTTTGACCGCCACAGCAACATCCTCGTACCGGACAACCGTTACGGTCATGCCCTCACTCAAGCTTCTTGACGACCACACACCGAATTTCAGGAACATGCGACCCGCTGGCAGAGCGATCCAGAAACCTCCTTCTACCACCTTGACGATGCGCCCAGCCTCGCGCTGCAATGGCACTCCCGTCAAGGTATGACGCTTGAGAAAACCGAACGACCCGGAAATCCGCGGCAACGCCGCATCAGCTTCCTTTTTCATCTTCATTTCAATCCGGCGCAGATTATCCTCGCCAGCAATCCGAATGATCGCAGCACGGCGCGACAGGCTCGGATCTGCCGACATAAGGGCGCGAACTTCCGTAATCGTTGCGCTATCATCGTATCCCGCACCGGTGTCGAGCCCCGTTGCCGCTCCCTTGACGGACTTGCCGCTGGGGAAAAAGCCGCCATAAAGATCCCACAGTCCGCGAACAAAAAGCCTCTGCCGCCTGATACCCATACCGATAGCCACCAACCAGCTAACGAAGCCGGTAACAATCATTCCATAGACATAAGCAGGCGCTGCTTCACTCCACGAAGTCTGCGGCAACGATACCAGCAGCAGGATTGCTCCCAGCAAAAAAATCAGAAACCCGGGAACACCCAGGCCGGTCAGGCTGGAGTTGACGCGCTTGGTATCGCTATCCAAATTCTCGACGATCACCGCCCGCGCACGCCCCTCAACGCCCGCATCGGACAGAACACGAAGCCTGTCTCCAGGCAACACGACCCTTACCAGGTCTGGAACGGACAGCCGGCGCTCACTTCCGCCCTCGGGGCGAAAGATTACGGAATCCTGATCGACCGCGATCACCTGTCCATCCGATACGGACATCGGAGCCTTCAGACGATGTGTAACCCCACCGATCAATGCCGGCGGCACGATCAGATCCATCTCACCACGTCGTTCCATCTTCTTCTCGATACGGCGCAGGCTATCCTTGCCGGCCACCTGGATAATAGCAGCACGGCGCGACAGGCTCGGATCTGCCTCCATCAAGGCATCGATCTCGGCAATAACCTTGCTGTCATCGTATTCAACCATTTTCGGTCTCCCTCTTGCGTTGGATTCGTAGCGAAGATTAGACCGCCGCACCGGCGACTTCTGCGAAAGACAGCTTGCTTTCGCGAATCATTTCCCTTCGATCCCACCGGAATAGATACAACCCAACACTTATCTCGCAAGGATTGCCCCCTCCAAGCGTTAACACCTGGTTTCTGCTCTCAAATGATCCTATCAAATTCTTATTTGATTACGATGGTAGTTGCAGCAACACATACTATCCACCACTTGTTGTAGTAACACATCACCCTTTGCAGATTAAGTGGATAAACCAGATGACTCTATAAATCCAAGAGTCATAAAGAATATCGTTTCACCAACTAAAGACGTCATGCCCACAAGTATACTTGATGTGTATCCTTGGATATGAGACATCCCAGATGTTCCTACAGTAGACGGATTACAAGCAAAACATGGTTTGGAAGTCACAACAGGAAAAGACCACAATTTTGGCGCGCACATTTCTCTAGTGAGGTTCGTAAATGAGTTTTTCTAATTTTGAATACGCTATTTTGGCTATGGGCGTTTACAGGCGTCCAGAGCTAGATCCTGGATTACAATCTGGCCCGGGGCAGCCTCACCTCGAGCCCCCCGTTGGGACACGGTATCAACTTTCACCTGGCTGCCTCCGACCTATCTTCTAAGATACCCCCTCACTCCTTGATCTGGTTACGCCCTGCTCGACTAATCAAAACAATGACTATCCGAAGTGCGTCGAGAGCACGATCCAGTATCCCTGGACGAACCTGCAACTCCCGTTGCGCGAGAAAACGACGTACCGCCTTGCCTGATTTTGCTTCATAAATGCGCCTGGCTACTGCATTTCTTTCCGCAGTGCTGTCATCATCACCTTCTCCGGCTCCCGGCCGTTTCCCTTTCAAGACAAACGACCATCCCAATCCATTCCCTTCCGCCGCCAGAACATCATCAATGAGCCACGGACGCCTCTCCAACTCCTCCAGAGCATATGGCCATGGCAACCCCACTGGGGGCACAGCCTCGAAGCTCCTCAACACATGAGCCGTCAAAACTGGATATTTGAATCGATGAACGAGATACTGCTCCCAATTTTCGTTAAGCGCTTGGAGCTCCTGGAACTCTTTATCAGACTGCCCAGGCAATCTTCCTCGAGCAAGCGCTCCAATTACAGAAAGCCCTTTACCCTCCACCCACCGACGCAGATACAGGGACAAGTTAGTGAACCTGCGGAAGTCTTCCCATACGAGTTGAAAGGACGCCAGAGAAATAATCCGGGGCGACATTATGGCTGTGCCTATCTCCCCGGTCACTCGCGATAACCTCTCGCTGGTGAACAGGTGAGCCGGCATCACATTGATGACCTCCTGACGACCAGCATCCAACAATGCATCCACAATCTCGTCAGTGCATTCTTCGTCTGGCAGTGCTGCAAGCAGCAGACCTCCCAGATCCAGATACCGACAGGCCAACACATCCTCTTTTGTCGGAGCAACACGCGGGGTCCGCCGCAGTATCGTTTCTTTTCTGATTTCTACACCGCAAAGCAACCTGTGCAGCGACGCCCAAGTAGAAGAATTCGAATCCTCAAAAACCATTTTGACTGCGTCATGCAGGCATGGCGATTCCAGACCCTGGCCGGTCAGTACCGCTGACATAAACTTTTTTCTGACCTCTGGCCTTTGCCAACGTTCTCTGTCCCCGGCTACCAACCCGCCTAACGACAGCAAGACTTCAACATCCAGCACATCCTCATTGAAACAGCAAACCGCTTCCTGGACATGTGTTGGCACCTTTTTGAAATCGGCACCACTCTTGATAGAAAACACCCGTTCATGACCGTCAGTATCGATATCGATCACAATGAGACTCGAAAATCTCTTTTCCTGTCTCCCAACCCAGATAGCAAAATGACGGCCATCCCGAACCACAACTCTTCCGGTATCAACGTTCTTCAAGAAGCACGACCGCATGGAATTAAGTTCATTTACACCCTGAATAGGGTATACGTTATCCCCCAAGGTACCCTTCGACACCCTGAGCGCCCCGGACTTGAGAAACTCCGCGAATAGTTTGACGCTCCATGTCGGATAGCCGACTGGATCGTAAAGCACCTTGGAGCTCAGCAACTGCTCTCCTCGTTCCCCATCTCTGACAATAAGCCGCTTGTCATGCTCGGAAGATTGAGTTGTCACTTCTCGATGGCCGTCAGTATCCCTCCAGGATAAACCGAAAGATGGTGAAACTTTGGGACGCTCCACCGTTTTCTTCCCCTGCCGTCGGTCGATGATGTCCTTTACCCGATCACTAAGCTCTGCCAGGGAAAAAGTTGCACCGGGAACTTCACCTCCGGCTACAAACCGGTGCACGGAGAACAAGGCTTCCAATGGAACATCCGGCAAATCCCAAACTTGAACATCATGCTCATTCATAAATTGCCCGGTTGGCACGTGGATCTGATATTTCCACCTTTTGGATGCGAGAATGTATAAAGCATCACGCTCGAGATACCGGCGTGCATGGTGTCCATGCCGGGTGCACCAGGAAGTCGAGTCAGCCCACCACTGAGCTGCTATAACCTCATTCACCCGCAGCAGAACCCAGCCATTGCCTTGATCAACGAGCTCTGTTCCAGCTTCCACTTCCGGAGGCATGTCCCGAATAATCAGATCTTCGTCTGCAACCAAGATGCGATTAATCTCTCCTGGAGAACCATAATGCCCTATATCCCGTGCCTCGAGCTCCAAACGATGTTTAGCGGCATGGAAGCGTTCCAATGTCTTCCGAACCTGACGACCATCCTCAAAACGGATCGTGCCCGCCAACAACCAGCGAATGATCGATTGGACATAAATGCCCTTTGGCGTCGGATCAAACGCCAGGATATAATCAAAGGCGCCCGTTGGACGCTTGTCGACAAACTTCAAAACAAAAGGCGGCACAGCAGAATTCGCATCAAATGCAAGATCCTGCAACGCCGCCGCATGCTTTCCGCGGAGATGGCAAACTCGAGAGAGAGAGGATTTTTTATTCATTGGGATAGCCATTTTGATAAGCTATCCCAAAAAGATTAACGAATCACGCTCTCCTACATCCGCGGAGCGCTCTCCATCTCTCCCAGAGAAGCAAGAGCAGTTTGAGCTGCTTCCTGCCAGTCCTGCATTTCGCCATTGCCGGCAAGCGTCTCGAGCACGCCTCTCGCCTCAGCAAGAACCTCGTCCAGGTTTTCTCCACTCTTCGCGGCGCCGGCAAGTCGCCCCAACAAGTTTATAATCTCTTCTTCGGTCACCGGCTTGCAATAGCCCATCAGCACCTCGACCGAATCCATGGAATCGAGCAGATCCTCGATGTTCTCCCCCTTCCCATCGCTACCGTTCCGCACAGCCATCAACCAGGCACCCTGGAAGATGCCATCTTCTTTACTGGCTCCCCATACCTCTTCCCCGAAAACTCCGCCGTCATCATATTCCGCCTCGAAATAGATACGAACCGGCTTGCCTCCTTCGGGAAGCTTCTCCCTGATCGACACGATCTCCACGTCGTTCGCCAGCCTATCGAGGGTATCCAGATAATCACTGTCACTGGAATAAGCGTCAAAATCGATATGCCGAGAGGCTATATTTTTGCGAGCTTCACTCACCACATTGGGCATGATTTCCAGTCGAGCAGACAAACTCTCAAAAGATGAAATCCCCTCCTTGTCTATCTCTACGGGAACCTCCGTGACCAGAATATCATCATCCTGAGGAAGCCGGGTTTCGATAACGAATGTCAGATTTGTGCTCATGGAAAGCTCCTGTTTGATACCCAAAACATGCAACCGGACAGCGAAAGCCACAAGCACCCCTGAATGATGACCACACTTGATTAACGAGCGCTATCCAAGTGGGGTCATCAAACTTCCAGAACGCCAGAATTACTCCACACATGACGCGGAATTGACACCCTAAAGGGTGATCTTAAGCTCACCCAGATCAGGATACATCGAAATACCGGCGCGTTCCCAACGCCATTCCATGTTTTCCGCTTCTTCGGCTATCCATGAGGCCAAGAGCTCAGCATTCGGGTGATCCGATTTTTTGGCTCCATAGCCAAGATCCGAAATCGCCCTGGCCAGAGAAGCTACCGGTTCTGTTTCAATGTTCATGTCCCGGAATGCAACCAACGCGTCAAAAAACTCCCGGCTCATCCACAATGCTCTTTGAGACATATCCCGTAACTGACTGGCAATCACAGCCGCGGCCGCCCGGGTGGTGTGCTCGATCTCATCGAAACCCCATCCCGAGTCATCCAGCAAGTTCCATTCGGAGCCTAACCCCACACGATGGCCTCCAGCCATTCTTTCGGCCATGGCCAAGGCATCTTCAAGGTGATCCATACGGAAATTCTGGCCGGTCAACTTGATCCAATCCTCATGTTGAACCAGGTAAACAAAGGTGTCCCCGTTCCGACGATACCCATCGGTTCTCACATTCAACACTGGCTCTCGAGCCTGCAGCCAGACCTCATCCCCCATGATAACAAGACCATGCGCCCATCTTTCGGCAGCCTCCTGCCGGCGCTCTTCCATGTCGTTGGAGGTGATAGACCGAAACTCATATTGCTCAATAAAATTAACTTCTCTAACGATGCTGACATCTCCCGGCGCAAAGGGCAGATCCTCAACCATTTCCTTGATGCCATGAACATCTCGCAGCGTTTCTTTTACTTCTTTTGTCAACCTGTCGATGGTTTCTGATAGCTCAGAAGATTTGATCGGTGCTCTACGCGGCCAATCAAAATTCTGCATTCTCTGCAGCAGCACGCCATTATGCCGACGATAGCTTCCAAAACTGGATTCCAGAACAACCGGCATTTCATCAGGTGACACTTCCTCAATCTGTACCGGAACCGCATCAATGACATGGTGCACCTGCGCATTACGCGCACGCTTGAGAACACCTTCTATCCGATAGAAAAACGGAACCATAATGATGCGGTTGGAGGACATACCAAACTCCACTTCTAAATGCTCACATCATAATATGGGGCAACCACGAAATCCACACGGGAGACTTGTCTGGATGGCAGATAGGTGCTGACCGATGTAGTAGAGACTACTGATCTCGCATATTGCCCGAACAATGCCCGCTATGAATTGTCGAACAAATAGAACACGCCTTCTCGCGATTGGGGATCACGTAAGGCGACGCATTCGCTGTCATGGAAGGCGCTCCAACCAGATTCTCGACCGCCGAGCTATCGCCTTCACCGCTGTCCATGAGACGCGCCTGAAAGTCCCGTAACGGCAATTGAAGCATCAAATCAATCATGCAGGCATACCTGGGGAACCAGACCGATCCGTAATGCACCGTAAATAGAACAATCAGCATCGCGGAAGAGGGTGATGGGGGGAAGACTCAACTTTGTTTGGATAGGAAAGGTCTTGAAGCTCATGTAAGGGCTGAGCAGGACAATGCATCTCAGTTTTACTCAAACGTCCCGCCGCGTAGTGAACCTATCGTTATTTGCGTAATAGACGATGTCAGACATTTCCACGCCTGAGCGAGCGCTGGCATTGGTGTGATGTCCATCGTACGCGCTAACCTTGCACAGTCGGCCTTTAGAATCCCACACCAACATCAGACCGTGTTCCTCTTCCCAGGCGCATTCAGCCACCATGGTTACGTACCAAGAGCCTTCCATGTCGTTTCCGAGATGGATTGGGCCAGGAATGACGTAATCCCAGATATCATCCCCGGATGGCGTTCCCATCCTCTCCTCAATGCCCCATTCACCATCGGCTTCTATGAGGGTATCACTATAGTAGGCATAGACGTGTCTGGTTATCTGGGCTTTGTCGACCGGTGTCAGCGCCAAGAAAGCCTCCAGGGCCTGGATAGCCTCGGGGGTGGTTACCGCACCCCTTCCATCAGGGGTGTACTCAACGACATCAAGCTCAACGTTGCCAAACAACGGGATGTGCATTCTCATTAGGCTCTCCGACACTACTAGGTCTAGACCATTGTTTGGAAACATTGCGCCATCGATATGCTTCGTTAATTTGCCCTCCAATAAAACACCCAAGCACCTCAGGCAGGATCGGGCGTCTCTCCACCCATTTTTATCCAAGGATAATTATAGCAATCGGCGCTTCGTTTACAAGCTCGCCTAAACTCCGATATAAAAGTTGCGGGCAGAATCAAATTGATACAGGAGATTAATTGATGGCGAACGCCGCGTTTTAGGTCGAGTCTACAGTCATTTATGACGGTGAAAGGCGTTATGATAGTATAAGTAACTGCAATGCATGAGTTCAAATACGGCGAGCCCCTTATAGATGCCGATGCCATCCTTGCAGCGTTCGAGCAGCGTCATGGCATCGTTCTGCCTACCTCCTACAAATCCGCGGTTCGCGAGAACGACGGCGACTATCCCAAGCCGGCGAGTTGCCTCATCTACGACTTCGTGCGCGAACGCTCGATTCCTATCGCCTGCGATCGTCTCATCCCCTTCGGCGGCGGCGAAATGGATCAAGTATGCCAACCTGAAGCCATTGCAATGCTGCCCGACCACATCCTGCCATTCGGCGAGGAGGCCGGCGGCTTGGTATTCGCATTTGACTATCGCGGGGAGATCTGCGCTGAAGGACCTCCTGTCGTGCTTTTCGTCCCGGACTACGCGCCTGACAATTCGATCCTGCCCGTCGCAGCATCCTTCGAAGATTTTCTCGCCGGGCTTTCCCTTAGCACACCACGTCCCTGAAAACCGTAAGATTATGTAGCGGCCGAGATGATCCTACAGTATCAGCCTGACTCACGCCTCTACTGACCTGATGTGTTTGACCCAGTTCCGTTCACGCGAGAGCAACTACCAGGATAGCTTAGGCCTATCTTTGCCTTTGGCGAGTTTACGGCACTATCTTGTGCGCAAGCTGTGGTTGAAGCAAAGAGGATTGCCACCCACAATCTCGGGATGCAGCCCAAGCATCTAGCCTGCAGGACAGCGGAGCGATGACCATGAGTGGACAGATGGCCAAGATAGTCTTCCTGCCTGAGGGTTACGCAGATGAGATCCCGATTGAAGAGAAAGAGTTCGTCGAATCATGCATTGGGCATCATCTCGACGTGGATAGCATCGGCGCTGAGAATGTCACGTTGACGGCAAACGACGATGCAACTGGAATCCTCCACTTCATTGTGTTGCCTCATGAGTGCGTCGACATGGATGGTAGCTGAGTGGCTTGTATGCTTTTCGTTAGACAGCAAAATGGCCTGAAGCACTTATGCACAAGGGACGATCTGCAACCGTCACGCCAATAGCGCGAGAATCGTGCACCTCGCTACAGGCATCACGAAGTCGGCTCAGACGCGGTCGCGGGACAACAGCTATCGGCTCGCCATGGAGGCGATGAGGAAGGAGCTCAAGGAGCGGGGCGAAGGCGAGCGTGCCGCAAGGACAAACGGCGTGCGCCGGCGCCAGGTGGGTTCGGGTGAGCGACCCGACAAGCGTAGAACCTATCGCTTTCAGGAGGACAGGGTCGTTGACCATGTCAGTGGGAAGTCGGCGACGTGTGCTGAGGTGATGGCGGGAAGGTTTGACCTTATGGCTTAATCCCCAGGGATTGCTGGCCTAGGGTTTGTTGCCAGAAGGCTCTTCGCCCGTGAGCTTGCCGCCCTCTGTCCCATACACCTCGATGATCTTCGAGATCAGGGCGTGATCGATGTCCAGTCCTGATGGCCATGCGCCGCCACGCGATGCCTTAATGGGCTTGTAGTTGCTGTCGGTTGCAAGGACCTCGTTCAAGGAAGTGGCGATGTTGCCTTTTTCGTCAACGAACAGGCAGCCGGCTGTCTCGGAAGGAAGCTGTCCGAATGCAGATATGGCTTCTTCTATGGCTTCTCGAATGGTCGACCCGATCGCAGGAGCAGAAAGCTTGGTCAAGCTCAGTATTTCTCCGTCGATCTCTTCTTGCGCGAACTGGTTGCTCTTGGCAATCTTCTCGGCCAATGAGATCGGCGACCAGGAGGCATCCTTGCCTGGGGCTGCCCAGATTGCATGCCATAGAGGCATGATGTTTTCGTGGATAAGTGTCAGGTCGACGTAGTCACGAACCTTATGGCGCCCACCTGCCGCAAGGACTTTCCCTGTAGCTATGTCAGCCATGTGAAGTCGCCAACCTAAGTCTTCATCGGGAACTGGCTGGAAGAAATTGTATGATCCGGCTTCCACCCACTGGATCTTAGAGAAACCCTCAGTTTCGGACATGACCGATGCTTCCACCAAGCCCTCGTACATCAATTCCGATTCGACATCGAAGCCGGCAGCCTGCAGGTTCGCTACATCGACTTTGGATATCGCTACGATGTCCGCGCTCGAGTCGTGGAAGATGTCCTGATCGCCGGACATGCGAAATCCATGGCGATGCAGGACTGATCCTCCTGCAAAGACGCTATCGGGGCTGCGGCCCTTCATAAGCGTTTTCAAGATCCTCTTCTGGAACTCGTCTAGCGGCATTTTCGGTAAAATCCTTGATTCGGTTGGCCAGTGCCCATGCAGACATGCCGCCTTCGTTCTTGAGGTGGGATGCGATACGCAACAGGCCGTCGATGGTTCTTGTCGTCGGCATGTTCCAGAGACACCTCGCACCGAACCGCCGGATGGCTTCCTGAAAAAGTCCTTCGTGCTCGTCGCTCCAGGTCTCGTTGGATCTGTGAGCACCCCGGAGCTTCGCTGCATGTTCGACTATGTCGCCGCGACGTGCAGGGGGGACAAGCACCTCGACCCTTACCAAGTCGGAGGCTCCGCCCACGGTCCTGTATTTTTCGATACGGTCTCTTATAGCCATAGCGAGATATTACCGTATCCGGGATACGCTGGCAACATTATGTTTCAGTATCCTTCTGCAAAGGGGCGATCTGCAACAATCATCAGAGTTGCGTAAGGTTGACGCATCTCCCGACCAGGATGGCGCGGGCGGCGCTAGTGATACACATCTCCCCCCGTGACCGTTGTGCGGCCACGGGCTTAGGAAGCCTCGCCGTTCAGAGTGGGCATGCCGTCACTCAAATATGCGTCTTGCAGCTTCATCATTTCTCCACCGTCAATACGGCCAGCACGATGCAGTGCTAAAATCGTCAACTCGATCTCATCGAGATCGACGTCATCCCCGGCCAAGCGTGTGACATCTTGAGCAAATGTGTCGAGAACTGTCGGTGCATATGATACGCCAGCGTCTTCTGCCATCTTCAGGATGAGCAAGACCTAACCGCCATGATGAGAATACCCATCATAGAGATAAAATCCAGGCCAGCTAGCGACTCCTCCACCTCCATGGATTGTGGTTTGCAGCCAGGTAACTCATTTTTGGGAATACCTTAGAGGAACACCCCCATGACACTATTAAGCAAAGCCGAAGCCTTCTACGCGATCCATACCCAAATTGTGGACGATATCGTTGCGAACCTGAAATCGGCCGGCGTATCCGAGACCGACCTGGATGACATTGCTCACGATGTTGCTGATGAAGTCGAAGCCTCCAGCGTTAATAACGCTGGCATGACTTTCCAGGTCGCATCTGCCCTCGAGGGAAATGGCATTGATGATGGACGCCGCATCGTGTTCGAGACTAGTGGCATCAATCGGCCAAACCTGCCCTGACACCCCGCATAATTGTACTTAATAGCAACAAAAGTTGCCATAGATTATATTTTTGTTGACTTCTTAAGACTGGTGCGGCATAGCTGAAACACCATGCTCGAACCTGGAGACAAGCATGCCTGTCATCACAGATAAGCGTACTGACATCAGCGAATCCGACGAACAAGAAATCGCTACCACTCTTCAATACCTGCTCATGAACGAGATTTTCTCGAATTCGCGCTGGCGGGCGCCTCATGCGGTGTTCCACGGTGGTACCGCGCTCTCCATGCTCCACGACACTGGACGATGGAGTGAAGATCTCGATTTCATGATCGATGAAGAGCTATTTGCTACGCTCGAAAAAACCATGGCCAATGCAGCCGAACGTCTCCAGATTCTAGCCCGCAAAATCTACCCTGATTGCCAAATCGACCTGAACGGCCCCAAAGGCAAGACTGAGGTCAAAGCATGGTACTTCGGCTGGACGCACCCAAATAAATACGGCAAAGTCCGGGTCAAGACGGAATTCCTTCCCAAACCTACCGATCTGCTGCGCGGATATAAGACCGTCCAGGTTATCCCGGTCGGAAGCTCGCTCCTTCCTGTCGCCATCACGTCCTTTGTGCACGGCCCGCAACTGATCTCCTCATGGGCTGACAAAATTATCGCCATGTCCCAACGCCCCTACTTCAAATGGCGTGACGTCTATGATCTCTGGTTCCTGGATACACGCATGAAGGCGCTATCCTCCGCCAAGGACACCAACATCCGAACCCCGTATCCATCTGATGATGAATTCCTGAAGGCATTGGAAGCGACTGCCTCCATCTACGGTAAAACACCTGACGACGTCAGAATTGGCCTCGAAGTGCTCCTGAGTAAAAACATCTTCGATGATGCTGACGGCTATAAAAAGGATATTGCCAAGTGGCTTCCCGAAGAGGTCAAAAGCAACGATCAGCTTTTGGAACTTCACCGCACTGTAGCGAAACATGAAATCGAACGTGTCCTCACAGTCATCCTCGAGAACGCGGAAACCCCACGCCCATGACCTACACACGCAGTAAAGAAACCAACAGATCATCAATCGAGATGCTTCGCTCGCTTCCCGCGGTCTTCGGTCTCAAGGATGTCATGACGCTATTCGATATGCCAAGCAATACGGATGCGATGAAAGCTATCACCCGCTGGAAAGCAAAAGGATGGGCTGTGCCATTCGGACCAAGGGCTGGTATCTATTTCAACCGCTATATCAGCCCTGACCATGACGACCGCAAAACGGCCCTGGACAAGTTATTGCGCCTGCCATTCGTCGTAATCGGCATGAACGCCATTCGTCATGGTGGCTGGACTACACAACGTGGTGGCGAGATCGAAATCGCAGTTCCTGTTACTGCCAGCATCCAGACCCATCCCAAAGCATATGGCATTCTGTTCTGCCCGCGGTCACCCCGTTGGTTCGACAAAATCCAGGATCATGTCAGCACCCCGAACGATGGCATTTACGGCCTACCTACCCTGACGCCGGAGTATGCACTGGCTGACATCCTGCTCTCCAAGGCTGGCCGTCTGCGCAAGGATAAAAAAGTCTGGGATGCACCGCCTGACGATATTCTTCCTGAAATCGATGATCCTGCCGACGTCATTCAACGCTGCCTCGAGGCAGCTGATACCATGGGAGTTTCACGACAGGACATGATTGCCTTCCTCTCCGAGGTCGAGCACCTGCAGGATGACATTGATGAGGTTGCTTCGGCTTCCCTTTCTCCTTAACGGGTCTTGATGACCAGGCTAGGGAACGGCAATATCCCCGGGGTTTGAAGGAATCACTATGAACGTCGTCGGATCCAAAAACATCGACTCCTACGTCTCCCAGGTCTCTCGCTTTGCCGTCAGACCGGAGGTAAAGGAGTGGCTCACGCGTGTGCTGCCCAAGCAAATCAAGAGAACACCCGCCTGCCTGGAACCCATCATGAGCGAAAAGATGCTCATCGATGAGTTCGATAAGAAAACACCCAAAGCCGTCATCGAAAAAATGCTCGACATTTTCCGATCTGGAGAACGGCTCTACAGATTTTCTACCCATAGCTCTGGAGCAATATCCCTTGCAGACGACATCCGATATGTCGTGGACTGGCTTGATAGCGTCCCCGAATGGGATAGACGTCTGCGACGCATCAATCGCATGTCCTACACCGACGCCTCGTCCCTGGCGAAAACCTGGCACGAGAAACTCCTCGCTCTTGCCGCCAATGCCGATGACCCTGATGTCGTCGAAGAAATCGAGGTCATCGCCACAACTGATGATGGATGCCGCTTCGTCGAGCTAAAAGGCCCTGTCGCCTTGCTCCGCGAAGGCAAACTCATGGGCCATTGCGTCGGCGGCCGCGGCTATGTGGACGCCGTGCAAACTGGACGAGCTCGCATTATTTCATTGCGTGATGCGGCGAACAAACCTCACGCCACGATTGAATTGCGTCGCGATCAAGCTCTGCAGATCAAGGGGAAAGGCAACAGGCCTCCTGTCGAACAATGGGCACGACTAATTCGCCCCTTCGTGAAACAGAATAAATGGCAAGTCTTCCGGGACGGAAACCATATTGGCCTTATCACGATTGATGGCGTCACTGTGGATCATCCTGACGAAATCATCGAACTTTTGGCGGCACGCCCACAACAGCAAATGGGGCACTCCCTGCGAACCATTTTTCCTGGCGTTACCCTCGATATCCTGGTGCAGCGTCACGGAGAAATAAGCGAAACTTCCATTTCTCCGCTTCTCGATATGCTCTCGGCCAATTCTTCCATCGAGACCAGGGAGATTGAAACCGTTGTCGCTGCCCCCGACGGAACAAGCATCCGTCGATTCCACCATATCATTCCCACCATCATCCTCGACGCCCTGTCGGCTGGCCTGATCCAAGGTAAGGCACAAAGCTCTCAGGATCTTGTCGCTGCACAAATTGACGCCTTGCTACAGCGTATTACAAACGCTCCTGGAAACCTTCACTTCATTGAGATACGCGGCAACGCCGCCGGCTCCGCCGTTCTCGATCAGATGGCGGCATTCGCTGGACGAACTCAAGAACTCAACCAAGCTAAATTGACCGTGGAAAATGCCCGCCGGCAAAGCTACGCCACTATTTCGGCAGCCATCCGGAAACAAACTTCTCCGAAAGCTTTTCGCGCGGCCGGTGAGACTAAAAGCTGGGCTCATGAAACCAATCGTTTAAGATCGCTTTCCACAGAAGCAATCTCGGAGGCACGCAACCGTTTTACCACTGGCACTATTTTTTAACATAAGTTTAATCGGGTTTACCGGATATTGTTTTTAGTAAAACTCGATATAAATTCAGCAAATAAATAATATGGATGATCTTTAACATGCATTACCCACAGCTTTTACGCCTTTCACTGCTTGCATTCCTGCTCAGCACCGCAACACATTCGTCTGCAAACAACGTATTCCGAATTAATCTCCCGGCTCCCTTACTCCTTTCAACAAATACAAGTGGGCCCCAAGAAAATGGCCTTCGCATTTCGGCGTCATCACTCGCATGGCGTGAAGGACAGGCGATCCAGATACCCGTATCCATCACTGGTGGCACACCTCCCTACACAATCAACGTCGATGGTGTGCCGGGTGTTGATTACAATTGGGGTCTCGAAGCGGTTATAGGCATCGCCCAACCTGTTGATGAACCATACCAACACGATCTGCAAATTACGGCTGTCGATGCTGAAGGCATTGAGGCCAAACAAACTTTTCCAGTGACCATTTATCCCTTAATGATAGCTTCAGTCCCTCAAACTGGATACTCAGTTGTCAAGGACGATTACTTACACATCGAACCTGAAGTGGCACAAAATCAGGGAGCCGTCACCTGGACACTTCATCCAGATTCTCTCTTACCTCCGGGAATGAGCTTTATCAATGGAGCCATCACAGGAAGTCCAACAGTTATCGGCGACTACAACGAAATTCAGCTGATCGCTACCGATAGCATGGGGCAGCAAACAACTTCTCCATTTTCCATCAAGGTAACCGACACTTTCTTTGTGGCGGCTCACCCTGGCTCAATGGAAATGCATCAAACAGATATAGGCACTACCCAAGTCTTGCCTGGCGGTGACTATACCGGACCGCTCACTTATACGATCGTGGACTCGACAGGCAGTTCAACCTCGATCCCAAATTGGATCACTGTCAGCAATCAAGGAAAAGTTCTCGCCTCTGTTCCCATAACTGTTCCAGCTAAAAAATATGGACCTTACATGGTCAAAATAACAGAATCATCTGGGAAACAGGCACTTTCTTTCCCATTTACGGTTACAGCCAGAGACCTCCCGTCACTTCCTATTACCCAAATACTCTCTGAAAGCTCAACTGGAAAGATAACCGATGTAACCGAAAAATATTTGCTGTGCTTACCAACAACAGTCGGGTGCAGCCCCTGGATGACGTTGTCAAGACCATACAACGCAATCCCCAGTACCAAGGTCCACATAACTTTCGAAGAAGGCTATGTTGACCGCTTTATTTCCCGCTCATCTGATGGGGTTCTATCAGGCAAAATGGGTAGCAAAAATATTGGTGTCTTATCTGATCTTAGCTTACGCTTCAGCAGTGTTGGTAGCGTCCAAAGTAGTGTCAGTTTCGAATGTGGGGGGCACCTTGTTCGCTTAGCCTTATGACGTTCAGGCCACTAACTGAATATCAGCGACAAGAATTGCAATTCTGATTTCTGACAAAACTGTAGTTACAACACAACGCACTGACAACGCTATTATAAGCAAGGTTGGTGCGTTGTGTTCAGGTGTCACTTCATGAAGAACCGATCTCACACACCTTTAGCCGACACTAGCTCAATTTCTGACAGAAGGTGAGGTCGGTTTTCATAGCGTCGGTCTCGGTATGCCCGAAAGCTCATCACACCACAAACGAGCCAAGATATTCTTCGCCCTGCGCGCCGCGTTTGGCGTCACAGGTTATATGGAAGCAAACCAGGCCGTAGACCTTATCGCAAAGCGTCTGCAGGAATAGCCTATCCGACAGCAAACTCAACTCGGCATGAAACGATTGAGCCATCCGCCCCGTTCAGGTTCCTGGACAACTGCTGGCTGCGCAAAAATATCCAGATAACTGGTCTCCATGCCAGCTCGACGCCAAAACGTCTTCCGCACCTCATCGGAAGCGTTGCGGACATCCTCCAACTTGGGCGACCGCCTCGTTCCTACTAGGCCAACAACCCAGATCCGACTGATATCGGCAGCATCGATCTTGAATACCACCATCTCACCACGCATTGGCTTCAGGAATTCCTGCGCCAGCTTGTAGCGATGATTGGCGTCATCAAAATTGCGCCCGACATGCATCACTGCCCATTTGTCCAATGCATGCAGATTCAACTGCTTCGACCTGATGGCGATCACATAGTGGAATTCAGATCCATTCCTCGTCATCCATAGGCCTTTCACAATTCGTCAACGACAAGGGTATCTCTTGCGATAATTTCTTGTGTCGATAATGGCTGGATTCACAGAAAGAGCAAAGAGGCCGCGAGGCTATTGGAAGTTTTCTCCACCTGCTCATCCCAGCTTATGCCAGAAGTGTTCCTGGCAGACAAAAAGGGAACCGAAATGCCGTCAAAACGATTCTCTCACATGCTAACTTCACCGTGGAGTTACGAATGCCAGAATCCCGTCCGGCATGGAAGGGATGGTTTCGCTTCGGACAGGTCACCTTCGACGTTGCCCTGCACGCTGTCCTCGACTCATCAGCGCGTTCTGGCTTCCGCCTGATCCATGTTCCAACCGGCCAACCCATAGAACTGCAACGAACTGCGCCCGGCGTCGGACCCGTTCCTAAAGAAGAAATCGGCCGCGGAATTGAAATCGCCCGAGATCAATTTGTGGTTCTGGACGAAGAGGAGATCGCATCGATCTCGCTGGAATCACGTCGCGTCGTGAACATTGACGCTTTCCTTCCACCCGATGCTATCGATGCTCTATTTTTTGATCGAGCCTATTTTGTCCTCCCAAGCCAAGGTGCCGAGGCCGCTTATCGAGTCCTCAGGGATGTCATGCGCTCATCCAAGAGAATCGGCATCGGGCGTATCTCAATGCGAGCAGGAGAGAATATCGCTATCATCCGCCCCCATGGGAATGGCATCGTCCTCGAGACCCTGCGTTACCCGGATGAAGTTCGGGCAGCTGATGCTTATTTCGATGAACTGGATCTCCCGTCAACGCCAGGTGCCGCCAAATTGGCCAAAACGCTCGTGAATGATCTCTCCATGGATCGAGCCGACCTCGACGCCTATTCCGACCGCTATCGCGATGAAATCATGAGGATGGCTCTGGAAAAAGCTCGTACCGGATCCGTGATTAAGCCCGCGACTTCCCCCGACAATGCCATAACGGCGGAATCTTTAATCGATGCCCTGAAACGAAGCGTTGATGAACCGTGAGCTATTGCCTCATGGTGCCGGATGTGGCTCCTGATCCTGAAGGATCGGAACAGGCAGACCACGACGTGTCGCCATCGACTTGATAGGGCTCAGGGCGCGTTCCAACTCTTTGCGTTCCGGCAGATCCGACCCACCTTCTCGCATCGTATCAATGATCATTGACAATAGACGTGTCAGCTTATCCGCGCACCGCCGACCAGCCTGCCAATGAGCCCAGCCATCAGAATTATCGTTCACAATGTCACGCCAATCCGCCAGGTAGCGAGCAAAAGGCGCAGCCTCTGGGGCACGACGTTCAATCGTCTCTACCATTTCGTCGATTTCATAAGAATTGTAATACATGACAAGAGGCTCTCATTGCTGTTTCCTCATCATACCGCGTGATGACGCAAGGAACATTCGAGGGTTAAATATAGGCTATCCGACATTTGGGGCTGGTTCCTCTGCCGGTTCACGCTTCAGCAGACCATGACTAGCCACAGCTGATGCTGCGACCCCGCCAGCGGGTCCTCCACGTGCATGGCTCGAGGGGCGCTCCGCGAATCCCTCTTGCCCGGGCATGGCCTGCCCTACAGATGACGGGGCAGAAAGGCCCAGCCGTTCCACGCCGTATTGGCGCAGGTTCAATGCCGCGTTGAGATCGCGGTCCATCTCATGTCCACAGCCGCACCGGTAGGTGCGCTGCGACAGGGTCAGCCTGGCGGCACCGGTCTTCACCGCGCCGCAATTGGAGCATGTCTGTGTCGACGGAAACCAGCGATCGGCGATAATCGCGGTCTTCCCATCCCAGGCCAGTTTGTAGGCGAGCTGGCGCCGCATCTCACCCAATCCTGCATCGGCGATGCTCAGGGCCAGCCTGTGGTTCCTGGCCATGCCTTTGACATGCAGGTCTTCGTAGACCAGCACTGAAGTGGTCATGTTGACGACCTCGCGGGTCGTCTTGTGCTGGAAGTCCGAGCGGCAGTTGGCGACCTTGCGATGCAAGGCCTTTACCTTCGCCGCTGCCTTCTTCCGTCGGTTCGAGCCTTTGATGTTCAGATCGAGAAGATAATTCCACAGCCAGCGTGCCGCCCCGGCGCAGCGTGCCATATGTTGGCGCTGCGCCATGTTGGGCTGAAGCTTCAGGCGATTTGCAAATCGCTGTTCCTAATTTGTTTGTGTAAGCGATTGCCGTGGATATAATCGTCTGTTAACCTCAAAAATCGGATAGCCTAAATATATCGGGCAAGCACCTGCTTGCTTTTCCCTTACCTTTCATGAATACTTCGATAAATCATTGTATTCTATGGAAAATAGTCCTATGTGCCATCCTTACCTTGTTGCCGGTCTGCTGACTTCCGCCCTGAGCATGGGGTTTCTCCTGTCAGTGCAGGCTCAGGAGAGCGGTGAAGCTATTTTCCGCATGGATATCAAGGCTCCCATCCTGTTCAGTGCCGGAAATAGCGATACATCCGGTGAAACTCCACCGATCGAGACACAGAACCCGCTGACTATTTCCTTGCAGGGTACATCGCCCTTCGAGGTCAATGTCGGTGAACCCATGTCGGCGATAGATCTGCGGCATTTCGCTACTGTCAATGGTAACCCCAATGTCACCAATGCCGACCTGACCTGGGCAACATCGACGCCAGGTGACCTGCCACCCGGCGTCACACTCTCCGGATCGTCACTGCTAGGTACTCCCACGGCAGTGAACAGCTATGACTTTGAGATTGTTGCCAGCCATCCTGACGCCGCTGATGCCGGCCGGCAGGTCTATACCATCATCGTCAATGGGGTTGAGCTAAAGGTTACAGCTATTTCCGCAGGCACCCAACACACCTGCGCGGTGACGACTGCCGGCGGAGCCAAATGCTGGGGACGTGGTACTGAGGGGCAACTCGGCAATGGCCCGGCAATGAGTCAACTGATGCCGGTAAATGTTCAAGGACTCACATCAGGCGTGGCCTCAATCAGCGCGGGAAGTTACCACACCTGCGCGGTGACGACTGCCGGCGGAGCCAAATGCTGGGGATCGGATACTTACGGTCAGCTCGGCAATGATTCCGATCTGGAAAATAAGCTTACACCTGTCGATGTTGACGGGCTAACATCAGGCGTGCTCTCCATCAGCACTAATACTTACCACACCTGCGCGGTGACGATTTCCGGCGGAGCCAAATGCTGGGGACGGAATGATTACGGTCAGCTCGGCAATGATTCGACAACAAATCAGCCGAGACCCGTGGATGTTAAAGGGTTGCTATCAGGCGTGGGCTCCATCAGCGCAGGTAATTCTCACACCTGCGCGGTGACGATTTCCGGCGGAGCCAAATGCTGGGGGGTTGATAGTTACGGTCAGCTTGGCAATGATATCAAGTTGGAAACCAAACATACACCTGTCAATGTCGACGGACTAACATCTGGCGTGGTATCCATCAGCGCGGGGCATTACCACACCTGTGTAATAACGACTTCTGGTGGAGCCAAATGCTGGGGATATAATTCGCACGGTCAGATCGGCAATAATTCGACAACAAATCAGCCGAGACCCGTGGATGTTCAAGAGTTGCTATCAGGCGTGGGCTCCATCAGCGCAAGTTTTTACCAGACCTGTGCGGTAACAACTTCTGGTGGAGCCAAATGCTGGGGAGGGGATGAATATGGTCAGCTTGGCAACGATGCCAAGCTGGAAAACAAGCATACACCTGTCGATGTCGACGGGCTAGCATCTGGCGTAGTATCCATCGCCGTTAGCTATCATACCTGTGCGGTAATCACCGGCGGCAAAGCAAAATGCTGGGGGTGGAATAATTACGGTCAGCTTGGCAATGATTCGACAACAAATCAGCCAACGCCAGTGGATGTTCAATGGTAATGACCACATAAGACAGAATTACGGAAAGACCCTCCCATGTCCATGATTTTTGGCGCCCTAGACCCCAGCCCTATTCGTCCACCAAAGATTTCACGGTATCCAGTCGGAAATGCGATCGATTTGCCGTCCCTGATTCCCTCGGCTGGCATGCTGAACATGGTTACTGGTCGTTCGCCTGATGTGCGTGTTCACGGAGGTGCCGAGGATATTCGCATCCCGAGTCCAGGCCACCCAATCTATTGCATTGCCGGCGCACTGCTACCCACCGATTACACCTTGCGGGCGCGGGAAATACTTCGACGGCTGGCCTATGGGTTCTTAGATTATTCTGCGCGCGAAGTCGTATCTCGATACCATAGAGACCTGCGTCGCGCTCTCTCAACGGATCATTCCGATGCTGTAAGGGTCGCTCTCAAAAAGGACGTGAAGGCTCTAAGCGCGATCCTTGAAGAACGTGGTCCCTCGACCGTGGGTGAACTCGTCGCCGCCACTGGCATGGTCCAGCCAAATGTATCACGCACCATAGCGACCATGAAGGAAAACGGGCTTGTCAGCGTTAGACGTGATGGCAAACGACTCGTCTGTATCTTGAACGAACTGCACCCTGTCAACGAAGTCGTCCGGCCACTGATCCGCTGAAAGGCTATCCCACAACCTGTGAGGATGCAGGACAAGCACGCCTCAGCGCATGATGGCATCCATCCAGGGATTCAAAGCCTGCTTGCACGAGATTTTCGATCATGGTTTCATCAACGGAATCTTCAAGGAATGTGATTCTCATGTCCGATGCCGATAATAAGCGCCTGTCCGCTGCCTTGCGCCGAATGGAGAAAGCGCGCGACTTCCCACATAACACAACCCCCGCCGCCAGGCATGTGCAGATGATCGCCGAGACACTCGCCAAGGGCGAAAAGTACGCGATGATCGATGAAGACCCCAAGCACGTCGCCGAAAGTCTGGTTGCCGTGGTGACGGGATTTTACGAGATGGCCATAGCACTTGAGGAGAAAAAGCGAACGATGGTCGAGGTAGCGCCGCTCCAATGGTATGAGACCCATGATGGCACTTTCATTCGTGCCGAGACGCCAGGTGGACGTGTCTTTGAATTCCTCAACGATTCCAAAATTGCTCACCGCAAGAAGGAGGCAGAAGAGCAGCACCGCCGCACCATCCTATCTATGTTGCGTATTGTACCGGAATCTGAGGAAACATCCCTGCCTACCCCATGAGAACGAATAAAAATGGCACCCGAAAAATGGATTGTTACCCCAATTGTTAACCATAAGTCGGGATGAAAACAATCTCCTCTTGCCAAGACAAGGTTTCTTCGTCACCGTTAGCAATGAGCCGTACGCGAGGCTCCGGACGAACCGTCCATGAAACCGTCTCCACGGTCCGCGATCCCGAAAACGAAACTACCGGCATCGCCGAACGTACCTAAGCAACGATCGAAGCAGTTCGATCATCAACAATCGTCGAGCGCGTTGTGCGTCTCGACAGGAGACGACAAATGCCATTCGTATTTAAGAACGATGGTCGCCCCCGTGCGGCCAGCAAGCAGCTTCACGCAGCGCTGACGGAGATCTCCGTCAAGTCCTCCCTCAAGGAGTGCAGGGATCTGGTGGCCCGTATGGCCGGTTACGCCAATTGGCGTTCCATGAGTGACGCATTCGGAGAATCTCCGAGCCTGGACGATGCCATGGTGTCCAACAAGGAACGAGAACAGCGAACAGCGCTGCAGCATAATGTGCTGATCCAGCATGGGCTGACGGCATCCCAGGCCGAGATGATCCGCACTCGACTATCTCTCACCGACCGCACCGGGATGGAAGGTGCCGAATCGGATCTGCTCCCTTTGCTGAATCACATTTACCACCCCAATCGACTGCTGAACTGGACGCAGGATCTGATGGGGAATCAGCCATTCTTCTATAATCAGGCGCAGAGTCAAATCGAAGATTGGATGGACAAGAACACGATCAGCCCCATTGACGCTCTGGGCTACACCATGTTCTCCTTCGATGAGATCTTCACCATGGCGACCGATGTCGTCGACAAAACCGGATGGATACTCGATGCATCAGCGGTAGCTCTGCAGTTGTCCAAACTTCCATTGCCGGCATCGATCAGCGACGCTCAATCCCCGCGTGAAGATGGAACCCTTTTCGTGCATTTCGGCGACAATGTATTTCCGTCTCCTTTCCCGGGATGCTGGATCGATGGCTGCTATGTCACATATGAATCGCCTTCAGAAAACGGCAATTATCGTGGCGTCAACCTGTGTTTCGTTGTTTCCACAGAAGGCTACGAGAACCACTATACCCACGATATGATCTGCCGCGACAAACGTCAGTCCGTGGTCGAAACCATGCGCCATATCGAATTGAGCGCACAGGCTCCTGAGGACGACCCATACGGCCCTGTGGCTCCCTCGTTCGGCTTCTATTCCGAAGGGGGAGAAGGATACGAGGACGTCTGGATGCCTTTCCTCACCGGCCCGATCGCCGCGGCCGTCCATGCCCTGGACCACGAACGCAAGGCAACCCTACCCATTTCCATGGCCGTCGCCGAGGATGCCACGCCCGAGGAGTTGCGAGCCATCGTCAGAGCGAAAAATCGCAGCCGACTGCACCGTGTCTTTGCAAACTTGGCTTCAGAAGGGATTCTGACGGTCAAGTTCCTTGAACGCCCCAATCCCCTTGTGGTGGATATTCCGGATGAAAACCCACCGCTGGAAGTTGACGTTCCCGTTCTCGCAAAGCCATTCGGCGATGCCGAGGAGTGGTACCTGTACTACTTGTCGCGAGCAGAGCAGGCCACTGACTATGCCATGCCCCTGGCACACGCCAAGCTTCGTTTCACTGGCTATGCATTGGCTATGCTTCCCTATCTTGATGAATATCAGCGCGAGGAATTCGCCGAAAAACCGCTCCTGATACGGGCTGAAGGGCTGATCAGTGAGGGCATGTTCGAGCAAGCTCGAAGCTTGCTGCAGCAAGTCGTCAGATCCGAAGATGATGACTACGGCCTTGCGGACAGGATTGCCGCGCTCACCGTTGCTGCCAAAGACGACCGCGGCGCGCGCCTGTTGCTCGCAGAGTTGGGAGGAGCCGATGACATCCGCTCCACCTGGAAGCGGGCACTACTGCTATCTTATCTGGAAGGCGGGGACGTCGCCCAGGAGGCAATCGATCTTGCCGTGTCCATGGATAGGGATCTGGTCGATGACATTGAGGAGGCTATCGAAAATGGGTGCTCCACCATCGGTTCTATCTATCCTGGGGAAAACATGATCGACGAAGATATCATCGCCGTCACCCAGTGGGAGGCATGGCGGGAGATAGGTGGACTGGAGTTACTCCGTAAAGCCACGCAAACCTTGACTCACTGACGCAACGACGGGCGGCTACAACAGTGGCCGCCCTTTTATGCCCGGTGATACCAAAGATGGCTGACATCCAGATATTACCGGGTTAAAAACCATAACAGCCGGCGTTACCTTGATCTGAGCAAACGCCGGCTGTTAGCAAAAAAAAATCAAGACACCAATGACGCCACATATCCTTCGGCGTCCTCCAAAGACGGAGCCTGTGGACGCTCCGCATCCTGACGCTGTAGGGACTCATGAGACGCCCGCAGTGCCTGCTCCACATCCACATCACTCAGCAAATCCACCAATTCATCCATCAAAACGGAAATTACCGGCTGGGACTGCTCGAATGAAGGATTGGGCTCGAGTTCAGCTCCTGGCCACAGCATGCAGCGCCCAATCTCGGCCAACACTTCACGATTCCGATCCATGAAACCCGATAGCGCCGCATGCAGGAAAACCTGTCCCCGGGTCATCATGTCCACACTGATTACCGTCCCAATCCGCGAGCACCGCATCATATAGCCGCTCTCGTCTTCCGGTACAGACAGAAAATCATTGGCTGACAGATAAGAACTACCACGCCAGTCCCTGCCTACCGTCAAGCGATTATTGAGAGCGCCGGCGACAACCGACAGCCTGCCGAGCAGAAGGCCGCCATCATGCGGTATGGCAATGGATGAATATGGCAAGCGCACCTGGGTATAGGCGTGATGCCAGATCAACCACAGCCCCAAAGCGTCCACCATTGTCTGTCCGATCTCAGCCAGTCCCTGATCACCGACGACGTGCCGCTCCATCGCTCGCGATAACAAATGATGGGTAATATCCCCACCAGCCATCGACACCTCAAACACGAATTTCTTTCGTGTTAGCCAGGCTCTGGTAGCAAGCATCGGTACAAAACCGGTTTCATCGCCACGCTGCACATGCGTTACTGCCAGAATTTCCAGCGCCTCGCTATTCGGACGCATCCGTGTCGCTTTCCGCTCGTAACGCTCCATGCGGTATGGATTGGAGGCTTCGATCGTTTCCGTAATCAAATTCGCCACTGCTTCGAACTGTGCGTGGTCAAGTCGGCGTCCTTGCTTGAAGACTGCCCAGATATCGTCCATGCTATCCTTCACGGCTTTAACCATGTCGGCTTCACGCATGCTTTCATTCATAAACCGCTCGGCTTCACGGCCGGCGACGTGTTCGGCAACGCTTGTCGTGAAATGCTTCATTTTTTCCTCCTTAGCGTTCTCTCATACCAATCCTCATGGCGTCAGCCAAGGGCTGCACCAGATACCCTAGCACGGTTCGCTCCCCCGTCGCCACGATGACTTCGGCCGGCATGCCAGCGACCAGTGCCGTGCGTACACCCTCCGGAAAGTCATCCCCGTTCATGGATACCTTGAGCTCATAATAAGACTGCCGCATCGTCTGATCCATCATGACGTCAGCCGATACGGACAATACCTCTCCCATGGCCACCGGTGTCGTTGCAGCCTTGAAGGATGGCAAGCGGATTTCAGCCACAAGACCCGGATGCACATGGGTAACATCAAGAGGCGACATGCGCGCCGTTACCTCCAGATCCACCGACGAGGGCACGATTTCAAGAATGGTTTCGCCAGGCCGAACAACCTGACCAACCGTATGCACAGCCAAGCCAACTACGCGACCCGATACAGGAGCCTTGACCTCCGAGCGTGCCGCGGCAGCCGATGCAACGGTTTCCCGTTCATTGATTTCATTCAAACCCGCACGCACTTCCGCCAAACGGGCACTGGCGGCTTCAATTGCCTCCTGCTGCACCTGCTCGATTTCAATATGACTCTCGTCAATAATGCCCTTTAACCGCTGAATTTCAGATCCAATGGTGGCAGAGCGGGTTTCCAGATCAAGAATATTGCGTTCCAGATCCCTCCCGCGCACGGCGGCAATAATCTGCTTTTCCAACCCTGGCCGCATCCGCTCGAGATCTTCGCGATAGCTGGTCAACATGGCCTCGTTGCCGACCAATTGTTCACTATAAGCTTCCACCTGCCGCGATACCTGCTCGATCTGCGCCTCAAGGATGCCCACCTTGTTCTTGCGAGAACCGGCCGCTTCAACGAAACGCCGTGTTTGATCCTCGATCACATCTTCGGGCAATCCAGCCGGGAAAATAATCTGCTCGAGACCGTCGATTTCAGCCATAAGACGCGCTCGTTCAGCAAGCAGGGATTGCTTCTGTCCAACCAGAATCCCCAATCCAGCATCAGTCTCAACAGGATCGATCCGTAGCAAGACATCTCCCGCTTCAACATGAGAATCAGGAGAAACGAGAATTTCTGCCACCTGGCCACCGGCAAGATGCTGAACGACCTTTCGATCCCCCTGTACCGAGACCTGACCATTGGCAACGACTGCACTGTCCAGCTTGGCTGTCGCCGACCAACCACCAAAGCCAAATACCGCACAAACAACCACGAGCATTCCGGCAATGGCTGGCTTTCGCCAGTCACCCATCGCACCCAGCCGCTTTTCAGCTTCCTCAAATGTAGTATACGCCATTTAACTTCTCTTTCCTTACAATCCGAGGATTTGACTCACTCAGGCCACTTGTGCTGATACCGTTCGCAAGCCGTTCGACTGGATCTGTCGCATCACATCATCCCGCGGACCAAACATCTTCATCGCCCCATCCGCCATCACCAGAACCTTGTCAGCAACCTGAAGAACGTTCGTTTTATGAGCGACCACGATCACAGTCCGACCCGCCTTGCGCATCCCATCAATTGCCTTGATCAACGCGATATCGCCATCGCCATCGAGATTTGAATTGGGTTCATCCAAAACAATGACCTTAGGATCGCCGTACAGTGCCCTTGCGAGACCCACCCGCTGTCTTTGCCCTCCCGAAAGCCCAACGCCGTCCTCGCCCACTATAGAGGCATATCCGAGGGGTAGGCGTTGAATCACATCATGAGCCATCGCTGCCTGGGCGGCTGCAACGACAGCTTCTTCGTCCACCTCACCAAATCGCGCTACATTCTCTGCCACGCTGCCGGCGAAAAGCTCGACGTCCTGAGGCAGGTAACCGATACTGGAACCAATCTGGTCGACGTCCCAATGTCGAAGATCGCTACCATCAATTCGAATACTCCCCGCGGCCAGAGGCCAAGCTCCAACAATAGCGCGCGCAATCGTCGACTTACCGGATCCCGTCGCCCCAAGAATAGCCAGAACCTCACCGGCAGCCAGCGAAAGGGAGACATTCCTCACAAGGATATTGTTAGTGCCCGGTACAGCAACGACCGCATTTTCGACCACAAGATCACCCTTGGGCGCAGGTAGACGCATGGGCTTATCCTTTTCGGGGAACATGGCAAATGCCTGCCCCAGGCGATCCTTGGCCGTTCTGGCGGCAACATAGCCCTTCCACTGTGCAACCGCCTGCTCCACCGGAGCCAATGCCTTGCCCATGATCATGGAGGCCGCGAACATCACGCCTCCCGATACCTGCTGCTCCAGCACTAGCCACGCGCTCACACCAAGAATCGCAATCTGCAGGGAAAGACGCACGAACTTGGACAGCGACAACAGGGCACCTCCCCGCTCATTAGCGGCGACCTGATCAGACATGGCACCAATACGCCCCTGCATCCACCGGCGACGCATGGCCGGTGCCATTCCCAGAGCTCTGATCACTTCAGAATTGCGCAAAGCCGCCGTCAGACCATTGATGGACTCGACGCCTTGCCGGGATGCAGCCGCCAACAAAGATCCCGTCATCCGGTCATTCAGCCATGCCAACAGGAAGATGATAACGGCACCAACCGTCGCCACGCCGCCGATAATGGGATGAAACAGGAAGCAAACACCGAGATAAACCGGCACCCAAGGCGCATCCATCAGCGTACCAATGGCATTGCCACCAATGAATTCCCGCAAGGTATCCGCATCCCGCACGATCTGCGCATGCTGACTTCCTCTCGAGCGCAATCCGGATTGCAAAGCGGCATCAAAAGCCGGCTCCGACACAATGCGGTCAAAGGCCACGGAAGCATGCACCAGCACACGGTGACGGTACTTTTCCAGCAAACCGAGGGCAACAAGAAGACCAATGGAAATGCCGGCCAGCATCAATAGCGTCGTTTCATTACGGCTGGTCAGGACGCGATCATAAATCTGCAGCATGAAGATAGGAGCCACGAAAGCCAGCAGGTTGAGGCATAGGGAAAAGGCTCCTACTGCCACAATCGGGGTGCGCACCGCTTCCCATCCCTGCGTAAGAGGTGTGGTTCGAGAGGTGATCTTCTTCATGCTGCCTCCGGTTGGTCCCGCTACAAGGGACGACTTCTCTGCAACCGCTTTAGCTCACGATTCCTAATATCGTGTTAATCCCCCTTTCAGTTTTTAATCCTTCCTCCTATAATCCCCCTGACGTTTCACCGCATCAATCCATGTATCTCATGATGGATTTCCAACAGAACCCATCGTAGAACCGAGGAAAATCATGAAACTCGATCATATCCTATACTCCTCTTCGCTGGTTCTGGCTCTCCTGCTCACAGGCTCAGCCACAGCCCAGGACGCCGACTACTTCAGGATCAGCGGCACCACGGCAGGATTCCTTTCGTCAGGTGGCAACGGCACTGAACCTCCCGAAAACGGAGATGGTCAAGAAAACGAAAACCCGTCAGGCATCTCATTATCCTATCCTGCACGTAGCGCCTCTCCCGGCGACACCGTGACAGTTGACCCGGTATATGCCATTCCACCTGGAGGCATCGCTTCCTTTTATTGGTCAGGACTGGCGCCAGACAATGCCGAGCTCGACGAAAGTACCGGCCGCATTACCTGGGTTATAGGAGATGAAGGCGGTTCCCACCGTGCGGCTGTCACTCTAGAAGCCGACACTGGTGAAATCACTCGAGCGAACTTCGACCTCGAAGTCATTTCATCCTACAAGATTTCAGTTGACCCCGATGCCTTCACTTTCCAGCAAGGCAATTCCGGCATCAACCGCGCCTTTCTTGCCAGCCTTGTCGGCACTCCATCCACCACCGATGCAGAAGAATGGTTCCTTCGGCAATCCTATGACAGCCCGGAGATGATCTATACGGCATCATCATCATCTGCCATTCTTGACGTTGGTGCCATCTATGATGACTTAGGATATGTTCCCGTTGGCGAGCACTGGATACAGTTTGGCCGGCATGATGCCAGTGGTGAAACCGTTCTCAGCACGCCCGTGACCATCACCGTCACTCCAGGACCTGACCTCGTATATGCTACCGAAGAGACCGTTGTCGAAAGCAGCTATCGCATTGATGACAAGACCCTCATCCATTTGCTGGCCGGAGCCCCTGTTCACATCGAATCCATCTTCCTGAACGGCGCAACAGGTGTCCCCCAAACCTGGCCAGCATGGGTTGACCCTATCATCGACTTGCCTCCCGGCATTACCCTGACAGAAGACGGTGATCTTGTTGGTACCACAACGGCTCTGCCTGATTCTGAATTTACCTCATATATTCCGGTTATATCGGACGAGGGAGCATACGCCGCGATCAGGGTTGACATCATAGTGGTCGACGAAATTCCGCAGGGTCCCCTTTGGCCTGATGACGACGACGATCCGAACGATTGGGATGGTGACGGTATTCCCAATGATGCAGATCCAGACCCCTATATCTTTACCGATAGCTTCTACTGGTCACTGTTCGACGATGAGACTGGGTTGACCGGCCCGTTCCTCACCCCTTACGCAGCGATCCAGGACGGCATGGATCTTACCGGCGTCCCCTGCATGCAGGTGTTCGTCTATCCTTATGATATCAACGGTTACGGAGATCCGAGCCATCTGTGTTAACGCCTTCTCAGGAAACCTAAGGGGGGGGAGCCGGTGGCTCCCCCCCCCTTTTTTTTGAGTCAGCTAACCTGACCTCTCAACCATATTTATAACGAAAAGCCTGATAAACGAAAAAGACCCCATTCGCTACCGAAGGCAGAGTGAGCAAAAACCCCATTGCCCCCACACCCCCAATCCATGCCAATGTTTTAAAGAGGGGACGCACCCAACTCCAATCAGATGGCGTTGATGCTCGGGCGGGAACAGTCGAACGAGCCTGCGCGGCATTCCGTCGCGCGGCTTCGCTGGCAGTGCGCAAGGAACGATCGACACAGTTCCAGAAAATCTGCCGATCCGTGTCACTGCTCTGCCGGAAGTCCTGCACCCCGATTGCCCCACTGGCACGGTGGCGGAAAACAATCCGGCTCGACACTCCACGCCCTTCAATACGCTGACTGATAACCACCACTTCGCCGCGGTTGCCCAAGAATGCCTTGGCCCTCTCAAAAAAGATCGTGATTTGCGCCTCGGTGGACCTACGCTCAAGCACGATCCAATCACCAGTGTCAAAAGCATTAAGTCCGATACCGGGAGCACGAACGGCAAGAAGGAAGCGGCTGCCATCTCTGGCTGTGACCACCTCCTTCCGCAAAAGCAAATTCGTGTCGCTGTTTCTGATTGCCAATGAGGCCTCCTGAATTCAACCAAGGAAGATGGCTAACAAATGTAAATATCAGGTTAACGCCCCCAACATGTTTTCTCGGCCTACTTTTAAAAACGCCCTCCAGGATTGCCCTGTGGGCGCTATTTTCCTTCTTGATGTGATTTCACCCTTCCGGTAGCCTTTTCTTGTCAGGGGGCTTCTTAAAGGCTGTTTTAACGAATCGGTAATTTCTCTATGAAACCGATATCGTCACCAGCTTTAATGTCTTCATGAGCGGTAAAAGGAAAAACATGCAGACTTTCACCATCGGATTTATCATCGACTGGTCTAACAACCCGCCGTCTTATGCCGGCATTACCATCTCCACGACAGAAACTGAAGTCGCGCGTTTTTACTCAGATGATCCTCTCGTAGACTGGGGTCACATGATTACGCACATGCAGTCCCACCCCGGGCATTACATGACCTCATCCAGCTTTGAAGAATTTTCCTGGTATGTCCCTGGCTTCCGCTTCATCTTGAACGCCGACAACAAGGAAATTCTCGCCATCGATCACCACGACTTTCTCGATGGGGTAGCCCCTGAAAACGGCAAACACGCCGTTTCCATGACAACGCGCTTTATCGACGCCATCCTTGATGACGACACCAATACTTACCGTGGGCTGGTACTCAGGACACGCCAGAACGAAATCATTTCCTTCATGGGAAACGCCCCTGAAAGCGGGGTTGCCTCCATGCTTGATTATCTTGCTGGTGACACAAACGGAATCTTGCTCACACGAAACGTCCAGGATCTCAATGCCTTCGCGGTAAACCCTTTAAGGACGCCGTCCTTTATAGTTCATCCATTCCTGGCGCATCGAAGCTTCCTGACGCGCCGGTCTCACCGCCATCTCCCCCAGCCCTGACACGGGACGGACGCCTCTTTACGTTGATCAAAGCGTCCATCTGCCGCCGTATAACGTATTGATCAAGACGCTTCTTGACCGTCATGGCTTCGCTTGGATGTGCCTTGGCAACGTCAAGAATTTTGTCCGGAGACCATCCTTTGCCTCGCCGCCCGTAATGCGCCATCTGGGTATCGGTCACCATATGCCCGAGCATGGCTGAGAGCTGATCCTCCGGGAGTCCCAAGGATCGATGATTCAAAATGAACTGATGCCGACAACTATAGAGTGCGTAAGTGCGCGTCTTGCGTGCCGGCCACAGCGTATTGTCTGCGCGATACAGAGTTTGCGATACCTGATTCTGTACCGAATCATAGACCCCATCCGCCTGCCAAAGAGCTCCATCTCGAGACATCTGCTCCACAGCCATCCGCGTCTCTTCGGTGAGATCCGTAATATCTATTGAGCGCACCTTGCCGTTGCCCCTGCCATTAGTCGCCTTGGCATTGCCTACGAAAAGATAAGTACGATCACCATCCGGTCCCTCGTAAACCATGATGGTCGTTGATCGCCACTCATCCGGGCGCAGGCCTGTGGCCAGGCCGGCTCGCAACCAATTTCTCAGTACGTTGGTATATTTGCTCCAGACGCGCATGCGTAGGTACATATCCAGACGCTGCCAGTCTTCGTAATCGAAGAACTGGGCTTTCGTTGCCGAGACCACAACCTTGCCAGCGGATTTGGTCTTCTTCGCTGGCGTTGCCCGATTGCCAACCATATCCATTTCGCTGTCCCAAGCCGTTTCGCTTTCAATCAGCGCGACAGCGTCTTCAGCTTCACTGGACTGGATGCGTGTCAGGTGAAAAATCACCGCCTGCTTGTAATACCGCCATGAGCTTGGCTTGAGTTCCGGCCGCATGCTGAGGAACCAGGTTGCGAACTCCAGCGGTGCCAATGGGGTTCCTGAAGGGATACCCATTTCCCGGTGAAACCGTTCCTCCAGTTGACGCCCACGCCTGTCATATTGCTTGCGCGTATCTTCCGTCCGGGTGACGCCTGGTGCGGATCCGAGAACGACGGATTCCGGTGGGGGAGCCAGCGCTGCGATTTTTTCGGCGGCACTCTTCTTGACGTCATCGAAAGTTCTGCTTTTCGCCGGCTGGACGGTTTTCCCAGGCGTGCGCTTAGGCTGGTATGCCTTGAATACTGGCTTAGGTTGCGGAATGTCGTCATACGTCAGGTCAGCCGGCCTGTCGGTCTCGCGCGCTGCATTGGCCAGATCGCCATCGCCTTCGTAGCCGACATCAGCATTATCGTATGGCCTGGTGTCAACATTGGAGACAACGCCGCCGGCTTTGTTTGCCTTGGTGTCAACATTGGAGACGGCCTTGCCAACCTTGCCTGTCTTGGTGTCAACATTGGAGGTGTCGTTACCGTTACGACGCTTCGCCTGCCTGGTGTCAACATTGGGGACGAAGGTGTCAACATTGGAGGCGGAGGTGTCAACATTGGAGGCGGTTCCGGCTTTGGCCGGCGGCTCCTGGCCGAGGCGGCGCGCAGCGGCGACTCCCCGTTCGGGGGCGTCCCTGGAGGGGGCGGCGTCGAACTTGGCCGAGGGCGGCTTGCCGGCCTTGGCGCGGTCGCTTTTCTGGAGGCGGTCAAAGCCTCTTTTTTCGGGATCGTTGCTGGTCATGGGCGGCCAGAACCCTCCTGGATGGCGCTACGAAGTCTGTCAGCGAGGACTGGTGCGAGACAGCGCATAAAAAATGTGTTGGCGAAGAGCATCAATACACCCCCGTTACTCCCTCAAACAATAACATATTTTTATGAATAGGTAACACTTTTCTAGAGGTGAGAAGAACCCTTCCTCGGCAGATCTTTTTGAGCCTCTTGCCGGATACCTCCTTCTATATTTCTGTTACTCGTTTCAGGATTTATGTCACACGATCAACGTGTTACCAGAGCCTATCGGCCTATTTTCGCACCCTTTACCCAGCATTCGATCAGGCATATTCCGGGGGTAGGCGGTCAAGGATTGAATAAATCGCCGCCCTGGATACGGTTATTTACCTCTGAACCGGCCACCCCCGAACCTCGATATTCCCTGGGTTTTATCGAGATTAATACCCTATTTCCGGCCACCTGTTCTAAGGGAATTGATCACCACACCAACCCGTAGATCCGAATACGCCTCAACACCTCGACAACGACTCTGCATACACCCACCGACTCGATGCCCATGACGCTTTTACAAACGCCCCCAAAAACCATCATTGACTCGATGGCCTCCATGGTGGGGAAGATGGCCGGATTTCAAGGGTTTCTGGAGTTCCGACTCGATGGCTTTCATGGAGTCGCAAACGCCTCCACAAAACACTGAAAACATCCTGGGACGCACCTCCCCCTTATCCATAAAAGGCGGGCAAGCCCCTGAATCTGATGAAAAGGCGTTACCACCCCGGTTTCCTTGGGTTTTAGCGCCTCTGATAACATTTTTATAGAACTGTGTAGCGAATCGCATGCATTTAGTGGCAAATATCTTGCATCCTGTGGCGAATACCTTAAGGATGGTGGCAATTGTTCAAAACAATGAGTCAAATCCCCACAACCTCTCCACGGATCGCCTTCAGGTTGCTGGAAGGTCGAGAAGAGATCGAATTTGGTGTATTCCTGTCACATTAGGGCTCTTGACCACGGGAGGGATATGTATGACCATTTTCGAAGGATTGATTCAGAGGTATTGAGAATCGCCTTGTGAATCCAGGAATTCCCCGGGCAAGAAAGCCCAATCGGAGTTGGTCTATGCATCTGAAGCCCATTCTTATCTTCTCTGGCATCCTTGCCACAACGACGATTCTGGCTGCCTGTTCCACGTCTGGCGGGCGTAATGCGGATATCGCCGCTGCAAACCGCCCTATGGCCGAAGCGCAGATGCGCCTGGCTGAATCCGCCTCCACCGCGGCGGCTGCACAGCAGGAACTGGTTCGCATCCAGACCGCCCGCACGCTTCCGGCACCGGCACCCGTCAACGAAAACCTGGCTGGCGTCCCTGAAGCTCTTCGCCGCCCCACGACCATGCAGTGGTCTGGACCAGGTGATGAGCCGACCCGGCGCATTGCCGGCATCGTGGGCTATGAGTTCCGCGTCGTTGGCAATCCGCCGGCCACCAAGCCGATGATCAACGTCTCACTCGATAACGTCCCGGCCGTGAAGGCGCTTGAGGATATCGGCAACCAGATTCAGCCTTTCGCTCAGATCGTGGTCGATGCCAACCTGAAGCGAATTGAATATCGCTACCTCGTCGTGAATGGCGGTGCTGCCGCTTCCGCACGACCAGCAATGACGAAGTGAGGAACGGCATCATGCATCGCCACGCCAGAACGACCATGAAGCTCCTTGGGGCGGTCAGCCTCGTGACGGTGCTCGCCGCCTGCGCCACTACGGCACCAAATCTGCATGCGCCATCCGGCCCGCAGCCAGTCTCCATCAATCCGTCCTACCAGGCCGGATATATTGACATTCCGACTACTGCGGTTCCTTCGCTGGATCAGATCATCAACCGCGTCCCTGAACGTTCTTCTTCCCGGAAGAGCAGCAATGAGGACAGGTTGCGTACACCAGCCCTTCGCGATGCCGCCAATTCTTATGGCGCTCAAGCCGGTCTTGCCTGGGAGTCGCGCGAGATCAATAAAATGCTGCAGACCCAGGCTGCTGAAATCAGCCGCGTCTATGATTTCCAGCGCGTCATGATCAAAGGTCCTGACAATGTCATGATCCTGCCGCCAGTCATCTCCGAGATGACCGAAACCTGGGAAACTTCCGAAGCCGGCAAGACCCTTCGCGTTGCCGACACTTATTATGAAATCATCGAGCAGGCTCGTTTCGCGCCTAACGCCCCGCTCTGGCAGGCTTACCTCATTCGCAGCTACGGCACGCCCCCACCTCCGCCAGATATCCTGCTGCCCAAGGATCGCGCGGAGCGTGATACCTGGAAGGCGTCTGTCGTCGATGGATGGGAAATGGGTCGTAAGCAGGCTCAGGAAATTTTCCAGGCGGATCTGGAACGGCTGCAGCGCGACTTCGTCGGCATGGTGCGCTACAAGGCCCTGCTTGAAGAAGGTAAGGTGAGTGCCCCCGTAGTCGCGGATGCTCGAATGGGTACCACTGGAACCGGACAGGATATGCGCGTCAATGATCGTGCGATCCGTATCACCCAGGATCCATCCCTGCAGGTGGTGTCCCCTGGCAACTGGCAGTCGTCCCCGACGACGCCGTTACCCAACGGTCAGACCACTGGCGCCAATCCCTCCGTTGCTCCCGGCGTCTGCCCACCGGGCACCACCGCGGCCGTTCCGCAAGTCGCGACGGTGCCCGCCTGCGCTCCCACACCAGTGCAGCGGCCTGCCAGTATCAGCAGCGGTTCGGGAGGCTCGCGTGCCGCCTGGGAGTAGCCCATATCATCTATGGGCTATCCGATTTTTGAAACTGACAGGCGATCATATCCACGGCAATCGTTTACACAGGTAAATCAGGAACTACAGTTTGCAGATCGCCCTGGCACATCGCCTGAAGCTTCAGCCCAATAACGGAGCCGTAGCACCAGCTGCGGCTAGCTATGGCCTGCTAAAACATAAGTCGACGGAGGTCTCGACCTCGAATGTCGGATAGTCTGAACATGCGATCCTTACAGGGCGAGGAGCAGGAGACACTTCCTGCCTCATCATCTCCGTTCGGCGTCAAACATGATGGCAGTCATTTCCATATTGACGGCTCATTGTCGCCCGACGATTTCGATGACCTGCTTTTATGGGCAGGCAACAGGAAGGCATCCGACATCACCATTCAGACCGATGTTCCGGTCATCGCCGATATCGGGGGTGAATTGGTGAAAATTACTCGTCGGCCGATCAGTGCCAGCGAGATCGATAATATCCTTCGCTATATATATGGCGAACACGCTCCTGGCATGATCAAAGCCGCCTACGACCTTGACCCGGCTCATGAAGTGCGCATGAGCCGGGAGCAGGGAGGTATCAAACGCTACCGCGTCAACGTCACCGGTATCCGCATTCCAAATGGCGACGGCATACAGATCACCATCCGCACGTTGCCTACGATCCCGGTCAAGCTCGATGACCTCAACATCGAACAGGATATCCGCGAGAACATCCGTCCTAGTCAAGGCATGGTTCTGGTAACCGGCCCTACCGGATCCGGTAAATCCACATTGCTTGCTTCCATGATCAGAGAAATCATCGAGCAACCGGATGCCAATGAAAAGGTGCTCGAATATTCTTCCCCGATCGAATACGTCTATGATGAAGTAATTGCGCCTTCATCATCCCTGGCTCAGACTGAAGTGGGGCGACATCTCATCCCGCACAACGGTCGCAGCCGCACCCGGTCACAAGAAAGCCTCTACGCTTATGCCATCCGGAACGCATTGCGACGCAAACCTACCATCATCATGATTGGTGAAACGCGCGATGAAGAAACGATGGCCGCATCTATGGAGGCGGCGCTGACGGGGCACCTGCTTTATTCAACCCTGCACACCAAGGACGTTCCAGCCGGCCTTCGACGCGCCGTGCAGTTTTTCCCAGGCGATCAGCGCGATAGCGCCGCGATCGACGTAATGGAATCGCTGCGCATGATCGTCGTGCAATTGCTTTTCCCTCGTCTCGGTGGCGGCAAGGTCGCCTTGCGCGAATACATGATCTTCGATGACCGCACCCGCGCTTTGTTCATGCGGCGTCCTTCTCATGAATGGCCAGGGCTTGCGCGCCGCATGATGGATGAAAACAAGGTGCAGTCCAAGAAGATGGTGACGTCGGCCTGGGAGGCTCTTGAGCGCGGCGATATCTCCTTCGCCGTCTATAAGGAAATCGTCAAGAGCGAGCGCAATTTGCGATGACAAACACCCTGTTCATGACAAAGCTACACAAAAGATGGATGGTTGTGGGCGAATCGGCAAGTTCGGATTATTCTATGCCAAGGATTGGATCGCTGATTCTCATTCAATCCAGGACGGCACAATTCTGAGGCAGATGATATGTCCCATTGGCGAGAGACTTTCAAACCAGCACGCTTCTCCATTATGGATGCGCGTGCCGGTGTTCCCCTTCTGGCAATGCTTCTACATATCCGTCCCTGGACGATCACTGTAACGGCGATCATCATCATCGTCTTCATTCTTCTCGAACGGCGTGGGCTTTCAGTTCCATCCGCCTTCAGAGCCTTTAGAGCCTGGGTCATTGGAGACGCCAGGCCACCACTCTCACACGTCAAGGTGAGAGGACATATCGACTATGGACGCCGCAACGTCTGATTGAAAACCACCCATCCCCTCGGGCAGCAGGAACACAACATGACCAGACCACTCGTCGCAATCGATGACGGATATGCACAGATCAAGCTTTTCGGAGACAACCCGGCCGGCGGTGACCCTATCCGACTCTCCTTCCGCACCTCAGTACGCTCTGGTCGCGGAGGTCTCACCTCCATGGATGGTGGTTCCAGCGACTCCTATCGAACCGAGGAAGGGGAGGAATTCACCGTCTCCGACAGCGTCGCCGGCGAAAACACCCAGTTCGACAGCTTCCATACCTCGACCATGAACCGGGTTCTGGTTCAGCATGGCCTGCTGAAGGGCGGTTATGGCGGCCTTGAAGTCGACCTGATTACCGGCCTGCCGGTAGCCGATTATTTTTCCAGCGGCGAAATGGATGAAGCCAAAATCGAGGCCAAGACTGCTAATCTGCTCAAGGGTCTCGAGCGCATTGGCCGCGCCACGCCGCTTGCGCGTATCGCCAATGTCGAGATTGGGTGCCAGGCCGTCGCCGCCTGGGTCGACTATGCTCTTGATGACGACCTTGAGAACAAGGTCGATCTGAGCAAGCGAATCGCCATTGTTGATATTGGCGGCCGCACCACCGACATCGCGGTCGTCGTAAATGGCAGCCAGATCGACCACGATCTTTCTGGCACCGCAAATGTCGGCGTTCTCGACGTCTACAAGGCTTTGCAGCACTCCATCCGTGCCCGATTCGGTATCCGTGATGCATTCCCCATCGCCATGCTTGACAAAGCCGTGCGCGCCAAGACGCTCGAGCTCTGGGGAAATGACGAGGATGTTTCCGACCTCGTTGCCGCAGCCATCGCTGAAATCGTCCCTAAAGTGGAACGCGAGATCGAGCGCCGGCTCGGTGATGCTGCCTCCATCTTCAAGGTAGTATTCGTAGGGGGCGGCGGAGCTCTGTTCAGGGATATCCCCGAACGCCGCCTGCGTAACGGGCATCTCCCTGATGATCCCGAATTTTCCAACGCCCGCGGATTGTGGAAATTCTCGCGTCTTCGAGAAAAACTAGCCTCTGACGCTGCCTAACCGGATAAAACGTCGTGGACCATGGTAAGCGCACCAAGAAAATCCAGATGTATCTGACTCCCGAAGCGGAGACAGATCGCATGATCCTGGACATCTGGGCTGCTGCCGGTCCACGACGCCCCGAGATCTTCCGCTTGATCCTGCGGGCAGGCATCCGGGCACTTTACGAGGCCGGTGATATCACGCCTGAATTGGCGCGCAAGGCGAAACTACATAAACATCTGCCGGCCGTACAGGTTCGTGCGCCCGTGCAGGCCATGCCTTATCCATATCCCTACTCCTTCCCCATGCCGCAGCATCCTATGCCGCCGGCACCCCCCGCACCCGAACCTTCACCGCAACCAAGCTATCTCGATCCCGAAAGCCTTCCTGAACCAGAGGTCTTTTCCGAAATTGCCGAGATAGATGTTCCAGATGCTGACCCAACACCGGATTCCTCCCCGAAGGTAGTAGATATTCCCAAAAAGAAAGAAGCATCTTCCACGCAGGACGATGAAAACCCAGAACATACTCCTCCCCAAGACCCAAAACATGCTATTCTTGGATTGATGGGAAAAACGCGAACATCAGGAGCGCGATAAATGGCACGTGGCAATAACGATGGTTCCGGTTCCGGCATAGGGTCGGAAATGGCCTTCGTCGCTTTTATCATTGTAGTGGCAGGAGCTCTCTTCTTCGCCTGGTACTATATGAAGGAGCATATTGTCCTGGCTTCGTATTTTTATGATCGCGTCCAGATCCTGATCTGGGAACGCGTCTACGGACTAGGTGAACGAGGTCACGCCTATCTCGATTATCTCAATTCCTTCTTCGATGGACGCCGCCTCGCCAAGGACGAGCAATTTTCGCAGTTCGTTCATATCTCTACGGTTCTAGGCGAAGTCACCAGGATACCTCTCACCCTTGCGGTTTTTGCTATGGCCGTCCTGGTTTATTTCAAGATGAAAGGCGAAGGCTTCAAGGGAAGTCTTTCTCTGGTAGGGTTCGCCAACTACCAGGCCGAGCACTGGGGGACTCTAGCGCCGTCCGCCCGCTTCAATCCGGATGTCGACGATGAGGCCACTGCTCCTTCCAAGACTCCATCTGAATGGATGCATAGCCTCGGTCTCAAGGTGCATTTGGAAAACGGTCTTCTCAGCGAAAAATCCCGAAAAATATGTGAAAAGGCTTTCATCACCCAACTTGGCTTGGGTTGGGGTCCTCTTGCCCGCATGCCCCTGCATGTGCGTGTGCTCTTTGCCATGTTCGTCGCCCATGGCAGTAAAATGAAAAATTCATATAATCTGCGTCAGGATATTGCCCGCACCTATGCTGATATCCATGACCCAAAGAAACGGGATGCAGCCCTCGAACTCCTGATCAAAGACATTCTGGCTAACGAGAAGGCCTGTAAACCTTTCCTCGAAGTCGCTGAAAAGCATGCTTATATTCCCACTGCAATGCTTGCTCTGCTTCGTGATGTACGAAAGCGCCAAGGGGTGTTGCCATCAGCCGAATTCACCTGGCTGAAGAAAATTGATCGTAATCTCTGGTACCCGTTGAACAATGTTGGTCGCAGAGCCTTTCACATTGAAGCCGCCGGCGCTTTCTCACATTATTTTTACGAGAATGTCTCTCGCCGCCCGCAATCAGAACCCCGTATTGATAACGCAATTCTGGGGTTGGAGGATTATATCAATCATCACGGTATCGACGAACCGGATGAATAAACAGAGGGCGTATGCCTGACAATTCGTGCGTCACCTGGTCTCCTACCACTTGATCCTGGCAGATTCTGTTTACCATTCTTGTAACAGTTCGTTGCCATACCACTTCCTGATCGGCGATTTGATTTGGGAATGACAGGATAGACCATAATGACCAAACCAAAATTCCTTTATGAAGAGCTTCTCGAATCCATTCAGTCGATCACTGGAGCTTTTGCGATCGGCGACACCGGTGCCCTGTCGATTCCCAGCAGAGAAGACATCAAACCCATTCTTCTCGCTCATGTTCTTGAACAGCAGCAGGTGCTGGACGCCCTTGAAATCGTGCAACAGTTCATGACGACATCGGAACACACGATCCGCTATTCGTTCAAGAACCCTCCCGCCCTCGAGGCTGGCAATGGTGGCTCAGTAATCTCTCCCGGACTTCTTCCCGATGAGATCGATGCATTCATGTCCTGCATGGCTGGTTTCAAACTCCCTGTATGGGTGGAATTCGATGCCGGGGGGCAGCGCCGCGGTGTTCTCTGCTCTCCTGTCGCCAAAAACGTAAATCACGATAAATTTGTCCTGCTCGAGATGTTTGAAGGCGATGAAGTCTTGTTCCTCATGCCGTATTATCACATCATCGAAGTCGTTAATGGCGCGCACCGCCGTGGTGTCATGGATGTCACCGGTGCCTATGGACGCTATCGGCGTGCTGAAGCTCAGCATCAAAATATTCCCCTGACCGACAACGATCAAATCGATTCCATGATGGGGCGTGACGTTGAGGTTGCGATGTTGCTGATCGCCAGCCTGGCCTACAAGAACACGAAAACCACACCTCGAGATGGCGAATCTTCGTCTTTCTTCAACGTTGACATGGGTAGTAATCGTAACTTTGCCGCGCAACGAGAAAAAGAGGGGTACAAGGTCTGGTAAGCCCCTTGCACTCCTCTTTGATCAATTTAGCGGCTAATTTACAGTAAAATTACTGTTCGCGTAAAAAAAAGTGGACGGCATCACCGTCCACTGAAGTGATGGTTCTCTCGGTGGCTATACCTTCACACCACTTTTCATCATGGCTGGTATCCCAGGGTGATCCCTGTTACCGAGCCTGGCGCAGGCGTCCCCTTGATCGCATAGCCAGCACGGCCGCCACTGTAACCATTGCTTCCAGGAGTGGCGTTACCGAACTCATCGATTCCTGAACCACCTGGCTCTCCAGTTGCTCCCGGTTGACCAAGGAATCCACCCTGACCTCCCCGACCGCCTGCGCCGGCATTCTGTTCCGGGGTCGCTGCCGGATACTGTCCCAATGTGGGAACCATGTTATAGCCTTCACCCTGCCCGCCAAGGCCGCCGAGCGTACCGGTTTTGGTGTTGGCAATACGAGGGGCTCTGTGAACCTGATAATCTCTTATGCCTCCAGAATCGCTAACCAGGTCACCACGATAGTAATAATATCCACCGAATGCCTCGAGGAATTCAGTAACATCCGCCGCGTTCGCACCTATGCCATAGGTTACCCCATTCCACAGGATGGCACCGACATCAGAGGCATTGACACGCCAGCGATAAACACCAGCTTCATACAGAGGACCGGTCACTGGCTCTGAAGCTCCGGCACTGTAGAAGCGACCATCGCCACCACGACCACCAGCGCCTCCAGCGCCTCCACCACCGTAAATAGCTCCGTAGTTGAGAACCAAAACGTTCTCTACATCCAGAACCAGGCCATCGCCGCCATTATTGCCGACCGTCATCGAGCCGGACATTCCACCGCGGCCACGAATCTGCCCACCATTATTGACCTGAACTGTCAGCTTCCCGGAAAAACCGGTTCCGGTTCGCAAGGCAGGTGAAGAAGCTCCACTACTGCCGATCACGACACCTGATGGGACAACAATACGTTTGGCTCGAGTGGTTACCCAATCAGCACCAAACAATGCCGCAGCCATGACACTATTCCTGCTGGTAAGTGTCACCACGAGCTCGTCGATGGTGCTGACACGCCATTCCTGCTCGACGTCCCCAATAGTTATAGTGGAAATCACGACTCCACTGGCTTCGGCATCTGCCGTGACCCGGGCGACAAAAGACTGATTGACATCAATCAATCCTGATGAGGAAAATGGACCACCAGAGACCGATATCTCAACACCGTTGGTGGCGGAGATCGGCGTCGGAACCAGAACGCCAGTGGGTGTCACTGTATCCGAAACAACCAACTCATCAGGCAAAGCGTCAACAACATCTTCCAGGGCGAAAGCAATCTCAGGGACTGCGGTTTCCACCTGAAGTGAGTAAGTTTGTTGATCAGCTCCACCCAACTCCCCCTGAACAGCTACGGAAAAAGTATGTTCACCAGCCTGCAGCGCAATACCGCTCAACACGCCGGACTGCGATAGGTCATCAATATCGATCGGCAGACTTTCGTCAGATCCGCTGGCGTCCAGTGTCCAGGTGATGGCACCGGGATTTCCAGTGACAGCGAGATAATCAGAAAAATCGAAATTCCAATCGTCACCCACGATTGCGTCTGGAAGTGACGCCGGTAAAAGATCAAGGCTGATTTCGCTGGTGTTCTCTTGCCCTGGTACAAAGCCGACAGCCCCAAAACCCAGCCGGAAATGAGGGGCAACAGCCTCCTGCCCAATGACAGAAGTCGCCCCAAGAGTGGCTGCGAGCAAGAATATAACCAACTTTCGCATAAGCGATCTCCAGCAGGAAATGCGTTTTCCTATTTCGATCCATGATACAGGATATTTGATGAAGGTGCTATTATGATGAGTAATGTGAATATGATACGTTTGAGCCGAATATCTCGCTGGAATGCTGGATTTATCAGCCACACCGGATGCGGGATCAAATCCCGGGTATCCACCACCAGGATACTTTACGAGGAATACGTTTCCGCCATCAATCCAGTGAATTCCTCAATTTCGATCCAGGATTGGTTTCACCTTCTTTTCTTTTGCGGTCTTATCCCCTTGTGTCTATCCTTCAACATCGCCTAGGATTCGGTTCACCGGAACTCGTAAACAGACACAACGATTCGTTATGGAGCCCAGATGACCTCCCGCACCTATCTTACCACCACTAAGGATGGGCACCTCGTCCACGTCCTGGACAATGGCACCGTTTCAGTCATCAAGCTGTCGATGGATGGCAATACACTTACAGAAACCATAAACGGCAACTGCAAGGTTCTAGTCGACAACGATCAGCTCGTTGCTCAAGCCGCCTACGACACCCTGGCTTCTGAAGCAAGTCGGCGTTCCCATAATAGGGAATACCCACCTATCATAAGGAACTTCTTTTCTCTCTCTCGACAGAGCGAAGATCTTGAATCAAACGACGGCCCGGACAGAATAACGAGCTTCCTTGGTGGCCTTCTCATAGGTGGCATAATCGCAGCCATCGTTGCCGCTATCTTTTACGGCTCCCTGGATTCTCCAAAAACCGTTTCCGAACCAGCGGTTTTGCAGCGGCCGTCTATCAGCATGCCGCCACCGCCGTATGAGCCCGTCATCAACCCGCCGACGCAAACTCTGTCAATCGAAGAAATCAACGCCGCCAAGGGGCCGCAGCTACCACCCGCGAATACAGAGCCTCCGGTACAGCCCAATATCGATTTGCCATCCACTCTGCAGGTTACGCCAGACTCCGAGCTCACCCCGGCAGCCAATGTTCCTGTGGATGGTACCGCTGCTCAGCCTGAGAACCCTGCGGATCAGGCGCCGAGCGCTACCGACGCCGAACCAGCCGCCGAAGACATCTCTGATGCTGGCGACATCTTCGGTGATCGCCTTGACGAAAACCAGGCTCTGCTCGAGGCCATCCAAAACAATGCCCGCGCCGACGTCGCTGCCGGCGGTGCCGATACGGCCATGGAGCAGATCGAGCAGATGCGCACCGCGGTCGAAATGCTGCGTTCGGGACAGAAGTTATCTCCCGAATTCGTTGCCGCCCTTCCACCGGAAGTTGCTACGGCAATGCGTGAACGCGGATTGATCCTGACACCGGAAGAAGCTGTGGCCGCTGCCAATGCAACATCTGCTGCGCCACCGATCTCTATCGTTCGTCTTCCCGCTTCCGTAATTGACCGCCACCGTGATGCTGATGGTATCCCCGATATCCCGGAGTCAAATAGTTGGTTGGCCATTGGCGCGTCCGGCCCAGCCATTCCGCTGCCGGGAAGTGGTGAAATTCGCACACCTGAGGACTTGGGTCGATTCGGCCTGCAATACTAAAACAATCGCTTTTAACGCACACGTTTGAGGCAGCCAAGGAGCGGGTAAGGAGTTTTCGACCTTTCCCGCTCCTTGGGGAAACACTCCTGGTATTTTTTTGGTCTTGCCGGCCCTTGGCTATGTGTAGCGGCTGTTACGTGGATGACATCCATTACGCCGACCTGCTTGCATTATCGATCCTTATCCTGAATATTATGGCAAGGATTGACTCCAGAGTGGATATCCATGCGCAAATCCCGTCTTGTCTCCAGAATATCGGCGTCCCTTCTGAGTATCGCACTGCTCCTGCCTGTGCAAGCTCAGGAAAGTGGCGAATCTCTCTTCCGCATGGACATCAAGGCTCCCATCCTGTTCAGCGGCGGAAATGGCGACACATCCGGTGAAACTCCACCGATCGAGACACAGAACCCGCTGACTATTTTCTTGCAGGGCACATCGCCCTTCGAGGTCAATGTCGGTGAACCCATGTCGGCGATCGATCTGCGGCATTTCGCAACGGTCAATGGTAACCCCAATGTCACCAATGCCGATCTGACCTGGACTGCATCGACGCCAGGTGACCTGCCACCCGGAGTCACACTCTCCGGATCGTCGCTGCTGGGCACCCCCACGACAGTGAACAGCTATGACTTTGAGGTTGTTGCCAGCCATCCTGACGCCGCTGATGCCGGCCGGCAGGTCTATACCATCATCGTCAATGGGGTTGAGCTAAAGGTTACAGCCATTTCCGCAGGAGTTCGCCACACTTGCGCGGTAACGGTTTCTGGTGGGGCAAAATGTTGGGGTGAAAATAATTACGGTCAGCTTGGTAATGGCTCGACAACAAATCAACTGACGCCGGTGGATGTTCAAGGGCTCACGTCAGGCGTGGCCTCAATCAGCGCCGGTTTTAGTTACACCTGCGCGGTAACAACCTCTGGTGGAGCCAAATGCTGGGGGCAAGATAATGTCGGCCAACTCGGCGATAATGCCATGTTGGTGAACAAACTAACACCAACGGATGTTGATGGACTAACTGCAGGTGTATCTTCCATTAGTGCCGGCGACAAACATACTTGTGCGGTGATGATTTCTACTGGTGCCAAGTGTTGGGGAGAGGATATTTATGGCCAACTTGGCGATAATTCTACATTGAAGAACCAGCCGGTTCCGGTGAATGTACAGGGATTAACGACGGGCGTATCTTCCATCAGCGCAGGGGTGTTTCATACCTGCGCGATAACCACCGGCGGCAAAGCTAAATGCTGGGGGCAGGATACTAATGGCCAACTCGGCGATAACGCTACGTTAGAAAATAAACCGACGCCGGTGGATGTTTTCGGGTTGGCTTCAGGTGTGGCTTCTATCGGTGCTGGTTATGGACACAGCTGTGCGCTGATGGCTTCAGGCGGCATCAAATGCTGGGGATCGGATACTTACGGTCAGCTCGGTAATGATGCTGCGTTTGCTTACAAGGCGACGCCTGTGGATGTTTCTGAATTATCAAATGCGACCTCCATCAGTGTCGGCCGATATTACACTTGCGCAGTAACTAATTCCGGTACGGCTAGATGCTGGGGAGATGATCGCTATAGCCAACTTGGTAACGATGCTGCTCTAGAAAATAAACCAACACCAGTGAATGTTTTGGGATTATCTGCTGGCGTGACCTCTATCAGTGCCGGCGGATACCATATTTGTGCGATGACGACTTCTGGGGATACCAAGTGCTGGGGGTGGGGTGAATTAGGCCAGCTTGGCAATAATTCAACGGAAAACCAGTCGACGCCCTCGGATACTATTATGCTCCAGTGAGTAGCAACTGAATACGATATTGATGATCGATTCAGTTGCTACTTTGCTTAAAACTTCTTTTTAAACGCCCTGTGACGCCTCGTTTGCGATTTCTTAGACCATAAACCACTAAACCATATCAAAACGCCTCCTGGGTCATTCTAGGAGGCGTTTTGATATGGACCTTACTCTGCTCGCTCCACGGTATCAAAATTTCTTAGTGAGCAACCTAGTGCGTGATCGCTACCGAAAAACTCCATTTTGTGTTCCCTGGAACCAGGGGCAAGAAAAACGTTATCTTGGAATCAGCACCAAATTCCGCTGCGTCTCCTTAATTCTCAGGCTATCAGGCCAATTGCGATTGCCTGCATGCTTTTGAATTTCATAAATTATTTTCAATTACGCTTTTTTGCAGGTCATGACACCCCTGTTAAACCCTGTGAGTAGGCTGTAAGAAGGTAACGAAAATATAGACCCCGGTAACACATATTCCCGTTGAGACACCATTGCCATAACACGACTTTCCAGAATGCTGACATTAACCTCATATGACAGCCACTCCTTGATCACTTCTGCGGCGAAGGTCATACCTCTCGTCCACCAGATCTATTTCAGTGACCGATTCGCTACTGACGAGCCTCATGACAAAAACCCACCATGTTCTTTCGTTGATCCGCAGTCATGCTGATGGCGACCATGCTCACTTCCTGGCCGTGGCCGCCTCCATCGCTGCCGATGCTGAGGCATCCGGGCGAATGAAGGTCGCACGCGATATTCGTCTTGTCACAGATCGCGCCAAGCTCGAGCTCGAACGCCCCAAACCGGTCACTCCACCAATCCGGTCAGAATTAAGCAGTTTGATCCGCGGTGCCTATCCAGACATCGATCTTGGCAACCTTGTGCTGTCGGATGAGCTACGTGTCCGTATTCAGCGTATCATCAGGGAACACGAACACCGCGATGCCCTTCTGGAGAAAAACCTGCAGCCCCGCCGCAAGATCCTACTGTCTGGACCTCCGGGAACTGGTAAGACAATGACTGCGGCTGCAGTGGCCGGCACCTTGAAGATGCCGCTCTACACAATCTCCCTCGATGGCGTCATCACCAAATTCATGGGCGAGACAGCCGCCAAGCTGCGACTGATTTTTGATGCCATGCAGGATGCTCCCGGCGTCTATTTCTTCGACGAAGTCGACGCCCTGGCGGCCAGTCGGGATCGAGACAACGATGTCGGAGAAGCTCGCCGCATGCTGAACTCCTTCCTCATGCTGATGGAAGAAGAACGCTCATCATCCCTGATCCTTGCCGCCACCAATCATCGTAACCTGCTTGATAAGGCATTATTTCGTCGCTTCGATGCTGCTCTCATGTATGAGAAGCCCTCAAGAGATAATGCCAGGGTACTGATAGAAACCCGCCTATCAATGTTTGATCTCTCAGGACTGGAGTGGGACATCGTCCTCAATGAGGCCAAAGATCTTAGTCAAAACGAAATCATTTCTGGCGCTGAAGACGCCGCCCGCGAGTCCATCCTTGACCACAATGGAGAATTGACCACGGTAATCCTGACTGAAGCACTGCGTGATCGACAATCTGTTCGTCCTGGTGCCTGATTTTTATATGTTTTATATGGCCAACGCAGCAACTATTTCGCCATTGGCTGGCAAGAATTCTTTTGAGCCGACGGTAAAAGACTGGACGTGCTCTATCACTACCTGGTTCGCACTCAGATTGACCCAGCTGCTGCCTCCACCTTCTATGGTGTTTTCATAACGGATGGCGTCATATCCCTTCGAGCGTAGCACCTCGGCCAGGTGAGCGTACATGACCAGCCTGGTATGACTATCAGCCTCCACGGAAGCATCCTGGTCCAAACCTAACGGGTCTGGATAGCCAGTTATCCACCGCATCTCCTCGAGATCGATGGCACCAGCCTCGCAGGCCTTGGAGATCAACTAGGTCGACGCCATGGTGCCGCCGTCCTCGAGAACCAGCGGCCTCCTGACGTCGAGCCAACAGGACAGGACATTAAAACGATCATGTGGGGTCATCTCCACCATGTTGTAAGCGTGACGTGATACTGCCAGTGCCGTTCCAAAATGGCTCATGGGAGCAAAATGGTCGAAAGCCATTGGGGTCACATGGAACACCGGCCGCGGCCGGCCATCTGCATGCCGAACGAGTGTCCCCTCAAGATCCGGCGGGGCTTCCGCTTCCATATAAAAATCATCGAGATCGGGATCATCACGCCGGCGCATGATATCGCGCTCCACCTCAATTGACTTGCTCAGGGTTTTAGCTGCTTCCGCTACGGCGCGCACGGGAGCAAGATCGACCTCATCCATGAAATCCGCGAATTTTGGACGCATGTATTCAGGATTGGGATAGAGCACGAAGTTATGTAAAAACCACGGCACCATATAATGCCGCCGTATCGTCGCATCTGTCATCACTTCCGGATGACTACGTTTAAAAGCCTCTGCCACACCCTGCGCGTAGGCGACGCGCACCATCTCCTCCTGCGCCTCATCAATCTCCTGCTGTCGATAAGAATCGACACCTTTTATCACATGGCACCCCAGGATCATGTAAACATCTCCAGGGTTCTAGGTAGCGCTTCCAACTCTTGGTGCGCGCGCTCCAGATCGGCGACCCGGTTTCGATGCAGTATCCAATCTCCTTCATCGGTCTCGCGCTGCGGCCATATTCTTGGATCCTCGCGATCAAACCCGCCGGCATCCACCGCCTTGATCAGTTCCGGACGCCAGATCAACAGAGAGTCACCATGACGCTCAGTCTCATTTTCATAAATGATGCAGTCGTATCCGGCACGCTCCAGGACGGCAAAAAGCATGGCGTCGTCGCAGGCCTCATAAATGGCATCGCCCTCATCACCCTTGAGAACGCCAAGGTCTTCCAATTCGCCTACGACCGAGCACATTGTCCAGGTGAAATGATCCCGCAGGCGCAATGGCTTTCTGGCTCGGCAAAATACCTCAACGACCCGGGCATCCTCCCCCGCATCAGTACCGTCGAGGCGTTCCAGTGCGGCACCACGCGAACCAAAATGAAAACCCATGGAGCCATCTTCAACCATGGCAAAGATATTAAACGGTTCTGCCTCGGTGCCGTGACACCAGATGATAGGCTGACCGTTATCATCTACAAAGGCAGAGCCTTCAAACCATTCCCGAAAATCGTTTGCAGGTAAATCCATGTGCTACTTCCCTGATGCCAGGGCATATTACGCCATGGCTATGCAAAGCTCCATGAGAAGACACCCATAACAAGATTGCCGCAAGGAATCTTGCCAGGCTCTAGTGACAAAACAGAGACCTATGAAACTGGAAAATGGAGATTCTTTTTATGACTTCTCCTCAAGTCCGGGGAATCACCTGATTTGATGTTGGTGTTCAGCTCCTCAAATCCGATGAGCAGTGGTTATGAAAGGCACCTGACTGACTGCTACCCATACAGCAAACAACCTGGGCGTCCGTACCTCAATCCATAGGTAATTGCTTAATCTGGCCACTCAATACGGATTCTCTTACCGCAAATGCCGCACTTATAATCGTCGCAGCATCCTTCGGAGCATCCGCCATCATCTTGCATAGGCTGTCCGCAGCATGTCGGTCCCTTAACCGTGCCATCTGGTTGGGTAAGTGCAACGCCGAGCATGGCGCTTTCCGTAGAAGACAGATCGTTATGCTTCAGGCCTTCAGTCATCTTCGTCCTCAATCTCCTGGATACCTTCTATGAGAGGCTGTCATAGTCCTTGTGGCCGGGGAATGTCCACGGGCTCGTCATACCAGTCGAGCAGGTTGCTGAGATATTTTCGACTGTCGACCGGCAGAACACCCAGAAGACGTCTATCTTCCAGCCAATGATGCAAATCAAAGGCTTCTTCTCCAAGCTCTTCCAATGTGCGCCGGCCAACCCAAATGAGTTGCCCCCGTCCAATGATGCCGTCATTCATTACCCTGGATGTCGTCCCCAGAAGACCGTGCAGGCGCTCCACAAGGCGACGACGCATACCATCTACCTCAATGCCACTATCATCGGCATCAATCGATGGCGGAGCATCCTTCTGCCCGTGGCGGCGCGTCATCAATCCCCCGAGGTCATAATCCTCCAGGCTTTCGATTGCTAGATCCGGGTCTCCGCCCCGCAACGCCCAACGCGTCGGATCCATGACCAGCCCGATTTCGAACTCGATCCATCCGTGAGAAATGCCTTCTTCATCTCGAGCTCCCAGGATTGCTCCTGGGGCTACCTCTCCAACATAACATCCACAAACCCCCTGGTAACGCCCCAGATCCGGGATCAATCTGTCCAGGATACCGCTTTCGGCAAGCTCCATGGCAACAGCAACGCGATCCTCTGGCCACAAATCCACCGGGCCACAGATCTGCTCCACTTCGGCAACAATGGGGCCCAATGATCTCACCCATACTCGATGGCGGGCTACAGCCTGGTCCATGAGACTCATATCCAAGCGGAAACGTTCTGCCTCATCAGCAGAAAAATTCCCGCTGCCAATGGCTGCCTTCAACCAGCCAGAACGCCATTCCATGGCCTTAAGCGAGTCCACCGGATAAGGACAGTCTGCCCAGCCAATATGGCTGTAGAAGCCGCTCTGCCCCTGATCACGATAGGAAATACTCGGCCTCATGTGATCCCTCCAAGGGGGCGGAATTATACCCGCCCCCTTTTACTCATCAGTAGCCCCATTCAATGATAGCGTAACCCTGAACGCCGTTCGAGCCATTCCTGTATGTAATAGGACCATCTCCCGTACATGGGCTTCTAGTGTAATACTGTGCGCCACCACCACCTGCAGCTCCATAACCGCTGCCAGATGCCCCTGTCTTTCCAGGTTCAACAGCTGGATTGCTTGGAGCAAGCCCGTTAATGGATACACCTTGTCGACCACCAAACCCATATTCATAAAAGGTAGTCGAATGGCCGGACGTTGTTCCATTACAACTCGTAGATCCCAGGACTGAGCGTGCCCCGTCACCAGAGACACCAGGTTTTCCCCAGTCAATCGTCCTGGATTTTACAAATGTGCTGAAGTTCTGTGAGCTGCTGTAACCACCATATTCCCCTCCTTCCGCCGAAGCCAACACATCTCCACCTTGTTGGGTCTTGACGGTCGTTGCCTGACCATCTCCTCCAGGGGCATTCCTAGGAGCTCCGAGGCCGCCAGCACCTATAGTTACCACAACAGGCTCGGTAATCTCCACGTTTGCCTTGAAGGTAATGGCTCCAGAAGTACCTGATGACGATCCACCACCAGACCCACCACCAATCAGATAAATATTAAATCTGGTGACACCTGCAGGCGGTGTAAAGACAGTGCTACCCGAGGCGAACGCTCTGGAAGATGGAGGCTGTGGTCTTATGTAAAAGGTCTGGCTAGTGCTGCCGCCATAGCTATCCGTTACCGTGACTGTGAATTGATGGTTTCCGCTATCGGGAGTCCCTGCAATGGAGGCTGTTGTTCTCGCCCCCGCCATTATCGTGGTCATCCCTGGAACATAACCGCTAATCGTCCATGTTGGTGTTCCAATGGCGTTAGATGCCGTGAAGGACAAAGTGGTATATTTCCCAATAAACGGTAAAAAATTGCCACTTGGCACAATCTGTATATTGTCGCTAATGACTACGGCAAACGAGTTTGAAATAGCGTACACATCTTCGGAGTCGGTTGCTCTCAACGTGATGCCCGAGAATGTCCCAGTTTCCTGTGGTGTCCCCACGAGGCGTCCGTTGTCAGGATCAACACTGATGCCGGCAGGCAGTGTGCCTGCATTAAGAGACCATCTTACTGACCCGACCGCATTATTCACTAACGGTGTTCCGCTGTTCAGAGCGTTACCCTTGTGAGCATTGATGTTTGAAACACCAGTAATGGACATCGGAGGCGACATCGCTATGCGGAAAGCAGAGCTGGTTGCCTGATAAGAATCCCAATCATCCTTGATCTGGTAACTTACCGTCGCTCCCTGCGAAGTCAGTATGCCGGATATGACACCAGTTGTCGGATGGATAGTCAGCCCACCGCCAGGAGATCCCGTCAACGACCATGTGATGTCTCCAATATTACCGCTGAATGTAGGCGGCTGTAACTGGACATAGCCCCCTCCGCGAACATTTATCGTCGGTGGCGGCGCGCTCGTGAACATCAGTGCTGGCGCAACCTGGATCTGCACCTGTTCGCTGGCGGAATAATTATCCACCGAATCCTGAACCGAGACTTCGAGATTATAATTTCCCGTTGTCGTCCCTGCGGCAACCACCCCGCTGATCGTTCCATTGGTGTTATCGAACATCATCCCTGCTGGCAGGGTGCCCGCATAGCTCCATATCGGGTTTGGTGACAGCGATCCCGTGGTGAAAATGATGTGGTTACCAGCAACACCTACACGCCGCTTCAAAATCAACTGTGACGGCGTTAGTGTCGGCGCGCTGCGGACATTCAGATTGAACTCCACAGAGCGTTCATCGGCACCGTAATCATCGCGGGCACCCAGACGCAGCGCCATGGTGTTTCCTGCCGATGGCGCTGTTCCGGACATCACGCCCGTTAACGGATCAAGACTAGCCCATCCCGGCAGCGAACCCGTATTCATATACCACTGCAAAGAGCCCCCAACTGGCGATGCCGATGGAGGAGCACTCGAGAATGGTTGTCCAACACGAGCATAATAATTCGTAGCCATATCCGAGATCAGCATCCGCGAAAGCACGATGATCGAAAAACTCGGTCCTACCGCCGTGGATTGATCATATGAATCAGTGGCACGCAACGAAATCGATGGCACGTTTCCAGCGCTCGTCGGGGTTCCCGAGATCACGCCTGTCGACGGGTTGAGACTGGCCCAGGATGGCAAGGACCCGCTTGCGAGGCTCCAGGTTACCGTTCCCCGCGCTCCAGCCACACCATAAGCCTGAGTGGTAAGCGGGATGTTGACGTGAGTACCGTAAGAGCTCTTGCCTCCAGTCACGACCATCGCCGGATGAACCTGGATGCTAATCTGCTCGGTCAAAGCCCTGGCATTGTCACGACTATCCCTGGCCTGCAGACGGAAAGTGTGCGTACCTGCTACAGTCGGCGCCCCCGAAAGAACACCGGTCGAGGGATTAAGGGTCATTCCTGCCGGAGTCGTTCCAGAAACCAACCAGGTCAAGCTGCCCAGCACGTTACCAGCCGATGGGGCCACCGTGGTCAACGCATTATTCACACGAACCGCATAAGAGGTTGTCGGAATGGTCGCGGTGATACCGGGATCGATTCTGATCGAGAACGGCTGCGAATACCCCGAAGCACCCTGTCCATCGACAACGCGTAGGGCAATGCCATCTCTCTGGCCGACCTGAGTGGCAGATCCAGAGATCGTACCTCCACTCGAGGACAGCACCAGTCCTGGAGGCAGACTACCAGAGGAAATCGACCACGTCCGAGAGCCATTGGCGCGGATCACAGTCGGCGCTGCCAGGAAATCTGCTCCCATGCGCCCTGTATAAAGAGTGTCCACGGTAATCTGCGGCACGTCCTCAATCGTCACGGTAACCGTAGGAGTGAAGCCACTGGCTCCATCTCCATTGTCCGTTACCGAGAGTTCGAAGGAAGAGGAACCGGCCGCGGTTGGCGTGCCGGAAACGACCCCGGTATTGGGATTCAGCCCCATTCCCGCTGGAAGTGCCCCCTGAACCGCCCATGTCAGGCTACCGGTGACATTCTGCGCAACCGGCTGCCCTAGCGTCAGCGGTACGCCAACACGCCCGCTGTAGCTTGTCGGTGTCATTGAAACCAGGAACCCTCTATCAACATTGATAGCGAACGTTCCTGTAGTCGCAGTGATTCCGGTAGAATCACTGACACGAAGACGCAATCCTGAATACGTCCCCTCAGCCGTTGGCGTTCCGGTGATACGACCAGTCGTTGGGTTCAGGGTCGCCCATGACGGTAGCGTTCCTGACGCCAGTGACCAGGTGGTTCCACCGATCGCATTGACCACGGTTGGCGTTGCCTGGAAGGCCTTGGTTACAGTTCCCGCATGAGTAGCGCCAATTACGGCCGTCAACTCGGTCATGCGGATCTGAACGTTGCTGCTAAGTGCAGCACCACCCGATACCCCATCCGTTCCGCGCACGACGACGGTAAAGACGCCGTCCTGACTACCTGTTCCAGAAATTACTCCCGTAGCCGAATTGAGACTCAAGCCACTGGGTAACGCTCCTGAAGCAATCGACCACGTCACCGCCCCCGTCGCATTGACCAATGTTGGCGCAGAAGTGGTGAAGGGAAGATCAGGGTGGGTTACATATTGCGACTGATACCCCACAACCGACAGATCAGGAGAGATGCTGATGCTCAATTGTCCCGTTGTGGCTGAACGCCCATCATGAGAGTCAGTGACGCGCAAGACGATACCGTTCCACTGCCCGACCGCGGCATTGGTCGGTGTGCCGCTAATGCGTCCCGTCGCGGCATCGATCGAAAGCCCAGACGGCAGTGTTCCCGACGACAATGACCAGGTGGCTTTCCCGATAATATTAGAGCCAACCGGTTGAACCGCCATCCCAGTACCCGCCTTGCCATTGGCATTGGCGATAATCGAGGCAACGGGATTCGCCACGAATGCTACCGAGAAACTTGGTGTTTCGGCATAAGCATTGGTGAAACCATCAGTGGCTCGCAAAGCAAGCGCACCCGATGATCCCGGATTTGATGAGGTGGCCGTCACCGCGCCATTGGACGCCATATTCAGCCAATCCGGCGCTGTCCCCTTGACGAGGCTCCAGGTGATAGCACCAACATTGCCGCTGACAATCGGAGCAGGGAAGGAAACATTCCCCCCGACACGCTCACGAACATGAGACGGGCCACCGCTGATCACCAGCTTGGGAACCACGATTTCGATAGAGAACAAGCCGGATACAGCCGAGAGCCCAGACTGGGTATGAATTCCCTTGATGGACAACCCGGCAATCGTACCCGCTGCGTTCGGTGTGCCGCTGATCCGACCCGTTGCACTATCAAACGAAGCCCATGATGGCAGTGTGCCACTAGCCAAACTCCAGGTCACGGCTCCCGTGGTGCCAACGAGACTTGGAGTATTGGTAGTAAAAGGCGTTCCCATGGTTCCATGATAGGATGCAGGCACGACAACGGTTGGAGAGACGGCAAGCGTCACTGTCTCACTAACGTCCGTTCGACCCACCGAGTCCGTTGCCCGCAATACGATCTCACGCGAAGCAAAGGCTGAAGTCGGCGTGCCCGAGACAACCCCCGTTCCAGCATTCATCGACAATCCGGCAGGAAGCGTCCCCTGCTCGACACGCCAGGTTACTGCCCCCTTGGGTATAGCCGCTGTTCCCTTGAAACTCATTGGTTGCCCCACACGCCCGGAGACATGCTCCGGAGCCGTCACGGCAAAAGGTCGAGCGGTAATGGTCATGCTGTCGGTTGACACGTCGGTGCCATCTGTCGCTGAGATCGTGATCCCCGACCATGATCCGGCAACCAATGGCGTCCCATTAATCGCCCCCGTGGAGGCGTTCAATGTCGCCCAGGACGGCAATGGTGTAGAGCCGGCCGCCAGCGAGAAGGTTACAGGACCATTATTACCCACGACAACAGGAGCGCCCGTTGTGAACGGATCATCAGTGTAGGCGGTGTAACCAGGCTGGTAATTTATCAGCAGTGGCACGACAACGGGGTTAACCGGCGGGTTGGGGTCCTCCGGATTAACCGGTGGGTCTTCTCCCTGCACCACAAGGTTGAACGCTGCAGAATTGGCAAAAGCGTTATCCGCCGTATCTGTTACTCGCAAACGCAATGGCCAGGTTCCGCGCTGCAAAGGCGTTCCCGCGATCTCTCCAGTGCTTGTGGAAATCGACAATCCTGGGGGCAGGCTACCGATAACACTCCAGCGCGCACTACCAACGATACCGCTAACGCTCGGGGCAGGCATGGAGAATTCCAGACCCGCGGTCGCCATCGGCACCGACGGTGGCCCCACCACGATATCAGGATGAATCAGGAAGCTGGTACCTGAAGAAACACCATAAGCTCCATCATAGGAGTCGGTGGCACGGAACCTGACATCCGAGATATCGGCATCTGATGAGGGGGTGATCGAAACCACACCAGTAGCGCTATTGATACCCAGACCCAGCGGCAGACCTGTATTCTGGAACGTCCAATAAGCCTTCCCGATTATACCAGACGCCTTCGGAGCAAAGGTCAGGGGGCGGTTCATCCTTCCGGTAACGGATGCCGGCGCAGTCACGACAATATCGCTGAGCACCACGATATTTATGGGGCCGCCGACAATGACGTTGCTGCCGTCATCAAGACGCAGATAAATATTGCTCCAGGTTCCAGATGCCCCCGGCGTACCGATGATACGGCCGCTACTGGCGTCGAGCGTCATCCCCGGAGGCAAGTATCCACCTGCAATCTCCCAGTGGACGCTCCCCCCTTGACCGGCGACACCGGGACGAGGAGTTGCAAAACCAACACCTTCACGCGTGGTATAAGTCGTACCTGGAAGTTTGACCGTGGGAGGCGTTCCTGGATTTTCAGGTGTTCCCGGTGTTCCGACTCCCGCCCCCGGCTCTCCACCCCCTGGCTCCCCGGGAATAGTCGGCGTAGTTGGATCACCTGGCTGGGTGACATCGCCGCTTTCAGCAGGGTTGCTCGGGAATTCGACCTTAAGATCGGAAATGATCGAGATCGTAAACGTGTTGGAAAGGCCTTCAGCGCCATCCGCGTCCGTTAACTTAACCTGCAACGGCCCGAAATCGCCTGGCTCGAGTGGCGTGCCAGTCAAACGCCCTGTCAACGGATCTATACGCATGCCAAACGGCGCGCGACCAATTAGTCTCCACTCCTTGGAGCCGAAAACCTGCTGATCATGGGTGGGAATGACCGACATCGGTGTGCCGACCTGCCCTTCATAGACGTCAGGGGTTACGACAACGCCCGGCACCTGTTGCACATCGATAGCAAAGAACGGCGACACGCCAGTCTGCCCGGATGTATCCGTGGCCTTGAACTGCAGACCATCATAAAGTCCGATCTGTGTCGGCTTGCCATCAATACGACCCGTAGCCCGGTTTATGGTCAGACCTGGCGGTAATGTTCCCACCACTTCCCATGTCACGTTTCCAGCAGCACCTTCAGGGTCAGGGCGCAGCCAGAAGTCGACACCCGGACGTGCACGAATGACGCTTGGCACATCAATCAAAATGTCGCCCGGCGGTAGCTCGTCCTCTATGATGATCAGGAATGGCAACGATGTCGCCTCAGCCCCACTGGAATCGGTGACCCGCAAGCGATATTCGCCATAAGTACCTTCAGTGGTTGGCGTGCCGTCGAGAACCCCGGCATTGCTCCACAACTCGATTCCATCCGGAGGTGTGTTCGGGATCAGCTCCCAATTCATGGCACCGACGCCGCCAGATGCCTCGAATTCAACATGGAAATCACGGTCAACGCGGCCGTAATAAACGTCCGTTACTGACACCGTCAGGGCAGAGACGGTAATCGTGAACGCATTCGAATTGGTGACGCCGTTCGGACCTGTGGCACTGACGACGATACCCGGCCAGACACCTGGGAATTCAGGAACACCTGAAATGACACCGCTCTGAGAATCCACCACCAGGCCATCTGGCAGAACACCACTCGAAACTGTCCAGGAGAACGGACCTGTGGCTCCGGAAACTTCAGGTGTTTCAGTAGCGAAAGACACACCAACGCGCGCGACATAATCCGGCATCGTTATGCCGGACACGGTGCCGCCGCCAACTGAAATAGAGAACTCGTTGGAAAAGAAGATGTAGCCCTGGGGCTCGATCACCATAACCGACAACCCGGTCCAAAGCCCGTTTTCCAGAGGTGAGCCTTCGATATCTCCATTGAATGGATTGATGGAAAGCCCTTCGGGAAGCGGTGCGCCGGCCGAGATGAAGGTAGCCTCTGGTTCGATCTCAACGCTGGTCGGCGAAATAGCGGAACTCTGAGAGGTGCTCGTCACCACCGGGTCGGCATAGAAAAGAGCCGGTTCGGTAACTTCTATGCTGAATACCCCGCTCTCAACAACTGTGCCATTGGCATCTGTCGCCCTGAGATTGATCCCGTTGAAGAAACCGGCCTCAACAGGCGTACCTGACAAGGAACCAGTGGAAGGATCAAGATCCACACCCGGTGGCAACTGGTCACCCAGGCTCTCCCAGGAGAGTGGAGCCACCATGCCGTCAATGCCAAGTGAATGATAGAACGGCAACCCAACACGCCCTCGTGCGTCAGGGCTATTGCTACCCAATTGCGGAATACCGACCGAGAGCATGAATGGCTCGGACATGACGAGGGTCTCATCCACGTCCATCGCCTGAACCATCAACGGCCAGTCTCCTGCGTCTACAGTGGCTCCGGAGATAACACCGGTCACTTCATCAATCGAGACGCCATCCGGAAGCTCACCGTCTACCACTTCAAAGGCAATCGGAGCGCGCATCTGCATGACCAGGGGCTCCATGCCCACAGGTTCGCCCATGGCCACGAGCTGATCGTCATAGGCGATTGCCGCACCGACTGTAGTGAAATCGATCGGTGTCGAAACGATCGTGGCTCCGCTTCCATCCTCGAGCAGGATTGTTATCCCAGGCCAGGAGCCGACATCCGCCACGGAACCTTCAATGCGCCCGTTCGTGGCATCAAGTATCAGGCCTGGGGGCAGCAATACATCTTCCGGCAGAGTAAAAGTATAAGGTTCGGTTCCACCCACAATAATGGGATCAAAAACAACGGGCGTATTCACCTGGAAGGGTTCGACGCCATAAGCAAAGGAAAAATCCACGACCTCAATATCGAAGAGGTTGGATGCAGCCGGCTTACCATCCGCGTCATGAGCAACAACCTGCAGTCCCTCATAAGAGCCCAACACGGTCAACGAGCCTGAAAGGACACCCGTAGCAGCATCAAGGGAAAGTCCAACGGGCAATTCAACGCCATCCGCGACCTCAAAGAGGATAGGCTCACGCATTTCGTCGACAAAGGGTTCAATCGAAACGATCTCGCCGCGCTTGGCAACAATCGGGCTCTCATATTCAATAATTCCACCCTCAACGACCTCGATCTCGAAGGGCTCAGACAGATCGGTTGCCCCATCCGAATCGGTGACACGAACCACGACCCCAGGCCAAACACCAAGCTGCAGTGGTGTACCGCGGAGTAACCCTGTAGCCGGATCGACGGAAACACCACTCGGCAACGTTCCACTCTCAAGAGTATATCGCGCCGAGCCAATCACGTTCTCAGTAGTAGGTGCCTGCGTATAGCGACTACCTTGCGCCACCAGGGCATTCGCATAAGACACTTCCGGAGCTGGGACGACAGTGATGGAGAACGGTGCGCTCTCGCCTTTGCGCCCCGTTGAATCCTCATAAGCAAGAACGATACCTTTACTCACACCAATGGTTGTTGGCGTGCCACCAATCACCCCCGATGACGAAATAATGTCGGTTCCCTCAGGAATGGAACCTGATTTGATTGACCAGGTGCCGGCACCGTTATTACCGTATAATGATGGAGCAGGAAGTTCGCCCTCGATGCCGTGCCGCATCAGGCGATTCGATGACGGGATAGAAATGGTTATCCCATCGGGCGAGGTATTGCTCATTGACGCCCGCACCCCTCCTGACATCAACCTGAACATCGGCGTTGTGTCGGCATAAGAGGGAATAATACCCCCGAATGCTACGATCAGGGCGATTGCAAAACGGGCGAAGATTGAAGCATACGACATCGGCTCGGAGTCCTGGCACGAGGAGAGAGTCCTTGTAATGATACCAAGATGGGATGCGCACTTCTAGGGGGAGCAAGGAATGAAATTAAGTTTTGAACAGAATTGCTTAGGCGCCTGATTCTATCTGGAAACACCACGAAAAAGCCAGGATGGAGCGCTCCATCCTGGCCGATACTATCTAAACCCACCAACTTACGCTTAAAGCCCTGGTGCACAACAGCTTTTCGGGCTGCCCGGATTGGTGGTGACCGGTTTCTCGCATTTCCCAGGGTTACCCAGCAGGCTGTTACCACCTGCTTTCGTACTGAAGATATTATGATCTCCAGATGCATCTGGCAACCACTCAAGAAACTGTATGGTTAAGGTGCCGTTTCTTACGCATTCAAGCCAGGTACCAAAGCGATAATATGCAGACCTTCAGTGACGGCCTCATCGTGGAGACCATTGAACTCATCGTCAGTGAAACGAATCAGATAATCGTTTTCGCTGTATCCGAGGCGGTCGATGCCGTTTCCGATGCCAACATATTTTCCGTCTCGGTCATATGCCGAATATCCATAAGGGTTGAACCCATCAGGATCACAGTCGGTAAAGTGTAGTTCGGGATTATAAACGGACAACTCACCATTATATTCCGGCGGAATCTCCCCCTTCGCGTTGCGGTCGAAAAACGCATAATCTTTATGTTTGTTCGGCAGGAACGGACTATATTTCCCTCGACTCATTCCTGGTGCTCCTTGTGTTTTATTCTTCGAACTGGATTGTTCCACCCGTCAGAGCAGCAGCGCTGCCTTCGCTCAGGCCTGTGGAATATTGCCCCTCGGTTAATCCTGCAGGATTTAGTCTATTTGTTATTCCAGATGGATTCTGATTATTAGTGAGCGAGGGGTTTTCTCCGATGCTCAACACTCCCTCTTGCCAGATGAGCGAACCAGCACTCATGCCCCCTCCACCATTCGCAGGCAGTCGTGCTACCAATAAATCCGTATCGCCTACACCGGTACTGGTGGTTCCTCCAGCCACGTAGATGGCATCATCTGAACCAATGACTATGCCCTGGCCGTCGTCATTGCCAACTCCACCCAATGTCTTCACCCAATCCAATACACCGGTAGTGTTATACTTTGCTACCAGCAGATCATTGCCCCCTGCACCCGTGCTGGTGGTCTGTCCGGTGACATAGAGGGAACCATCTGCGCCGGTCGTGATGCCCCAACCAAAGTCGTGACCGTCTCCACCCAATGTTTTAGCCCAGTCTAATGCTCCGCCACTGTTGTATTTAGCGATAAGTAAGTCATTGCCCCCTGCGCCGGTGCTGGCGGTAAATCCGCTGACATAGACGGAGCCATCCGCACCAATCGCGATATTTCGGCCTTGATCATCACCCACTCCACCCAATGTTTTAGCCCAGTCTAATGCTCCGCCACTGTTGTATTTAGCGATAAGTAAGTCACTGCCCCCTGCGCCGGTGCTGCGGGTATATCCGGTTACATAGATACCCCCATCAGCACCAATAACAATGCCGAAACCAGTGTCGGTGTTCGTTCCCCCCAGAATATTTTTCCAGAGCAAATCGCCGGATGAGGTGTACTTTGCCAATATTATGTCTTGGCTCCCCAAAGGTCCTCCAGCTATATCACCATATACGTAGATCGAACCGTCCGCACCGATAATAATGCTACGGCCATAGTCATCTCCAGTCCTTCCAATTGTTCTTGTCCACCCCAGAACGCCATCTGGGGTAAATTGGGTTACGAATAAGTCTCCCCCACCAACTCCTATACTTTTGGAATGACCCGTTACGTATACGGCACCATCTTTACCGACGACGATATCGCCACCAGTCTCGGCCTGCCCCCCGCCGAGCGTCTTTTTCCAATCCAGCGTGCCATTAATATTGTATTTGACTAGGAGAAGGTCATAGCTGCCTGCACCTGTGTTGTTAGTCTGGGCAAGTACGTAAATAGAGCCATCTGCACCCTGTGTGATGCTGTAGCCCTTCTCTCCGCTCACTCCACCCAGTGTCGTCACCCAGTAGTCCGACGGAGTGCCATTGACGGTCACCGAGAAGGGCGTCGTGGTCGCTGTCATATTGTCGAACTGGTCAACAGCGGTGAGCTTGAGCCCACTGGCGCTGTTGGAGGCGCTGGTGCCCACCTCGAGCTCACCCGTCAGGGCATCGAGGTCGATCCATTCCGGAAGATCATCATCAGAGCCCCACAGCACATTGCCGATAGCATTGCCGGCCGAGGCCTGGATCGTCAGTTCATCTCCCTTGTCGACGGTGTAGCTTTCCTGTGGCACAGAGGCGGTCAGAGCTGGGTGAATAACCATATGCAGCGGCTGGCTCAGCAGCAGAGCGTCATCAGCATCCCGCACCTCGATCGTCGGGGCGTGGAAGCCGGCAGTGGCATTGCTCCAGGTCAACTGCCCCTTGCCGGGATCAGCTGGGTCAGCTGTCCACAGCGCCCCGGCAGGCAGGCCGGCAATAGCCAGGTACTGACCGACCTCCATGCCACTGGCCTGGATGTTGACGGCCAGGGCACGATCTTCGCGGTTCTGCACCACACCATCGACCTGGGTATCATCATCAATGGTGATAGTGATGCCTTCACTATCACCCCCATCCGGGGGTGAAATCTCTCCGCCCGAGAACAGGATCGGCGCTTGCAGGTTCAAGCGATACCAGTCATCGGCATGCGCAGGTCCGGTCAAAGCCAGCATCAGCGCCAGGGTTGCCACACCGGTCATGAAACGCATCGCAAACTCCATCCGTTCGATATCAATCCTTTAACCGAGGAAGATCACCGAACAGGCAGATAAATGCAACTATGAGGCTGCACACATCTGGATATTTCGAGATTGTACAGAACATTTACCTTACAAGAAATCCTCCTGAACCTGGGCTCGGATCATGATCCGATTATCATTTTTGGTTTGCTGCTATCAGCAACCGTCTTGCTAGCTCAGCTCGAACCCAGGCATCCTCTCCCGCCCTATGAACTTCCTTCCGGTTGTCATCGATCTCAACGATCCACCGATTGAAAGTGGGCATGTCAACCTGCGCCATCTTGCGCAAATCCTCGATCACAACAAAGAATTCCTTGAGATTGAAGGAATGCTGCCGCCCTTCCATAATACGCCTCAGCAAAGGCAAATCAACAATTACCGCATCGCTGATCAATAATCGTCCAGGGAATGCCTGCTCAATCCACTCAACAACCTCTTCCACCGCAACACCAGATTTCGCCTGCTCGAACTTTGCCAACTCCTCCGTTGATGCCCTTGGTCCTGGTGCCCAATCACTGCGGGGGGCGATCCATTTGGAAATCCATTTTCCACTCATCCCAGCGATACCGATCTCAACTGGAAATAGTTTTCCACCCTCATCACGAACGACCTCGAAATCAACAAACATTGCCCGTTCCCAATCCTGCAGCCGCATTTGCTGACTCCATATCCTTTCCATTTATGATGACACTTAAGTGGCTATTCTCCTAGCACCCTCAGAACAGGTTACGGCTTTGTATGAAATATGGTTGTTGACACTCTTCGCCTTCAATTGCTCCTTTACAAAAAAAAATCACTTATGTCTTTGACTGGCTTGCATTTTTATTTTTGACAGATATCTTCCCAGATCGATACATTGTTAACTTCTTCTGGAGTTTTCTCGATGCGTTTTTGGCCAGTCCTCTCCGCTTTTTTCCTATCATTGTTGCTAACGGTGCCCGGGCACGCTGCCGAAGGCTGGTATCGTATGGAAATCCAGGCGCCTATCCTGTTCTCAGGCGAGCAGTCAACGCCGGAAGAGAACAATGTCATCGGTTTCATCATTGATTCCGAAACCATGCTCGATGAGCAGGCGCATGGACGAGAATATGGCGCACTCTCCATCGGTGTTCAGATCACTGGTGTCACTGACAATAACATCATCCAGGTCACTGGATTACCGCCGTCGGCCGATGGCTGGGTGGCAGCGGGAACCCCGGGGTACGGCCACATTGTCTGGTCGAATGCCACTGCCGGCACCTATAACCCGACTATTGAGGTATTGGATGCCGACAGTAATCTTCTTGCCAGCCAGACGCTGGATCTGACCATTCATCCTCAGTTAACGGCAGAAGTGCCGCAAACCGCCTATGAAGTCGACAAAGACGGTTCGTTGAGCATCACGGCTTCCGCCGGCAATGCGATCGGCGCGCTGCAATGGGGTTCGACGCCGGCACCGCTGCCGGACTGGCTCGAGCTCCAGGGTGACACCATCACCGTCGACACCGCGGAAGCGAACAGTCTCTCCGATATTGTCCTGACCGCGGTCGATCAGTTCGACAACACGTCGGCGAGCACTCAACCCTTCTCAATCGCCGTCAAGGGTAGTGAGCTAACGGCTCGCGTTCTTGTCGTAGCAGGTGGCGGAGGAGGTGGCATACTAACAAGTGGCCGGCCGGGTGGTGGCGGCGGTGGTGGTGGAGTAATTGAACTAACAGATCAGTTGCTTACACCCGGTGCATATCCAGTTATAGTTGGCGCTGGAGGCGGCGCTGGGGGTAATGGGGGTAATTCTATTTTTAATGGCGTAGTGGCTATTGGCGGTGGCGGAGGAGGTAATGGCGGTACTGGAGGTTCTGGAGGTTCTGGAGGCGGTGGCGCTGGGGGGTCCGCTTTCTCCGGTGGTGCGGGGACAAGTGGACAAGGTTATTACGGTGGAACCGGAGCTACAATATATAGCCCTTTCCCCGGCCCAGCAGCCGGCGGTGGCGGCGCTGGGGGTAGTGGGGGTAATGGTATTCCAGTAGGCGGTTATGGCACGGGCGGTGTAGGTGGCATAGGCTTCCTATCGGATATTAGGGGCACTGCAACTTATTATGCCGGTGGTGGCGGCGGGGCGATCTCTGGCCCGGACGTTTATGGTACTGGCGGTGCTGGTGGCGGTGGTAGAGGCGGTGCTGGCCTTGCTGTAACACCTACTGCTGGTGCACCCAATACAGGTGGCGGCGGCGGTGGTGCGATGGGTTCTAGTATAGCCCCGATGTCGCCCGGCGCTGGGGGATCTGGTATTGTAATTATTCGTTACCCTGGCCCACAAAAAGCAACAGGCGGCACGGTTACTGTTGTGGGTGGTGACATAGTTCACACGTTTACCACGTCAGGCACGTTTACTGTTACTATGAACTGACCTTTCTTCAATCAACGTCCAAAACAGAATCGTTGATTTCTTGTCCAATATCGTGCCGCCTGGTTACATCAGGCGGCACGATATCTGTGAGCCACGCCCCATTATCGGCATGGAAGAATAGAAGACCGTCTGAATGCATCGACTTGGCATCAGCATTTTCCAAATCTTCCACGGAAACAGCTTCGGCTTTTGTTTAATTCTGCGCTATCAACAATACTGAATTCTCTGACGTTAACCGATCATATGCCCCAACATGGATGACAGAAGATGACAACAGATCCAACACCGGCCGCTGACACCAAGCTTGATGAGAACCGCCTGATGAAAGCCGGCGTTGTCTTGGACGCCGCCAGCAAATACATGCAGCAACAGTATGGTATTGCCGCCCTGTCTCACCCAATCGATCGTGGTCGTATCATGAGCGATCTCTTGCAGGGGCAAGAAATCGCTCATGATACAGATCCTGATGCCTGGGTCGATTGGAAGTCGCAGACGATCTATTTATCCGAAAACATTCAGGACACATCAGGCCTATCGCCGGTTTGGTTCTCGCAGCCTGCTGCGACCCCAAAACTGTAAGCACAGGTCTTGATCCCGGTTTGATTCGCTGCCACACCCCCAGCAAATCAAACCGGCCGCTTGAAGCACAGAGGGCTAAACTCAGGCAAACAAATCACCCTGTTCACCTCGCTTTATATCTTCTCTTTGCCGTCTTTCACGAATTTTTTGAACACGCGCTAACGTCTCCGCCCCGCGCGCAACCAGAGCTTTATCTCCAGACGCCATATTCAGCCTGGCAACATGCTCTGATGCCCCATATCGATCCATCTCGATCGCACCCAATTTTATGGCCAGGCTACGCTTTCCCTTGGAGATGTCAAAATGTACCCAACTGGCATGCGGCGGCCGTTGCAGCCAACGCCGATCAACACCTATGGCATCCACCATCGCACAGAGTTCGGACATGCTGTCCGCCCACATATGGCACATCAACATGCCGCGGTATGGATGAATAGGCTCGTCAACGTAAACTGGCATTAAAACCATCACTTAAAAGCAAATAACGTTCGCCATTTTGCCCTAATGCAACGCATTGTTAAAGGACCGCAATGTGATCTGGAGAAACCGGTCAAGCCGGTAACACCACAATTTCCTCCAATGGGCAATAATCTCAGTCACCCACCATCGAGATCCCTCCTTCAATGGGTCGAATCTCTTCATATCCGGATTGAAAACTGGCTACACCGGCGTGTACACCCCCTAAAATTTTGAAGCTCAAAACAGGCAAGGGGGCGAATGCAATACGCATCGCCCCCTTGCCAATAATCCGACTGTCGCGCCTGTTCAGTTATCGACAGCAATCACCGTCATCTCGTTGACCTTCCCGTTTCGAGCTGTCCATTCGATGGCACAGCCCACTCGCATACCGATCAACGCCGTACCGATGGGCGTCATTACTGAAACACGCCCCTGCGAGATATCCGCCTCGGCTGGATAAACCACGGTGACCTCGCGCTCATCGCCAGCATCGGTGCGGTAGCGCACGCGCGATCCCATCCGGACAGCATCATCGGGCACAGCCGCATCGTCGACGACCTGGGCGCGCTCGATTTCGTAGATCAAATCCTCGGCCACTGAACCCAACTTCATCAACTTTGCATAATCGGTTCTGGCCAGCACGATACCCGGCATCGCATTCATTTTTTCGTTCTCCTCGTTAACGCACGAGGAAATCCTCGTAGCGTGGCATTCATTTCAATCCATGGGGGTGCCCATCAGGGCAGGCAAGCACATCGATATCCCGGTACCGTACGCCTTCAGGCGTCAACGATCCGGGTCATCAATCTGCGCCGCGGAAACTCCACGGCAGCAACAGCGATTTGGTTCGCATGGTGTGCATGATGCCGAACAAATGCCTGTTGCTGACGCGATTGTCAATCGTATTCTTATACTAATTGTGAGGATTTCATGGATTGAGGTTACAATCCAGTTTGCACTGATTCCCAGGAGACCGATATGGGTACCGTCATCCAGTTTCGATCACGTCAGGATATTTCAAACTCATGGCGCAACAGGAAAGGACACGAAGGCACCAGTCCACAGGATCGCGCCATTCTGGATATGTCGGATCACGAACTGATCGAGCGCTACGATCATCTTCTAGCTAGCGATTATGCGTTACCAGCAGAAGAGCGTCTGCGCGCAACCATTGAAATCGAAATGAAGCGCCGGGGCATCGTTCCACCCACAATGTCCCCAGCACCAGGTCGTTAAAAATAATGGGTCTTATAGCGGATATTGTCTGAACTATATCCGCTATAAGACATGTAACCATCACATCCTAGAAAACATCTTCGCAACCTGCCGTCATTCTCGTGTATGAGCTTTCCGAATACTCCCCATACCGGTTAACCCAATATTCTGTTCTGGAATAATGTCCTGTCCCAAAAAGACAGCCACCATAACTCCAGTTATAGACCCTCAATGTCGTGTTCGTTTTGCACGTTCCCGGATCTGTGGTGGCTGTACCGCTTCCTTGGGTTCCGTTCGCATACAAGTAATACGGCGTTGACGTCACCTGCACCCTGGCACCTAAACTTCCGCCACAGCCGATCAGCTGATAACTCTTCCTTATCATGCTCTTGACGATAGTCGGGGAACAAGACCCTGCGTCCCAGGTACTCCACTCGGAATAAACTATGGAGCCATCCGAATAAGATATTTTGGTTCTGGTTCGTTTTTGTTGACCTGTAGACCCAGCCGCGCAAGCCCTGCTTTCCGTTTCGGTTGTGCGCCCTGTTTCAACAACAGGTTGACAATCTGCGCTACTCCAGGCACTCCATGGCAGAGGCTCTTCGCTGCCATCAGAATAAAGAACAATCTCTCGTGACCTGATCTGATTGCCAGTATACCCAGCCCCACAGGCCTGGGAATCATATTCGGTCGTGCGATTGATCTCAGACACCCCTGGATAATTGACACCTCCCTCAGGAACTGTGCTGTCATCATTATCGGAACCTTCACCATCTTCCGCATCGTTAGAATCGCTCGGAGATTCGGTGAAAAGGATAGGCGCGTTCAGAAAGACCCGATATGTTGGTACGTCCCCATCACCAACTGATGGAGAAGACCAGGATAGAGCCGCAACAACCATGACAATTAAAGCACTAGTAGACGAGCGCATGACCGATACCCTTCTTTCACTAAAGAAAAATACCAGTCACACGCTTGAATTCAATTGATCTCTAATCACATCTTTGAATTTAGCAGCTTTACCTGCTTATCGTCTCATGCCGTCAATACCCTGATCCCAGGATGGCCATGAGGGCATGTCCGGCCGCACCGGTTCGCTCTCAGGATTACCTGGATGGTTCGGGTGACCAGGATGATTAGGATTCTCAGGTTCCGACGGTTCATCTGGTTCTGTCGGTGCCCCCGGATTCGTGGGCTCAACAGGCATCATAGAACCATTATCGTCCTCGTCATCATCGTCGCCATTTGACGTCGAAAACAGAACTGTCGCGACACCCCCGCATCCACGGGACGCCCAATCCAGCATCCTGTTGCGAAGCGCTCCTCTTTCACCCTCAGCCAGTTCAGCCATTGACTGCATGACAATTCTACAAGTCCGCAAATCAGCCGTCCTGGAGAGGTCGAACAGCCGACTGCTCGCTGTTTCCATGCCCCCTGACCGGGCATAAGCATGAACGGCGTCAACACACATACTAACGGATGCAGATCCTGAACATCGTGCCAGCATCCCATCGATTCCGGGGCGCATCTGCGCCAATGCCGGCGACATCATGATCGTGCAACAAGCCAGTGCTCCAATGATTCGTTTCATCTTCAATTCTCCTCGGTTGCGAGATGCCTCATTGATCCCGATACCGCCTCCTCTCGGCAACGCGACATTTGTCACATCTCTTGAAACGATCATCCAGCCCTCACGACAAATGGCATTTTCACCCCCTTTCCTGTCATCATTGATCATGACGTCTTCCAGTGGGACGCATCGCGTTCTCGCGGTCTACTGATTCAGCGTCTCGAGGGCACATGCCACATCGAGGAAATAGCCGGAATGATCCGGCTCATTGAGAGGAGACCACAGATGAAGAAGATCCTTGCCTCCGCCGTTGCCATCGTTCTCATGGCTTCTGGTGCTGCCTATGCGCAGAACCTGTCCATCGTCGAGCAGATGGGCTTCGGTAACGGCCAACTGACCTCGCAGCAGGGGCACAATTTCTCCTACACCGGCCAGCTCGGTGTAAGGAACGAATCCCTGACGGGGCAGCGCGGCCGCAATGAGGCTGCGACAAACCAGGTCGGTGCCGGCAATTTCTCGCTGACTGACCAGTTCGGCCGCAACTCCGCCCAGACCGATCAGAAAGGTGTTGGTCATTGGTCCGAGACTTATCAGTCTGGGGCTGGCAACACGTCGCTCGTCATCCAGAGATAGGATGATGAAGACAGCCGCCGGGGGAGATGGCACCCTTCCCGGCGGCTGTCTCCTAGTCCAGGCATCGAAAGGATATGGAAATGAAGACATTCATCGTCCTCGCGCTCACGGCGACCACACTTGCGGCACAACCTGCGCTGGCGCAGAACATCTCCACCGTCATGCAGGCAGGAGCGCGAAACACGCAAACAACCATGCAATCTGGACGAAACGTTGCCACAACGACCCAGATCGGCAACGATAACTCAGCCACTACCCTGCAGCCTGGAAGGAACACCTATTCCTCCATTGTGCAGGTCGGAGCCGGGCATGAGCGAACCAACGTCCTCGATCAGGATTTTTCCGCCATGGGTAGCGTCCAGGTCAATGCCCTGCACTCAGGCGCGACCTGGGATATGTCTGGCGGCTCGGCCGGTGGAGGCATCCATCTGCATTTTGAGGTCAAATGATGATCAACACCGCAAACCTCCGCGGTGCCGGTGCCGCGCTGACGATCATCGCCGGCGCGGCGTCCTCGCATGGCATGGGGCTTCAGGAAGGTGTTCAATGCTTCGTACGCGAACGGCACGTGGACAAAATGTCCATCTTTGAGGGCGTTGTTCGCTCGCCACATTCGATCTCGGGCGAATATCGTTTTGCGGTCGAAAAGAGCGACGTATCCGGACGATCAATGAACCGGCAGCAAGGCCCATTTTTCATAGAGACCGGCACCGAAACCATTATTGCATCCATCTCAACCGATATCGGGCAGCATGCCGTCTCGTTTGAGATCTCCATAAATAGCCAGACAATCTCCTGTCCGCTGCAATCGGAATAACCTTTTAAAACATTAGAAACGGGACATTAACCCGCTAGGCTGAAATGCCTGGATGGTACCCGACCCAGAGAAGAAGTCTCCACAGACATTTCGTCGACCGAAGCCGATCTGGAAGTAGTACCCCTACTCCGTTCTTCGTTGAGTTCATGGTCATGGATCATACCCAAAACATATAGTCCTTCACGGCGCAGGTTCATCGCCGCGTTAGCTCCTTTCCCTTGAGCGCCCGCTTGTCCTTGCCCTGCTTACCTTAACCTTGGCAAGAAAATCCGCTGCTGGCACCAAACTCCCCTTCCCCATTTCTCTCGAGGTTCATTACGGAGGATTTCGAAAAATCCCGCTCAACGTTAACGATTTATCAACACTTATTGCCGAAAATACCAAAATCCCGTAATCACTTGCCGTTAAACGCAACTGAAAGATGGCGAAGATGGAATTATCAGACCAAAGTCGTTTTGAGCTTAATCTGCTCAAGGCTCTGTTCATTTTTCTATC